>Ga0187862_10006555_pt1 | contig 10558 bp, 8 predicted proteins | sample June2016WEW_10_1_FD_133003 | JGI IMG/M metagenome (GOLD analysis project Ga0187862, IMG submission 133003) | Peatland microbial communities from SPRUCE experiment site at the Marcell Experimental Forest, Minnesota, USA - June2016WEW_10_150 | ecosystem: Environmental > Terrestrial > Soil >...
CCCATCGGATTCACTTTATAGGTCTTGTAAACCTGCATCAGTTCCTGGTTCAGCTTCTCCTTGTCATCCTTGTATTTTTCCCGAATTTGCTGAATCTTGGGCTGAACCTTTTTCATTTTCTGCATCGAGGTGTAGCTTTTCTGTGTCAGAGGCCAAAAAATAATTTTGATGATGACTGTCAGCAAAATAATGGCGACCCCATAGTTACCGGTGAAAGAATGGAACCACCGGAGCACCACCAGGAGCGGTTTTGCCAGGAAAGTAAACCAGCCGTAGTCAACTGCGGCAGAGAGGTCATGGCCGGCCTCTTTCAGGGTGGAGATTTCCTTGGGGCCGCTGTAGAGCCTGAGCTTGAACGAGGTAGACTCGTTCGGCTCGAGATCGAACTTATCTGACAGGAAAACCAGCCTGATGATTTGAGCCTGTTGAGTCTCATCGTTCACTATGCTGGGGATTATCTGATAACCGGCCTCTGTCAGCGGAATGATTGCCTGGATGAAGAAGTTATTCTGATATCCCACCCAGTTGTAAGGAGGTTTTGGGATTGTGTCCGGCTTCGCAATATCCTTGGGCCCGACATCATGATTAGACCCGTTCGTTGAAAATGTCAGCCTCGATGGGTTATAGGACGCATGCGCAGATTCCGAATATGGCTTGAAATAAAAGCTGACTCCCATCTGGTCAGAAAATTTTTCTGCCGAGAGGTTCTGAAGCTGAATATCCAGATCCATAGCGTAAGAATCGGCCTGTACCGTGAAAATCTTTGTCAGGCGGAGTTTACCGGGGATTTGGGTTTGGAAGGGAATGCTTCTGGGAGCCTCTCCATGAGCAATCTTGAGCTCGGTGGGCGCATCGTTCGAAAAATGCTGCCTGTAGAGTTCCAAATCCTTATGAGAAATGAGTTCGACGTCCAGTGGAAGATATGCGGTGTCACGAATCATTTGCATCGGTGGAGAATCGGGTTTGAGCTCTTCTTTGAACTTGAGGAGTTCGAAAGAACTCTCTCGCGCTCCCTGGGCAATGATCTTCATGCTATAGAGTGAATCCCCGATCGTCCAGGTCTTCTGGGCTGAAAGATCCACCTTCGGCGGGGGCGCCGGTGGAAGTGAGGCCGGGGACGGCAGCGTTTGGGGCTGAGTCGTAGGGGGGGTGGCCTGTTTTTGCTGTGGCGGTGGAGTCTGTGCAGGACCGAAATAAAAATGCCAAGCCAGAAAAAGCAGGAATGATAATACTATTGCCAAAAGGGCCTTTGAATCCATTCAGAAAGTCTCCATTAATCTTCGTCACTGCAGGGCGAGGGTCGTGGCACCGGGTCATAGCCGCCTGGGTTGAAGGGGTGACATCGCAGAATTCGTCTCAACCCCAGGTAAATACCTTTGGAAATGCCATGCGTCCTGATTGCATCGTGGGTATAATGCGAACAGCTTGGCGAAAAGCGGCAGGCCCGGGGAAACAGCGGCGAAATAATATATTGATATGATCGAATCAGACCCAGAAATATCGACCGGATCATCAGTTATTTTTCCTGTTTATCGAAAACCGCTGAGAACTCCCTAAAGAGGTCTCCGGGTGAGAGTTTTTCAGCTCCAGGGCGGGCAATTAGGACGATGTCTTTCCCCGGCTGTGGAATTTGCACCTTGTTCAGCCTGAACCATTCTCGAATGACCCTCTTGATGCGGTTGCGCCTTACAGCAGGCCAGAACCGCTTTTGCACAATAAGGCCCAATCGATGATATGCAAGATCGTTTGGAATGAAATTCAGACCGAAATGGGGGGTTTTCGCTCGTTTTCCCGCTTTTTTGACGCGCTGGAAATCGGCGGAGCAACGAATTCTTTCATGAGGCCGGAAACTGAACTTGCCCCTCAAAGATTCCTTATCCGAAGATTCCAGGAGCCCATCTCGTCTCAAACCGACAGCCGTTTTCTGCCCTTTGCGCGCCGCCGCTTCAGTACGCTGCGGCCAGCCTTGGTCGACATTCGCTCAAGGAAGCCGTGAGTGCGTTTTCTTTTCAGATTGCTTGGTTGAAATGTTTGCTTAGACATTAAACTTCCTCTATAAGATATATTATAGTTGCGCCATGGATCAGGCACCGGGAAGCGCCCCCAAAGCCTTCCGAAACGACCCGGCATGCACGAAACCTTATTTTTAATCCAAATCTTGATCGTTTGTCAAGTATGCAAAAACCGGTCAAAAAACCATCTCGCCGAGATCGCCCCGATTTTATGACTCCCAAAAGGGCATAAGAAGTGAGATTTTAAGATTTTGAGCCTTTACCTTCCAGTTTGGGCAAATTATCCCGGTGCTGCGTATTCTTTTCTCTTTGGCATTGCGCATAGGCAATTCGCATGCTATGTAAGGACACCTTAATTTTCGATTCGAAAGGAGAAATCTATCGGATGTTTCTCAACAGGATACTCGGGCTTTTCTCAAATGATCTCGCAATAGACCTTGGGACTGCCAATACGCTTGTTTACGTGAGGGGCAAAGGGATTGTGCTGACCGAGCCCTCCGTTGTCGCGGTTCGCAAGGATGAGCGCGGCGCCAACAGGGTCGTGGCTGTGGGCAAAGACGCAAAGATGATGCTGGGGAAGACTCCCGGCAATATCACTGCTATCAGGCCTATGAAAGATGGCGTGATTGCGGATTTTGAAGTAGCAGAGGCCATGCTCAGATACTTCATACGCAAAGTGCACAACAGGCGCGCCCTCATCAGGCCAAGAGTAATAATCTGTATTCCCTCCGGAGTTACGCAAGTCGAAAAAAGGGCCGTTAGGGAGTCCGCTGAATCTGCCGGGGCCCATGAAGTGTACCTGATAGAAGAGCCTATGGCGGCCGCAATCGGGGCTGGGCTCCCCATAACCGAGCCGGTTTGCAACATGGTTGTGGACATTGGCGGAGGAACAACCGAAGTCGCTATCATCTCGCTTGCAGGAATCGTATACAGCCGGTCTGTGCGCGTCGGCGGTGACAAAATGGACCAGGACATTCTCCAGCATATTAAACGCAAATACAATTTACTCATTGGTGAAAGAACGGCCGAACTTATAAAGACCACCGTCGGAAATGCTTATCCTCTTGGTGAAACTGAAACCATGATGATAAAGGGGCGCGATCTCGTAACGGGGATTCCCAAAACCCTTGAGGTCAATTCGGATGAGATCCGCGAATCGATCCAGGAACAAATCGATTCCATCCTGGAAACCATAAAAGTTGCCCTTGAGCAGACGCCTCCCGAATTGGCCGGCGACATCGTTGACCGCGGGATAGTTCTGACCGGAGGAGGAGCGCTTCTCAAAAATCTCGATCACTTCCTGAGACTTAAGACGGGATTGCCGATAATGCTCACTGAGGACCCCCTCTCTACTGTCGTGCTCGGTTCTGGTAAGGCTTTGGACGAACTTGCAGTCTTAAAGGACGTACTATCCTGAGAGGCGGAGCCCAGGCTGGCGCGCCGCGAGCTTTTTCCGCCTCGAACCAGGCAGCAGGCCAACACCGGTGCTTGATCTGTGCCCTACAGCCTGTGGCCGCAACAGGAGTCTTTGCATCTATCATTATGTCCATAGTCGAAGCCTGTGCGGGCAGGTTAGCCTGCTTGGCAAGCTCTCAGTTTTCTAAATCGAAGTGCCGGATATGAGATTTTTCAATACGGGCGTTTGGCTTCGCCGGATGCGTGGTGCGCTCCTGATCCTCGTGTTTATCAGTGCCTTTTTGTATATTTTTTCCCTCAATTTCCGAACTCCCAACAAAATGGATGTCTTGCAGCGCTCCGTGACCGAAACGGTGAGCCCTCCGATCCAGTTGTTCGGCAGGCTGTTTTCCTCCCTTGAACAGTTCTTTAAGGAATATATATGGCTCAAAAATCTGCGCGGTGAGAATGAATCGCTCAAAAGAGAAATTGCCGAAATGCAAAGCAGGGTAACGTCTTACCAAGAAGCTTATGTTGAAAACCAGCGGCTTAGACGGCTGCTCGATTTCAAGACCACGACCATGGCTGAAACGATTCCTGCTCAGGTCATAGTTCACGATCTGACTGGCTGGTTTCAGACGCTGATGGTAGATAAAGGGTTTCGAGATGGAGTAGCCCCTGATATGCCAGTCGTCAATGACGAAGGGCTGATTGGTCGTGTTCTGGACGTTTCGAACCGGTATAGCCGGGTTTTGCTTATAACCGATCAGGGCAGCGCTGTAGACGCCGTTGACCAGCGCAATCGCGTACGGGGTATTCTCTGTGGCAAAGACGCAAACGGATGCCTTTTGAAATACATTCGTGGGAACCTCGACATAAAAGAAGGTGACCTGGTGATCTCTTCGGGCAAAGACGGTATTTATCCCAAGGGGCTGCGGTTGGGTGTCGTGCGTGCTGTATATAAGGACCCAGTCGATCTTTTTCAGAAAATAGATGTCAAACCGCTGGTTCGGTTGAGCGCACTTGAGGAGGTGCTCATAATAAAGCGCGTTGGGGTTGGGCTTGGAGTTGAAGAGGAGGACCAGCCGACTGCTGGGAAACCTGAGGTACAAGTGCAGACTCAGACAAATACTGCGGCACAGCCTAATGCAGGTCCGGCAACCAAGCCTGTGGCCAAAGCTTTGTTGAAGCCGCCGGCAAAGCCTCCAGCAAAGCCTCCGGTTCAGACAACTTCCAAGGCGAAGCCTCCGACGCAGACAACTTCCAAGGCAAAGCCTCAGCTCAAGCCTCCGACTCAGACGAACCCCAAATCCAGGCCTCAAGGGCAGACTAAGCAACAGAACAGGCTACCAGAGAAATCTCAAACCACGCCTCAGGGTCAGGCGAAACCCAAGGCCAAAGTGGATTGAAGATGATTGCTTCCGGCTCTGTTACCCCCGGTATTACTGCCGGACGGATGATCAAAACAACGCTTTACAGCTTGTTTTTACTGGCGCTCCAGGCTCATCTGATCCAGCGGCTTCCTTACCCGGCTCTGCGGGTTGACCTGCTCATTCCGCTCATGTTTGCTATCGCAGTTGAATGGCCCCCGCTGGCGGGAGTGCTCTGGGCCGGCTTTTGGGGATTCGTTGTGGATAATTTTTCAGGGGAGTTTTGGGGTCTGCATGTCGGCTCCTATGTGGTGACCGTTTGCTTGGTGAACATGGCTTCGGAGAGGTTCGACTGGCGCAACCCGGCCTATCAGATGGGTTTGGTCGGGCTCTGCGCTCTATGCCAGTCCATTGCGATTGGGTTGTTTTTATCCTTTGTCCCTATGGATGTTCCTGAACTCACTTCAATATGGCTCGGCCTTGGCATTCGAACACTTCTTTCAGTTACAATCGCCCCCTTTTTGATCTATCCGATGTTGAACCCGCGAAATACGATTTAGCGGCTGAGCAGGTCGGATTCGAACAGAGATGAAAACAAAAGGCAAAAAGCTTGACGGAATCAAGCTCATAAATTGGGATAATAGCGAGTCGGTTTCTTTCCAGAAGCAATACATCCTGATCTGCGCCATTATGTTGCTGCTGATGATGATCTATATGGTGCGGCTTTGGCATCTTCAGGTGCTTCAGGGCGAATCTTATCGCTTCCAATCCGAAAATAACCGTATCAGGATGGAGGAGATCTCCGCACCGCGCGGAATAATATTCGACAGGAATGGAGTGCCCATTGTCGAGAACCGTCCAGCTTACAACCTTGTGATCATCCGAGAGGACGTCACTGACCTGGATGCGACGATAAAAGAACTTGCCCGCCTGTGCGAACGCGACCCGGATGAGTTTTTCTCAGTTATCGAAGCCAACAAAGCGGCCCCTAAGTTCGTTCCCCTGCGCCTGGCTTCTGACCTGGACAGGGATTGCCTTGCCAGGATTGAGGCTCGGCGCATCAGCCTCCCGGGCGTGGTGATTCAACTCGAGCCGAAGCGCGACTACAAATGGAATGCAACGGCTGCGCACCTCATCGGGTATTTGAGCGAGATTACCGAAGCAGAGCTCAAGAGCGAAAAATACCGGGGGTATTATTCCGGCGAGGACATTGGCAAAGTCGGAATCGAAAGTGCATTCGAAAAGTACCTTCACGGGAGCAGGGGAGGGCGGCAGCTCGAGGTTGACGCCGCTGGCAGAAGAGTCCGCCTGCTCGAAGAACATCTGCCCATTGCGGGCCGCAACCTGTGGCTCACTCTCGATATGGACCTTCAGAAAACCGCCGAGGCCCTGCTCGAGGACAAAACCGGCGCAATCGTGGCTGTAGATCCTAATGACGGAGCCGTCCTGGCCTTCGCCTGCAGCCCTTCTTTCGATCAGGAAAAGTTCATTCGTGGACTGAGCAAGGATGAATGGCTTGCCTTGAGCAAGGATCCGCGTCATCCTCTGCTCAACCGCGGCAGCGGGGCTGCTTATCCGCCCGGGTCCACCTATAAGCCTTTCGTTGCTCTTGCGGCGCTCAAGGAAGGTGTGATTAGCCCGACCTCCGCATTCACCTGTCCCGGTTACCTTCAATTCGCTGATCGCAAGTATCGTTGCTGGAGAGACGGAGGTCACGGCTCCATAACAGTTGAAAGGGCGCTAATCGAGAGCTGCGACGTTTTTTTTTACCAAACGGGCCTCAAACTTGGCGTTGATAGATTGGCTCAGGATGTGGGAATGTTCGGGCTTGGGGAAAGAACGGGCATAGGCCTCCAGGGCGAGCACCCGGGGCTCATCCCCACCTCGTGGTGGAAAAAACAGGCCACCGGCATTCCTTGGCAGAAGGGTGAAACTATCTCCATATCCATAGGGCAGGGATTTGACCTGGTCACACCACTCCAGATGGCTTTGGGCTACTCTGCAATCGCCAACAACGGAAAACTCTGGCAGCCCTACGTTGTGAAGAGAATCGAGGGGGGCTCCGAAAATGAAATAGATGAGATCAAACCCAGGTTGAAGCGCAAGATCCCAATCGAACAACGCTGGTTCGATCTTGTGAAAAAGGCTCTGGCGGGTGTTGTTGAAGACCCAAGGGGAACGGGGCATCTGATACGGGACCCCGTTGTTCATATCGCAGGAAAGACCGGTACCGCGCAGGTCGTGCATGTGGCCCAGGGGGCGAATAGAAAACTGCTCGAAAAACTGACAAAGTCCAAAGACAGGGACCACGCATGGTTCGTGGGCTACGCGCCCGCTTCGGACGCCAGCATATGCGTCGCCGCCTTCATCGAACATGGCGGCCATGGGGCATCGGCTGCGGCCCCGCTGGTCCAGAAGGTCATCATGGCCTATTTGAAAAACACGGAGAAACCGGCCCGGCAGTAAAAATTGTTCTTCGGCTTACCGGGTTGGTTTCCATCCGGGAACACCCGATGAAACACTGGATGTAATAGCCCTGGGTGAGGGATGAGGTTGGAAGGGCGAAATTCTTCGTCCTTCACCCTGATATGGCTTCACCCCTCATCCTTCACATTTAAAGGCCGTTATTCGTTATGATGGACAGGCGCTTGATCGAAAATTTTGATTGGTCAATAATCTGGACTTTGCTGGCGATTATCTGCATCGGTCTGCTCAGCATCTACAGCGCCCTCTATCCCCAGATTCAAGCCCGTCCGACCAGCAATTTGTTTATAAAGCAGATAATCTGGCTCGCCATTGGTTTTGCTGTCCTGGGCGGTTCGCTTTTTATCAATTATCAGCGCCTCAAGAACCTCAGTCCTTGGCTCTATGGTTTGGTTCTTCTTCTTCTTGTAGTGGTCCTCGCGGTCGGAAAAGAGGTGCACGGTTCGAAACGGTGGCTGGAAATGGGCGGCTTTCAGTTCCAGCCCTCTGAATTCATGAAGGTAATTATAGTGATCCAGTTGGCCGGCTATTTTTCATCACAGGATATAACCAACTTTCCTGCAATAAAGAAACTGATCCTTCCCGTGAGCTTTGTTGTGTTCCCGGTGTTGCTGGTTCTTGCCGAACCCGATCTTGGCACGGCAATCTCCCTGATGGCCATTGCAGTCACGATGATCCTTTTTGTGGGCGTCCGCTGGAAATACCTCGCCGTTTTGATTTTGACCGTCATTCCCCTTACTGTGCCCGTGTGGGAACACGTCCTTAAACCTTATCAGAAACGGCGTATACTTATACTTCTTAGCCCCGATCTAGACCCCCTTGGCGCCGGATATCATATCAGGCAATCAAAGATTGCTATTGGCTCAGGTATGCTCTGGGGCAAAGGTTTCCTCAACGGGACCCAAAATAAGCTTCATTTTTTGCCGGAAAAACATACGGATTTCATTTTTTCAGTTTGGGCCGAGGAATGGGGTTTTGTCGGATGCGCCCTTCTCATTCTTTTGTTCTGCCTGCTTATTTTTCTTACACTGCGCGTTGCCGCAAGATCGCGGGACAGGTTTGGTTCACTGGTTGTGGTCGGTATGAGCGCCCTCATCCTTTGGCAGGCATTCATCAATATTGGCATGGTGATCGGAGTGCTGCCTGTAGTGGGAATTACACTTCCATTCGTGAGTTACGGCGGTTCCTCGCTCATTACCCTTTGTCTGGCAATCGGGTTGATAGAGAATGTAAGCATGCGACGCTACGTGTTCCAAACGCACTAAAAGCTCCAAATAATGTGCGAAAGAGCACAATCTCTTCTTCTTAATTAGGTGATTCTTCTCGCTTTTCTTCTCGCTTTTAGCTTGCCAATGCTCTTGACCTGTGCTAGTAACCTCGCCCATACCAAAGGTCTGGTGTTGGTTTTAATTGTCAGTTTTGACCGTTTGAGCTATTTGGGCGGCCGAGCAGGCGTACCCGAATGTGCTTCTAATTTTTTGTATTTGCCGGCACCCAACATGGAGGATGGGGTAAGATGATCGATATTAATGTGTCGCTTTTTATCCAGATGGCGAATTTCCTGGTTTTTCTCTTCCTGATGAACCTCGTTTTGTACCGTCCGATCCGGCGGATAGTGGCGCAGAGAAAGAAACTGATTTCAGAAAGACAGGAAGGGATCGAAAGCCTGGAAGCACAGGCTCAAGCCTCGCTCCTGGAATACGACCGGAGGCTTCAGGATGCCAGGAGGACGGGGGTTCAGAGAATTCAGGAGCTCAAGGCCGCGGGCTATGAGCAAGAGAAGGAACTGCTGCGCCGGTCGTCGGAGCAGACGGCGGAAATGGTTCAGCAACTGCGCGAAAAGATTCAGAAGGATATCGCGGTCGCTCGAAAGGATCTCAAGCAGCAGGTGAAGTCCTTTTCCGCTGACCTGGCGCAGAAGATTCTGGGGAGGAAGATTTAAATGCGTGCGAGTCTAAAGGGAAAAATGATGAGATCCAAGCACTTTGCGCCCCTGCTGGGGATGGTGCTCCATTTCACCTGGCTGAGCAACGCTTTTGCCTCGGAGGCCGAAGGCGGTCACCACCTGAATTGGATTGACTTTGCATATCGTACGGTCGCCCTTGTTATTGTCGTTGGTATCCTGGTAAAACTTCTCAGAAAGCCTGTTGCCAACTTCCTCAGCTCGCGCAGGGAAGAGATTCAGCGTTTACTTTCCGAACTGGAGGCCAAGACCTCTGAAGCCAGGTCCGAATATTCACGGGCGCAGGCCAGGCTTGGCTCTCTGGAAGAGGATACGAGAAAAATTGTTGATGAACTGATTGCTGAAGGCGAAGCGGAAAGTAAAAAAATCATTGAGGCTGCCCACCGGGAGGCGGAGTACATAAAGCAGCAGGCTCAGATCGCTATTGAGCAAGAGATTCAGGCTGCTCGCAACAGTCTCAAGGACGAAGTGGCCGACCTGTCCGTAGCCGCCGCCCATGATATTATTAAAAAGAAAATAAAGGCTGAGGATCAGCAACGTCTGGTCCGTGAATTTATGACGAAGGTGGTGGAGGCGAAGTGAAAAATCAAGTCATTGCGAAACGGTATGCGAAGGCCCTGTTCACTCTCGCCCGGGAGCAAAAGGCGGTCGAACAGTATGCAACGGAGCTGGACGGCTTCAATGGGGTTCTCAAAGATCTCCCTGATCTCGGAAACACTCTGCGCAATCCTCTTTACCCGGAAGCCGTAAAAAAGAGTCTTTTCCAGAAAGTGGGCGTCCAGTTGGAACTCTCACCGATCGTCAACAGTTTTCTGAGTCTTCTGGTCGAGAAAAAGCGTATACAGCACCTGCCTGAAATTGCTGACTACTACCACAGGTTAATAGACGAATACTCCAATATCTCGAGGGCGAAGGTCAAAGCGGCTTTTGAGTTAGGCGCCGCCGAGATCGCGGAGATTGCTGAAGCTTTGGAGAAGAAAATTGGAAAGAAGATTGTCGTCGAATTTGAGCAGGATCCTTCTCTACTTGGGGGAGTTTTTGCCCAGATCGGCGATTTTGTCTTAGATGGCAGCGTAAAGCGTCAGTTGCTCAATTTTAAAGAATCTTTAAAGAGGGGTGCAGTAGGATAAATGGAAATCAGAGCAGAAGAAATCAGCCAGATCATCAGAGAGCAGATCAAAGATTACGAGAAAAAGGTTGATCTCAGCGAGACCGGACGAGTGCTCTCCGTAGGCGATGGTATTGCCCGCGTTTACGGAGTCGAAAAGTGCATGTCCATGGAATTGCTAGAGTTCCCTACTGCTCATGGAAACATCTTCGGACTGGCCCTCAAC
>Ga0187862_10006564_pt1 | contig 10549 bp, 11 predicted proteins | sample June2016WEW_10_1_FD_133003 | JGI IMG/M metagenome (GOLD analysis project Ga0187862, IMG submission 133003) | Peatland microbial communities from SPRUCE experiment site at the Marcell Experimental Forest, Minnesota, USA - June2016WEW_10_150 | ecosystem: Environmental > Terrestrial > Soil >...
CGAGAGGCAAGGGACTCAAACGCCGTCCCTTGCCCCTCGCGCTCCCCCATCCCGGCTCAAACCGGAGACGGAGCAGAAGAAAGTTGTCGTATTCTTACGTGAACGAAAGCAGGGGGCAGGTCAAACACTTGCGGCAGAAACCGTTGCATCCGTATCGACTCGATTTTCGTCCACACCTCAGGCATCCGAAATCGTCAAAGTAATATCTCATCTTACGGCGGTACTCATGAGGCAGCATCCGCCGGACTTTCCACGACAGATCCTTGGGGATGAACCACGGCTGTAACGCAACTTCCCAAATCGCCCTCTTGGCATCTGTCCCTAGCCGACGGGCCTTTCTCTTCTGGCGTTTCAGAGACGACCTCCTAGTGCACGAGGATGGGAAATGCGGAAGGCTAAGGCCACATCGATATTGACGAGGCTGGCGTATATTTGTGTTGTATTTACTCGGGCATGGCCCATGAGAGCTTGAATGACCCGAATGTTGGCGCCATTTTCCAACATATGCGTCGCGAAGCTGTGGCGCAGAATTCTTGGACAAAGCGTCTTCATTCCAATTCTTTCCCCGAGGTTTCGGAAAACCTGTTGGATTGCCCACCTTGAAATCGCGTGCCGCTCTCGCTTCAGGTTGACCTTCTTCATAAGCCGCAAGAATTTTGCATTTGCGACTCGGTAAGGCATCTTGGCGGGATTTCCGAAATACTTGGTGCGTTTAATTTTTCCGGGATACTCTCTCCACCGCGCCTGCCAAGTGCGCCCCGACCTAACGAGAAAACCCCGCTGAATGGGAACGTCATCCAGGAAAAGCGGTCCGGCTCTGCGACTCCCGAGATAGAACTTTAGAGCGTAACCGGCTGGCTGACCGAAATATACTGTGCGGTCGCGGCCTTTGGACCCGACGATTGTTTTCCGGTGCCGGAAATCGATATCCTCGACTTTTACCTGGTGTGTTTCTCCGACGCGACAGCCCGTGGCATACATGAATTCAACCAACGCTCGGTCGCGGGGGGTTGTCGCAGCTTCGATCAACTTCTGAACCTGATTTTGGGTCAATACGCGGGGCAATCTTTGAGTTTGTAGAGGCCCACGCACGAATCGTGGAGGTATGCTGTCTACAACCCCGCCGAGATAGAGGAATTCAAAAAAGCTCCGAAGAGCGGTCAAGTAGAATCGGTATCGATCGGCAGACCAGCGCAATGTTGAGATATGCTGTAAGAAATCACTGATGTCCAAGGGAGCCACCGACCGAAATGGTTTGCGGCCGAAGTAATGACATGCTTCACGCGCTACGCTACAGTACAGTTTGCGGGTGACGAGAGTGTATCCTTGATGCTCAATCCAAGTGTTGTAACGTTCCACCCTTTTCAGCTTGTTCTCGATCTTGCGGCGACTGATGTAACACTTAGGCAACCCTTGATCCAACAACAGACGGCGGCGACCCATAGGGGCACCCCCCAAGAAAAGAGATACCCAATCTTACGGCCCGACCTAGGGCATGTGCAGTGACTTCAATCACTGATGAAACTAACGCCGAAGTCGGCACGCTACTGCACGAATGCGAGGGTTATTCAGCTTCACTGTCGTGAAATGGAAGTGTTCGGGGGAATGCAGCGCAGCGGGATCGCGCTGGAAACGGGCATGCATTCGCCCTGGATGAGTCGGCTGTTGAGTTAACACACACGCGGGCTTAATGAAGCTCGCTGGCAGCTGCGCGAGCTTCGGAGCGGGAAAAAATACAGCGGCTGCGCTACGCCATTAAAGTGATTCAAATTTTCATTGGACTTGGAGGGCAATCTCTACGCGCACAACTGATGGCGACGGAGGGGACGGAATCAGTTTCGAGTGCCACTTCTGCGGCGATAGTGCGCAGTCAGCACAATGCACCAAAGATGGCGACAACTAGACAACCGACTGAACGCCATATTCCAAGAAGCCCATGACAAAATCACGCTGAGAGTCTATGCTGCGGGAACCCGCTCCAATCGCCCGACCGCAGCATCCCGATGCACTTCGCTCGCGACCTCCGCGACCATCTCCACCGATTCCACCCGTACGGAATGCTGCTTCAGTCTCCCAATCGCGAATAGCGTCCTCTCTTCTGCTAACGCACTCCTCTCGTCGACCACGGCCGTTAAGGAAGCCTGCAGACCCTCTTCTCGCATCCCCGTCGCAACGAGCGAGTAACGATACAACAACGCTAGCGCCGGGTCCACATTCGAGGCTACCGAAATAGCATGGAACATCTTGACTAGGCCCCCGGCCCTATATCCAAAATCAATCCGGAACGGATCCCCCGGCCCCGTGTACTTCCCCACATCCAAATCTCTTTGGATCAATTCCAGCACGCCTATCTTGGCGAACTCGTCTTTGATTGTACTCACAATCGCCAACCGTCCCTTGCCTCTGCATGGCTGCAGTTGCTCACCTCGTGCCAGTGGAGCCAGGTACATCGAAGTCAGCACTTCCATTTCTTTCACGGGATCCTCTGTCAGCACTGCCTTGGTCGGAGCCACATCGATCATCGTCCCGAATCTCTCGTTTACTAGCTGCATCAAGTCTTCGCGCCCCCGCAAGTTCCCTAGCCCGCTTCGGATCGCGCTCTCCATCATCTCAAACCATTCCAATTCCAGGTCCGGAGCCATGCATTGCAGAGTTTTCCACTCGCGCGTAAACCGAACCTCGGCAAACGCGCCATCGCTTTCGAGCAGCAACAATCCGACCGTAACGAAATCTTCGCGCAAAGGATGCGGCAAGAATCGCAACATGTGAAGTTCGAGTTCACGCCTTTTGGCCATAAGCACTCCGTCAGAGATCGCCATTAGCGATAAACGAGACTACTAGGGGTCAATGGCAAAACTTTCCATTGATCCACTTCGAGCCCGTAGTGGTCAAGCTCCCTGCGCGGGCTTCGCGTCCTGCCTGCTCACCCACTCCGGAAACGGACACCGTGGCGACTCTCGAAATGCCAGAATCAGCTCCCGCACGATTGTCTGCCGCTCGATCAGCTTCCGCAATAGCGCCTCTAGTTCATTCCAAGACCCGCCGTACCAAGCCGGAGGAATCGCCGACCCCACTTCCCAGATCTCATCTTTATTCAGGTTTTCGATCCGCGACAACCAAGGCTCGAACGACTCCCAGCCGATTACGCGCGCGTAAACCTCATTACTCGGATACACACCGCGCAGCGGAAGATCCGGAAACGTCCACTCTCCCGCATTAAAGCAGTACCCCTGATCGATGAACGATGCCGAGTACTTCCTCTCCCGCAGCTTCCGCCAGAACGCCGCCTGCCGACCATCGGCATTGCCCGTCCATTTGTCCAGAGCTAGGATTCCCGCAAACGTCGCCAGGTTTCGCACCCTATCCAGCATCTCCGGGGCCAGATAATCGAACACCTGCCCTTCCGCCGGACTCAGCACTAACCGTGACCCGAACTGTATTCCCGCGTCCACCGGAATCGTTAGGCTGCCTAGTGCAATCGTCAGTTCTGCGGTGTGTTCGACCAGCCACAGGGGAACCTCCACCAGGGTCGCCGCAGGCACCGGGAGTCCAACTAACTCCGCCAGCCGCGTCGCCAGAAACTCATTTGCCAACACCCGCTCATGCTGCGGATTATTCCGAAACTTCACCACGTAATAGCACTCATTCTCGCAGCGCATCAAATGACTCTGTGCTCCGCCCCTCATCCTCTTCACGTGTTGAACAGCGATCGTCGCCCCGAACTGTTGCAGCGTGCGCAGGCCAACGCGCGGGATGGGGGAAATAGCGTTGAGCGAATTCTCTGTAAGTTCCATGGACATTGGTCGTCCAGCAAGCTAATCACTCCCAGCGGGTTTTCTGGAAACTCGCTAGATTGTGGAGATGCAATCAGTTAATACTGAAACTCCTACCTACCGCGACTGGATTAGTTTCATCTAACAGCTCGGGCGATTGAGCTGTTGAGTACAAACTTAATGTTGCGCACCGAAAACAACAAGACTTGTAAAGTACTGTCCACCAAGGTCCAGGGCACACTCCGGCCAGCAGAAATGTGATGAAAACCTCAGATGGGGCGCGCATGGTCGGGGTTCCCTTTCCCGGGGCTGGAAGTGGCAGGGCGCCTTGATGAAAAGTTGCGCACAAGAGAAGCCCTACGAAAGTACCGCGAAGCATCAAGAACCTGCCTAGTCGCAACCGAACAGTACATCCGCGCGGGCCGCCCATTCACATCCCGTTCTCTCGCCGCTCTCAGCGTGGCTTTTGACCGCGTAATTATCGACGAATGGATCTGGAACAGTTTCTTCATTTCATCGCCAGAATCATCTGTAGCATTGCGGGTAATGCGAGACACAGAGACAGTCGAGTGTTAGAAGTCTACAAACACATCGGCAGGCCAAAGAGCCGGGCGGAATTCCTCGCGGGTGACGATTTCGTTGGGACGGGACAGCAGAAGCTTCAAGGCGCGAAAAGGGAGCTCCTGCGCCTTAACCTTGACTCTATTTTTTGCGCAGTCCACGCAAGCACAGGTCGGCCTCAAACGCACCAAACCGAACGGGTTCTGCGGAGGAGATTCCTGTGGGCATACCTGAGTTTCGGGGGAGTAGTCCGAGTTTACCACCGAAAAACTGTACCGGGAGGGCTTAGCGATATTCGGCATGGCACATGTCTTGATCTCGCATTCGATGCACATTCGTCTGTGATCCATCCGACGATAATCTAGGCCTTTCAGTTCCGTGAGGTGCTGCAGAAGACACCGGAACATCCCCTGCATCTACGCTTTGACCTCCAAGGAAAGATCACAAAACCAAGCTTCGACAATTCAAGCCGGTCAGGTGTTTGGGGCTTTGAATAAGACATAGAATATCGCCGTACCATTCTTGATCCGGTGCTGTTCTTCCCGGAACTGCAACTTCTAAAAGTATTCTCCATACAAAGAACTTGCAGAACGACCGACCTCATTCAATCGTCGCCATTTCCCTTCTTGGGATTCCACATCCCGTTACGAAATCCTACCACCGGCCGTATCAAGCGCTGACAATGGCTAACTATGTTTCTTGATTCTAGGAATTGTATCCGGTTGAACTCCTGTTCCGGAGCGTCGGAATCATTTATACCTGCCATTTCTTCTTTGTTACTCGCTACTTATAACCTTTAGGCGCAGAGCAATATCTACGAGCTGCACAGGGCCGGTACTTACGAATGGTCGTACCACAGTCACAAAGGGCTCGTTCCGTGCACGCTGACTATCGCAGGCGCGCAACGGCTGAGATCGTACCCAAGAGCCACGCAATTAGAAGAGGACTTATGTCAACGCCAACCCTAGCATCTTGTGTGTTTGGTCCATCACGACTCTCAAAGCGTCAAGTACTTTATGCGATTGCCGTGGTATCGGCGCTTGAGATCAGCCCGTTCCTGTTTTGGGCCACCCTTGCGGATCGTATTTTCACTTCGAATTTCTTGCTACATTGTTATTGCCACCTTGGGCCGGGACTGGTGACTCATGTGGCTGCAAGTTTTCTCATTGGTTTTGCCGACGTTGCCATCGCAGCTACACTCGGCCGCCTTGTCTACAAAGCACACCACTACATACGTTTTGATTGGATATTCCTGGCCTTCATCCCGTTTATGGTCGCCTGTGGAGCAATCAGTGGTGGCGGCGGGAATGTCATGGTCAGTGTGTCTCCGGCCAACGTAACTTTGTTTTCAAATCAAAAGCAGCAGTTTACCGCCACCGTCAGCGGAGCTTCCAATGCCGGGGTGACGTGGTCGGCGACGGCAGGCTCCGTCGATGCCAGCGGTCTCTACACTGCCCCGACAGTAAACTCGAAAACCAACGTGGTCGTCACCGCCACTAGCACTGCTGACTCCACGAAATCAGCGAGCGCCGCAGCCACGATTGATCCCGTGGTCAACCCGCCGCTGCAAATCACAACCGGGAGTCTTCCCCAGGGCCAGCAGGGGGTCGCTTATAGCGAAGTCTTCACCGCGACCGGCGGAGCCCCGCCTTACAGTTGGAGCATTTCGGCAGGCACTCCTCCGGCAGGAATCCAGATGAATGCGAACGGAGACCTTGCCGGCACGCCCACGGCAACCGGCACCTTCAACTTCACGGTCATGGTCACCGATGCCAGTAACCTGACTGCAACCGGCAATTTCAGCGTCACCGTCGTTGCCGGTAGCGGTTCCGGTGGCCCTCCGCTGACGTACGCCGCACGCACCGACCCTTGTATATTCGGAACGGAAGTAGGCTGCCCGTATGGAGCTCTGATCTTCCAGATGCGTACAACCGACACCGCGCCCTTCGCCTCCTACCCGAACGCTCAGATGAACGCGATGGCGACGGACCCGGATTTTCACTCTACTCTGGTCATGGCTACCGATTGGACGACGGAAAAACCGACGCGGACGTGGGTAGTGCAGACCGGCGTGCCTCCGTTCAGCCAGGACTCTTCGATGCTGTGGCTCTACAACACGGATAAAGGCGGCCAGTTGTTTCTCTTAAGTGCGACGGCTGTCGCTGCCGCCGAAGCCGCACACAGTTCGACTTGCACCGGTTGCATCAGCAAAGTGGTTCCAATTCACACCGGGGCAGTGCAACCGAGTTGCGGTACGGGCTGTACGCTTGTCGATTCGACTGGATCGGTTTCATGGAGCACGGTCCCCGACGAAGGCAACGTGCTGTATGAGCTAGCCGGCAACAACACTTCATTCAACCGGCTGGTCATTCAGCCGGGATGCACTGCCAGTTCTTGCACATTTTCCCGAACTCTGGTTACGGACATGATCTCCAACGGTGCGTTGCCGTCTGGTTGGGTAACAACAGGTTGGAATGGAAACATCGTGGTTGCAAATGACGGGTCGCTCACTTATATGACTGGTGGCGGCGCGCCTTGGGTAGCAAATACTGCTTATTACTCACTTGCAAACGACACAAACTCAACTCCTACATCATTCGTCTGGCCGCCGAAAGCAGGTCATAACAACTCAGCCGGAAATGCCTTTCAGGCCGTGACTACCGGCAACTCCTATTCGTCGGAACCAGTGTGGTCGGATGCTACATTGTCTCTGCCTTACATCTGCGACGATGGCACCAATAGTGTTAGTGCAACGCTGCAAACCTGTGGCAGCGGATATGCGCAGTGGTATAACATCGGGACAATCGCCGGACAGGGACCGGGCTTCGACATCCTTGATTATCGGGCAGGAATCGGTTCGTCGCACATCAATACGCTGATTGGTAAGGTCTACCGTGGGGCTGGCAACTCTGAGCCTTCCGGCTCGTGGACGACCGACGACAACACCATCTGTCCGGAGTACGGAGTCACGTACCCGAATCCTTGTCCCTTTCCAGACTTAGGGCTTAGTCTTCACGATGGCACAACCAAGAATCCTCAATATGCGGGATTCACACCCATGGGCGGAGGCGGGGCGTGTCCCGTTCCGGGAACCTGCTCATGCGCGGTGACCAATGCGACATATCTTGGGCAATGGTGTGGGAGCAATAATTCCGCGTGCAGTACGCCGGCCACATACTCAGGGACCGACACGATCTACGATCCGATCAACGTTCCCCATAGCCTGTATGAGTCCGTAGCCTCGTCTACGAACGTATTTCCCTATTGTGTCACCGGCTCGGAACCCGGATGCACAACGAGCGGCCTTCCCTATGTAAACTCGACTTATTGGCAACGAGCCGACCGGCTTTGCTACACCCATTTTTGGGATAGGCCGACAACCATCGTTCGGCCCTTGATGTGCCGAGGGTCATCCTCCGGAGGAGATTGCGACGGCCACGCTACGGATGGCCAGATTTATGAACTAAAAGCTGCAAACTTCAACGCGCATCTCTACTCTAGGCCGTCGGATTCATCGAGTGGACCCCCATGGGCCAACCCTGGATTTGCTACCATGCCAAGTCCAGGACCGCCGGCCGATTCGCACAGCACATGGTGGAATTCAGGGTCTACAGACTCAACTCCTTGGGGCCTTGCCAACACCGATGTGCCGACTTCCAATTACTGCACAAAGGCTGGCGGCACGCCCAGCGGATCATCTTGTACTTCTCCAAGCGGTTCATCGCTCTGGTACGGCGAATTCGATATGGCATTGTTCAACAGTCTCGGCCCGATGGCCATGTACCGCATGTTCCACGAGTTTAATACCGGCTCAAATGCCGGGTACTCGCAGCAAAACAACATGACCGAAATCTCACCGGACGGCCAGTGGGCGCTGGCAACCACCGACATGATGGGAACGCGGGGGTCTACTTCAGCAGACTGGAAGTCGAACACTGCCTATGCGCTTGGGGCAACCGTCTTTCCGATTGCCGGTGGACAAAACACAAACAACTATGGCTGGTACGCTTCGACGGCGGGTACAAGCTGCAATCTCTCGGGATGCTCCGAACCGGCTTGGGACAGTTGCACTACCACCTGTCCCGAAGCCGCGCCATCTACGCTGGTGTGGACGCGAGAAGTGGCAGCCTGTAATCAGCTTCGGGCATTCTACGCTCCGGCAAAGAACACGGCTTTTACTTCCGGGCTTGGCCCTGGAAGCAGCATCTTCCCCGTAGACAGCAATTCCAACTTCGACATTTTTACGGCTACTCAGTCGGGGACCACCTACTATTCTAGTATTCCAAATTGGGATTCCGCAACCGCCGGAGCGCCAAACTGGGGCGATACGGTCTGTGATGATGCCAGCCACGAACAGAACGTAGCTTGCAGTTTCGGGGTAGTGCAGTGGCTCAACGTAGGAGCAAACGACTGCAGGGCGGACGTTATATTGGTGGATCTGCTGTCGGCAAACTGACGCGCGGTTCTTACTGGGACAAAACTCATCCCGACCTTCCGAACCGGTGAGCAACATCGGCAACCAAGGGATAGGCACAGTCCATAAGAAAACGCCCATCGTAGAAGGAGTTACCGTAGACAAAGAGCGCCTCCTGCGCCAATAGCGGCAACGTCGCGAACAATATCACTTTAGGCGAATCTGACCGTCCTCGAATACCGCAATGTCTCTAGCTCAATTTGACCCTTCGCGTCGTTCTCCCACGTGAAAAAGTCCACCTCGCAGAAGCTGTTTGCCGGTCCGACCGTCCGGTCCACTCCGCCGGAGTCGTTGCTTTCAGCAATCATTGACACCCTTTTTCATCGCTACTACGGAATGGAAGCGCTTGCTCTGGCTTCGATCGTCGAACGTGACAAATTCTCGGACAGAATAGTGGGCCTTCCGAACGCCTACTATTGCGCCGAAATGCCCGTCTGCCCGATTTGCAAGTCGCCGGAGCGCGTGCCAAGCGAGGATGTTCGGCACAGTCGTGCTTGGTGAATTCTTCCTTCACTTTTGCGGGTGCTCTGCTGGAAACGATAGGGCCGGGGTTGGCTTTAATCCAACCACACGCACTGCTTCCCCAAGCCGCAAAACTGCTGTTTGCAAGCCAGACAAGCTCTCTAGCCATGATGGAACAGTTTCACACAGGTGTCTTGGAATGTCACCATGCGATGTTCGCTACTGTTTTCCTAAACGGAAACGGATAACTGGATCATCGGCCAAGATGATCAATACTGACCATACTTCGCGACGAACGAATCTCACTATGCTGGAATGAGCAGTGAACGGGTGTTAGAAATGTGTGGCGAAGTTCGGAGCCTAGTGGATGAACAGTTCCGGGCGTTGAAGGTTCCGTTTGCCAAAATGAGCTTGGTAGAGCTGGCTGAGTATGCAGAGCGACATGGCCGCCTGGGACAGCTAGCCGAGTATTTGAACGGACTGCCCAAAGACAAGGTCCGACGCAAAGTCTTGAGCTGACCTCGACAAAACATCGATCATGGCAATGGCGGCTGATGCTATCCTGTCCGCTCCGGCACTGTCGCTAGAAGCCGCTCGACCACTCTGGCGTAGTTCAACGCGGGCCTGTAGTTTACATACGCCTCGACAATCTTCACGCGTTGGCGGTCGTCCACGCCGTACCCCTATTCCAGTGTCATTCTTGCGCTGATGGACGGGCGAAGTCCTGACAGATTTTGTTATCTGCACAAACTGTTTGATAAGAGGCGTTTTCGCTTCACAGGCCTCATCGTGACTTGGGTGATTGGCGTCCTGGAGTGCTTGGAGAAGATCTGCAAATCCTTGCGGCCCTCCACAGTCTTCGGGCGGACAACATCGACACGAGCTGAGTCCTTGGCACAAGATATAGCGAGACTCTGGAACAAGCCGCTTATGGCAACACCACAGAATCCCGACGGACAGCGGCGGAGGCCATGAAGCTTGCTCCCACGAGTCAGGGCGTCGAGGTCGAAACCGCGCTAGCATTTGCCATGGCGGGCGATACCGACGATATCATTGGAACCAGCCCAGTCTTGAAGCGTGTGCTGGACTACGCTGCCATTGTCGCCGATACCGATTCCACTGTGCTCATCACCGGCGAAACTGGGACAGGAAAAGAGGCTCTCCACAAGAAAGTGACGAAGTAGGCATTTTAAGCGGCTTTCTCGAAGGTGGCGAATTCGGTCTTGGTAGCGGCCAGTCGTTGTGCCTTGAGCAGGAGATAGTAGATGTCACGGTAGCC
>Ga0187862_10006567_pt1 | contig 10547 bp, 9 predicted proteins | sample June2016WEW_10_1_FD_133003 | JGI IMG/M metagenome (GOLD analysis project Ga0187862, IMG submission 133003) | Peatland microbial communities from SPRUCE experiment site at the Marcell Experimental Forest, Minnesota, USA - June2016WEW_10_150 | ecosystem: Environmental > Terrestrial > Soil >...
AGGGCGGATCCGGGCGTATGTCGGCGAAGGACGGTTCACCGACGACCCGATGCAGACCTTCGGCGCCTACGGCGTCATCGAGATCCCGCGCCTCCAGGCACTTCTCGAGCACATGTGCCGGAATGGCTTCGAGCACCACGTCGTGATGAGCCACTCGCAGACCGCATCGGCCCTGCAAGAGGCGCTGGAGACGTACTTGGGCTGGAACGTCTATCTCCACCGGTAGACGGACCCCCTGGCCTTTGGATCGAGACCGCCACGTGGCAGCCACCGAGGAGGCCGCCGCTTTCTCTCGGCCGGCCGACTCCGCCCGCCAAAGGTCGCCGGGACCCGACCGAGCCAACCGGGACGGCCGAAGTCGGCCCCGCCGCGTCTGCGAGGCTGTCCGCATGGACGGTCTCACCTGGGATCGGTCTCCAGCGGCGTTACCTGCAGGGCGGCGAACGCCCCGGATCCCGGGCAGCCTTCGGTGCCGCCGCGCGGCGTTGAGTTAGGTGGCGCTCCCGGTGGGTGAGGGTTGCCTGGTCGGCATCGACGTCGGCTCGACCCGTGTGAAAGCGCTCGTCGTGGACCTCGCCGGGCGAGAGCTGGCCGTCGGCCGTGCCGAAACTCCCTGGCGGTTCACCCCGTCGGGCGCCGAGGCGGCGCCGGAGGACCTGTACGCAGCAGCGCTGGCGGCGACGGTGACGGCGCTCGCCACGGCACCCGCTGGGCCCGTCGCCGGCGTCGGCGTGACGGGAATGGCGGAGGCCCTCGCGCTCCTCGGAGCGAAGGGCGAGGCCGTGGCGCCGGCGATCGCCTGGTACGACGCGCGAGGCGCACAGGAGCAGGCAGAGCTCGAAGGGCAGTTCGGCGCGGCGCGCTTCACGGGGCTCACCGGCCTGCCGGCCTCGACGACGGCCTCGATCGTGAAACTGCACTGGATCCTCCGGCACGTGCCCGGGGCGGCCGCCGCCCGCTGCGCCTTGAGCATTCCCGAGTACGTCGCGCACCGACTCGGTGGGATGCGGGCCGCCGAGTGGTCGCTCGCCTCCCGCACCGGGCTGTTCGACGTGGGCCGGGCGAACTGGTCGACCGAGCTGCTCGAGTGGGCAGCTCTCCCGGAAGGCCTCTTCCCTGAGGCACTCTCCGCCGGCAGCCTGCTCGGCAGGGTCGTCGATCCACCCGCCGGGCTCGAACGTCTGACCGGGGCGGCGATCGCGCTCGGGGGTCACGACCACATCTGCGCGGCCCTCGGCGCCGGGGTCGTCACCCCGCGGGAAATGCTGAACTCCTGCGGCACCGCCGAGGCCTACGTGCGCAGCGTCGTCCCCTTGGGCCCGGCGGATCTCGTCGCCGCGGTCGCGACCGGCGTCGGCGTCGGCCGCCACGTCGTTCCCGGCTATCAAGCGATCCTCGCCGGCCGACCCTATGGGCTCGTGCTCGGACCGGTCTACGACCTTCTCGGCTGGGACGACGAGGCGGAAGCGGGAGCGAGCGGACCGGTCGGCGACGCACCCGGGGCCGACCCCGCGATCGCCGGGACGACAGGGGGTGGAACTCGTCGGCCACCTGGCATCACGCTTGCCTTCGATTTCGACGAAGCGACCGGCCACTCGTCGTTCTCGGGCATCGGACCCGGCGTCAGCGCCGCGCAGGCCAAGGCCCTGGCGGTCGAGGAGATGCTGCGGCGCTCGTTCCGGCAATACGCCGCGGTCGAACGACTGGGTGGCCCCGTGGATCGGGTCGTCATGACCGGGGGCTGGATCCGTACCGCGCACCTTCAGAGAAGGAAGATGGCACGGTTCCCCGGTGCGTGCCTCGTCGCGGTGCGGGAGCCGGGCGCCCGCGGCGCCGCGCTCTTCGCCGGTTGCGCGGCGGGGCTCCTGCCCGGTCCGGACGCGTTCCCCGCTCCACCGCTCGAGCCACCTGAAAGCGGGTGACGGCGCCGGTCAGTCGTGGACGAGTGAGTACAGCTCGGTGAGGAGGCCGGCCGTCTCCTCGGGCGGTCGTCCCCAGACCTTGCGCCCGATCACAATCCCGCTCGCTCCGGCCGCGATCGCCCGCTTCACGAGCGAAACGAGCTCGGCGCGGGTCGTCGAACCGCCGCCGCCGAGCAGTACGACGGGCACGCCGAGCTCGGCGCACCAGGACCGCAGCACGCTGTCGGCACCAGGATGGGCGACTTTCAGGATATCTGCGCCGATCTCGGCCGCAACCCGACAGCCGTGGGCCGCCACCTCGAGCGCCACCTCACCCGTCGCCTCGAGCGCCACGGGCTCGACCATGACCGGGAGACCGAACCGGTCTGCCTCCTCCACGACGCGGGCGACGAGCGCCGCCGTGCTCGCCCGCTCCACGGCGGGCACGTCCCACGGCATGAGCAGCTTGACGCCGTCGACACCGAGGGCGGCGGCGGTTTCGACGCTCGTCGCCAGGCGATGACCGCCACCAGACGCCTCCCGCCAGTGCACGTCGATCGTCAAGATCCGCGCCGGAGCCGCGCGACGCCCGAAGAGCCCGGCCGATCGACGCAGCATCCCCGGTCCGAGCAGGAAGCCATCGCACGGCGCTTCAATCAGGCGCTGCAGGACGGCCATGGGGTCTTCCAACCCGGGGACACGGCCGAGGATCGTGCCGTGGTCGAGCGGCACCACGACACAACGCCCGTCGTCGCCGAAGATGCGACCCAGACGGGTCGCCTTGCCCGCCTGGCGTGACGAAGGAACGGAGGCGATATCACTCATCCCGGCGATTATCACACGTGCAGCCGACCGGCCGTCTCCCGAACCGCCGATTCGATGAGCTCGCATGCAGGTCCCCGATCCGGGACCGGGCACCGGAGCCTTCGGCCGCATCCGGCGCGACGGGCGGTCGCCCGGGACCCACGGCCATGCGGTGGGAGGCGGGTTCGTTCTGTGGATCCAAGCGGCGCCATCGGGACCTGGGATCCCGCGATCCCCTTCAGGTGCCGAACTGAGGTGGGTCCAGAACGCGAAAAGAGAGGCCATGGTCCAGGTCGAACGAGTCGCGTTCGGCCCTGGTCGCGCGCTCACTCGATTGGCTGACGGGCAATCACCGGCGGCTCGCGCCCCGCCAAGAGCCAACCGACGACAGCGGCAGCGAGCGGCATCGCGACGAGGATCTCCAGCAGACTTGTGGTGGGGACGTTCCCGAGCGCCGAGATCCCGCCGTTCGACGAGTTCGTTCGGATGAAACCGATCATCGCGACGTACCCGGCGGCCGTCCCGAGAAGCGCGCCGAGGAATCCGAGCGACCCGGCGGTCGCGGCCGTGATCGTGCGCCTCGTCCTGCTGCTCGCCCCAGTCGCGGCGAGAGTCCGGAGGTCGCCCGCCGTCTCGCTTCGGATGAGTCCGACGCTCATCGCGAGGATCGCAAGCGCGAGCACGATCCCGGCAAGCGTCGCCGAGTCGATGACCTCCATGCCCGACGGCGCGCTGTTCTTGGTCTCGATGGACATGCCGGACACTTTCGAGGCGAGGAGCCGGGCATCCCTGATCTGTGGGGCCGTCGGCGCACGCGCGGTTGTGATGAACCAGCCGGCTAGCGACGTTTGCAGCCCAAGTGAGTGAATGGCGTGCTCGGTGATGACGGTGTTCGGCGCCGACGTCCCGGAGGGGAGCCCGCTCAACTCTTCAATCTTCGGGTTCGAACGACACGAGATCTTCGGACAGGGATTGGGATTCGAGTTGTTCGAAACACCCGGGAAAGACCCTGGCTTTGACGGCAGCGACCAAGTGAACTGCATATTCGAGACGCCCGATAGACCAGGTCGCGTGGTAAGGAGGAGGGCGCTCGGATCGATCTCCGACGACGTGATTCCGAACGCCTTCAACAGTTGAGGTGTCGCCACGTAAATAGGGCCGTTCCAGTTCCGTCCGGACCCCAGGTGGTTCAGGTTGGCGTTCGTCTGCTCGAGCGGAATCACCGAATTCGCCCCGAGCGCTTCGGCGATCTCGTGGACACGCTCATTGATCACTGCCATCGGCGGCGGTTTCGGAGCAGTGCTCGACCCATTCGGTCCGAACAACGGCGTGCCGGCGGGCAGTGGCGCGTAGACGACAACCTGATTCGACGCGAGATTCGGTCCCGCGTAGTCGAGGACGTTGCCGTACCGTGCAGCAGCGGCGACCGCGACGATCACCGTGATCAGCACGGCGATGCTGATAGCGGCCAGTGACGGTCCTGACCTGGCCCGATAGCGCGCGAGGTCGCGCAAGGCGAGGCGCGTGGCGATGGGCGCGTGTCGACCGATGCCAGCGGCGAAGGAGAGAAAGAACGGCGCGAGAAGGATCACTCCGGGAACGAGTGCAATAAGCCCGCCAATGAGGAACGGAACGTGCGGCTTCGCGCTGTTGGACGTCGTGGAGTACCCGAGCAACACGAAGGCCAGGCCTAGCAGCACGACGCCAGGAACCGCCGAGCGGTGAACCCTCTTCGGTTCGACAGGTCGTCCAGAGAGCGCCGCGACGATCGGCACTTTCGCCACGGTCCGAGCCGGACGTCGCGCGGCGACGTACGCCGCGATGATGGCGAGGCCCATCGCCGGTCCGATCACAACCCATGGCAACGCGAACGTGCCGATGACGTGGAAGGAACTCGTCTCGAGCGTTGGCCTGTAGATGAGCCACACGATGAAGCCGAACAGCGCTCCAAGTAGCGTGCCAGCGATCCCGACAACCGCGCCGTTCATCCGGACGACCGCTCGCACCTGCTTTTCGGTCGCGCCGATCGAAGAGAGCATGCCGAGCGAGCGCAGCCGCCGCTGCGCCAACACCGTGAAACCTCCGGCCGCGATCAGTGTGACCAGGAGCATTCCGATTACCGCGACCGCAAGAATGATCGTTTCCGGATTGGCCGCGCCGAGCGCCACTGACCCGACTTCCGCGACGTTCGGTCCGATCTTGGAGGGGATCACCCCAGGTGCATCGAACAGCAGATCGATTTCGCTCGGGGTGCGCACCTGTCCGGGCACGACGAGGGCAAAGTTGTCAAGGGTGTCCAGCGGGTCTTCGACGATGCCGACCACACGCCGTTGCGTCCCACCCTCGACCCACAGCTGCCCGATGCGTACGTTGAATGCTGAAGCGACGCCCTTGGTGAGGGCGACCTCGCCAATACCAGTCGGGTATTTCCCCGAGACGAGCGAGAGCATCGGACTACTGAACGGCCCGCGCGCACTTTCGGCCCGGAGCTGGTAGGTGTCGACGGAACCGGGGATCGAGAGGGTCTCGTTCTCGATGATTTGAACGCGCCCGAAGCGATGCTCGAGCGCCGCAACCTTCGTCGAAAGATGTGGAACGGCCCCCTGATAGGAGGCGAGGTCATTCGCCGTCCCGAAACCCAGGTTTGCCGGCGTCGGGTTGTTCGTCGCCACAGCCGCGGCGACGAAGATTGCGCCGACTACGACGACGATCAGTGTGAGAACGAGGAGCTGCTGGCGCCACTCGCGCCGGAATAGCCTCCACGCCCAACGCATCACCGCGCGACGAGCGGACAGCGATCTAGTGCCCCCGCCCCGAAGATCGAGGGCGGCATCCGGAGCCGGTGTCATGACTGCCGCCCGGTCTGAAGTAGGGATTCTGCGCTCGGCGGTGGAACCGTCTGGTCGACGATTCGGCCGTCACGCAGGAAGACCACCCGATCCGCCCACGAGGCGAGCTGGGCGTCGTGGGTCACGACCACCGCTGCAACGCCCGTCTTGCAGGCGGAGAGAAGCATCCGCATCACTGCCTCCCCGTTCGCCTGATCGAGCGCGCCAGAGGGTTCGTCCGCAAGCAGAAGATGACGCCCACCGATGACGGCCCGCGCGATTGCGACGCGTTGGCGCTCTCCGCCGGAAAGCTCGTCAGGGTAACGGGTCGCCCGGTCCGCAAGGTTGAGTTGTTCCAGCACCGCCATTCCGGCCAAACGCGACTTCTTCGCGCTGACGCCGTCGAGCTCGAGCGGAAGCGAGACATTTTCGACGGCGGTGAGACCCGCGAGGAGGTTGAACTCCTGGAAGACGTAGCCAACCGTGCGTCGCCGAAGCCGCGCCTTTCCGTTGTGCGACATCTCTTGAAGCGATTCGCCATCGATGAAGACCTCACCGCTCGTCGGCTCCTCAAGGCTGCCGGCGATCGTGAGCAAGGTCGACTTGCCTGACCCGCTCGGGCCCATGACCGCGATAAGCGAGCCACGATCGACTTCCAGATCGATGTCGGCCACCGCGTGCACTTCGTTCGGACCCGTGCCATAGGTCTTTGAGACCTGGCGAAGTTCGAGAAGACTCATTTGCGAACCGCCAATCTCCGTCTGAGTATCGGAATCTCCGTGCTTGCAGCGCGCGGCTCTGACGCCTCACGCTTCAACCGGCCGTCGACGGCATCGAGCCATCGGATCACCGAGTCGAGACGAAACAGCTCGGCGTCGACGACGAGCGCCAGCCGGAAGTCGTGCTGACCCTCGTCGTCCTTCAGCCGGGTCCACTGCTGCATCAGCTCGACGACGTACCGCCTGTGGATCTGCAACACGCTCTGCACTTCGACGCCGGGTACATCGAGCGCAACGAGCACCTTGATCACGAGCTCGTCACGAGGAGGGACGGTGAGGTCGATCGGGGTCATGAGCCACTCAGTGAGCTCCTGTTCGCCGGCGGCAGTGATCCGGAACCGCTTCTGTGGCCCCTCGGAGTCCGCTCGATCAGATTCGACCAGCCCGTCTCGCTCGAGGCGCTGGAGGGTCGTGTACACCTGGCCGACATTGAGCGGCCAGACGTCACCGGTCTTCTCCTCGAACTCCTGCCGGAGCTGGTGACCGTACTTGGGCTGCTCGCTCAGCAGCCCGAGCAACGCGTACTTGACGCTCATCTGCGATTGCCTGGGAGTTGCATACCCAGTATGTTACCGAGCTACATCAGCTCTGGCAAGTCCCTCTCAGATGGCATGTCGACGGCAGGAACCTGCTAGCCGGCGCCTTCCTCCCAGCAGAGCTGAGCACGGTGGTGACTCGGACGAAGTCATCTCCAGATGGTTCCCATCCTTCTTGTCAGACTCATTCCGTTCGGCGTGCTTGCGAATCGCTTCATCCAAGTCGCCTCTGGTTTCAGATTTCCCGCCAGAGGCGTGCCATGCGGTGGCGACGCCGGCTACTCGCGGCCAGACATCCTCGTTGCTCACCAACTCGTGTGAGTCAGGTCGCGACGCGTGAGATTGCGATCAGATGGCAGGTGAACGCCGCAATCGTGCACGCGTGGAACAGCTCGTGGTAGCCGAAGATGCGCGCCGACAACCCCGGACGGCGCAGCGCGTAGATGACGGCACCAGCGGTGTAGAAGAGCCCCCCGAAGACGACGAGCAGCATCGTGATCGCACCCGCGAGATGCCACAGCTCAGGGAGCCAGAAGATCGCCGCCCAGCCAAGACCGACGTACATCGCCGTGTAGAGCCACCGTGGTGCAGACAGCCAAGTGACACGAAGCAGAACGATCGCCAGCGCGGTGGCCCAGACGATGCACAGCATCACGGTGGACTGAGAGGAAGGCAGTACGGCGATCCCGAGGGGCGTGTACGTGCCCGCGGTGATCAGCGCGATGTTCGAGTGGTCGAAACGCCGCAGTAGGCCCGCCGTGCGTGGACTCCAATTGCCGCGGTGGTAGACGGCGGACGTACCGAAGAGCATGCATGCCGTCAGCGCGAACACCGCGCACGCGACGCGGTCTGCATGCGTCGTCCCATCGGCAGCGAGCCAGAGGCCCGACACGAGCGCGTACGGGAATGCCCCGACGTGGAGCCACCCGCGAAGACGCGGTTTTCGAGGTGCAATCGCGACGTTCACATTCTCAACCTAGAACCTCTCGATATTCAGCGGGCTCGGCCACGACTCTCGTTCGGGTTCCGTCGAAGCCAGGCACCTTGGCCTGCCCGATCATTCGTCAGCCAATCGAAGAGCGCGATGCGCGCAAGCATGCTCGTCTCTCCATCGATGAGAAAGACCGCACGTCGTGGGGAGAGAAGGACAGGCGAAGGAAGAGGCGCGAAAGACCGGGGACAAGGGACCGGGGCGAGGCAGGAAGCAGAGGAGACGGCTCGCCAGGAGATCCGCGATTACCTGGCGAAAATTCCTCCTTACGATCTTCAGGAGCTGGTTGCAGCGCTGCTGCGGGCGATGGGATACCACGTCGCCTGGGTGGCACCCCCAGGCCCGACAGGGGCATTGACATCGTCGCCTTCACCGATCCGCTCGGTGCCTCCGGTCCGCGGATCAAGGCACAGGTCAAGCGACGTGCTGACAAGATTCCGGTCCAGGAGGTGCGCTCCTTCATCGCCGTGCTCGGGCCTACCGCTGTCGGCATCTTCGTAGCCAACGGAGGCTTCAGTCCCGAAGGCATTAAGGAAGCTCGCCTTCAGGAGAGCCGCCGAGTGTCGCTGTTAGCCGTGGATGACCTGCTCGATCTCTGGGTCGAGTACTACGAGAGGATCCCTGAAGCGTCGAGGGCACTCTTGCCGCTTCGGCCGATCTACTACTTGGCGCCGAGCTGACAATGGAGTTCAGCCGAGGCAGATACCCCTTTGACGTAGCGGGTGGTAGCAGCTTCGGGGCATCCTGACGCGGTGGCGGTGGTGCGCGGTAAACGCACCAATCTCACTACGTGGCCGCCAGCCCTGAAGCTTCCCGCCCTAAGCGCTCCGCTCTCTCCCCGCCGCCCGTGCGCTTCGGGCGCTCGCCCCTTTGCGGGGCGCCGCCCGGCCGAAACAGCCCTGACTGCACTCTGCCTGCGTTCCGGCCACGGGCAGGCCTTGTAGCTATCTGGCCCCACGAGAAAAGGACCTGGTCACTGGATTGCAAAAGCGGCTCAAGGGCGCGATCCCAGGCCGGCCACCGAGCTTCCAGCGCGCGACCCTCTGGCACCGACAGAAGAGCTATCAGGCCGAGTAGAAGTTCCTCACCCAGCGGTGGCGGCGAAGGATTTCGAGCTCCTCGGCCGACAAGGGGCCAAGCTCGGCCGCACGGACGTTGGCGTCGACGTTGCGCAGCGAACGCATGCCCGCAATGACCGTCGAGGTCGCAGACTGCGAAAGGCAGAAGCGCAACGCTATTTCAGGGAGGCGGTCGACTGAGACATCGAGGTCTCGCGCGATAGCCTGGACGCGTTCCCAGACATGCTCCTTGCGATTGCCACCGAAATAGTTGTTGCGCCAGTCACCTTCGGGGAACCTCGTCTTAGGGTTAATCTTGCCGGTCAAGGCTCCTTCGTCAAACGGCACCCGTACGATGACACCGACATTCCTGGCAAGTACTGCCGGGAACAGCTCGTCCTCGGGGCTCTGGTCGAAGAGATTGTAAATGACCTGCACAGTGTCGGCGGTCCCTGAGTTCACAAGTGCCAACGCGTTGGCTGGTTCATGGTCGTTTACGGAGACGCCGAAATAGCGGATCTTGCCCTGCGAACGGAGGTGCTCGATCGCGTCCATCCAGTCGCCTTGGCCGACCCATTCGTCGGACCAAACGTGGAATTGCTGCACGTCGATCGTTTCAAGCCCGAGGTTCACCAGGCTTTGTTCGGTGCACTCCACGACCCACTCCGCAGGGAAGGCCTCACTCGCGGATACTCCTCGGGGGGCGGGCCACTTCAGGTTCTTTGGGGGCACCTTCGAGGAAACATAAACAATCCCCGCTGCCTCTCGCACGGCCCGGCCGACTAGCTGTTCGCTGTGACCGTCCCCGTAGCCGAGGGCAGTGTCGACGAAGTTCACACCTAGGTCGAAGGCTCTGTGCAGCGACCGCAACGACTCGTCGTCGTCGGCGCCCAGCCACATCGTCTTTCCGATCCCCCAGGCTCCGTAACCGAGTTCGGATACCTGCAAACTGGTCTTGCCAAGGCTTCGATAGTTCATGGTCAACCCTCCTTGGGCACTCTACGTCGCGCATTTCAGATTGCAACAAGCGCGATCGACTGGCATCACATCGAGCCCTGGGCACGACGGTAGGTTCTCCACTGCGGCATCGCAGCTTCGGTGGCAAATCGGCGCCACAGTTCCAGCGAGCGAGCGCGTGCCACGCCGGTAGCGACCGCTCGACTGCGCTTATCACAATGAAACCGGGATGCTGGATCTCGCGAGTGACCGTCTGCTGATCTCGTGGCCGCCCGTTTCAGCCCTCGGCGGACCCGTACGAGGTGGAACGTCGAGCGAACGAGCGCGCGTTCTGCGGTTCTGGGCCGCCGTCGTGGCCTTCTTCGGCCTCGTCGTCCTCGTCACCGTTCTGCACATCGTCGTCATCTGACGCGCGGCTTACTGCCCGAGAGCGGTCGCTTTCGCGGCCAGCTCTTGGATCGTGGGCGACCGTTCGGCTGGTCACCGATTGAACGCCGGAGACTAAGGTCGAAAGCAGTGGGATCCGAAGCGCGTGGAGCAGTGCGCTGCAGGCTTTCGTCGCTTCGCTGACAACCCGTGTTGCCTTTGAGGAGGCCCACCATGACCGATACGGCCCTGCAAGAGTCCGAATCACGGCTCTCGCCCGAGACAGCTGACAGGCACCGTGCGATCGCGTCCCTCCAGGAGGAGCTC
>Ga0187862_10006574_pt1 | contig 10540 bp, 9 predicted proteins | sample June2016WEW_10_1_FD_133003 | JGI IMG/M metagenome (GOLD analysis project Ga0187862, IMG submission 133003) | Peatland microbial communities from SPRUCE experiment site at the Marcell Experimental Forest, Minnesota, USA - June2016WEW_10_150 | ecosystem: Environmental > Terrestrial > Soil >...
CGCCCTACTGAGTGACAAGCCGGCGGAATTTTTTAGGGGTGTGCTGGAAAAATCCCTGAGCGATTATGACCGCATCATCACACTCATCAACCATGTGTTAAGCATATCTGAGGCTGAAACCGGCGTGACGCCATTACATTTCGAGTGGGTTGGCTTGAAGGAGCTTGTGGAAAGTGTGCACGAGTTTTACGCTCCGCTGGCGGTCGACTCGAGGATTGAGTTCGCCATGGACAAGATCGATGACCTGTCCATCCGTGTCGACAAGGCTAGAATCTGGCAGTGCCTCTACAACATTGTGGATAACGCCTTCAGGTTCACCGGCGAAGGGGGCTGCATTCGGCTGACCGCGAAGAGGTGCGACTGTTGCGCGGTTATCGCCATCTCGGACACCGGCATTGGTATTGCCGAAAAGGACCTCCCGTACATTTTCGAGCGCTTTTTCAAGGCCGATAAGGGAAGGACAGAGCAAGGTTACGGGCTGGGTCTGAACCTCTCCAGGGCCATCGTCGTTATGCATGGAGGAAGCATAGAGGTGGACAGCGCCGTCGGGAAGGGCACGACTTTTTCGATCATCCTGCCCGGTTGCGAGGGTTGTGTAAAGGGCAGCCCGCTCCGGGAGCTGAATACCTCCGACAGTGAAACAGTCAATTCTACGAAAAGCAACTGTAATCGGAACGAAAACAGGCAAGCTAAATGAGGCTGAGTATTTTCTGTGACTTCGACGGCCGGGCGGTTCCCAATCTGAGCTTTCTTCTCCCCTGGCTTTGCCCTTCCCCTTCGTCAGGCGCTCCGTTTTGTAGAGAACCATCCTTTCGGTGATGTGTGCAGTAAAACTGCCGTTTGCAGGCTCGGTAAGGTTAATTTAAGTTAACTCATTGTTCTTCTGAAATATGCCGACTGTTCCAATAACTCAAGGCAAGAGAGTCACTGATAAACTACTTTCAAGGAGGATGAATGATGAGCATTTCAGCAATAGGTTCGGCAACAAGCGTTCCCGTGAATAATATCGCGTCGGACGGGGACAGTGCTGCAGTTGAGGCAAAAGAATCCAAAGCCACAAAGTTGGCAGAACAGCAGAATGGGGGCGTGGCACCCAAAGCGGCTCCGGCATCAGCAGGGAAGTCGTCTTCAAGCAGTAATGATCTGGCTAGACTTAGAATGCTTGCGAGTCAGCATATGTCCGCCAGTCAAATCGCAACGCAATTAGGAAAATCTGTCTCCGCTGTAATGCAGGAAGCCGCGGCAGCGGGGATAAGCCTAAGCGCCGGTTCAACCAGCACTTCATCTACCTCAACGACCGGAAAGCCAGCCACTGGCAATAATGTCAATAAGACGGCTTAACTTCCGACCTTCTGGATTTAAGGTCAATTCGCGCTTCGAAGGTGCTGAGTCCCCCTTATTTTCCCAAGGGTGGACTTAACACTGATCGACATTTTTCGCGGGTTTTGGTCGGAATATCGAATGATTTACGGACATTCGGCATTCCAAAAGCTTTTTCGGATGGAATCGGGCCTGGAAATGCGGTTCGGTTCCAGTTGGGGTCGAGTTGACGCATTATTCGAGATAAATATTCAGAACTGGAGGAAGTTTGCGTTCAGTGGTAGACATTGCTATTTTTATTGCTCTGCTCTTTGTCCCTTTTGCCGCTCTTGCTGGACCTCCATTCCTGACGGACGACCCGGAACCCGTCGAATACAAGCATTGGGAAATATATGTTGCATCCATGTCCGAGGAACAGCATGGCGGAGTGAGCATGACGGCCCCGCACGTAGATGTCAACTACGGGATAGCCCCCAACTTTCAGCTTCACGTCACCACGCCCATGGAATACATCAACCCCCCCGGACGGCCCTCTCATTATGGTTATGGCGATACGGAACTGGGGGTAAAATGGCGTTTTTTTCAAAACGAAGACGCCAGGTTTTTGGCCAGCGTCTATCCGCTTCTCGAAGTTCCGACCGGCGCAGAATCAAGGGGACTTGGAAACGGTGATCCCCAGGTGTTCTTGCCCATCTGGCTTCAGAAAGGTTGGGGGCCATGGCTGACGTATGGCGGAGGCGGCTACTTGATAAATCCCGGCCATGCGCATCAGAACTTGTGGTTTTTGGGATGGCTGGTTCAACGTGACTTGAATAAGTATCTTAGTCTCGGGGCGGAGCTTTTCTACGGGACCGCACCCGACACTGACGATGAGCTCCATTTTGGGTTTAATATGGGCTCCATAATCAATATAACTGAAAAGCACCACATTCTCCTGTCTGCCGGCACAGACATAATCGGCCCTACCGGCTTTTACTCATATATTGCCTATCAGCTTACCTTCGGGCCTGAAAAGCAGACAGGTCCGGCCCAGACTCATTTACCGGCAGGCAGATTTTCACCGGGGCCGCTGTAAAGAGTTCGGTCCCACCGCCTAAAGCCTGATGAAATCGATAGTCCAACTTGTTGTGTTTTCGCTAAAAAACCAAAACAAACAACTGTACGTAACAAACCCCGGAGGTGCCCATTCGTTCAGGCTTGGCTAAAGTCCATATTCCTTGCAAACATGGAGAATTATGCTCAGGCCGAGGTACATAACGACAATGAATATGTTAACTTGCGATTGCTTAAAGAACGCTAAGGTGCCGAGCTCCCTGCTCAGGACTCTTGCGCATTCACTTAAAGTAGTACCGGTAGTGAAGAGGTCGTCGATCACAAGAATGCTGCGGCCCCCTACCCTGCGAGCGTGCATGAAGAAATTGGAAATTCAACCCAGACCGTACCGGTCGCGAAGCCTTCGAGAAAGATCTCTGATGGTGCCGAAAGCTTTCTCCACTGTAATTTCGCCATCGGGATTAATGAGACAGCAGGTCGCGGGTGAGAGCATGCTCCGAGCGAGGAGAAACTCCCGGTCAACACCCTTTTTCTCCAGATTGTCCCATATACTTTGCAAGCGTATCTCCAGGGATTTGAGTCCTTCCGTTGCGAATGGTTCAAAGTTGGTTGGGACTATACCCCAGACGAGCACACCGCCTCGATCCAGGAACTTGAGGATGGAACCGGCATATGAAGAAAAGATTTCGCCGTTGGAATATACATCCAATGAGAGTACATCCAGATCCAGCCCCAGAAGAAGGTCCCAATCCGGATTGCCGCAAAGATGAACTCCACGGGGTTTTTCGATAAGCGAAAAGAAAATCTCGAGATCCCGCCTGGCCGCAACATCCCCATAACCTGACATGCCACTGAAGACAAACTGCAACCCGGGCTCATCTATGAACATGAAGGCATTGGGATTGAGCTCCTTCAATCGATTCAACTGGACATTCACCCGGCGTGCCATAAATTCGAGCATGAAAGGGCGGACCGTGTCGTCGAAAAGGATCGGGCGTTTATCCTGATCCAGCACATTGAATCCAAAACTGATCGGACCTTCCAACTGTCCCCGGATGGCAGCTCTGTTAGAAAAGTCCATCTGGAGGAACCTGTGATAGACTACCGAATAGGTTTCACTGATATCAAAGCGTTCCGAATCGTCGAAGTGGGCCAGTGCTTCTTCTGCTTCAAGGGCAAATCTATCGGCGGAAAAGCGGAGGGTTCGATTCTCCATGTCCAGAACGATCCCGGGGAAATGCTCCGAGGCTTGAACGTACATGTCCTCGTGATAGTTGAGAAGCGGCAGTTGCGGCCAAAACGGGACATCCAGGGAGAGGGCGGTTTCCAGGGCGCGATCCACATCCCTGTGGGGCATTACCGCCATGGCGGTCGTAAGGAGGTTTCCGGGAATACTCATGTTAAATCTCTATGGAAAGGCAGAAGGTTATGTGCCTGCCTCTGTTTGCTTTTGTCAATTGGCATCAGCGGGCGCAACTTCAGGAACCGGTGTTTGCCAAAGGTTAAGATAGGTCGATACTGCCGCTATCACCATCGGGATCACGCCCAGTGCTATGAAGACGGCGTCGCCGGGCAAACGGGCCCATTCGAGGATCTTCACAAATTCCTGATTCAGATAATCGAGTCCGCGAGCGTGCCAGTATCCGTGGCTCAGGACATCATAGAACTGCATAACGCCCCCGGGGAAGAGACTTCCTGCAAGCATCAGCGCCAGGCCGGCATTCAACCCCCAAAATGATACACGCACGTATTTTTCAGTACGTGCCCACTGCGCGTCCGAGGACACCTGGCGAAAGGCCAGAACCATCAGGGCAACCGCCTCCATGCCGAAGGCCCCCATGAGCGCGGCATGGCCGTGGTTCGGCGTGAGTATCGTGCCTATCTCGAAATAACTCACGATGGGCAGGTTGATCAGAAACCCGAAGACGCCCGCCCCGGTGAAATTCCAGAACCCTACCGCCATAAGGAAATAGAACGTCCATTTATGAGGGATGGGAACAGGCTTACCGGACTCGTCGCGCATGCCCCTTGTCAGTTTGATGAAATCCCAGGCGTCCAGCGTGAGGAGCGTCAGAGGAACAACCTCCATAGCCGAGAATATGGAAGAGAGGGCAAGATTGACATTAGTCTGGCCGGTCCAATACCAGTGATGCCCGGTGCCGATAATGCCGGCGCCCAGAAAGAGAATGGCGTCCAGGTATATGATTCGTGTCGCGGTGAGGCGGGAAACCACACCCAGCCGGTAAAAAATGACCGCCACCATTACTGTGACAAAGAGTTCAAAAAAGCCTTCGACCCAGAGATGGATGATCCAGAAGCGCCAATTGTCGACGATGGAATACCCCGTAGTGGGGCCGAAAAAGAACGCCGGCAGATAGAAAAGCGGAATCGTGAGGGCCGAGAGCATGAAAAGCCAGGAAATCTCCCTGCGTTCCGGGTCGCGCATGGCGGACGCAAGACCTCGAAACAGCAGAAAGGCCCAAAGCACCAGTCCCAGGGCGAGCATGATCTGCCAACCCCGGCCAAGGTCGAGGTATTCCCACCCCTGGTGTCCGAACCAGAACCAGAGGTCGCCGAGGAGTTGGTTGATCCCCAGAAATTCGCCCAGAAGACTCCCTGCCACAACTACCACGAGGGCCCAAAACAGCAGGTTGATCCCCCACACCTGCCCCCTGGGTTCCGTTCCCCCCAATGCGCGGGTTAGCAGCAAACCACCTGCGACGTAGGCGGTCGCGATCCAGAAAAGAGCCAACTGCAGATGCCAGGTGCGCAAAATGTTACTCGGAAATACCTGGTTGAGATCGATTCCGTAAAAGCTCCCCGGTTCAGCCCGAAAGTGCGCTGTGGCGCCGCCCACCAGAACTTGCGCCAGGAAAAGAAGGGCCACTACCAGGAAGAACTTTATGGTCGCTCTCTGACTTTCACTTCCTACGCCGGGCAGCATGTGTGGATGGATGGCCGGAGCAGTTCCCTTCCAGCCGAGGTAGTCGAATTTGCCGAAAGCAAATAACACGAGTCCCGTGCCCACCAGAAGTGTGATCAGGCTGATGGCGCTCCAGAGAACGGCGTCGCTGGTAGGGGTATTGCCCACCAGCGGGTCATACGGAAAATTGTTGGTGTAAGTTTGATTCCTGCCGGGGCGATCGGCAACCGAGGCCCAAGCCGCCCAGGCAAAAAATGAGGTCAGTTGCTTCAGTTCCTTGCCATCGCTGATATAGTTTTTCTTCAAGCCGCCGTTTTGGGACGGTCCGGAAAAGTAGCCGCCCCATTTTGTTATCTGTTTTTGGAAGGAGGCCGCTTCCGGTCCCGTGAAGACCAGTGTTTTGTTCGCGGGGTCGTAGCGATTCTTTTTCAGCAGGAGCCGAACTTCGTCCTCGACGGTCCCCTGTTCCACACGGGTCAATTGGTCCATGCGGCGTCCGAAGAGCTTTTGAGCCTCAGCTTCGGCTGCATCGACACCCAGGGTGTGCAGGTAGGCGGCGGCAAAATCAGGCCCGAGGTAGGCCCCATGACCCCAGATCGTGCCGTTTTCCATCAGGCCATATTTGAGAAATACTTCTTGACCTGCCGAGATCTCCTGCCCGGTCAGCAAGGTTTCCCCGGAGGCGGAGACAACTTTATCGGGAATGGGCGGAGCGTCACGGTAGGCAAGCACTGACACAAGGATCAGAACTGTAAAACCGATCAACATCGTAATAACGACCGCTCGTCTCCACCAGGGCGATAATTGCTGCTCCATCTTTTCTTCAGGTCCCATATCTTCTCTCCTTTCTTGAAAACAATTCTATCTCCGCTGATTCTTCCCTGCTCGTCCCGCAAAAAACCCAATCGCCGTCCCTATTTCAAATTTATATCACCTCCGTAGCTCCCCAGTCTATATGTTGAGCCACCAGGACTTTGCCGTTCAACTTCACGTCTTTAAGGACTTCTTTGAACGTTGTCATTTGGTTGTAATAAAACTTAGAACGATCCGCCTCGAAAGGCCTTGACATAGGTCAATTTCCTTTAAGGCTGCAAATGGATTTTCGCAATTGAGGAGAGCTTGTCTTTCCGGTGAAAATGGTATCTTGATCCGGCAGTTTCGCAACATGAAAATGCGGTCCAGGCGGCCCAAGATTTTGATACCCGGACTTTGGGACTTGCATGTCTCACGGTGTGTCATTGTGACCCGTCATGTGTCGCACGGTGACACATGACACACGATCGCCCCTTTAGTTTGCGCGCAAGGCCCAACCCAGGCAACGTTTTCCCGCCGGAGAATATCAACTTGGGACTGGCCCGTTTCCTGCACAACCTATTTAGACGACTTCCAGATATTTCATTCGCGCTATAAAACACGGGAAAGATCTCACCTCTTTATACTTCAGTCCTCTGCGAGAAGGAACTATTGAAACTCGGACGAGCAGACATGGTATGGGTCTACGGGTGTCAGTTCATGGCAGAAACAAAATCTCAAGACGGGAGGTGGAAAAAGTCTCATTTCGGAAAAGGGTAGGCCTTATTGACCTTTAACTTTGAGAAAGGAGAAAGGAAGATGAGCAGTAAGGGTGTTACCCGAAGAAGTTTTTTCAAGAATGTGGCCAAGTGTTGCGGGGCAGGCGTTGCAGCCTTGGGACTGAGAGGCGTGGAGCATGCCCATGCAGGCCCCTTCGCGGTTCCGGACCTGGATGAACCGGTCCAGTCAGGCACCTGGAGGATGAGGGACGTTCAGGCTATGCAATATAGCGAATTTATTAACAACGCTCCCATACCCAAGGATTTTTTCGACAAAAAACCTGAAAGTCTGATTGATGGAGGGGCCCCGGTCGACTGGTCTCATCTGCATCCAAACTATTACACCGACGATCAGAAGAGGTCTCTGGTCGGGATGATCATGGCTACCTCACTCGATAAAGACCTGGCCGGAGATATCAGGAAAGCCATGAAGCTCGTAGGAGGGTTTGAAAAGTGCCTCAAGAAAACGGATAACATTCTCATCAAGCCGAATACGAACACCGGCGACCCCTGGCCCGGAGGGGGGACAGACCACGCATTTCTGAAAGCTCTGATTATCGTCCTGAAAGACCAAGGCTACACCAACCTGACCGTAGCCGATACCTGCGGACCATGGGGGCCAACAGAGCGAGTGTTCAGTGCGCTGGGTCTCGATGCGGTATGCAAAGAAACCGGCACCCCTCTCAAGACCTGGGAAAACGAAAAATGGATGAACATCCGCAATGCCAAGGCCGAATACCTGGGCAAGATGGGTGGCGGAGATGGGACCGTGGCCTATGCGGCGGACCTTAGAAATTACGACAAGGTCATTTATACCCCGGTGATGAAAACGCATCTGTTCGGGGGCATTACCCAGAGCTTGAAGCTGTCCGTTGGGATTATGCACCGTGCCGACCGAGGCAAGTATCTTCATGGCTTCAACCATATCTTCGTTGCCCAGCAGGCTGCGGAAATCAACCTGCCTTTCCAGCCGGACCTGATCATCATGGATGGAAGGAGGTCCTTCGTGGCTGGCGGCCCTTCTCAGGGCGAGTTGGTCAAACCCGGTGTGATCATTGTCACCGGTGACCAGGTGGCCAATGATGTCATGGGCATTAAAACCCTTCAGGAGTGGTACCCGAGCCAGGCCGCCAACAAGATCGGCATGTATGCCTGGAATCAGAAGTCGATCACACAGGCGGTAAAACTCGGTATTGGATACGCCAGAAAGGAAGATGACATCAAGCTCGTTCTGGGTTAATTTTCCATTAAATTTCATATATATTCAACTTATGCTCCCCTCTTCCATGTTTTCGGGGAAGGGGGGAGCTTTCAATCCAGGGAAAAATGGTGGAGAAATCCTTATGACCAGGTATGCTATAGTTTTTCTCGCGCTGTCTCTCGTTATCATCCTTTTTGCTCCACAAGCGGCCATGTCTCAGGAAGCAGGTCCAACCATTGTGAATTTCAGTGCCAGGCCCCTTTACCGAGCGGCCAAGTTGACCTGGAAGGTAAATCCTAATCTGGAAAAGCAACTGTCGGTACAGATTCTAAGGGCCGATACCTCCGAGGCAGGTCCTTATCAGGAATTGGACGTGATAACTCTCGTCCCCGGCAAGGACAGTTACGAGTATATCGATAGATCCATGGGAAGTGAATCAAGGTACTATTACAAGGCGGTTATCAAAGAAACCGGCGAATCTTTCGGTCCGGACGACGTGAGACCTCTTTTCTCGCCTCCTGCTACTCAACTCCAACCACCGAAGCAGAATGATCCGGTCTTAGTCCTCAGATAGGGGGAAGGTAAATGGGCAGGGAGGTTGACCGCCGTATTTTTCTCAAGGGCATTACGCTTGGCGCCTTAGCCCTGGGTGACGTCGTTGCCTTCGGGGATGTGCTCTGGGCTACCACCCTTCCAAACGGTCAAAAGGTGGCCTTAGCCAGGATGGCCATTTTTGTAGATAAGACTCTCTGTTCCGGATGTCGTGTCTGCGAAATGGTCTGTTCCAACCTTAACGGCGAAGGCCGGAATACCTCTTCACTCGCACGGCTTTCCGTCGAAAAAGAGTACATCAAAGGGGACTACGGGCCTAAGGTCTGCTATCAGTGCAGCGATCCTCCCTGTTTGAAGGTTTGCCCGGTAGGGGCGTTGCAGGTGGAGCAGCGGAGTGGCACCTTTGCTCGAATCATTGATGAAAGCTTGTGCATCGGCTGTCAGCAATGTATCGAGGCTTGCCGGCAATATTTCCGGCCCCCCAGGCCAAAATTCGATGAGCAAAAGCAAAAATCGTTCAAATGCCACCTTTGCTTCGGGGACCCTCAATGTGTGAAGTTTTGCCCCATGGGTGTTTTACGGGTGGAGCATTCGGAAGAGGGACTGCTAGTGGGTTATCCCGTCATAAAAGAGGACTGAGATGACTCCTTCGGGTGGATGGGTTGGAAAAATTCTCAGGGTTGACCTGACCAATAGTAAAATCTCCGAGGTTTCAACCTTTGACTATGTACCCAAATTTCTGGGAGGTCGTGGACTTGGGGCGAAGATATGCTGGGATGAGGTGTCTTCGGAGGTGGGAGCATTTGACGCTGAAAATCGGCTGATCTTCGCTACAGGTCCCCTGCAGGGAACTCTTGCACCCTCATCGGGCCGGCTCATGGTTGTGGGGAAATCTCCACAGACCGGCCCCGTCGAATCCTATGCTCGTTCAGGCGTTGGAGGACACTTCGCTCCTCAACTCAAATGGGCTGGATACGATGCCCTCATTATCCAGGGAAAGGCCTCGAAGCCCGTCTACCTCTGGATTACCGATCAGAAGGCTGAAATCCTTGACGCCGCCGGTTTATGGGGTCTTGATACCTATCAGGCCCAACAGACGATCTGGAAGCTTCATGGCGATAAGACCAGAGTCATGGTTATAGGAAAGGCTGGAGAAAATCGAAGCCGCATCGCATGCATTCTCACGGACACCGGGGACGCGGCGGGCCAGGGAGGATTTGGCGGTGTGATGGGCTCGAAAAACTTGAAGGCCATTGCGATCCGGGGCACCGGAAGTGTGACCGTGGCAAGGCCAAAAGAACTGATGGAACTCACCCATAACATCCAAAGACTCTTTTCGCGGAAATCTTTAAAAGGGGATCCATTTCAGCCGGAAGAAAAAGATTTTAACTACAATGTATGGGGCGGCGGCTATGGCCGGGGAAGCCTTACGCTTCTTCCCGGCGAGCTTCTCGATCTCTGCAACGACCCTTCCTCGGGCTATTCACAAACTCCTGACGGCTGTTTCTCCTGCCCTGTCGCTTGCCGCTCACGGGTAAAGGGACCAGACATCACCTCAGGTGTAGCCTTATGTGCCCAGTCTTACATGTATCTCGAGTCTATGGTCCAGGAGCCTGAAAAGGGCTACAGCAAAATCACCTGGCAGGCTGCCAAATTAGCCGACCTTTACGGAATCAACTCGTATGATTTGATGGCCATCATCCCCTGGCTTTCGGACTGCTATCGGGAGAAGCTGATTTCAGAGCAAGAGACCGGGCTTCCTCTTAATGAAATCGGTTCCTGGAAGTTCATCTCCGTACTTCTTGAAAAGATTGCCAATCGAGAAGGATTTGGAGACCTTCTCGCCAACGGGGGGCAGCGTGCAGCCGCCCAGATTGGAGGAAAAGCCGAAAAGCTCTCTAAGATGTATTATCCCCGCGC
>Ga0187862_10006576_pt1 | contig 10539 bp, 10 predicted proteins | sample June2016WEW_10_1_FD_133003 | JGI IMG/M metagenome (GOLD analysis project Ga0187862, IMG submission 133003) | Peatland microbial communities from SPRUCE experiment site at the Marcell Experimental Forest, Minnesota, USA - June2016WEW_10_150 | ecosystem: Environmental > Terrestrial > Soil >...
CTAAGCCAGGAAGGCGAGACGTTCATGACGCGCAAGGGCCGCCTGCCGACCCGGCCGGATGTAACGACCAATCCGCCCGAAGTCGGCGAGATGCTTAAAGAGAGAAAGATCATGCCGGTGGTGTTCAGCGGCGACGATCAGAGAAAATGGCAAAAGACCTATAACGAGCTGTTCGGGCGCCATTGATGCCGAACAGACGAATGCACTCAAGGAGACATTCATGAAAATCTGCCGCTACGATGATGACCGGATGGGAGTTGTGCGCGGCGACCTCGTGCACGACGTGACCGAGGCGCAGACCGAAATCCGCAAATCCATGCCTTATGCGATGAAGGGCGATGCGGTGGTGGCGGCTTTGCCGCAATGGCGTGAGCGCATCGAGCGCATGGCCGATAAGGCGCCGGGCAAGCCGATTGCACAGGTCAAGCTCTTGCCGCCGGTGGCGCGGCCGACCAAGCTCACTTGCGCGCCGACCAATTACCAGGCGCATATCGCCGAGATGGACAAGGCGTCGCAGCAGCCGGGCTCGCAGATTGTCCGTCACCAGTCGCCGAACATCCTCGAAGCGGGCATGTTCCTAAAAGCCAACTCCGCTCTGGTCGGCCCTTCGGAAGGCATCCCTATCCGTTTCCCCGACCGCCGCAACGACCACGAGGTCGAGCTGGTCATGGTGATCGGCAAGACCGGCAGCGACATTCCGCAGTCGAAGGCGCTCGACTATGTCGCCTGCTACGCGCTCGGTCTCGACATGACCGTGCGCGGCCGCGAGGATCGCAGCTTCCGCAAGTCGGTCGACGGTTACGCGGTGCTCGGCCCATGGATGGTGACCGCCGACGAGTTGCCCGATCCCGACAACATCCCGCTCAGCCTCACCGTCAACGGCGAGACCCGGCAGAACAGCAATACCAGCCAGCTGATCTACAACTGCCGCCGGCTGATCGAATTCGCCTCCGAGTTCTACACGCTCTATCCAGGCGACCTCGTCTATACTGGCACGCCCGACGGCGTCGGGCCGGTAAAACCCGGCGACGTCATCGTCTGCCGCTCGGCGCCCGTGCTCGGCGAACTGAAGATCGCCGTGCGGGCCCATGAAGCCGGCCGCGTGCCGAGCGAACAGCGCGTTCCCGCCTGAGCGGCGCGCATAGGAGAATGCCATGTTGCAGATCAAGCGAGCCGGCCATTCGACGCTGACGACGCCCGATATCGAGCGGATGATCGATTATTTCACCCGCATCGTGGGCTTGAGCCTCGCCGCGCGCGAGAAGAACCGCGCCATCCTCGCCACCAAATCCGGCCTTGAGGCGATCGTGCTGGAACGCGGCGGCGCCGTCGAGGCGCCGCGGCTGTCGCTCCAGGTGGCGCCGGGCAGCGATCTCGGCGAGCTGGCGTCGCGGCTGAAGAAAGCCGGCATGAAGAGCGAGCGGCGCAGCGACATCACGCCTGGCATCGGCGAAGCGGTGACGTTCGCCGACCCCAAAGGCACCACGATCGAGATCTTTTCCGATTTCAAATTTGCGCCGGAGGACAACACCTTCACCGGCGTCATGCCGATAAAATTCGGCCACATCGCCTATCAGTGCCCGGACGTGAAGGGCATGGTGAAATTCTATTGCGACGTACTCGGCTTCCGCGTGTCGGACTGGCGCTCGGATTTCTTCGCCTTCCTGCGCTGCAGCCGCGACCATCACACGGTGAATTTCCTGCACAACGAGAAAACCGCGATCCACCACATCGCCTTCGAGGTGCGCGACTGGTCGGACATCAAGCGCGCCTGCGACATGCTCGCCCGCAACGACATCAAGCTGACCTGGGGGCCGATCCGCCACATCATCGGCCACAACATCGCGATCTATCACAAGAACCCGGACGGCGTGGTGATCGAGTTCTTCACCGATCTCGACCAGATGCACGACGAAGAGCTCGGCTTCTTCGAGCCGCGGCCCTGGCACCAGGACCGCCCGCAGAAGCCGAAAGTCTGGAGCGACGACACGCCGTCGAACTGGTGGGGCCCGATGTCCCACGGTTCGCCGCAACACGCGCAGGCCCTGGCGCAGCCGGCCGCCGCACCGGTCCACCACGGCCTGCAGACCGCGCCGCGCAAGCCGGCGCTCGCGGAAGCCCGCGCCAAGCAGTCACAAAAAAAGAGCCGCGGCAAAACCAAGCCGCGGCGCTAGCAACGATACTTGGAAATCTGGCCGAGATGTCCTAAATGGTGCGCTCGCTCGCCGGCAGCTTGAATGGCTGCTCCGGCGCTGCCAAGCAAGTTTCACGATCACGGCTAATATGCTGATAGCGTGAAGGAATTGGGGAATAGTTCAACGGTAGAACTGCGGACTCTGACTCCGTCAATCTAGGTTCGAATCCTAGTTCCCCAGCCAATTGTTTTCGCAGGACTTTTGCCTCTGGAATGAGAAATTTCAATTCGCCTGAGACATTATATATCCGCATCCCGAACGCACCGCATATCCGTCCCGAACGGACCCACGCCGACCATGGCACCGGCGTTGTTAGGTATGGCTTTCGAGTGCCGCCAAACCTGCCTGCTGCAAGCGCTTCAGGTCGCACTCGCCGCGGCCCGCCGCCTCAATGATGCGAGCTGCGATGCTGGCGTAAACGACGGCGGGCTGCGCGATCCTGCGGAGCTCTTTGACGGTCGCGTTGAAGGCTTCGCCCATATTGCGCGTCGTCTCGTCATTAAACGAGCCGTCCTCGGGCTTGATGAACGGCAGAATTGACGCCACGCCACTAACCTCCGTCGCACCCTTTATCTTTACCAGAAAGGATGAAATTGCACCAGTACCCCTTTGCTATTTGAAGGCAATGCCAATACGTTTTTCGCTTCTCCATACGACACGGCATGGATGCTGATAGTGATCGCCCCGGATCATCAGGATAAACTCATCTGGGATGCCAAATGGGCTGGCGACATCAAGACAGGCTCCGGTACCCGATAGATTCCGTACCGTGCAGTCAATGCCTCCGCCACGACTGAATGAAATCGTTCCCGGCTTGAGAACGCAGTGGCGTTGAGTGTTCCGGTTGTCAGCCATTTAGAAGCCCCATGACCTGGCAGCTGGCACCTCGCCGCAGGCTGGGAGGTGAATTTGTACTATGGCCGCGCGAATTAAGGTTCTCTCAACGGGTGTGGCGCATCATGTTAAACGGACGATTGCGTGGGTCTGTTGCATTTCAGAGTGGCTGGGGCTCAAAAGTCGGCAGTTTTGATTACATCGCGCCGGCCGTAATTTGCCGAAGCTGTCGCGTGCACGTGCGAACCACTCCGGATAGCCAGGTCAAGGGGACGGGAAATGACTATTCATCACTTCAGCAGTATTTTGATTGTGGATGACAGCGGCGCAGTCAGAAGCGTCGTCCGAAAGCTTTTGACGCAATTAGGATACCAAAATCTCGATGAAGCATCCGATGGCGAAGCTGCGCTTGAAAAAATATCGAAGAAGCATTTTGGCTTGGTAATTTCCGATTGGAACATGGAGCCGATGAGCGGGCAAGTCTTACTTGAGAATGTACGTACAAACAAACAATATGCGAATTTGCCCTTCATCATGATGACCGCCGATGCTTCGATAGAGAAAATTGTTCAAGCCAAGAAGGCCGGCGTTACTTGTTTTATCAACAAGCCGTTTCGTGCCGACGAGCTCCAAGCCAAGATTTTACAGATCAGTACGAACAATCGCGCCGTCGTTAGCGCGTAGTGGTTTAGTGCAACTACTTCTCGCTGACAGCGCCTATTTTTGCGACCCCGAACGTAAGCGCGGCCAAGTCTATGTTGACTCCACGGTGCCGTTCTTCACGTCAGATCGACGCGTTAAGCGGCTGGGATCGACCGGCTCAGGGCGCCACCATCGCACAGATAGTTGCAAGCCGGCCAAGCGGCTAATCAGCCGAACAGGTGCTGCACGTTCTGCCGGGGCTCGTTCCCGGCACATTGGCGCTGCCGCTGAGCGCGCTGCCTTGCAAGAGATTCCACTTCACCCCGGTAACGTTTGAACCGCCTTCGACTTTGCCGAAGATCGCGTTGCTTAGACCTCCTTCGACGACGACGCCATTGGCTGCGGTGAGAGGGCCGCTGAAGGTCATCGTCGAATCGTTTTCAAATTCGCCATGCATATTGAGGACTAATAAAGCCCCGACCTTGCCGGCGCAAATCGTCGACGGTTTGCCCGGCACGATAAGGGAATGGTAGGTCGCTTGAAAAATCGCGCCGTTCTCGGGAGCGCAATAGGTATTGCCGCCGGCACCCACGTCCAGAAAAAGCGCCCCCCAGGATACTTCGACGCCGTTGACGAAATTGCATCCGGTCGGCTGGATGATCGCTGCCGCGAAAAACCCGCCGTAGGACGGATGGCCCGTGAGCGACGCGCCGTTGCAGTTCAAGACGATGCCGGAGCCACCTTGCGAACCGTTCGGCGAGCCGCCATGCGGCGGCCAATGTATGCCCAGCGAATCCGACTGACCCGTGCAACTGCCGCCGTTATAGGTGCATTTCACCGTGAACTGCGATGAAATGTTGGCCGCCATCAGCTTTCCGGCGAAGTCGAGCGCGTTGTTGGCCGTCTTAAGCGCCCGCGACCCCGTCGCGAGCCCATCGGCCACGCCGGGCCGATCGGAGCCATTGACGGGATCCCAGTTCAGAACAAATTGATTGCCGGAGGGTATTTGCCAGAGATTGGGGCATCGCGTGATTTGCCATGTGTCGGAGGCGACGACGGTCACCTCCATAGTTTGGAGAGGATAGAGATAAGTGCCCTCCCAATCAGTCGGCTGACATCCGTGAATGCCGCCGACTGTAATCCACTTCGCGCCGGTCGCATTCGAGCCAGTCGGCAAGGGATCGGCATTGGTGATCGTTATGCGGCAGCCGAGAGGGAAACCTGACGCCCTTGGTACCTGGGCGGTGTAGAACGCGCCACCGCCAAGCACATAATTCCAGCCGCAATGAACGTTATCGACGGTGACAGGCCCTGATGTGAAGGGAACGCCGTTCACGGTCGAAAGCAACGCGCGCTCCTGCGCGGCGCTTCGCGGCACGCTTGAAATCGTGCTCGCGACAAATATCGAGACGGCACCCAGAAGTACCATGGAGTGACAGCGTTGCTTGATCATCGTTCAATCATTAAATCGCGAAACCGCATTCGGTGCAGCTAGTGCTGCTCACATTATAGCATTCCGGCTCTTTTCAGCATCGGCCGATTTATTTTTCGGGACTTTCGCGTTGAGAAGCAGCCGTGTGTTTGCGTTGGCATAACCCTGCCGGCAATCCTCAATTCATCGCTTGATGGGCGCTTCTCTTCGCCGAACAAGCCGGCCGCGCAGGCCCGCAATCATTGTGGACAATGATGGAGTTCTGTGGACACCCACGGCCCGAGGCTTTCTTGGGTGAATGGCTGGTATCAAGCTTGGACGTCCGACGGCGGAGGCAGTTATGGGACCGGCTACAAAGCCAGACCAAAAACGGCGCCTCGGCTTGTTGACCGGGCTCAGATTGTGCGGGGCGATCGAGCGGGAGTTTCCGGAGCTCAGCCGGTGGAAAGTCATCAGAATCCTCGCCATCGTGCTTGACGAAATGCAGAGGATTGCGGACGAGAAACGCCCCGTCATGAAGAAATTTGAACAGCTAGACGCGCGTGATCAGATTTTGCTGATGACCAGGTTGATAAAAAAATTTGCAGATAGCGGCAACCTCGATAGATGCCACGGCTCGGTGGCTGAATGGGCTCGCGCGGCAGGGCTCGATGCATTTGATATCTGGCGCGACGTCTGTGCCGACGCCGGCCTTGACGAATGTGTACCCTGGCCCGGATATCCCATGGGGCCGAAAGATTTCCCTCCTGCACGCGCTGATCACCATCCATTACCCGATAAGGTCGCAAAGTTATTCGAGCAGATCGGGAAGCCTCGGACGCATTGAGCTCCGATCGAATTTGGGACGTCAGCCAAGCAGCTAGACTGGTGATCGAGGTTGCCGCCGGGCAGCCCTAAGCCAATTCGACGAATTGCGGACGGCTGACAGACGTTATCGGACGGGCGCCCTTGTCCCTGACATTGCCGACCATCTCGATCGCCAAAAATCTTTAACGCCTCGCGCGGACGAGGGTTGAGCGCAGTCAACTCATCTTCGGTTGCCTACGCTTCGCCTTTCCTTCGCCATCACGGCAGCCAAAACACCTTCGTAGCTTCGATTTCCGCCTCACTGCGCGACAACCCGACATCACGCAATTCCGCGTCGCTGAGGCTCATCAACTCGCCGCGCGAATGCACGCGGCGGCGCCATTCGAAGATCCGACTTTTAAGGCGGCCCAAACGGGCCCCACTCGAATTCGCCTTGCTCTTGAATATCCCCGTGTTTGGAGAATTCACCGAACCAACGACAAACATGATAAATGCGCGGTGCATCATGGTGTCCCTCCTCGCGTTGAGAAACACGTCGGGCACCCTGATCAGTAATCGCATCTGACAATGATGGCTGTGCCGTGTGTCACAGCCAAAGACGAACCATTTTATCACTAATTTTTGCAGTTCAATCATGGCGAGCGGGTCACACTATCCGCAAAGACGCGCCATGATTCCGGCTTCCTGAGCAGGTTTTATGGTCCAGCAATGATTGCAGGATTTAATGCGGCATTTTGCGTGGCGTTTGGCGCAGCCATCGCCTACATGGCGAAGGGCTACCCACGACATCGCGAAGCTTTCGAAACTATGGGCGGCATTCTATTAATCGGCGGGTTGGGACTGCTGGGCTTCGCGCTCGAATGCGCAGTTGGGCATCCCTAACTTCTATAGCGGCGATGGAAGTTCATGGCGTGAGTATAACGTGCCGCCTCGTCGACGTGGCTCCCCTCCCCGGCCTTAGTGCGCGCGTTTGCAAAGGGTTCAGTACGCCGCACCGCCTGCTCTATGGGGCGTCATCGCAAAGCAGCCGCGCTATCTTGGCCTACCGGTCGACATTAACTTTTTAGCCCAGTTAGCATTTTCGATTTGGAAATATATCCATTACACAATGACCCGATGCAGGACCGCCGACGAGTTCCTCGCACTCCCGTGCTGATGGGCGCCAAGGTTATGACAGGACCGTCGCACACGTACGATTGTCTTGTCCGGGATATTTCCACGCTCGGCGCTCGCCTTGAATTCCCAACCACGACATTAATTCCGGATCGGTTCGAAGTGGCATTTGAAAAGGCTCGCACGATACGCGTTTGCCAAGTCGCTTGGCGCACGAGCACTCAAGTTGGGGTGGAGTTTCAAGGGACATCGATTGGTCGCGCTGCCTGAGACTGACCGCCGCGCTGAGGCGCGCGCGATGGAGCGCTCAGAACCATAATATTGATGATCACATTGCCGAGCGTGAAACACGTATCCCAAACTCAAAAAAGCTTAAGACAGCAAACCACCTTTCCGACGACTTCCAACTCACTAAGCGGAACTTCTTCGCTGCCTTGCTTGGGATTATCGGAAATGATCTTGACGTTTGCCTGCTTCGCAGGACGCATCACCTGCAGCCGTTTGATAGCGATGCCCGCGAATGCATCGCGTATGGCGTAAAGCCCATCGGGTGTGGGTGTCTTGTGCCCAGTGTCGATGATAACGCGGTCCCCCGATACCACAGTAGGCGCCATGCTGTCGCCGTTGACCTCGATCACCAAAAGCCGCTCCCCAGAAGCGTGCAATTGCTCGCGCACGAAGCTCGCCGGGAATACCCAACCTTCCGGCTTTATTGGGTCGGCGTGCCGGCCGTCTTTACGAACCTCGCGCTTTGGGCCGCCGCTGCCGGGATCGGTGCGGGTATCGAGTTCTGGCACCCGGTGGAGCGGCTCGTCGCGCGCTCCACTCGATTCTCCCTCGCCAGTGCCGGGATAGCGGCCCCACAGCAAAATCTGCTCCGGCGTATAGCCGAGATGCTTGGCAAAGGGCTTGAGGTGATCGAGCCGCATCCTGATCTGGCCGCCCTCGAGCCGCGACAATTGCTGCTTGGAAACCCCCGACAGCCGGACGAGCTCCGACCGGCTCATGTGGCGCGCTTCCCGGGCATGATAGAGCCCGGTGAGCTGTCGGCTGGATCGAATCTTTCGTGCCATGCGGGCTATTGTCACGGATTCGGTTAAAAGATTCCAGCTTTAAAATTGGCAACCTGCCGGTTGGCGCCGTTCGGCCAATCTCGATGCGGCTGTCCCGGTCGAGCAGTCGAACACCTTCAGACCCATCATCAACCGGCAGACGGCGAAGACGCCCGGTCTACAGAACGCACCGGACAAGTGGACTAAGTCGCGATTGTTCAATCGCGAGCAACGGCGTTCGTTTAATTATAGTCCTTCGTTTGTCGAGAAAACCCTGGCATGGTTAAACTTCAATAACGTTTGCAGAATATGCTCTCTGGCGACCAGGTTGTCGTTTGATACCTCGGCCAGCCGGAATTCTTGGTCATGCTTACTCGAGCGCGGGAAAGTCGGAAAAGCGCGCGCCGTTGGATGCGCCGTGACGCACAAGTAATATTTGAGGGGCACGAGAAGTTCATCGGCTGCATAGTCCACGATATTTCAAACGCCGGCGCGTGCCTTAGCTTTACTGCTCCAGTAGCTGCCTTACCCCGTATTTTCACCCTGGTGCTGTTCAAGGACAGTGTTCAGCGCGATTGCGAATTGGTGTGGAGTGATCGTGGAATCGTAGGTGTCAAATTCATTTCCCATTGGTTCGGTACCAAATCATCCGAGCGCAGATCTGTCTTGAAAAAACCAACACGCAAGGGGGCCGCTTGAGTCAAAATCCATTGCCCAAGCCTCAATCCGCGCAGTGTGCGAAGCCAACGCATATACGCAAGGTAGGCACCAGCAAAAAGCGCGGGCGACTTGCGAAGATGTCACTGGGTGTTTTTGCTGTGGGCGCCTCGATAGCTGTCGTGGCTGTGGTCGCAATAGGCTTCGGCACAACGCCTCCTCCAATCAAAGAAAATGGAGCGTCTCATACCGATCCGAACAGCGTCGGAACTATCGTGCTGCGCTCCAATACCAGCAGCTGTCGGCAAAAGTCATTCAACAATCTAAATGGCCAAATTTCAGATCGGGCATCGCCTTGTTCCGAAGATGTGGTCCTCGATGCCAAGGGCATGCCGGTGCCGACAGGAACAATTCACACCCTCAATTCGATTAGCAAATCGTTCCAATGACGATGATGCATCCTCAACCAAAGTCACGATCTCGTAAAGTTATTTCGCGGACGACGCACTGGATCCGCCTTCTCCTACCAATCTGAAAACGCGCTCTCCATCGAAAGTCTGATGGGCCTACGCGAAGCGGCCCGTTGAGCGCCGTTCCAACCGCTACGTTAGATCACAATGGACTGTTCCCCACTGTCCGTGGAATGTTCGTTTTCCTCCGACAGTGGCGGTATTGCCGCATAATGGCAACGGATGCGAGAACCAAGTGGCAGGCTGAGGCCGCTAGCCGCCAGAGCCGCACGGACTTCGACCGCAGAAATGCGAGTTACTGAGCTGGAGCATGAACTCGGCTTAGCGCGCGAGCGGCTTGCCCTCGAGAAAACAAGAATCAATCGCTTCAAATGTCACTCGATTTGACCACCAGTGAGAACTTGCACATCTCCACCCGACTCGAGGATTGTAAGCGTCAGATCGAGGTACTTGAACAATTACACTTTAAGCTGATCGATGGCACAAACACCTTGATAAAGACCTCTAAAAGACGAGACGCGGCTCTCGCCCGCGCGGAGGAGAGACTGTCTTTGTTGACCGACTTGTTTATTCAGCTTGAAGCGACAAACCAACCCACCCGCAAGAGAAAAATCGAGTAGTTTAATTCCGGGCTGCGGCGCGAATTGGAAAATGACAAATGGCTGCATGCTTAGACTGAGACATTGCTATAAAAAGCAGTTTAACGCATTAGTCGATTACGCAATCCAGAAGCTCCAGGATTTGATGGAATAAGATCAGCGCGCCGATGGCGGCTCGAACGACTCGCCAACGTTCGAGCGAGTCTGCCAAGCAGCCCGGCTTCGTTGCAACGCACGGCTCCATATCGTCATAAGCTCAGATCGGCACCGAACAGTTGCATTAGGAATTACTAAACGACTATCGGATAGAGTGTTAACGAAAGATAACCATTTGATACGGCGCCACGTTCAACTGATTTAAGTCACGCAGGAAACGACGACTGGGAGCTTCCTGACGCGCGACGTCCATAGACTAGCGCAGGCCGCCCAAGATACCGATGACAGCAGCGGCTACCGTTATCCCCGGACTTGAGCGGGCAATCGCAAACGGCTCGTCCCAACATCGCGCTGAAATGCTCATGCAAATCGCCGATCTTTTCGTCGGCAATTCACCTCGCTTTACCGACGACGAAATTAGCTTATTCGACGACATCATTACCCGGCTAGCGGCGGAAATCGAGGTGTCCGTGCGGTCCCTGCTAGCGAAGCGCCTCGCACCGATTGCTAACGCGCCGATCAACATTATGCGCATGCTAGCCAGCGACGACGAAATCAACGTTGCCTATCCGGTCCTCGCTC
>Ga0187862_10006580_pt1 | contig 10536 bp, 5 predicted proteins | sample June2016WEW_10_1_FD_133003 | JGI IMG/M metagenome (GOLD analysis project Ga0187862, IMG submission 133003) | Peatland microbial communities from SPRUCE experiment site at the Marcell Experimental Forest, Minnesota, USA - June2016WEW_10_150 | ecosystem: Environmental > Terrestrial > Soil >...
ATCGTTCCACCGACGGGCGCCAAGGGACTAAACCTGGCCGTGGCGGATGTGCGCGTGATGGCCAGGGGCTTGGTAGATATCTACAAAAACAGAAAGCGCGACGGGCTGGCGGATTACACGGAGCGTTGCCGGAAGCGCGTCTGGAAAGTGCAGCGATTCTCCGCGTGGATGACGTCCATGCTGCACAGGCGTGAGAGTCAGGACTCCTTCTCACACCAGCTTCACCTGGCGGAACTCGATTACGTGACCTCTTCGCAGGCTGCTTCCACCGCACTGGCCGAAAACTATGTTGGCTTGCCGTTCGATACGCCGGGGCTGTTTTAGCGCTTCAAGGCAGCGCGAACGCAACATAGACGCCGCCTGATGGCGATTTCGGATCTCTCCCACCACCCGCGGAGATAACCACAAACTGGCGTCCATTCACCTCGTACGTTGCCGGAGTAGCAGTCCCGGAAAAGGGGAGCAAGCTTTCCCAGAGCAACTCCCCCGTGGAGCTATTGAAAGCCCGGAATTTTTTGTCGAAACAAGTCGCGCCAATAAAGACCAATCCTCCTGCTGTAACGATTGGCCCCCCATAACTTTCCGTCCCGGTATTCTTCATGCCCTGCGCGGCAAGATCCGGATATTCGCCCAGCGGAACTTTCCAAAGATACTCGCCGGTATTCAGGTCGATGGCATTCAGCGTGCCCCACGGCGGAGCCACCGCGGGATATCCATCGGGGTCGAGAAATTTGTGGTATCCGGTAAAGCGATAATTCATCGCCGGCAAAGGCGGCCCGGTACTCTTCAACTCCTTGTCGTCGCCGGTCGTCAGGAACATATCCAGCGCAAACAGTTGGTCGTCGGTTAAATTGGGGAACCCCGGCATGCGTCCTTTGCCGTTCTTTATGGTTTGCGCAATCTGCTTGGATGTCAGTCGTTTGCTCACGTCAACTAGGGAAGGTATTGCGGGAGGCGAGCCCTTCATTGCTTCGCCGTGGCAGAGGCCGCACTGGCTGAGGTAGATCCCGCGCGGGCTGTTAGCGCCGGTATTATGAATCAGCGCGCCGGTCCACGCGATATCGTTGGCGTTCACGTAGAGCACGCCCGTCTGCTCATCCAAGGCCGAACCGCCCCACTCCGCCCCGCCATCGAATCCCGGGAAAAGAATGGTGTCCTTGCCGACAGAGAAGGGAACGAACTGGCCTTCACTGCGATATTTGCGAAAGTTGTCGAGCGCCCACTGGTGGATTTCGGGTGTGCGTTGGGTGAGAAGGTCTTCTGTCAGAAGCTGGCGCGCGAACGGCGCCGGCCGCGTGGGCAACAACTGTTCGGGAGCCGCCACTTCGCCGGGAACCGTGGAAGGGGGATACTTGTGAAACTCCATCGGGAAAAGCGGCGCACCAGTGACGCGATCAAACAGGTACACATATCCTTGCTTGGAAGTTTGCGCGACGGCATCCACATCCTTGCCCTCATGTTTCACGGTAAGAAGTGTCGGCGGGGAAGGGAAATCGCGGTCCCAGAGGTCGTGTCGGACGCCCTGAAAATGCCAGATGCGCTGGCCGGTCTCCGCGTTCAAGGCCAGAAGGCAATTGGCGAACAAGTCATCGCCGATGCGATCCGCGCCATAAAAATCAGCGGCTGCGGAGCCGGTGGGAACGTAAACGATGCCGCGCTTCGTATCCACGGCCATCCCCGCCCAATTATTTGCGGCGCCGCTCGTCTTCCAGGCATCCTTGGGCCAGGTTTCGTAGCCGAATTCGCCCGGTCGGGGGATAGTGTGGAACGCCCAGCGCAACTTGCCTGTGTGTACGTCAAACGCACGCACATCTCCCGGCGGGGCGGGAAGCGTCTCTGGATTGCGGCCGCCGACGATCAAGAGGTCCTTATAGAGAACGCCCGGGCTGGTGAGAGAGATGGATTGCCCCTGAGCCGGTTCGCGGCCAAGATTCTCACGCAAATCGATGCGGCCCCACTGGCCGAAGCTCGCGATGGGCTTGCCCGTCACGGCGTCAAGGGCGTAGATAAAATTCATCACTCCGACCAGGATGCGTTTCTCTTTGCCATCGGTCCAGTAGACAAGCCCGCGATCGGGTTGCGTTCCTTTGACCCCGGAATCAAATTTCCAGAGCAGTTTACCGGTGGCGGCATTCAATGCAAAAACCTTCTGAGTGGGAGTGAGTCCATACAACACTTCGCCCACAATCAGAGGACTCGTCTGCAAGCCGCCTTGCTCTTCGGTGTCAAACGACCAGGCGACGCCAAGACTCTTCACATTTTCGCGATTGATCTGCCGGAGGCCCGAATAGTGCGTATTTGCAGGCTTGCCTCCATAGGTGGGCCAATCTTTCGCTACAGACGAAGTGTCCGTGGGAGCTTGACCCGCACGCGCAGAGACCGCGGCGAGAGAGAGACATGCGAACAAAAGAAGAATCGCGGCAGCCATTCGATTGAGTTTCATCTGTGCGTTACGCTCCGATCTTCAGTGGGCATCGAATGCTTCGACCATGGCATTAGAAAGTGGTATCGGCTGTAAGTGAAGTTTTCAGAAAAGTCCGGCCGGCCATCGATTGCCCGCTACGGCGCGACCGACAACCAGTAAGCCTGGTGGCCCAGGTAATCATCGTCTGGCAAATTGGCGATGATCATCCGGTGCATCTCCAGTGGGTTGATAGATCCCTGTAACTTGTAAACAACCTCGCCGTTGGGGCGAATAAGCATGGAGTAAGGAACTGCGGCGTTCCAGTCCGGATCGAACGCGGCAAGCATGGTGTACAAATCAGTTGATCCCAGAATCAGATTGCGCGTTGTGGCATGCAGCTTCGTGAGCGAGCTGAGCGCGCCTTTCTGTTCGTCCGGATAGTTGATGCTGACGGTGACCACATCAAAAGGCCTATGGCCATACATGCGGTACATCGTCTGGATTTCCGGCATTTCTTTGACGCAAGGCGCACACCAGGTGGCCCAGAAATTGACGAGCAGCAGTTTGCCCGTGGGATTCTTGCGCAAGGCCTTCAGGTCATCCGCGCTGGCCTGCGAGACTAGCACCGGCTTGCTCTCAATTTCCGCGAGTTCCGCCTTGCGTCCTTCCTCCTTATAAATCCACTTTGTGGAACATCCCACCGAAGGAGTCTTCTCAAGCTCAACGGGTTTGTCCGCAAGAATGGCGTCAATGGCCAGCCGGGCATCACGGCGCGTCACCAGCGCTTCACGCGGGTTATTGTCCACGCGGCCCTCGTAGCGTAGTTTGCGCTGTGCATCAAAGATAAAAAGATGTGGCGTTGCCGCGGGGCCGTACGCGCGGGAGACCTTTTGCGTTTCACCGTCATAGAGATACGGAAAATTGAAATTGCGGTAAGCCGCGCGGATCTTCATCTCGTCGAACGAATCTCCAACATCCGTGTACCCCATTTCATCCAGGCGAACTGCATTGGGATTATTGGGCTCGATAGCGACAAGGGTGACGCCGCGATCTTGATAATCAGCCGCAAGTTGCTTGATCCGCGTTTCGTAGAGCTGCGCGGTGGGGCAATGGTTGCACGTGAACACAATAACCAGAGCTTTGCTGGAGGCATATTCGGCCAGACAGTGGGTTTGCCCGTCAATGCCGGGGAGACAGAAGTCCGGCGCAGCAGCGCCGATGGCGAGCGGCGGAGGGCCGGCCTCGCCGGTCTGCCCGGTGCTGCAAAGGAAGCTAAGAGCCAGCATACAAAGAAGTGAGGCGCAAAAAAACAAGCCCTTGTTGCGGCGATTGAAGTATGTCATTTGCACCGATTATACCTAACGCAAGCTGGGAAGGGGAGAAAGCAGAAACACACGCTAAGGCCGGTCAACCTGTGCCCTGTCCGGAAGCTTGTGTAAGGAATTCCTAATGAGAGAAGCGAATTAGGATGTGCCGAAATGATAGTTGCCTTCAGCGCTAAACAAAACCGGCCATGGAACTCATTGCCGGAAAGGTCGATCGGAAAAACTTGCAAAAGCGAAGCGCGTTGGAACACCGCTTGCTACGAAGAACTGTCGCGCACTTTTGCGTTTGGGCTGAGGGCGCGACGCAACGGGAGCTAGCTGTTTCACGACTCACCGTGAAACACGTGGTGGCTTCCCTCATGGGTGATTCAAATTGGGGCATACCAGCACGCTGACACCGTGCCTCTGCGACAAGCCGGAGAGAACAAGGGCAAATAGAAGATGCCACCGATTCGAGTACTGGTGGTTGACGATTCCACGGTGATTCGCAAGATTCTCACCGAGGCGCTGGAGTCCGACGTGGCAATCCAGGTCGCGGGAAGCGCCCCGGATGGGCGTATCGCCCTGGCCAAAATTCCCCTGCTGATTCCAGACGTCGTGACGCTCGACGTGGAAATGCCCGGCATGTCCGGTCTGGAAACACTGGTCGAAATCCGCAAACTTTACCCCAAGTTGCCGGTAATCATGTTCAGCACCATGACGGAGAGGGGCGCCGCCATCACCCTGGACGCGCTGGCCCTGGGTGCGAGCGACTACGTCACCAAACCTTCCAATACCGGCAGTCTCGAAGCCACAAAAAAGCGCATCGAAACGGACCTGATCCCAAGGGTGAAGGCGCTCTGCCACGGAAGCGCCGGCATTAAACGCATTCAGGAACTGCCGGCGGGCAAGGCTTTTATCCCCGCGAAAGCGAGTTTGATCAGCGGCACCATCGACGTTCTTGCCATCGGTACTTCCACTGGAGGCCCGAATGCCCTTGCGGAAATTCTACCTTCTGTTCCCAAGGATTTTCCCGTGCCCATTGTCATCGTGCAACACATGCCGCGGCTATTCACGCGCCTACTGGCGGAACGCTTGGATAAACAGTCGGCGATCCAGGTCCGCGAAGGGGAAGAGGGTGGCGTGCTGAGACCGGGAGAAGCGTGGATCGCTCCGGGTGATTTTCATATGACCCTGGCAAAAGACGGAAGTGCGGTGCGGCTGGTGATGAACCAGGAGCCACCGGAGAATTCCTGCCGTCCGGCAGTTGATGTTCTGTTTCGCAGCGTTGCCCGAATTTATGGAGCGCATACCTTGGCCGTTGTTCTCACTGGCATGGGCTCGGACGGCCTGCGTGGCTCGCAACAAGTGCGCGAAGCCGGCGGACAGGTTCTTGTTCAGGATGAAGCGACGTCGGTGGTGTGGGGCATGCCGGGGCAGGTAGCCGCTGCCGGGCTTGCCGCAGGCGTGTTTCCGCTGAAAGCGATGGCCCAGGAAGTTGACCGCAGGGTGCGAAGCAGCCGGATGGGCATGCGGCACCCGGCCGTCCCAGAGGCTGGAAAAAAGGAACTGCAGAAGAGCCGCGATGAAACTCCCTCGAATGCGCCCCTTGTCAACAGGTCCTAGAGTTAAGCGGTGAGAAAAGAGCCCAAATGGCTGGAGAAGTATTGCAGGCAACACTGACCGCACCACAGATTAAAAGCGACGGCCACGACCCCGTGTATCTGCGAATTCGCGATCTTGTCTATCAGACCTGCGGCATTTACCACTCCGAGGAAAAACTCTACCTGCTGGTCGCCGCCTGCAAGAGGCGCATGGCCACGGAGCGGGTGAAGGCGGGCAGCGCCAGGGAATACCTCGAACTCCTGACGAGCCCCGGCTACAAGGAAACGGAATCGCGGGAGCTTTTGAATGAAATCACCATCGGTGAAACCTGCCTCTTTCGCAGCCCCGCCCAGCTCAACGCGCTCCACAATGTGATCCTGCCGGAACTCGTCGCTGAGCGAGGCAAAATCGGTTTGCGGCGATTGAAGGTCTGGAGCGCCGGGTGTTCCACGGGCGAAGAGCCTTATACGTTGGCGATGTTCCTCCTCGATGAAAAGGAAAAGCTGCTAAAGGACTGGGAGTTCTCAATACAAGCGACCGATCTGAATGATCGCTCGGTTGAAGCGGCTCGCGCCGGAATCTACGGAGACTACGCTCTGCGCAATACTCCAGAGAACTACAAGCGGAAATACTTCTCCCTGGGTGAAGCCGGCAAACTGAAGGTCAAGGATGAAGTGAAGGCGAAGATCACGTTTACGCGGCTGAATCTGAACGACGACAGCCGCATGCTTTTCATGAAAGGCATGGATCTCATCTTCTGTTGCCATCACCAATGTCGTGGATGTTTACATCAATTACCTGCGCAAAAAGGTGGATGCCGGCTCCGACCGTCCCCTCATCCGCACCATCCGAGGCGTCGGCTACCAAATCGGCGGCAATCACTACCCGAAATAGTTGGATCTCCTCCTGCCCTCGTAGCGGCCGCCTTCTGAGGCGGGCGCTTTTGTCGTCATCCCGAGCGCAGTGCCGCGCCGTTTGCGGCACGCAGTGGAGGGATCGGGGCACGATTGCTGAGCGATTGGGGCCGTGTAATGCAGCGCACCACCATGACCTTTGCACTTCTTCCCCATCTGCATCCCAGCAATGATCCGACTCGTCAAGAATGTCCCGCCAAAAATAAAATGGGCGCCCCGGCCAAACCGGGACGCCCATAAAAGAAAAGGGAACTAGGAGTTTTCCTACTTCATCCCCGGGCCCTTGGAAGCACTCGCTGCCCGTGCATTCGGATCCAGGCTCAACATGCCCTCGGTAGCGGAAACCGCCACCAACGAACCGTCGCGCCGCGTCCGTATCACCGGGAAGTATCCTTGCGAGAGCGCATCGTCCATGTGCTGCCAGGACTTTCCGCCATCGAACGAAGCCAGCAGGCCCTGCTTTTGCAGAGACACCACCAGTGCCTTGTCCGTACCCGCAACCGACTGGAACGACAATTCACGCACATCCGTGCGGTTCCACGTCTTCCCCGCGTCGCGCGAGCCATACAGGCCCATATTCGACGTGATGAAAAGCGTGCTGTCGTCCACGCTGTGAAGTTTCAGGTTTCCCGCGGTGGCAAACGCGAGTTCCCTGGCATCCCAGGTCTCGCCCTTGTCGCTCGAGTAGATCAGATTCCGTTCCACGATGGCCCAGATCTGGTTGCCGTCGCTGGCCACTTCCACCGATTGCGATGGTTGCCGCGTCAGTGCATCCTTGCTGACGGCCTTCCACGTGGCTCCGTGGTCCTTCGAAACCAGCACGCCTCCGGCAGTTGCTGCGTACCACGCTTCACTGCCGAACGCCATGCCATTCACCAGATACGCCGTGAACTGCGGACCAGCCTGCTTCGGCGCTGCCTTCGGGGTCGTGCCCTTCTTGCCCTTGGTCGTTTTCGCCACGGCAACGCTAGCCGGGTCTGGAACATACAGTCCCGCGCGAACCCACTTGTGCGCCGCATCGTCGTACTTCATCCATCCGCCATTGGTGAGCGTCGCCCACCACCCCGTCGGTGCCGCGTACACGTGACGCAGTTCCGTGCGCTTCAACCCCGGTCCCAGGGTCGTCCAGGAAGTTCCGCCATCCTTGGTCGCCAGGAAAGCGTCACTGTCAAACGTCAGCACCACCAGCGTCCGTTCCGGGTGTTCGCGATCCAGCGCCACATCCGAAATATGCTGGTGTTGGAAACCGTTGTTCGCGGAGGTGAACGATGCGCCGCCGTCCGTGCTGATCTGCACGCCCTGGCGTTCCGTTCCGATAATGATTTTCTGTGGATTCTGTTTGTCGATGATCAGCGCATTGATAATCCAGTCGCCCGGTGAAACGCGTTTGAAATCCTTGTCATTCACCGTCTTCCACAATCCGCTGGTCGTCCCGGCATAAAGAACGCTTTCATTGCTGGGATCCATGCGGATCAACTGCGTGCGCCGAAACACCGAAGGGATACCCGTATATTTCACCCACTGTTGCCCGCCATTCACGCTGTGATAGATCCCCGAGCACGCCGTCGCATGCACGTTATCCACGTTCGCCGGATCCACGATGATGCTCATCACGTCGGAGTCATCAATCATGCCCTTCACCACGGGGAACCAGTCCTTGCCGCCATTCGTCGTCTTCCACGGCAGGTGATACGTCCCGGCATAAATTATGTTGGTATCCTTCGGATCGAACGCCACCGAGTCAAAATTCCGCAGGTCCGGATGATTCACCGGCGTGATTCGTTCCCAGCTCGCGCCTTCGTCCGTCGAGCGATACACGCCGCTCAACGCTCCGGCCAGCAGCAGCTTCGGATCCGTTGGCGCTTGCGCCAGTGCTCTCACCGTTTCGTGCGCCAGTCCGATAATGTTCCACGTATGTCCGCTGTCATCGCTGCGGTAGACTCCGCCGCCGCCCGAATACAGCGTCCATGTGCTGGCATAGAGCCGCTTCGCATCGCGCGGGTCCACGATGATGTGCGTGATCACGTCATCCTGCCCGGAGCCGATGCGGCTCAGCAATTCCCAGTGCCCACCTTCGTCACTCGAGGTGAACACGTGCCCGTCCGCCGTTCCCAGATACAGGCTATTGATATTATTTGGATCTGCCGCCAGTGTAATGACGGTTCCGCCTGGAGGTCCAACTTGCCTCCATGTCTGCGCTTTCGCAGAAACTGCGAAAACTACCGTAAGCGTGGCCAACCCCAAAAGCACACGTTTCATGAGCATGCGATTCTCCCAGAGCGCGGATGCGCCATCAAGGCGTTAGTGTAGGGAAAGGCCCGGCAAAGCTATGCTGGCCTAAAGGACAGATTCCGGGCAAGATGTTTATAGTACTAGTACTTCTAATCTGGACCCCCTCCTCGCCTCCCCTTATCCTCATTCCTCTATGGCAACTTCTTTCCTCTTTCAGGGTTCTATCCCATGGGAACCCAATCCGAGCCATAATGGGTTTAGGTTTCCGGGACCCAGGTACCCAAGCCGGGTCTCCTCAGGGGAAAACGCTATGAAGGCCAACCTTTCTGCAAAAAGCACCACCTCGCTCCTGTTGTGTCTGGCCGCTTCTCTCTTTTTGCTGTCGCCTGTTCTCAGGGCGCAAGATCAGCAAAACATTTCCAATGCTCCCACCGGCGATGTCGGACCCAGTGCCGACGACACCCAGGATCCGCCATCCAAGGTTGCCCGTATCAGCTTCACTGACGGTTCAGTTTCTCTTCAGCCCGGCGGTACCGGCGATTGGGGTGCGGCTGCCAAGAATCGCCCCATGACCATCGGCGATAAACTCTGGGTCGACCAAAACTCTCGCGCGGAATTGCAGGCAGGGCAAGCTGCTCTCCATCTCGGCAGCATGACCGCGATTTCTTTCCTGAATCTGGATCAGAACATTACGCAAGTCCGTCTCGCCGAAGGCAAGGTCAACTTCCGCGTCCGCGAAATCCTTCAGGGCGATACCTACGAAGTGGACACTCCCAATCTTGCTTTCACTATTCGTGAAGCAGGCGATTTCCGCATCGACGTAAATGAAAATGGCGACTATACCGCCGTTACCGCCATTCGCGGCTCTGGTGAAATTGCCACTGGCGGGCAGACCTATCCTCTTCACGCCGGTGAGCGCGCCGATGTTTCCGGCACCGATGGCAACACCAAATACTCCACCTCCGCTGCTCCGGCACCTGATGATCTGGATCGCTGGGCACAGGATCGCGACCTCAAGGAAGACAATTCCCCTTCAGCCAATTATGTTTCGCGCGACACCGTCGGCTACAGCGACTTGGACAATAATGGCACTTGGAGCGAACAGCCCGACTACGGTCCGGTATGGACACCGAACGATGTCGGCCCCGACTGGGCCCCCTACAGTGATGGCGCTTGGAACTGGGTTAGTCCCTGGGGTTGGACTTGGGTTGGCTACGAGCCTTGGGGTTTTGCTCCTTACCACTATGGCCGCTGGAATCGCTTTGGCTGGGGCTGGGGTTGGTGCCCGGGCCCGATTTACGCGCGGCCTTTCTATGGTCCGGCATTCGTCGGCTTCCTCGGCGGCGGGTTCGGCTTTGGTTTGGGATTTGGTTTTGGCGGCGGCTTTGGATGGTTCCCGCTCGGTTTCGGTGAGCCCTTCCGTCCGTGGTATCACGCCGGCGGCGGCTACTGGCGCAACGTGAATATTCACAACACGTTCATTCGCAACGCCAACGTGAACAACTTCCGCAGCTATAACAACTACCGCTACGCTCACAATGCAAGCGCAGTCACGACTGCCTCGCACAATTCCTTTGTCAATGGCGAGCACATCAATCGTGGCGCAGGCGCAAACCGTGCCACAGAAGCCTCTCTGCGCAATGCCAGCGTTACCAATAGCATTAACGCTTCGCCGAATCGCTCCAGTTACCTGGGCGCCTCCGCCTCGCATGGCCGCGTCGCCACGCCTTCTGCCAATGTTCAAAATCGCAGCGTGATGGCGCGCACCACTCCCGCGGCTTCCGCCTCTCATCTGCCCGCGAACACGATGAACACCGCGCGCTCCGCTGGCGCTTCCTCGGGAACGAACTCCAAACGCCAGGCGCAGCTCTCCGCGAATCGTCCGCCTTCTGCTGGCTCACAGGCTTCCAGGCCGTCGGCTTCGGTAAACTCATCGGCCCGCCCCAACACTTCCACGCGCTCTTGGAATGCTCAGGGCAACGCAACCGATGCCGGCCGTGCCCCGCAAGGTTTTGGAAGCCAGAACCGCTCAAGCAATTCTGCTGCGACGGCGCGCACCAATTCCACCAATCGTCCG
>Ga0187862_10006582_pt1 | contig 10535 bp, 9 predicted proteins | sample June2016WEW_10_1_FD_133003 | JGI IMG/M metagenome (GOLD analysis project Ga0187862, IMG submission 133003) | Peatland microbial communities from SPRUCE experiment site at the Marcell Experimental Forest, Minnesota, USA - June2016WEW_10_150 | ecosystem: Environmental > Terrestrial > Soil >...
AGGGCATCATCGCGGCGATGATCTTCGCCTTCACCGTGTCGTGGGCGGCTTTCGTCTATCCGATGGCCTTTCTCTATTCCGCCGACCAGCAGGTGCTCACCGTCGGCACGGTGACGAGCCTCATTCGCGGCGACGTCTATAAGTGGGGCATGTTGATGGCCGGCGCGCTGATGGCTGCCGCCCCGCCGCTGGTGATCTACGCGTTCCTGATGGACTATTACATCGCAGGCTTGACCGCGGGCGCCACGAAAGGCTGAAGGATCATGGCGGAAGTATCGTTGCGTAACGTGGTCAAGCGTTTCGATGACGTCGACGTCGTCCGCAATATCAGCCTCGACATCCCCGACAACGAGTTCGTCGTCCTGGTCGGCCCTTCGGGCTGCGGCAAGTCGACGACGCTGCGCATGATCGCCGGCCTCGAGGAAATCACCGCCGGCGACATCTATATCGGCGGCGAAGTCGTCAACGATCTGCCGCCGAAAGACCGCGATATCGCGATGGTGTTCCAAAACTACGCGCTCTACCCGCATATGTCGGTGTTCGAGAACATGTCGTTCGGGCTGAAGCTGCGCAAATTCCCCAAGGAAGAGATTCGCAAGCGCGTCGACCATGCCGCGCGCATCCTCGACATCACCGAATTGCTGGACCGCAAGCCGAAGGCGCTGTCCGGCGGCCAGCGCCAGCGCGTCGCCATGGGCCGCGCCATCGTGCGCAATCCAAAAGTGTTCCTGTTCGACGAGCCGCTGTCGAACCTCGATGCGAAATTGCGCGTGCAGATGCGCACCGAGATCAAGCGCGTGCACCAGATGGTCAAGACCACCACGGTCTATGTCACCCACGACCAGGTCGAGGCCATGACGCTCGCCGACCGGGTCGTGGTCATGAACGGCGGCGTCATCGAGCAGATCGCCACGCCGCAGGATCTCTATCACCATCCGAAGACGCGCTTCGTCGCCGGCTTCATCGGTTCGCCGGCGATGAATTTTCTGCGCTGCCGCCTTGAACAGAACGGCGCCGGCCTGCGGGTGCGCCTTTCCGACGCCATCGGCCTGCCGGTGCCGGCATCGCAATCGGCCCGCTTCCAGGCGTTGACCGGCAAGGAGCTGATCTTCGGGCTGCGCCCCGAGCACATCACCGAGCCGCGGCGCAACGATCGCGATCCGCAATGCGAGTTCGCGGCGACGCTCGACGTCGTCGAGCCCATGGGCATGGAGACGATGGTGTATTTCACCGTCGACGGCCAGGAAGTCTGCGGCCGGGTCGATCCCGGCAGTGCCACCGGCCCGGGCGAAACCATGCGGCTCTACGCCGACATGGACCGCATGCACCTGATCGATCCGCAAAGCGGCGCGGTGCTTTGAGCGCCGCTCTCGCGGCACCCGCACAAGGCAAGAGCCCGGTTCAGCAGGGCTGAAACCGGGCTCCAAGCATTTTTTACGGCCGAGCCATGACGCCCTTCCGGCGGATCGCGCGTCCGCTACTCCTCGCCGTAGGCCTCGTCGCCGATCGACTTGCCGGTGTAGTCCGGCATCATCGCCGCGGCGATGAAGCTGATGACGGCAAGCACGGCGATGTAGATGGAGATCGCATAGCCCGAATGGTAGGTCGCGAACAGCCAGGTCGCGATCAACGGCGCCGGGCCGCCGGCGATGATCGACGCCAGCTGATAGCCGAGCGAGGCGCCACTATAGCGCAGCCGCGGCGTGAAGGCTTCTGCGATCAGCGCCGCCTGCGGTCCGTACTGCAGATCGTGCGGAATGAGCGACAGCACGATGGCGATGAAGACCAAGGCCGGCACCGCCGTATCCACCATGCCGAAATACACGAACCCGAAAATGCCCATCACGACGACGCCGATCAGGTACATTTTCTTGCGCCCGATCAGGTCGGAGAAGTGGCCGGCCAGCGGGATGGTGAAGAACGACACGCAGGCCGCCGCCATCACCGCAGCCAGGATGAAGTTGCGATCCATCTTCAGGGTGCCGACCGCGTAGGCGAAGATGAAGGCGGTGAAGACGTAAAACGGCGCCTGTTCGGAGAGCCGCAGCAACGCCGACCAGATGATCTGCATCGGCTGCTTCTTGATGACTTCGAGGATCGGCGCCTTCTCGACCTTGTTGGTGTTGAGGAGATGCTGGAATACCGGCGTCTCGAGGATGCCGAGACGGATCCACAGGCCGACCCCGACCAGGATAATCGACAGCGCGAACGGAATGCGCCAACCCCATACAAGAAAGTCGTCGCCGGTCGCCCAAGCGCTGAACGCGAGGACGGCGAGGTTCGACAACAACAGCCCGCAGGGCACGCCGAATTGCGGCCAGGCGGCCACCAGACCGCGCTGCCCTTTGGTGCGCGACCATTCCATCGCCAGCAGCACCGAGCCGCCCCATTCGCCGCCGACGCCAATACCTTGGATCATGCGCAGCACGGTCAAAAGCACCGCGCCCCAGATGCCGATCGATGAATAAGTGGGCACGAAGGCGATGGCGAAGGTCGCCAAGCCCATGCACAACAGCGTGGCGATCAAGGTCGCCTTGCGGCCGATGCGGTCGCCATAATGACCGAAAATGGCGGCGCCAATCGGTCGGCCGATGAAGCCGATGAAGTAGGTGCCAAAGGCGAGCAGCGTTCCCGAAAGCACATCCGAATTGGGGAAGTAGAGCTTGCCGAAGACCAGACCGGCCGCGGTACCGTAAAGGAAAAAGTCGTACCACTCGATCGCCGTGCCGACAGTCGAAGCGATGACGGCTTTGCGCAGCTGCGCGCTGTGTTCGGCCTCGGGTAGCTCCCCGATCGTCGTTGCCATAGCCATTGGCTTTCCTCCCCGTTTCCTCGTTTTCCCGGAGTGGGCTTTTCGTCGCCCTGTCTCCCCAAGCCACGATACGTCAGGCCGCTGCCGATGGCTATAGATCAAAGGTCGCGCGCCGCGCCTTGGACGGGACGCGGCCGATTTGGGCCTTTTGCGGTGCCGAAACCGGAGCTTTTTGCGAGACTTATTGGCTCGGCTTGTTCGCCGCCATCACGGTAACCGGCGTGTCGCGATATTGATCGGCAAACAGCCGCTTCAAATTGCCGACTTTCGGCTGGTCGTTGACGACGATGTATGGATAGGTCGGGTGCAGCACCAGGAAGTCCTGGTGATAGTCCTCGGCCGGATAAAAACCCTTTAAGGCTTCGAGTTTTGTCACGATCGGCGCCTTGAAGACGTGGGCCTGATCGAGCTGAACGATATAGGCCTCGGCAATCCGCTTCTGCTCATCGTTGGCGTAGAAGATCGCCGAGCGATAGGACGGGCCACTGTCGGGACCCTGGTAGTTGAGCTCGGTCGGGTTATGCGCCACGGAAAAATAGATCTGCAAAATCTTGCCGTAAGAGATTTGCCGCGGATCGAACGTCACCTGCACCGACTCGGCGTGGCCGGTGCGCTCGGTGCCGACCATCTCGTAGTGCGCCGTTTCCTTGGTGCCGCCGGAATAGCCTGCAACCGCGCTGGTGACGCCTTTGGTGTACTGAAACACCGCCTGCACGCCCCAGAAGCAGCCGCCGGCGAGAACGACCGTCTGCGTCGTGGCGCCGGCCGGAGCGGCGGCATCCTGCGCCGGCGGCGGGATGACGACCGCCGGCTCCTGCGCAAACGCGAGGTTGGCGGCAAAACCAAGGACCGCGATCAGAAGCGCTACTGCGGCGATCGTCCAGTTGCGGTGAGCCATCGGTTTCCTCCGTTTCGCGCCATGCGGCGCGCCCTCTCCATATGGGCTTTTAAGATGGTTCGTGCCACACGCGCCAATCACAAATGCCGCGGGCCAAGCGCGCAGCGCAATCACGGCACCGTGTATGCAACCTATTCTATTGTTTGATAGCCGCGGATGATCCGCTCGGAGCCATAACCCCAATAATTGCGCAACGTGTCCGGCCCCCACACTTTCGGCCGCTGCGGCCGGTCCTGATGCCATGGCCGCGGATCGAAATAGCCCAGCGCCTCGTCCTTCATCTGGTCCATCTCGCAGAAGAACTCGACGCGAACCTTGTCGGCGTTGCGGTGATAGATCGCGATATTGTGGCCGATGATGTGGCGGCCCGGACCCCAGACCAGATGGATGTCGTGGCGGGCGAGCGTTTCCGCCGCGCGCTGGATTTCCGCCCAGTCCTTGACCTCAAACGCGATGTGATGGAGCTGCGGCTCGTCGTCGTGGACGAAATTGACGGTGTGGTGGTCGGTATTGCAGCGCAGGAAAGCGAAGGTGTCGTCGCGCCAGTCCGAGACGCGGAAGCCGAGCACGTCGCAATAGAATTTCACGATTTTCTGCACGTCGTCGACCCGATAGGCGACGTGGCCAAGCTTGAGCGGCATGATGCCCGAGGTGCGGCCGTCATCCTTGGCAAACACATAGCCGGAAAAAATCTCGATCTTGGTGCCCTTCGGATCGGTGAACACCACGGCCTCGGCGACCCCCGGCGATATACCGCTCGCCCTCTCGGCCTTCACGCCGTCTTTTGCGAGGCCGTGCAAAACTTCGCCGAGATCGGCTTCCGGCGCGACCTGGAAGGCCAGGCGCGACAATGCATTGCCCCTGCCCGGCTCAAGCGCGATCGCCTCAAGCCCCATCTTGCAGGCAAGAAAGGCGCGATCCTTGGTCCGTTCGACCAGGGTGAGGCCGACGACCTCGGTGTAATAGGCGATCTGCCGGTCGATATCCGGCGTCGTCAGGGTGGCGTGCCCCAGTCGTTTGACGCTGATCACCGTTATCCTCCTGACGCGGCGCGCGGCTGTGGCGGCGGCTCGGCGTAGCGGCTTGCGGGACGCTTGAGGCCGAGATTTTCGCGCAAGGTTTTGCCTTCGTATTCGCTGCGGAACAGGCCGCGTCGCTGCAATTCCGGAATCACCAGCTCGACGAAGTCGTCCAATCCGCCAGGCAGGAACGGCGGCATGATATTAAAGCCGTCGCAACCGTCGTTACGGAACCATTCTTCCATGTAGTCGGCGATTGTTCGCGGCGAGCCGCGGATCACCGCCTTGGCGCGGGCGCCGGCCACCCGCGTCGCGACCTGACGGATGGAAAGTTTCTCACGGCGCGCCATCTCGGTGACCTGCTGAAAAATGCTCTGGCTCGCGTTCGAGCGCGGCAGGTTTTCCGGCAATGGGCCGTCGAACGGATACGGCGCCAGATCGACATTACCGAGCACCATCGAGAGGATTTCGCGCGCCACGATGGGATGGATGAGCGCGTTGAGCTTCTCGTAGTTCTCCTCGGCTTCCGCATCGGTGCGGCCGATGACGCAGCTTAAGCCCGGCATGATCTTCATCTCGTCGGGCGAACGGCCGTAAGCGGCGAGCCGGCCCTTGAGCGTGGTGTAAAAGCTTTGCGCCGCTTCAAGCGTCAGCGGCGCGCAAAAGATCACTTCGGCGAATTCCGCGGCGACGGCGATCATGTCGTCGGAGCCGCCGGCCTGCACGATCACCGGATGGCCTTGCGGCGAGCGCGGAATATTGAGCGCGCCGAACACGGAAAAATGCTCGCCGCGGTGGTTGAGGTTGTGCAGTTTTTCGGGATGGAAGAACTGCCCGGTCTCCTTGTCGCGCACGAAGGCATCGTCGTCCCAAGTGTCCCACAGGCCGACCACGACGCGGGCGAACTCGCGCGCGCGTTCGTAGCGCTCGCCGTGCTCGTAATGTTTTTCGCGGCTGAAATTGCGCGCCTCGTTCTCCTGGCCCGAGGTGACGAGATTCCATCCCGCCCGGCCGCGCGAGAGCCAATCGAGCGACGCGAATTTGCGCGCGACGTGGAATGGCTCGTTGTAGCTGGTCGAGGCGGTAGCCACGAGGCCGATATGCGTGGTGTGGGTGGCAAGCGCCGACAGCAGCGTCAGCGGCTCGAAATTGGCGATGTATTGCGCCGAGCGGCTGAGCGCCTCCATATGCGCTTGGCGCACGCCGAGATTGTCGGCCAAGAACACCATGTCGAATTTGCCGCGCTCCGCCGTGCGGGTGATGTCGAGATAGTGCTGGAAATTGATGCCGGCGTCGGCCTGCGCGCGCGGATGCCGCCACGACGCCACGTGATGGCCGGTCGGATTGAAGAAGGCGCCGAGCCGCATCTGGCCTTTGCCGGTCATCATCGTCTCGCCTCGGAAGCCCATCGCGCGTGTGGCGTGACTATAGCCGATGCGCCGTCCGCCGATCCATGACGCGCGGCGGCATGGATCAAGGATTGAGCAGCGGAATGTCCTTGCTGGGCTTCGGCTTCGGCCGCGCCTCCAGATAGGCGTAGATGTCGGCGAGATCGGCATCCGACAAGATCGCCGCACTGAACGGCGGCATCGCACCCGAGGGCTGGCGCACATAGGCGGCAAACGCATCGGCCGGCAGCTGGGTATCGGCAATGACCCGGCCGGCGCTGGTGGTGACCGAACCTTGGCCCTCAAAACCGTGGCATTGCCAGCAGCCGTGCGCCACGAACGCCGTCTTGCCGTTGTCCACCGACGCCGCATCGGCAGGATGCGGGACGACCATCAGGCCGGCAGCGAGCAGCGCCGGCACGAGATAAACGCGAACGGATTGCATTTTCAGAAATTCCTTACCGCGGTTGCGTCCAGACATTGAGCAGGGCCGGCTGGCCGGATTTGACCACGGCGACCGCTTCCTTGATCGCCGCCCCGAGCTCGGCCGGATCCTTGATCGGGCCCTTGGCCCACCAGCCCATGGATTCGGCGAGCTTGTGGTACTCGATATCGGGATTCATGATGCTGGTGCCGATCGGGCCCAGATCGTTGCCGGTATTGGCGACGCGATTGCGGAAGTTGGAGAGGCGCTGCACGTGCATCACTTCCTGATGGTAGCCGCGATTGTTGTGCATCACCGCCAACATCGGAATCTTGTGCCGTGCGGCGGTCCATAACGCGCCCGGCACATACATCAGATCGCCGTCGGATTGGATCGAGACCGAGAAGCGTCCCTCGTCGCGGTTGGCGAGCGCCCCGCCGACCGAAGCCGGACAACCCCAGCCGACGCCGTAGCCGCCGGAACTGCCGGTCCAATGATAGTGCTTGTCCATCGGCCACAGCCGCAGCGGCCAGGCGCTGACGTCGCCCGACGACGGCACCAGCGACCAGTCGAGATCCTTGATCTGGCCGTAGAGCTCCGCGCACAGCCGCGCCGTCGAGATCGGGCTCGCGTCCCAGGCAATGGCGGCCGCCTGCTTCGTGCCGTCACGGCCCTTGTCATGATCCTTGCGGATCGCCTCGCCACGCTGGGCCGCAATGTTCTTGCGGTCGTCGGTCAGCGCGTATTTCACCGCCTCGATCAGCGACGGCAAGGTCGCCTCGACATCTCCCGCGATTGGCACGTCGACGCTCTGGAAGCGCTGGAACTCCTGGTAGTTGGACTTCGTCATCAGCTGCAAGGTGCTGATGCTGATCAACTTGGTGTCGGGCTTGATCCGCGAGCTATTGGTGCCGACGCCTTCGGCGTTGTTGTCGACGAACTTGTTGACTGTATCCCAATAGTCGGTCAGCTCCAGACCGAGAATGACGTCGGCCTGAGGAATGACGGTCGCCGGCCGGCTGAGATAGTGGGTGTTCGGGAAATTGAGCCGCCCGCGCTGCCGCACCACCGGGGCCTGCAACAGCTCGGCGAGCTGCACCAGCAGCGCAATGCCCTTCTCGGTATTGACCGCGCGGTCGGCGACGATCACCGGATGCTCGGCGTTGACCAGAAGCCGCGCCGCTTCGCGCACCGCGCCCTGCTCGCCCGCCGGTGCCGCCGTCGGCACGAATTTCGGAATGTAGAGTTTCTGGCCGTAGTCCCTGACCGGCTCGGTCGCCAAGCCGTCGTCGAGCGAAATCACCACCGGCGCGTAAGGCGGCGTGGTGGCGATCTGATAGGCGCGCACGAACGATTGCGCGAAGTGCTGCGCCGACACCGGCGTGTCGTCCCATTTGGTGTAGTCGCGCACGATGGCGTTGATGTCCTGCGCCGAATGCACGGTCGGCACGCCGGGCGAGCGGTGCGCGGCGTCCATGTCGTTGCCGGCGAGCACGATCACCGGCACGCGATCGCAGAACGCGTCGTAGATGTTCATCGTCGCGTGCATCAGACCGACGGTGCCGTGGCACAGCGTCATCAGCGGCTTATTGGCGATCTTGTAATAGCCGTGGGCGATGCCGACGCCGACTTCCTCATGGGTGCAGGTGAGGAACTCCGGCATCGTGTTCTTGCCGTAATTGATCAGCGACTCGTGAATGGCGCGATAGCTCGATGCCGGATTGGCCGGCAGGTATTTGATGTCGAGCGTCTTGATGACGTCGACCATGAAATCCGATCCAGGCCGGCCCTCGCCGGCATAGGGCGGAACATCCGGCACGCCGGCCTCGGCAGCCGCGACATGGGCGTTCGGCGGCAGCGCCGACGGCAATCGTTGCTGCGGCTCTGCCGCAGTTGCAGCTTTGCCGGGATTGACGGCACCGCTGGCGCCGGCGACGGCGGCCGCGGTGAGGAACCTTCGGCGGTTGAGCTTTGGGCTTGCATCCTTTTTGGGCATCTCGTTTCCCCCTTGGCATCGCTTGGTTTTCGCGCCGTGCACTTACGGCGGCGAAGCAATTGCGTTTGAAACTACCATAGCGGCAACGACCCGCCATTGCACGGGTCATGCAGGTGGCATGCGCCCGGCGCCCGACGCTGGCCTTTTCGCCGCATCGGGCCGCGCGATACAACCGCGGCGCGATCGAAACCGGCAGTTAACAATTTCCGCCAATGATGCCCGCTCCCGTCACGTTGGCGCTTGGATTTGAGGGAATGGGCGCGACACCGGCGCAAACTATTGCCGCGACACCGGAAGCCGAGGCGCCCCCCAGCGAGGCGCGCGCCCCGCTCTGCTTCGTCATCGACGCCGATGCCAGCATCCGGCATTTTCTGTCGCTGATCCTGCACGGCTCCGGCATCGACACCGAGGAGTTTCCCGACGGTCAGGCGATACGGACGGCGCTGGGCCGGCGCCAGCCGAAACTCGTCTTTCTCAATATCGCGCTCGAATCGTCCGACGCCAGCGAGTGCGTGCTGGCGCTGTCGCGCAGCGGTTATACCGGCGCCGTGCAGCTCATGAGCAACCGCGGCTCGGCCGTGCTCGCCCATGTCAAGAGCATCGGCGAGCAGCATCATCTGCGCATGCTTCCCGTTCTCAAGAAGCCGTTCGAGACCAGCGTGGTCCTGAAAGTCTTGCAGGAGCTGCGGCTCGGCGAGCCACCGGCTGTCGCCGGCCGCATCGATCTCGGCGAGGCGCTGCGCAACCGCTGGATCGAGTTCTGGTATCAGCCGAAAATCGACCTGCGCAAAAAGCAGCTCATCGGCGTCGAAGCCTATTCCCGCGCAAGGCATCCGAAAGACGGCGTGCTGATGCCGAGCGCGTTCATGCCCGGCGCCAGCGAGGGTGACCTGGTCACGCTCTCCGAACAGGCGCTCGATCAGACGCTCCAAGCCAGCCTCAAGTTCTGCAAGCTCGGCGTCAACCTGCGGCCTGCGGTCAACATCCCGATCAACGCCCTGGTCAAGTTGCCGGTGGCCGATATTGTGCAAAGCCATCGCGGAAAATTCGAAAAGTGGCCGGGCCTCATCATCGATGTCGCCGAAGAACAGATCGTCTCCGATCTGCCCTTGGCCAACGACATAACCAAGAAGCTCCAGCATCTCGACGTCAGGCTCGCGATCGACAATTTCGGCCGCGGCTATTCCTCGTTTGCGCGGCTCAAGGAACTGCCGTTCGCGGAATTGAAACTTGATCGCGCGTTCGTCACTGATTGCGGCAGCGATAAGGTCAATGCGCCGCTGTGCAAGACGGTCATCGATCTGGCGCACAATTTCGGCAGCGCCGCGGTAGCCGTCGGCATCGAGAAGGCGTCCGACGCGCTGGCGCTGGTCAGCATGGGCTGCGACTACGGCCAGGGCTTTTTGCTCGGCCAGCCGATGCCCGAAGAGCGCTTCATTTCGTTGTTACGCCAGCGCGCCAATCCACCGGCGCGACAGGACGTCGCCAAAGCGCCGGCGATGCAGGCGCGGGGCGCCTGAGCCGCCGCTATTGCAGTCCGCTACCTCTCAATGCGTCCAGGGACTGCGCCGGGTATAGGCGAAATTGTCCGAATACGAGATGCGCGCGCGCTTGGGCGGCGTGCTCTCGAACACCTGATAGGCGATGCCGTGACGCTCGCAATAGGCGATCGCCTCCTCCTTGGTGTCGAAGTTAAGCCGCACCTGCTGCTTCATATCGCCTGACGAGGTCCAGCCCATCAGCGGCTCGACCATGCGCGGCTGTTCCGGCTCGTAGTCGAGCACCCACTCCTTGGTCTTGGCGGTCCCCGACTGCATCGCGGTGCGGGCCGGTTTGTAGATGCGGGCGGTCATGCAATATCAGTCCCAAATGGTCGGGGCAGCAGGATTTGAACCTGCGACCTGCAGTACCCAAAACTGCCGCGCTACCAGGCTGCGCTATACCCCGCCGGTCGCGGCTTTTGGATACATGGTTCGCCCCTGCAAGCCAAGCAGCCTG
>Ga0187862_10006588_pt1 | contig 10527 bp, 8 predicted proteins | sample June2016WEW_10_1_FD_133003 | JGI IMG/M metagenome (GOLD analysis project Ga0187862, IMG submission 133003) | Peatland microbial communities from SPRUCE experiment site at the Marcell Experimental Forest, Minnesota, USA - June2016WEW_10_150 | ecosystem: Environmental > Terrestrial > Soil >...
GTGGGCTTATGGTGCAGCTGCCCAGACAACCGGTTTTGGCTTCCGAACAGCCCCGGGTTTCGGCTCTTCGGCAGCTCGGTTATTCCTAGTTGGCAGCGCGGACTGGAGATCCCGTAGCCCGGCTAAGGGGACGATCATGGCTGTCCAAACCCGAGCGGTTTTCTTGCCCCTAGCGATCAGGTGACGGCGGCTCGGGCATTAGCCACTCCCCGCCTGGGAGCGCTTTCCGCGGGCCGAAAATCAAGTTGGAAATAGAATTTCCAATTCGCGGAAATGCCGCTTGGCACGCGCCCGCTCCGCGGGATGGTCGGATTTCATTTCTTGGGTGCCTATCCCCCTCTTTCAAGTCTCGTCGAATCAACGAGATAGAAGGAAGGCCGAGCTAGGCAGGCATCGCACAGCCATGTCTATGATAACAAAGCACATGCAATACATAGTGGGTAGGAGTATGCAGTATGATGATTACTAAGTAGTAATAAAACAGGCTGCTTGGCGTCCAGCAGCAGGCTATAATCGACGGATTAGTGAGGCATTCTAGCGGATACTGACAGCGATGTCTAATAGACTGCTCACCAGTGAGGCACAGGCTGCTCAGGCTTTGCTCTATCGTTTTTTCGGGGTCTGGGCTTTGCTCTGGGGTGCGCTCTGCGGCGCCTCATTCCGTGAGTTCGCTTTCTGAACTGGGGCCAACCCAATTGTAGGCACCAGAGAAACATGCCCACAATACAGGGATCCACACTGTCACTCTGTTTGAACATCGCGCATTGCTCGCAGAAATCGAGATAGATTTCGTACGCTTTCCAGACACGTTTTGCGACTTGGTTCGCTCTGCCGTTTTTTTCGGGGTCTTGGGCTCTGCTCAGCGGTGCGCTCTGCGGTGCCTCATTCTGGAGTTCGTTTTCTGAACTGGGGCCAACCCGATAGCAGCGCCACAGAAACATGCCCGCAATACAGGGGGCCACATTGTCACTCTGTTCGAACATCGCGAATTGCTCGAAGAAATCGAGATGATTTTCGTGCGCTTTCCAGACCTAGCTGTTTTACGCTTTTCAGACTCTGCTTTTCCTACAGCTTTCACACGGGCACGGAATTCGGCAAACAGCGGCGCTCACACGCAGCAGGTTTTCCTCACTTGCGGGTGTCTGCTTTTCGGCTAGCTGTTTGGCTGCTTTTCGAACTGCTTCTTCGGTAGTCTTTTTCATGGTCATTAGAAGTTCGGGGTTTCGGGCTCGCCGTGGCACACCGTGAATGAACCTGTAAGTTCGCTTCAAAATCTTCACTGTCTGCTGTGGAGGGAAAGTGAGCCATCCGACCTGCGGGCACAGGCAATCGAATAGAACCCATAACGAGTGAAGACCCACATGTCATCTCTCCTGGTTCCTTCTCACACCATTCTCGTCCAATTCACCGGTCAGGTCAGTCATTCTATCACCGCAAAAAGGGCCGGTTTTTAGCGAAAACGCTTGTTATACTGGATATGGAGGCGATGAAGCGATGAACCGAAGAGCCTTCCTGGCGCGGGTTTTCACCGTTGCGGCCGCAGCCTCTACCTTTGCACTCGGTCCTATCCCCGACTTCCGCAAACCGCTGAGAGCCTGTCCGTATTGCGGATACAAAGGCAATAGCGTCCTCGGCGGACGTAGTGCCGACATCGGCAGAGTCCACCACGATAGCATCCAGTGTCGGCGTTGCCTAAGCATATACATCAAAGATGGACCGCGCCGGGACGAGTCGACAGGCGCGCTAATCCCCTAAACACGCTTGACCAGCGCGGCGGCATTGGTAGGTACCTTTTTCCCACAAACCCGGGCAACCACGTCTCCGTCGTCAGTAACAACTTTATTTCGGATGCCGCGATACAACCGGCCGCGTGACTGTTGATACAGGTCTTGTGATCCCTCAAACTGACAAATTCCTAGCCTTCTCAGTCCACTCCAGTAGATGCTGCTGGGCAACCGCTGGAGAGTCGCTCGCGCGAGTCTTCCGATGACGGCGTCGCTCTCGCCAGCGGAGTGCTTCGATCACCTCGTGCTTGGGTGTGGCGCAAACGACCGAGCTTTGCCTCGGCGTTCGCCTTGGCTTGACAACCGCACGAATGGCAGAGTTCTGGATCCATTTCAGCTGTTCCTTAAGCGTCTCAGGGAGGAGTCGGAATGCTCACTCTCTGGGTGCTCGAAGCGTCCCAAGTAATCGTGTCGCGTGCGTGACACCACTCTCGTCCTCGCTCTCTGCGAACTTGTTCCGTGCCGTGATCAACCAAGTTGCGGCGGAGGTTGTTTTTCCCTCCGCGACGTCGATTTCCGCCCAGAGGAGAGCGAGGCTGGCAACGACGTTCACGAGTCCGGATGCGTCCGCCAATGGAAGGGCCTCGCGGATACGTTTGCGGGCGCGATCATACTCGTGCTCGTCCGTAAATATGCGGGCAATGGCGAGCAGCGAAATAGCGACGCCAGCGTCGTCACCGCGCAGTCGATCCTCCTGATAGCTCTCCAGCAGATGTTCTAGTGCGTCTGGCGCGCCGTACTCTTTCAGAATTAGCGCCTTTAGGTGCAGGAATCGAGATCGCAGCGCCGGGGGCATGTCAGTGTCCGCCGCTGCGTTGAGTTCCTCGACCGCGTCCCGTGTTCGTCCGACCAACCGGAGCAGGTCTGCTTTCGTATTCCGCAGTTCCGCGATGAGCACCGCCGGACACTGGTTGTTCACAGCGAGCGCCACGGCTTCTGAGGCGGCGTCGATGGCAGCGTCCATCGCGTCTTGCTCTCGCCGCAGGTTCGCGAGCTGTCCGAGAAGGCGAGCCTGCGCTTCCTCTCTGTGCTCGGTGAGGCGCGGAAGCAGGTCGTTAGCGTCCCTCCAACGCTGTTCCGCCTCATCCAGTCTGCCAAGTTCCACGAGGCAGTCGATTTGCTGGGTAATGGCGGAGTGGAGGTTCCAGATGTGATCGGAATCTCCGACGAGCGCCTCGAGGTCGGTTTCGAGTTGCTGGTTCGCTGCCAGGCCAGCGCGGTAATCGCCGTGATTGGTCGCAATCGTGGCCACGTGCCCGCGCAGTATTACGCGCTCTATTCCGTTCGCGTGTGGCAGCAACAGTTCAATGGTTGGCTTGATGTCTTCGAGTCTGCCGTGTTCGCCGTACCAGCGGCTCGCGGCAACGCAGATCATTATCGCCGTAGCCCAATCTTCCAGTCGGATAGCCCAATCCAGGAGGCGCGAACCCATCTCTACTTTTACCGTACCGTGAGCTGCGAGCGTGAAAAATGCCGCGCACAGACGTTGAAAGATCGGGCGATGGTCGGATCGCCAGTTGGGGAACCAGCGCTCTCCAAGGAGCAAAAACTCCGGCGCGAGGAAAAGTGCATCCGGTCGGGTGAGGACGACCTTCGCTGCCACTGCATTCTCGATGCCCGCCACAACCGCGGGTGCGGCCATCTCGACGAAATCTTTTATCGTCTCCGCAAACTCGACACGGTTCTCGAAAGCGGTCGCGGCGACTCCCTCGCTGGCGAAGAGCCAGCTCGCAAACTGCGTGCCCTCCCGATTGAGTCGTCCCGCGCGTTCGGCCATCCTGTTCTCGCCCTCGAAACGCTCGACTGCCTCGCGCTCCGTGCGCCCGCAGATGAGGTCGTTCACGAAGCCCTGCATTCCCAGAAGTGGGTGCTTCTCAACTTGGAGTGCGAGGTCTTGGTCCCTGGCCGCGAGCAAGGTGTTCGCGAATCGCTGATCCATTCCGTCGCAATACACTAAGTTCTCAGTGGGCACGGGTACAAATGAGAAGGGATATGCGAGTCGGATAAGCTGCGCCCCAGGCACATTGAGGATCGGGACTCTATCGAGCAGTACGCGCCATCGAGTTGCTTGGCTCTGTGATCGTTGGACGAGTTCGGCCCAATGCCGAATCAATGCTTCTCCGCCACTTCCGATGGGAGCGAGCATCGTCGCTGGTTCCGCCCAGTGCGCGAAGCCATTTAACCAACCCAGGGTGAACTCCATTCCCGGGCACCGGGTCGCTGCCGGACCGGGCCGTCTCCGAGCGGCAGCGGTGACATGCAGCGATCGCGCGCGGCTCCGGTGGAGGTGCACCGTGTTGAAGAAGGAAAACTCATCGTCGTTGGAAATGGCGCGCACCGCCGCCATGGCGTCGTCAATGGTTTGGCCGCGGACGACTTCTCGGAGCAAACACTCAAGACTCTGGGTTGCCGTTGTGGTCCTGACGGGAAACGTGAACGCGATGACGTCAGCGGGGAGGACGCTGCCGTCACCGACGACTGATCCTCCGAGTCGTGCGCTTTCGCACGTCGAGAGCACCAAGAGCTCGCACCCGTACGATGCGCAAAGCGCGACTAGCCTAGCCGTTTGAAGATGCCCTTCATCCTGCAAGGACAGGTAGTGTTCACCTTGGAGATCATCGTAGTGCCCGTGTCCGGAGACGATGACGATATGCGGCCGGAAAGCATCTATCGTCACGGCCAAGCGTTGCGGTGATGAGTTGATCAGAAACTCGATCGGTATGTTGGCCGGGATCGTCTCCAGGAGCATGCAGCGTTCCTCGTCGAAGCGGAGGGCGCTATCGGTGCCCAAGCTCACATGCACTATGTTGACGACGGGATTTCGCCTTCTGCGAGGCGGGGCGGGTGCTTTCACTTCGCGCTTCAGATGACTGCCGCGCGCGCCGATGAGAAAGTGATCGTTGACTCTCAGAAGTTCCCACGGGAACTGCATGAGACGACACGCGGCCTGTGAGACCTTCACGTGCACGTATCGTGCCTCATCAGCCAGTCTAAGTTCTCCCCACGTTTCCGGCGCGGCGATCAGCGTCGCTAGTCGCTCGCCGACATGGTTGAGCAGGACGTCTCCTGGATCGTGGATGCCGATCGACTTCCATCGCAAAAGGCGCAGGTCCTCAAAGAAGCTCGCCGCAAGGTCTGGATTGACTTCCGTCGTGATCTCACGCGTACCAGAAACCACTTTGAACCCGTAGGCCTCGCTGTAATTCAACGGAACACCCAAACCATTCTGGTAAAGAATCCCAGACTACCCTGCGCCATCGCATCGTTCTGCTCTGCCGCTTTCTGGAACCAGTCGGCTGCTTGTCGATAATCGCGGCTGATGCCTTCACCACGAAAGTACATAAAGCCCGATACATTCTCTCCGATTGGATTTCCCTGTTCAGCCGCAAGCCGGAACCACCTTGCGGCCTCGAAATAGTCCCGCTGCACACCTTTCCCGCTCAAGTACAGATGGGCCAATTCGAGTTGTGCGGTCACAAGGCCATGCTCGGCCGCTTTTCGATACAATCCCGCCGCCTTCACGGGATCTCGGTGGACACCCTTTCCGTCCTCATACGCGTGCCCCAAGCTGCGATAAGCCTCAATGAGACTTGGTTTGCCGCCTTGCTGAACCATTTCAACGCCTCAGGATAATTCCGTACCGTGCCCTCGCCTTCAAAATACATCATTCCCAGGTTCTGCTGCGCGGCGCGGTTTCCCTGCTCTGCGGCGAGGCGGTAAAGGTTAAAGGCTTTAGTCGCATTTTTCGTGACACCAGCGCCACGCTCATATGCCACCCCTAAATCGTTTTGAGCTACTGCCAGACCTTGGGCGGCAGCTTGGCCATATAAATCTGCCGCTCGGGCGTCATCAAGTGGCACCCCCTCACCGTGTTTATACATATAAGCGAGGTTGCACTGAGCTTCTGGCAGTTTCTGCTCTGCCGCACTGCTAAACCAACGCACCGCCTCCCCATAATCCTTAGGTACTCCCTTTCCGCGCTCGTAAAGATACCCCACGCGATCCTGCGCTTCGGCGAACCCTTGTCGGGCCGCTTCTAGCCACCATCGCACCGCCTCCCCATCGTTCTTGGGCGCACCACTGCCAGCAGCGTAGGCATTAGCAACGCTGTATTGCGCGTATTTATCGCCAGCCTCAGCTTGTTGTAGAAGCTCGACGAACGGCACGGATCGATTCGCTACCGCACCCGCCAGATTCTCAGGGGGCACCGGAAGTGTGTCCTGAGCGTTAAGTAACATCGCAACCAGGAAGACAAAACTGTAAACCCAACATTGTCTGTTCGTGGCAACACCTTCCGATTTCGCTAACGCCAGCACCACCTAACGCGGAGGTGGCACAGCTCTAGACTGCCCGCGCTCTCGGATAGGATTCCCAGCGCCCTGCTGCGTCACCGGGACAGTTGGAACTTAGACCAAGGAACCCCCCAGCCAAAACTGACAAAACTTACAGTTCGCTTGGAGTAGGAAAGGTCGTCGCCTGCACCCCGACAACTGCATCAAGAGGCAGTTGAAACCGATCTTGAAGAAGCTCAGCTTCCTACCGGTCGAGTAAGGGATGCTATCTTAGCGTTGCATAGGAGCGGTGTGGGATACTAAGCCGCTTTGACTTTGTGCACGTCAACGTTAGGCGCGCCCGGCGCTGGTGGTGGGTCTTCGAATTACGGATAGGGATAGCCCTTAGCCAGCGCCGCCGCTAGTTTGGCATCGTGCCCGTAAATGTCATCGCTGAAATGAACGTCGCCGTTCTCATAAGCGAGTGCCGTCCCGTAAACGATGAAGACGGGGACGCGTTTCACCAGGCCCACGGTCTCGTTGTCTTTTCCACTCTGCATTCCTTGCTGCACTTTTTCCAGCGTCCAGCCGGGATTATTGCGCAGTACCCACGCAGTAAGTTCGGCAGGCTTTTCGACGCGAATGCAGCCGTGGCTGAAATCACGACGGGAGCGCGAGAACAGAGTCTGAGAAGGAGTGCTGTGCAGATAGACGTTGTGCTCGTTGGGGAAAATCAGCTTGGCGAGGCCCAGGGCATTGGTGGAGCCGGGCTTCTGCCGCACGGCTAACCTTCCCGCCCGCAGTTGAACCAATACCTCATCGGAGGTCTCTCCCGAAGTGACCACCCTACCGTCTTGCGTCGTCACCTCGTAGTTCTTGCGGGCAATGTAGCCGCGATCGCGCTGGATGGCCGGAACAATCTCGCTGCGGAGAATGCTGGGTGGAACATTCCAATAGGGCCGCAGGACAACGTAGGTCATGTCGCGAGTGAAGACGGGCGTCTGCGTACGCATCGCTTTCCCAACCACCACACGCATATCCATCACGACCTTGTTGTTTTCATCGAGGGCACGAAGCCGAAAATCGGGGATATTCACGATGATCGGCGGCGCTGAGAACTCAGCTGGCAACCAACGCCAACGCTCCAGCGTGAGCTGTATTTGGTGGACCCGGTCACGTAGTGGCACATTCAGTTGTTTGATGGTGGCAGAACCGAGGCGGCCATCGGCTTCGAGACCGTGGCGGCGCTGGAAGTGTTTGACCGCATCCAACAGCGAGCCCCCGTAGGTCTGAGGGTCTCCTGGAAGGGCGGCGTCCGGCGGGAGATCGCCCACGAGCCGCAAGATGCGGACCAGGCGTGGCACACCCGCGTAGGACTGGCCCGAATCGACGGGCTTCTTAACGTCCGGAAGCTTTTCCCCATCGTCAGTACGTGCCAGTTCAATGTAGCGCGCGAGCGCATGCTCAGTGCGGCGATAGCCGGCAAACGGAGGTTCCACACCATCCAAGACTGCTTGCAGGTCCGAAGCCGCCAGGATTCGGTCGCGTAGAAACTTCGCCAGGTCGTACTTCTTGTGTTCCACGCTCAGTCCGAAGTCGAAATGCTTTGGATTGATCCGTCCAATACGCAAAGCGGACACATAGCGCATGGTGCAGACGGTGAGCGCCACGTCAAAACGCGCGACAGCCGGGCCACTCGACGAGCCTTGCAGCGCGCGGATTCTTTCCTCCCATCGTGAAGAGTCGTAATCCTCCGGGTCGAGTCCGTTCTTCCCCGCGTCTCTGAATTGCCCGATCAGCGCCAGGGCCTGCGGCACCGGTTGCGAACCATGGACCCAGGCAGGTGCGTATCCTGCCGGCTTGTAGAATTCCTGGACCCCTTTCCGGTAGTCGCTGAAGTTCGGCCAGCGCATGCCTTCCAGGTTCCCGCTCGTGACCAGATTCTGGATGTCGGCTTGTTGCCCGGCGCTGATGCACGTCAAGGACACGACAAGAACTGCGGCTCCCCACCGGAAGCGTGTCAGGTTGCGCATGCGTCGGGTTCTCATCGCGGTTGCCCGGATCTCGTGGTGCATGGTTCGACCCCCCACTCGGCCAGCCCATATTCGTTGAGACACTCAAACAGACGCACTGGTACGGAAGGGTGCAATCTATAGGCAGATGTTCCCCCCCGGTAACTGGCAGAAATGGCAGTCACACGGGAATTGGCCGAGCCATCGGCGTGGCGCCCAGATCACATGCAAATCTGAAATATCCCCAGGTTAGGGTTGCCGACACTAACCGGGTGATCAGCGGGATACATAAACAGTCCACCGTCACAAAGGATCGACATGGAATTGATCCATACATACATCGCGACAGCCGATGCCGTCGATCGGCTCGAGGTGAGTCTCTGCGCCGGTCGTTTTAGTTGGCTCAAGCTGCGATTCTTGAATGAGAAAGGTAGACATGTTAGGTGGCTCGGTGGGGAGTGCAATTACGACCACGGGCGATTTCAGTGTATCCAATTCCTTGATAAGCTCATGCCAAGCCTTCGAGTTCCGCTTGGTAGCAAAAGGCTTTTCGAGATCGGCGAAATAGGAGAGAAAGTCCCTGCGCAGAGCGTCCGAGACGGGTTTGCCGCTCGTTTTGTCTAGCAACTTGGCGTAAGTTTGGTCAGCGAGTCTATAAGTGGCTGCTCCTGTGACTGCTCCAGTGTCAAGGTTGTCGTTGGGCAACTGAAGCCGGCCTTCCTGTTGCGCAAGGAGCAGCGCTCGATAGTGGTCCAAGGATTCGTTGAAGCTGCTCATATATAACTGTTCAACGGCTGGTGTGGGTGGTTTGAACGCGAGGCCGCTGAACGGGCCGACTTTGGGCATCATGCGCAAGAAAAATGCCTTGAGGCGGGCGAAGAAGCCCGGCGTTTCATAGAGGTGGCCCCACTCCTTGCGGTACCCCGATTTTGAGATGTTGTAGATGAATTCTTTCTTAGTCTCGCTGGGGCGGCTGTTCGTAATCTCATCCCTCTTGAGATGCCACGCCACTTTGGTCATGCCTGGAATAACGCTTGAAACAGAGTGGCGATAGCTGCCGATGGACAGATCCACACTGAAAAAGACGCTCGACATATCAAGCGAATAAGTCTTTGCGAATGCTCTTTCCAGGACCGGCTTTGAAACCTCAAAGCCAATAAAGTCATGATAGGCTTGGGGCGCGTAGTTCCCTTCGGCGACCTGGTCCACATCGAAGCCGTATTCCACCTTCATGTGCGCGGACGGTTTTTTCTCATAGGTAACCACGGGACCATATTTCTTCGCCAGCCCGGGATACATCATTGCAACTGCTCGGTTGGTGGCAAGTTCGTGACCCGAGGTGTCGGCAGCGTAATGCGACAGGGCACCCAAGGCGAGTGCGTATTCATTAAGATCCATTGATTCTTCGATCAGAGCAAGTACAAAATCACCGCTGCGGACATAGTGCGTCAGGTCACTGAAGAAACGACTGCCGAACGGGTAGTAACCCATGTCCTGAATAATTGCACCGCCGTAGGCATAGGCGTGGGCCTTAAGCAATTCCTCCGGAGTTGCGTAAGGGAATCGGCTCAAGAGTAGGGGCTCAATGCCGGCCTTCCACGCAGCATCGATAATAGCCTCATGCGTAAGAACGGAATACCCCACGCAATCGGAGGCGCAGGACATTCCGAAGAGAAGTAAGAGGATCAGAGGCTCGGACAGGGAGAGCAAGGTGGACCGACTCCGCTGGCATCGTGTCTCCTGCAACCTCCCTTCGGGTTCCCCTTGGCTTCGTGACATTGATTCCTATCTGACGAGTTTCGTTTGGCTGTTAGCTGCTCGCTATGCCCTTTTTGACCAGGACTTTAACCTCAACCGCCGGTTCTCGGTTACGGAGCATGAGTACCCGATGGTAGGCGGTCCCCTGAGGTCCAGACACCGGCAGAAATGACAGGTTGGTCGCCGCCAGCCTCGTCCAGCCGGACGTGTCTATTTGCCTCTTTTTACGTTCTGGACGCGATTCCATGCGTGGGGCGGGCCAAATGCGCCCGAAATCGTCGCCCGTTCACCGCGAACAAAAGTTTTCGCGTTGTTCCGACAAGACCTCCGCAACTCTGGTAATCAATTTCCCAGAAGTCCGTTTCTGGATAACTTCCGGGTTGCCGACGATTCGCCCGGAACCGTCCGATGACCGCTCCCACTTCCATGGCTAGCGGAAGCACGGCAGCACGAATTCGTTCCAGGCATGATCGAAGTATTCGTAAGCCTCGTCTAGTGAGTGTAATTGATTCCATAACAATGTCGGCTCCGACGCCCGAGTAAGCTTTGGTGGTGTGAACCAACCAAGGCCCGGGAGAAAGGAGCCGAACGATGATCACTATAGGAGCGGATTACCATCCGGGCTTCCAGCAAATTGCGTTTGTCGATACGGACACGGGTGAGCTGCAAGAACGGCGGCTGGAGCATCGCGAGGACGCGGAA
>Ga0187862_10006593_pt1 | contig 10525 bp, 9 predicted proteins | sample June2016WEW_10_1_FD_133003 | JGI IMG/M metagenome (GOLD analysis project Ga0187862, IMG submission 133003) | Peatland microbial communities from SPRUCE experiment site at the Marcell Experimental Forest, Minnesota, USA - June2016WEW_10_150 | ecosystem: Environmental > Terrestrial > Soil >...
AATATTCGCTGCTAATTTGAACAAATATGTTTTGTTCACGTCAGAGTAACGTGACCGACACCACGCTGCTCCAAAAGTATGAAGCGATGAGTGCGCGTGTCGCCACGTTGGAGACGGAGAACAGCCGGATGGCGTGGCCAATTTCTGCTGTGCCGGTGAGTTTGAGTTGAACCATGCTTTGTCGTTGCGCAACAACCGCCAGCGGGATCCGAAAATGGCGTGCGAGAGGGTGTTCTTGTGCGGCGGCGTGGCACCACGCAGTGCCGACAACGATCCGGAATGCAAGTGCAGCGCGTCACAAACGTCATTGAGTCCAAGGCTGTGGGTAAGTTGGGCGTAGAGCAGGCTAACGACGTGACTCCACGGATTGAAGGTGCGGGCTTGATCTTCCACGCCGGTCTTGCGTGCCAGTCGCGGCACCAGATGCGGCGGAATGAAGTTGCAAAGCTGGCGCAAGAGCGAAAACTTGCTGGCGATTGGCTTGTGTCGAGTTTGATTATTCATGCCTTACCTTGTGGCAAGGCCCAAACCGGCAAGCCAACCTTTTTTACACCTCAACCCTCAACCCTATGAGTCAGCAGTGCATTAGAATCATCATTTCGTTGAACACTCAGGGTGATAACTATACGTGGAATGCTCAAGTGGTGATATAATTCGATCGTGCGGCCATCCGGTGGGATTTTTGCATCAGCATACGTCTATGCGGGTGACATCACTGATTGATGCTTCTAGAAATCTGGAACCTATTCGAGCGAAACGCTCGGGCGCATCAGTAACGAAAAACTTCCGACGACCGGTTCCTAGGGATTTAGGAAGGGCGGTCGCAACTTCATTGGCAGTGGCATGGGCGCTGTCGATAATCTTTACGTCCGTTCCGAGAATGCCCGCGATCGTACTGGTCAGCAGGGGATAATGCGTACAGCCAAGCACGACAGCATCAACGTGTCGATCCCGGATGTCACGAAGATAAATGTCGGCGGCGCGTTTTGCTACTTCGTTCTCGACCCAACCTTCCTCAGCCAGCGGCACGAAAAGAGGGCACGATCGTCCAATCACAGTCGCGTCCTTTGAAAAGCGACGGATGACCTGCTCGTAAGCCCGGGATTCGATGGTTGCCTCTGTGGCCAAAACAGCGATTACGCCATGCGGTGCGACCTCAACAGCGCACCTCGCACTCGGTTCGACTACACCGAACACGGGAATTGACAAGTACTCTGTGAGATCGTCGAGCGCAATTGCGGTCGCCGTATTGCATGCCACCACTAGCGCGCTAATGTCCTGCTTCATCAGGAAATCAACGTTTTCACGGACGCAGCGTCTGATAACGGTAGGGGACCTCGCGCCATACGGGACTCGCGCCGTGTCGCCGAAATATAAAATGTCTTGCTCGGGAAGAAGCGCAGCAATTTCCTTGAGAACGGTCAATCCCCCCATGCCAGAGTCGAACACACCAATTGGGCCATGTAATATCGTATCGCACATCTTTTTTAGCAACGAATTACAATGCTGACAATGGTGTGCAATGAATTCAGCAGGATATTTCGCTTTACATCGCGGATTGGTACACTGTGCCCAGGTTTGCTTCATTCGAGATTTCTTTCGTATTTGTTCATACGGATCAAAATGCACATGTTTCGCAGTGAATTCGCCCTTCTGTTAAAATATGAATTTGTGATCGAAAAATCACGCCATTTTCATTTTGTTATACAGGCGTCATAAATAATTACGTATAAATCCGATGGGAATATTATTTTTAAGGCACTTTTTTGCCGTCCATGCGCATACATATTGACGCTGTGTATGGGTTATTACGGTCGATATTTGCGGGCTTAAACCGATGGTTTCAAGGGCCAGAATTGGTCTTTAATATTGTCCTCGTTTTGTATTGTTAGCGATTGCAGAATCCAGTACTTGCGATAAATAGCATTGGATTGGTAGAGAGCATCGTGAGTGCCACTGCCAACTATGCGGCCGCGATCCATCACAAGAATCCGATCAGCTTGGCGTGCTGTAGTCAACCGGTGAGCAATGACAAATGTTGTTCTTCGTTTTGTCAAGTTTGATAGGGCGCATTTTATTTTCTCTTCCGATTCTGGGTCAAGAGAACTTGTTGCCTCATCCAAAAGTAGAATGGCTGGATTTATAATAAATGCCCGTGCAATAGCAATCCGCTGTCTTTGACCCGCTGACAATTTTATACCGCGTTGTCCAACTAATTCTTTATATCCATTCTTTAATAATCCAATAAATTCATCAGCATTGGCGGCAGTTGCTGCTGCCAGTATTTCTTTCAGGGTTGCATTCGGCTTATAGAAGCTGATGTTCTCAGCTACGGTTCCACTAAACAGGAAAATTTCCTGCGGAACGATGCTAATGACCTGACGCAAATCATTGAGCCGAATTGAACTGATGTCCCTTCCGTCAATACTGATAATACCCGCGCTGGGATCATAAAATCGAAGCATCAGAGAAAAGAGCGTGCTTTTTCCGGCTCCGCTAGGGCCAACTAAACCAATCATTTCACCTGGCTGGACTTCAAAGTGAATATTTTCTAACGTCAATTGGCTTTTTGAAGTAGGATATTGGAAACTAACTCCCTGAAACGTGATGCTTCCTTTTATTGGCGCCAATGGAGCAGCATTGATGGTTTCTTTAACTGAAGGGTGAATCCCCAACAGTTCAAAAACACGAACACTTGCTCCTAGTACGTTTTGATAATTTACATACATCCCGCCAAGTGTACCAATGGCACCTCCCATCGCAGCGGTGTACAACATGAAAGAAACAAGTTGTCCCGGGGTTAACATGTGCTTAATAATTAGATATCCGCCATACCATAGGACAAGTATCGATGCGACATGTTGTGCTACCAGGAGAATAGCGCCGAGGCTGCTTGTTAAGCGAGTGCTCTTTATCTGAACATCCCATAGCTTGTTCAATTTTTCACAATAGCGGCCCGATTCGAAAGCTTCACGATTAGCAGACTGAACCGTTCTTATTCCATTCAGAGTTTCCTCCGCTATAGCTGAAGCTTCAGCAAGCGCATCTTGTTGTCTGGTGGCAAGCTTTCGTGTCCACTGCCCAAACATTATAGTTGCCAAAGTCATGGTTGGTATTGTCACGAGTGCCAGCAAAGTCAGGTGAATATTTATAAGCAGGAGGATAAGCAACGTTCCAAAAAACAACACCATGGATCGGATTCCTGCGGGAATGGATCCGGTTAAAAATCCCTGAATCGCGGTAAAGTCTGAACCCAACCGTGAAAGCAGCTCGCCGACACGACGAGATTCATAGAAGTCTGGAGTTAGTATAATAAAATGGTTAAATAATTTGGTGCGCAAATCGCGTAGTATATGTGCATTCGATAATCCAATTAAGTATTCTTGAAAATAGCGGAATACACCCATAATAACACATATTGCTATAAACCAAAATACGATCCGCTTGAGATGAATCAGGCCGTTTTCGAGAAGAGCTGCATCGATGATTTTACCAGTCAAGTACGGAAGTAGAAGCTCAATTGCAACACCAATAATCATCAGCATTGTAGCGCTAACAAGCAAATACCAATAAGGCCGCACCACACGAAAAAGCCTTTTTGTTGCAGAAGAAGTTGATGTGCAATTGTCACTCATGTTGAGAGCTTTATCAAAAACGCTGATATGATGTTGGTATATGCCCTTTAGAGGCAAGCTGCTTCTGCAAATTTAGTATAGGGCTGGTCAAACCAGCGGATGGGCTGCCCCACAGAGAGAGCCTGCGGAGCTAACAGCCCGTTAAAGAATGACACTTTTTCCGACATGTGCGGATGAGTCGGCTGCAGCGGTTGACCGCCAGCAATACCACCAGCAAGGCGGAGCCGCCCAACAACCAACCCCACATCCGGTTCGTTGTCCGGGAGATTATCACCTCTGCTAGGATCAAAAGCGTCAAAAACATGAAAAACAAGGCCGCCCCCGCAGCTTCCGAGTTGGTATTGTATCATTTTGCTTTTGCATCAATTAAAGCGACCACTTCTGACAAATCCCAAACGTGGTCAGTGATGCCCGCTTCCATCGCTGGCGTCACGCGCAAGCTGGCATGAATCCGGCAAAAGTTGTAGTTCATAAAATACAGGGCGACATTGTGTTCCAAATTTGCCAGTTTCTTTGAATGACCGTTAGTCAGTCGCGTAAAACGGCGCATGGACATTCTCATTGTGAGGTTTTGCCGTTCGCAAATACTGGTTGAAACGTGTGTGTGATCTGGCGTCCCGATTATGGCCGTCCGCCGTGCGCCCATACAAACCGCCGGACTGTAACGCACTTCGCCATTCTCCGGCACTGCCCCATAAATCTTAACAAGCATCGCATAATCTACTTCCGCACCAAAGGCATCTTCAACCGCGTTCAAATACGCCTTGTGGCCATCTGTGGTCAACTGCACGCGGGCTGAAAGACGGTCTTTCAAATCGTGGATGAAGTGGTATGCCGCGCCAGCGTCCCGCGTTCCGATATACCAGCACGGAACAAGTTTCGTTTCGGCATCAATCGCTGTCCACGTCCAAACGTCGCCGTGGCCTTTATCGTAAAGGCAACACGGCAAACCGCCGTGAAACTGGCTCCGCTCACGCGGGGCTTTGTAGCGGCTTGAGCCGGATGAGGGGGCGTAAAATGTGATTGACTCCAAAAATCTTTTGTTTTAGCATTTTAAGCAGGCAGAAGATGTAGTTTTTTGGAAGTTTGGGCAGTGAAACACTCATGGGGTAATGAAAGCCAGAAATTACAATGCAAAATCAGCGGTTGACGTGCTATTGAAAGGTGTTCTTCCATGGCGAGGTGCAAGTTTCACCCTGATCGAACTTCTGGTCGTCATCGCCTTTCTGGCTGTCATGTTGTTGCCTGTTTTGAGCAAGGCCAATGTAAAAGCTCAAGCTATTTCGCGCATGAGCAATAACAAGCAACTCGGCTTGGCATTCTTGATTTCACACTCATGAAGCCATCCAGTTCTAGAAAACATTCTCCCAAGTGGTATCAGCAGCCGGCTTCGGATGTCATTAATCAAGTTCTGCAATTTATCCTGTCCACTTTCCTTACTGCCGGAGCAGGGGTGCTGGGCTGTTGTAGGAGAAAGCCGGTCGCATTGGCTTTGACAATTATCACTCCTTTGCTGGTCATTGCTGGCCATCGCGCGGCAATCGCCCGGTTAGCGGCCAAGCAGCCGGCGCACCTGGAAGAAATTATAGACGAGTTATCCTCCATCAGGATACCAACAGGCAAAGTGGTGCCCAACCACGCGGGCACCCAGTTGCTCTATCTCAAATATACAGAAAACGACACATGGGGAATCTATTTGCTCGATATCGCTTCCCAAAAAAGCAGCATGGTAAGCGAACTCGTCACCGACAAGCAGGGACAATCCGAATTCTTCATCCAATACGAAGTGAAAATCCTCAGTTGGTCTCCGGATGACAAGTATTTTGCGTACGCCAGATACGGCAAGACGGAAATTGTTCTCTGTGATGGAAGCTCGGGCGCGGAAGTGGGCAAGGGCGATCTCCATCATCCCGTTACAACGAGCACCTGGTTGTCCCCTCAAAGGCTGCTCTGTTCCGATGGCGTCCAAATATATGAATTTACCCAGTCGCCGGGGGGTTGGGTCGGAAACTTATTTTATGAAGCTCCTCAAAAAACCGAGGTAACAGATGTATCAACTAACACAATACCGCTCGCCGGTGAAATCAAATCGCTGGCGGCCTTTTTTTGGAATTCTGCCGTGTGGCAACAATCCAATGCCATATACGTTGGCGAGAGAGGGTGTGAGCCCAAAATGATTTGGCAGGCAACCAACAGCACCCTTCTCGAATTTTCCTTTTCCTTCCGAGCGGAAAAAATCCTTTTGCATTGCCAAGATGTTGAGGGCGAATTCCTGGCTGATTTTTATCCCCGCTTGCTTTCGGGCAAGGACACGATCACCAATGTCGTCCGGTTGGACACACGCGATTATCACCCCCAAGAGGTCGCACTTATCAATAATGGAGACGGTTACGCCTATCTCAACCATAGCGACGTCGGGTTGAGCAAACTGGTCGTAAAGGTCACCAGTTCCAGCCCGCCGGTGCAGCTTCCGTGGCAGCATGAGGTCAGAGGTTTTTTCATCAACGACCTTCAACTCTATGCCATCAGTTCAAGCACCAACGAGCCTGCGGGAATCTGGAAGTACGATCTTGTGTCAGGTGCGCTTGACTGTCTTGTTCCCAGCGTCGAGCAGCCTTTTAAATATGCGTCGACCGCACCCGTGCTTGAAGGTTATGTCACCAATGCCACGGGGGAACAATTGACTTATTACCTTTTGCAACCAACCGATTCTACGGGAAATCAAAAACATCCGCTGGTGGTTGGCATTATGGGGAACGGGGAAATAGGTTATACTTGGGATCGTTTCGCGCAAACCATCGCGAGTTGTGGCGGTTATTTTGTGTGTATGGACCGTCGCGGGCGGGGTGAAGCGGACCAATGGGCTGAAGACGCTTTTTGCGCTTATGAATTCCTGTCAAAACACTTTGATGTTGATACAAACAATGTATATGCCCTCGGTATAAGCGCCGGCACTTATCCTGTGAGCCAGCTGCTGGATTCGAAACCTGACATCTGGAAGGGAGCCATTCTGTTCAGCGCGCACGGTTTTCCGGCTTCAGACCAGATACGAGTGCAATCCATTTCATTGGATGTGGGCGCGCAGGATTTTGATGAAGTGCAACTCAAAGCATTGCTTAAATCTCAGGATGAATTGGCAGCGGAGGGAATCCGGCCGATACTGACGGTTCATCCTGGCGTCGGACACATCGTGCGGAAGATCTCTTTGGAAAGGGAAAGAATGAAACAAATCGTTGCATTTATACACCAACCCTGACCTGAATGAAAACGGTGGAAACAATTTCTGGCAGCATTGTTGCGAGTGCTCGCAGAACACCGCTTCGGCCATTATGGGAGGTCGCAATATGCAGAAGCTAATTCGTGCATACATTTGTTCAGCCGGAGCATTGCTGCTGGCACTGGCCACCGCTTTGTTTCTCGTTAATTTTCAGGAAACTCCTCTCGACTTCGTGCCCGCTCGTGATCTGGTTTTTAATCTTCAACTGCCCACTTTATTTTGGATCTTGGGCGGAATCCTTGGGATCACGGCTTTGTTTTGTTTGTTTGGCGATCAAACCACTCTGCAATTGATCCATGTCTTGTGGCTTTCAATAAGCCTGATGGTTTATCGCCTATCCCTGCTATTTTTGGGTGTGAACGGCGGCGTGAAAGGCTGGCTGGGTGAGATGGCCGACGCTTTTGGCGTTTCCACTAGCACGATGGGTGCGCTGCTGGCAATGGCAGTCTGGTATCTGTTCATTGGCAGTTCAATCACCATAACATTTGTTTGGGCGTCTGAAAGGATGAAAAGGGCGAACCCTAGTATGAAAATGGTCTGCGCCCAATGCGGCGGACACATTGAATTTTTCCTTCGGAACCTCGGCCAACAAATCCCCTGCCCGCATTGCCAGAAAACCATCACCCTGCGCAAGCCCGATTTTCTGAAAACGACCTGCTTCTTTTGCAAGGAACACATCGAATTTCCCGCTCACGCCATCGGGCAAAAAATCCGCTGCCCGCACTGCAAAATGGATATCACGTTGCTTGAACAACCGGCATGAATTCCCAAACCAAAACACATTCAAGATCGGCTGGAACTCGCCCGTGAAGCCAACTGGTCCGTTGCGGCGCCAGCGAAGAAGTGCGGTGTCTCTGTGCGGACATTGCGCCGGCACTTCCTCAAGCAAATGATCGAATTTAGCAGGTACGGTTCACCAAACGACTTATTAAAAGCCCGGCGGCTATTTTCGACAGCGACAAGTTTATGACTTCGGGCAGACGGCAGATGTTAAGGTCAATGAAAACAACCCCCGAAAATTCACCATTCCACCACAATCTCGAAATAAATTCAAATCACGGACTCATATCCGGGCTGGAAAAAATACGTCATACAAATCCAGTCTTGGCGAGTAAAGTAGCGGAACAGCTGTTGGACAACACTAGAATCGTGGCCGGCGCATAGGAAGATCCTCGTCCCATGTTGAAACGCCTGAACGAATTGATGCAACATGCCATGACGGTGCCAGGTCCGGAATAAGCACCAGCTTCAAAGCTTCCAGGGACGGTTGGGCATAGGGTTTTGATTTGGCGTGCAGATCGCCGGTGCCAACCACGAGTTTGCGTACGGTTTTTCGCTTTGCTTCCACCAGGTATTTCGCTAAGTGTCGTCCATGACTCGCAACGTTCGCTCTTGTGTGGGATTTTTATTTTTGTCCCTTTGGGCAATTGTTTCTTGTTCGCGTTCGGACGATTCTTTAAACGTCGGAATAGCCGGGCGGGACACTAGTTTGAGCGTCGGAACGGCCAGGCGGGACATTACGCCCAAGGAACCGTTGCCCCTGTGGGGATATGCCTCTTATCACGATGCCCTTTCGCAAGGGACTTTGGACCTGCTCTATGCCAATGCACTGGTCGTGCAACTTGAGGGTAAGAAACTCGCCATAGTGAATCTGGATCTTGGCAGGCCTCCCGCGGAAAATTCACTGAACAATATTCGGAAGCGAATAAAGAGCAAGACAGGAATTGAATATTCATTTATTGCGGCGACCCATACGCACCATGGTCCGGTGCTGGAACTTTCCGATCAAACCGGCAAGGGCAGGGGGCGATTCAACTCCGCTCTTCGTTACTACAGTCAATTGGAAGATTTCATCGTCGATGCTGTTGTTGAGGCAGCTGACAATCTTAAACCTGCTAAAATGGCGGTTGGTGGAATCCAACTAACCAACTTCAACTACAATCGCCATACGCAATTTCAGCCTGCGCCACGGGATACAGACCTCACCGTGTTGCGCTTCGACGACCTTTCCGGCAAACCCATCGCTATTCTCGCGAATTTTGCGGCGCACCCGACCTTGGTTCCAGAGTCCTTGCTGAAATATTCCGCTGATTACCCAGGGGTAGTGAAAGAGATTGTAGGAAAGGACACTGGAGCCAATGTTCTCTTTATGCAAGGGGCGGCGGGTGACTTGGCTCCTAATGAGCAACAGGATTATAAGGGCTATGGCAAGGACCTAGCCCACGAGGTCGTTCAGCTTGTATCCAGTCTCAAAGATGACGAAACCCTTCACCCAAGCCTGAAAGTGCGGGAGAAGCAATTCCTGTTTGAATCACGGGTCAACTTGAAAGATCCGAGGCTGCGCGCCCAATTGGGTCGGATGTTTTTCCCCGAATTGATTGCCAACTATGTGGACGAGTACGGGCAGGGTATTCGACCGCGCCTGACCGTGGCAGTGCTTGATCAGCAGGTCGCTTTGGTGGGTGTATCGGGAGAGTTCTTTTGCAGTCATTCCATCAGGTTAAAACAGCGAGCCAGGTTGCAGCAGCTTTTCTTTTTCGGATACTGTAATGGTTACGATCAATACTTTCCGACGATTGAAGCTACCGCCGAAGGCGGTTATGGGACGGATAACATTAACGCACCCGCAACTGTTGGAGCAGGAGAGCAAATGATGAACACAGCGCTGATTTGGATTTACGAAATGCAGCAACCGCAAGGCGCAACTCCAGGTTTCTGACAATCCAGATCCCGCGCGGTTGAGAACGCCGCACGCAGACGGCTGGTTCACGCTAGGGCGTGTTTTCAAAATCAAAAATGAACGCAATTGCGATCTGCGGCGTCTATGATGGCAGTTCTTTTTATGAAAACATCCTCGCGGTTTCATTTGTCGGATCTGCTCTGGGAGCGGATAAAAAAATTAACTTAGCAAGCTGGATTTGCGTTATCGTTTGCGCGCCGACGGCGGCGCGGTCGTCCACCCAAAGACGACCGGTTGATGTTCGAAGCTATGCTCTTCATCTTGCGTACGGGTATTCCGTGGCGCGACTTGCCCGCCCGTTACGGGCCTTGGAACTCGGTCTATACGCGCTGGCGTCGCTGGAGCCAGCGTGGACTGTGGCCACGATTGCTGGCCGTACTGGCGCGGAACGCTCAAGGCAAGTTGCGCTTTCTCGACGCCAGCCATGTCAAAGTGCATCAAGACGCCAGCAATCCCGCCGGTGGCCAACAAAATCAGGCCATTGGACGTACCAAGGGCGGGTTGAACACCAAGATCAATGCGTGGGTAGACGGTCGCGGACGAGCGGTGAGTTTGAGCTTGGCACCAGGACAACACGCCGATGTCTGCGTCGCGCAGACCGCTGCACGCCCGTCATTGCGTGGCACGACCACGGTGGCCGACAAGGGTTACGACAGCGATGGTTTTCGCGCGCGGTTGCGGCGCTGGGGCAGCCACCCTTGCATTCCACCTCGCTGCAACCGACTCAAACCTGTGGGCTGGCATCGCGGTCATTACGGGAAACGGTACAAGGAGTTCTCTGTGCTGGCAAGTGCTTTTTCATAATAATTGTTCACCGGTGTTCAGATTAGTTTCGTGCCCAAAGCCGGGCACGGTTTTGCGAACGCAAAACCT
>Ga0187862_10006594_pt1 | contig 10525 bp, 8 predicted proteins | sample June2016WEW_10_1_FD_133003 | JGI IMG/M metagenome (GOLD analysis project Ga0187862, IMG submission 133003) | Peatland microbial communities from SPRUCE experiment site at the Marcell Experimental Forest, Minnesota, USA - June2016WEW_10_150 | ecosystem: Environmental > Terrestrial > Soil >...
GCGAGCCCTTCCCGCCCCGAGGTGAAAGAGGAATCGTCGAGCGCCCACGAGCGCACGGGACTGTTCACCACCGGCATCGTGTCGACGACGCGGCAGGGGCAGCGGATCGTCATGTTCTTCACGGGACGGAAGCACGCCGGGGAGAACCTCGCCCGCGTGTTGGTGGAGCGGGCCAAAGGACTGGCGCCGCCCATTCAGATGTGTGATGCCCTATCGCGCAACCTGCCGAAGCTGCCCGAGAAGCTGGAAATCCTCTTGGGAAACTGTAACGCGCACGCTCGGCGTCGCTTTGTCCAGGTGACGTCCAACTTTCCCCAGGAGTGCCAATTGGTGCTGGAAAGCTTCCGCGAGGTCTACCGCTATGATGCGGAGGCCGAGGAACGAGGCCTTACGCCCGAAGAACGGCTGCGCTTCCACCAGGAGCACAGCCGGCCCGTGATGGACGCCCTCCAGGCTTGGTTCAAGGCCCAGTTCGCAGAAAAGAAAGTGGAGCCCAACTCGGGTCTGGGCGAGGCGATCACGTACTGCTTGCGGCATTGGGAACGCTTAACCCTGTTCCTCCGCCAGGCCGGTGCGCCCCTGGACTCCAACATCGTCGAGCGCGCTCTGAAGAAATGCATTCTGCATCGAAAGAATTCTCTGTTTTATAAGACCACCAACGGCGCCGAGGTAGGTGACCTGTTCATGAGTCTGATCCATACTTGCGAATTGAATGAGGTCAATCCCTTCGACTACCTCACCGAACTGCAGAAACACGTCCCCGAGTTGGCCAAGACGCCGGCGGCCTGGATGCCGTGGAATTACCGCCAGACCCTTCAACCGGCCGGTACGAGCAAGGATCCCGCTTAGGTCGTACCTGGAGTAGAATGTCTCCCGCCTGGCCGGAAACGATAGATTCTGGCTGGCCTGATTCACCCCTTCAAAATGAGCCCCAAACGCGCGCTTTCGAGATCAAAATCTGGCAGGGTTTTTGGCCACCCCTCCCGAGGTACCCAAACCGAGCTTCGCGTGGGTCTGTACGCCCGCGTTTCCACCCACGACCAGCCGACCATTCCCTTGCAGACTCGCGCCCTGCGGGAATACGCCCCCCGCCGGGGCTGGAGGATCACTTTACAGGTCAAAGAAATCGGCTCGGGCGCTTCTCAGCGGGAGAGGCGGGAACAACTGCTGGAGGCCGCGCGCCGCCGGGAAATCGATGGGGTGCTGGTGTGGCGGCTGGACCGCTGGGGCAGATCGGTGACCGACCTGCTCGCTACCCTGCAGGAACTGGAGCATCTCGGCGTCGGCTTCGTGTCGCTGACGGAGGCGCTGGATCTGACCACGCCGGCCGGTCGAGCCATGGCCGGCTTGCTGGCGGTCTTTGCCGAATTCGAAAGGGAGATCCTCCGGGAACGAGTCCGCGCCGGCCTGGCGCACGCCCGCCAGAACGGCCAACGCCTGGGCCGGCCAGTAACACGCCGACCAGGTACGGAAACTCTACCGTGCCGGTGCCAGTAAAGCCGAGATCGCCCGCCGATTGCACATCGGAAGAACCTCCGTGCGCCGCATCCTGGCGGAGTAACCCCCAATCAGGTCGCCCAGACGACCTGACGCAAAAGGCCCCTCCCCTCAATGAATCGAGCTCCGCGCTACGCTGCCGGAATGGCGGTTTTGTTTGCCACCCACGGGTGAGAACCTGGGGGCGCCTTCATCGCGTTCACATCGGCATAAATATTGACGACGGCAAGGCTCCGAAAATTCGGAGGTAGTGCACGGAATCGAAATGCGCGGTCACTGCTGGGCTCTGATTCCTTTTTCCCCGATCAGCCGGTCTGGGTACGCAGCGCCCTGCGCACAAGTTGGAGTTCTTCCAGAAGGCTGGCACATTGAAGTGGCGTCAACATCTGGGACTCGACTGCAGGGGAGACTTCCTCCATTGCCGCCACCAAACGTTCGGCACCGAGCAGGGTGGCGCTTTCCATGATAAAAGCGAGGTCCTCCCAGCGGACGGCGGAGGGGGGGTTGTCCAGCTTTGCAACACTGCGATGGCCTGGACGACTTGGGCAGCGAACTTCTCAGCAATCTCCCGGTAAGTTTCCGAGCTCAGCGAGTACCGGTCGAGCACCTCCGACGAACTCATCAATATCACGCTTTTCTGCCTGAACACCTTCGCCACCCTTTCGATCAACTGGGTGGGATTGACGGGTTTCAGAATATATTCTTTGCAACCGAGCGCAACGGCCTGGGCGACAGTCTCCCGGTCATCCCGCCCCGTGGTAACGATAGTGGGGAGATTTCTCCAGGTCTGGTGCGTCCGCAAAGCCTGGAGCAGATCCAGCCCGCTCGACCCCGGCATCATGATGTCAGTGATCACACCTTGAATGTCGGGCTCGGCACCTAACTGGGTCAAGGCCACGGAAGCGGTCCGAGCCAAGACCACCGTATAGCCATGGCGGGTGAGAATCCCCGTCATGAGGGTAGCCGTCACCGTGTTGTCTTCTACCACAAGAATCTTCATGATGGTAAGTCTCCTGGGAACCCGTTGGGGGTTCCTGTTGCGCTACTCCTTAACAATCTTGGCGAGGGCAAGCAGCTTTGAACTCGTGTTGAGTCGATTTTGCGCAGCGGCCCTGATGTTGACTTCGAAGCGGAGCTTGTTCTATTCCCTCGTCAGGTGAATGATGCCCCGCGCTCCGCAAATACCGCCGCAAGCTTGGCAACGTCAGTGCATCAAGAACTTGGACATATCTACGGACTTTTGACTCCAAGATCTGTTCGGTTGTTCCTCCCTATGCCGCCATACTCTCGACAGCCTGAATGAGTTCCTTGACCTGAATCGGCTTCGCAATATAACCATCCATTCCTGCTGCCAGGCAACGCTCACGGTCACCCTTCATAGCGTGGGCAGTCATGGCGACGATGCGAAGATGGTTTCCTGTTGTTTTTTCCTTCTCCCGCAGCGCTTTGGTGACTTCAATCCCATCCATGCCCGGCATTTGTACGTCCATGAAGACAAGGTCAAACGATTCTTTGTCCAAGGCAGCGAGTGCCTGGTGACCATCGGCAGCTACTACCACCGTATGCCCTCGCTTCTCCAGCAGGCGGGCCGCAAGTTTTTGATTGATGGCATTATCCTCGGCCAGAAGGATGCGGCGGCTTGAGGAAAGTCGAGCTTCCCGCAGCGAGTGGCGGGTGGCGAGAGGAGAGGTGCCGCCATTTCCCTGCTTGGCCCCAAGCACGTAGCGCACAGCCTCCAGGAGTTCCGCTTGGCCGATGGGCTTGGTCAGGTAAGCAGCGATTCCCAGTTCGCGGCAACGCGCAGCGTCACCTCGTTGGCCCGCCGAGGTCAGCATTATCACGGCAGTATCCGCGAATCTGGAGTCCCGCTTGATCTGCTCGGCTAAGTCAAAGCCCTCCATGTCGGGCATGTGCGAATCGAGGAGGACCAAAGGAAAGGGCCTGCCCAAATCGGCGGCGTGTTGCAGTGCAATCATCGCTGTCCCGGCCCCAGCTGCCTGTGTGGGCTTCGCCCCCACGCGCGAAACCATTTCCTCCAGGATGCGGCGGTTGGTTGGGTTATCGTCCACCACAAGCACCTGCAACCCCTCCAGGACGGCAAACTCAGCGGGCTGCGGTCGGGATCTTGCTCCGGTCGGAATGCGGAAATCCACGGTGAAGTGGAATGTGCTGCCCTTCCCCACCTCGCTCTCCATCCAAATGCGTCCTCCCATCATCTCAACGAGGCGCGAAGAGATCGACAACCCAAGCCCCGTACCACCGTACCGGCGTGCCGTGGAACCGTCGGCCTGGGTGAAGGCCTCGAAAATCAGGCGTTGCTTGTCAGCCGCAATGCCAATGCCCGTGTCAATGACGCTGAAGTGCACGCCCGCCCGGTCCCCCTGCTGCGCCTCGCTCTCGACGCGGACAATCACCTCGCCCTTCTCGGTAAATTTGATGGCGTTTCCCACCAGGTTGGTGATCACCTGCCGAACGCGGGTGGGGTCACCGATGATAAATTCAGGCAGGCCAAGCCGAAGGTCACAGGCCAGCTCCAGCCCCTTCTGGTCCGCCCGGGCGGCGAATATTTTCATCGTCTGCTGCAAACTGTCGCGCAGGTTGAACTCGATGAGGTCCAGTTCCAACCTGCCGCCTCAATCTTGGAGAAGTCCAGAATATCGTTGACGATCGTCAACAATGCATCTGCCGAAGTCTTGGCCATGCAGAGGTCTTCGCGCTGGTCGGGGGTCAGGTCGGTGTCGAGGACCAACTCGATCATGCCGAGCACCCCGTTCAGGGGCGTGCGAATCTCGTGACTCATATTGGCCAGGAATTCGCTCTTGGCGCAGTTTGCTGCCTGCGCCGCCTCCATGGCGTGCAGCATTTCCGCTTCCGCCTGCCTGCGCTTGGTGATGTCGTGGAATATACCTCGGCTGACGGGTTTTTGTTTGCTCTCGTACCCATAGCTCGCGGTGCCTTCCAGGATGACCTTCTCGCCGCTCTTGGTGCGAAAGACCACCTCGATTCGGTCGACCTTCTCTCCCGCCATAGCACCTTTAAATACTTCGAAGCATTGCTCCTTGCTTTCGGGATGGATCACATCGAATAGCGATAAGGCCTTCAAATCTTCCTCACTGTACCCTAGGGTTTCATGCCAAGCCCGGTTTACGTACAAAATACCGCCGTTGGTGTCTACGCATTGGATCAAGTCGCTCGCGCTCTCAAATAATTCGCGATTCCGCTTTTCACTTTCTCGCAGCGCCTCCTGCGCGCGCGCGCGGTCCCTGATTTCGGCTTCGAGTGCCTGGTTGGTTTTTGCCAGCTCCGCCGTCCGTTCCTGGACTCGGCGTTCCAGGTCCTGCCGCTTGGATTGGGCCTCGCGGCTGACCGTCCATTTCTTGGTAAGGGCGTGTGCCAACTGGATGACTTCGATATTATCGAATGGTTTCTTGAGAATGACCAAACTATCGGAATGGCCAAGATCTCTGACAATATCCGTCCAGGAATAGTCCGAGTACGCGGTGCAGATGACCACCTGCAAGTCCGGGTAGGCTTTCCAGAGGTGCAGAATGGTCTGTACTCCGTCCCATCCCGGCGGCATGCGGACGTCCACGAAAGCCAATGCATAGGGACGGCCCTCGGAAACCGCCTGACTCATCATGGCCAGGCCGTCCTGGCCCTGATAAGCCGAATCGATTTCGAAACGCGCGCCGCGGACCTGCGCCTTCTCGAACAACAGCTCTTCGTCCCCCTGAAGATCGGTAGATCCGCTGTCTTCTCCGATGAGGATCTTGCGCAGATCGTCGTGGATAGACTTATTGTCGTCGACGATCAATACCCGATAGGCCGAATTATTGGTATCCTGTGAATTCATACAGTTTGCGCCTCCCTTGCTGTTTCTCTGGCGCTCAAGGGCAATTCCAAGGTGAAAGTGGCTCCGCGGCCAAGGCCATCACTTTCCGCCCAGAGCGCGCCCCCCAGTTGGCGCGCGGCATTGGCTCCCGAGTGGAGGCCAAAACCGTGTCCGTCGCGCTTGGTGGTAAATCCGTGCGAAAAGATGCGGGTGAGGGTCTCCGGCGCCACCCCCACCCCCGTGTCCTCCACCGTGATTCGCATGCGGTCTTCACCCCAACGGCGAATACAGACCTGTATGCGTCTTTCGGGATTGTCCGAGTCCTTTATAGCCTGTTTGGCGTTGCGCAGAAGATTCAGAAGAATCTGCAGCACGCTGTGCTTATCGACCGCCACGGGTGGCGTCGCTTCGTAGTCACGCTCCAGAAGAATGTGGTGACGAGGGAGTCCGGGCTCGACAATCCGAATGGCGTCGTCCACCAGATCGGTGAGAGAGATGACCTCGATCAAGCCGGAGACCTTGGCGTAATTCTGCTGTGTCGCCACGATTTCCTTGATGTGCCCAAGATGCCCCGTGAGCAGTTCCAGCTCGCGAAGCATGACCTGACGCTCTTCTTCGAGATGGCTGCCCAGTTTTGCCAGGTAGGGCACGACGCGCTGCCCTTTGGGGTCGTGCTTGAGGAAATCCGGCAACTCGCCGGAGTGCTCCTGTAGCATGCCGGTCAGTGCGACAAGGTTGCCGATGCGGGATTCCCGAATTTTGTTGGCGACGATGGTGGCGGAAACGTTGACGCTGTTCAGCACGTTGCCGACGTTATGGAGGACGCCGGTGGCGACTTCAGCCATGCCTGCCTGCCGGGACAGCGCCATGAGGTGTTGCTGCGCCTCGGCCAATTGCGCATAGGCCTCTTCCTTGGCCCTGACCTGTTCTTGCAGTTCGTGAGTGCGTTCCAGGACCCGGTGCTCCAAGTTCTCATTGGCCTCCAGCAGGGCCTGTTTGCCGCGTTGCCGGGATATAGCTGCGCCGAACATATCGGCGACGGCCTGGAAGCTGTCCTTCTCAGCTTCGCCCCACCCGCGGTCGCCGACGCAATCGGTGAACCCCAGCAGGCCCCACCACATCCCCCCCACCTGGATGGGCGCCAGAATAATCGAGCGAGTCGACGGGTCAAATCTGCTATTCGCCGGTTCGTCGCCTTGGGGAGAATCGGCCACCACCACGTGCCCGGAGGCAAGGTCCCGCGCCCATTCCTCCCCACTACCTCCTGTCCATCGAAAGCTCTGCCAATTGGCAAGGGTGGAAGTAATTCCCGGCGCCACCCATTCGTAGCGCATGCTGCTCACCAGGGTGCCGTCAGGAGTGTGGTCATTCTCGATGATGTATACCCGGCTCACTCTCGCCGCTTGCCCGATCTTGGCCAGAACCTCGTCCACGATGCTGGTCCAGTCATCGGCGCTGAGCAGTTGCTGGCCAACAAAGCGGACGCTTTCCAGGATGTGGTTGCGGTCCAGGATGGTGTCAGCCATGGAGTTGAACGAACGGGCGAGGTCCTCCACTTCATCCCCGCTCCACAAGTCCGCCCGAGCCGAGAGATTCCCGCGTGCGACCTGTCCGACGACGCCTTGCAGGGTGATAATCGGCCTGACCAGCCTCCGGGCCTGGCCAAAAGAAACCAGCAGACTGAGGCTGGCGGCGAGAATGGCGAGAATGGCGGAGCGCTCGTGCACCCGGGCAACGCTCTGGTCGTAAGCTGCCGTGGAGAGCCCCACGTTGACCCAACCCCAATGGATGGCCGAGTAGTCGAACGGCCTGGCATAGCGGAAGACACGTTTGCCGATGAGTGGAACATAAGTGATTTCGGCGATCACTCCACGCGTCGGCGGGCGCCAGAACTCGCCCAGCGTCTCGGTTCGCCAGCCGTTTCTATCGACGATTACCGAGAACCCGTCCGTCCTGGTTATGACCAGGTACTCGATGGCGTCGTCACCTTTCAGCACCTGGACGCAGTGGTCCACCACCGTGCTGTAATCTTCCGACATCGCCGCACCCGCCGTTACGTCCTGTAGGGAGGAAGAGACGCCTTGTGCCTTGGACTTCAAGGCATCGAGCAGGTCTTTCTTTTGTTGCGGGAGATTCACGGTAACGTAAAGCGCCAGCGTCAGCAGCGTTACCAGCCAGCATGTGGCAGAGATACGGACACCGATGCTCCGGAGAAAGCGAAAAGGGGTAAGATTCGTTTTCACTTTTCATCTCCTTTTCCGGGGGAATGCGTTTCTTGCCGCGATAAGCTTCCAAAGGAGGCTTGTTCCGGCGGCTTGGAAAGAAGGTTATGTTTCCGCCACAGTTCGCGCACCTGTTCCAACTCCTGCGTGTCCACCGGCAGAAGGCGGCTGAATCCGAAGACCATCAGAATCTGTTTGCCCTGAACGTCAAGGTGCAGGTCCCGTATGCCCTCGAGGAGTTCTTCGCGGAACTCAATTTGTTTCCTACAGATGCAGATGAGTCCCTCGGCCAAGGGGGGAGAACCTCTGAGCACCCACAGCTTCACGCCCACCTGCGGGTTCATTTCCTTAGCGACTTCAAAACTTGACTCGTCCACGACCGCGGCATCGGCTTTACCAAAAAAAACCGGCAAAATTGCCAAAGAAGCCTTGGGGACAGCCGCTACAGAACGAAAGAAATGGTCCGGGGGCCCGAGGCGGGCGTCGTAAAGCATGGCATCGAGCCAAACCTGTCCCAGGTTGGCGCCCGTATTGGCGTGGGTGATGATGGTCTTTCCACGCAAGGATTCGAAGGATGAAATGCCCGACTCCGCGCCCACCAGCACCAGGTATCGTGTCGGAACACTCCCCTCACCCCGCAAAGCGCAGAAGACCGGCTCTACCGCCGTGAGATCCGAGAGATCGAGGTATTCCACGGCATCCAACGCGAGCAGCCCTGCCGTGCCTGCCAACACTCGCTTGCGGATCTCCGCCACATCGTCGACCACGTCGACAGTCGGATCAACCTGGAACCCATGCGTTCGGCCGACCATGCTGCCCCACACCCGAACCGCAGCGATCGCGTCGTTCCGACTCGCCGCACGGAAAAGACTGCTGCTGAAGACCATATCCAACCGCGTTCGGCGTAGCGGGGCGGATTGCCCATGGGCGAAGGCGGTGAACCAGGGTCCACAGAATATGAGCAGGGCCGCAAGGGACGTCCGGATCGAGGCAGGAAAGCCGGTGTTCGGGCGAACGCGCCGGGAAACCTGCGCCAGGGGCCTCATGGCTTCACCTCCGGGCGCGCGGCGCAGCCGTTTCTATCGACGATGACCGAAAACCCGTCCATCCTGGTTATGACCAGATACTCGATGGCGTCGTCACTTTTCAGCACCTGGACCCAGTGGTCCACGACCGTGCTGTAATCTTCCGACATCGCCGCCCCCGCCGTTACGTCCTGCAAGGAGGAAGAGACTCCTTGTGCCTTGGACTTCAAGGCCTCCGGCCGGTCCCTCTTCTGTTGCGGGAGATTCACCACAACGTAAAGCGCCAGCGTCAGCAGGGTTACCCGCCAGCACGTTGCGGAGATGCGGACGCCGATGCTTCTGAGAAGGCGAAAGGGAGTGAGACTCAGTTTCACGGTTCTTCTCCTCTTCCGGCGGAATGGGTTTCTTGCCGTGATAAGCTTCCAAAGGATGCTTGTTCCGGCGGCTTGGAAAGAAGGTTGTGTTTCCGCCACAGTTCGCGCACCTGCTCCAATTCCTGGGTGTCCACCGGCGCGAGGCGGTCGAACCCGAAGACCATCAGAATCTGTCTGCCCTGAGGGTCGAGGTGCAGGTTCCGCATGTCCTCAAGGAGTTTGTCGCGGAACTCGATTTGCTTCCTACAGATGCAGAGGAGTCCCTCGGCCAAGGGGGGAGAAGCGCTGAGCACCCGCAGCTTCGCGCCCACCTGCGGGTTCATTTCCTTGGAGACTTCAAAACTCGCGTCGTCCACAATCGCGGCATCGGCTTTGCCGAAAAACACCGGCAAAATAGCGGAGGAAGCCTTGGGGACAACCTCCACAGAGCGAAAGAAATGGTCTGGACGGCCGAGGCGACCGTCGTAAAGCATGGCATCGAGCCAAACCTGTCCCAGGTTGGCGCCTGTATTGGCGTGGATGATGATGGACTTGCCACGCAGAGCTTGGAGTGAGGGAATGCCCGACTCCGCACCTACCAGGACCAGGTACCGTGGCGGGACACTCCCCTCACCCCGCATCGCGCAGAGGGCCGGCTCTATCCCCGGGAGATCCGCCAACTCGAAATATTCCACGACATCCAGCGCGAGGACGCCTGCCGAACCGGCCAGCACACGCTTTCGGACCTCCGCCACATTGTCGACTGCTTCGACAGTCGGATCAACCTGGAACCCATGCGTCCGACCGAACATGCTGGCCCACACCCGAACCGCAGCGATCGCGTCGTTGCGATTCGCCGCACGGAAAAGACTGGTGCTAAAGACCATATCCAGGCGCATTCTGCGCAGCGGCGCGGACGGCTGCTGGGCGAAGGCGGGGAACCAGGGTCCACAGAATATGAGCAGGGCCGCAAGGGACGTCCGCATCGAAACAGGAAAGCCCGTGTTCGGGCGAATGCGCTGGGAGACCTGCGTCAGGGGCTTCATGGGTTCACCTTCGGGCGTACGCCGCCGGTTTCCTCCGGGCGCGCTGCGCCAAGCGTCGCCGCCCTCGAAGCAGCCGTCTTTCCGGAGATAAGTCGGTACTTGGTGAGGAGAGCTCTCACTCGCTCTAGGTCCTCAGTGTCCACCGGCTTCAGTCGGTCCGACTTGAAAACCATAAGAATCTGTTTACCCGCCGCTGTCTGCTGGAGTTCCCGCAACGCTTGCATCAGGTCCTCGAGGTACTCGATGTGCCGCTTGTCCACGCACAGAATATCCTTTATCAGCGGGGGGCTCACGGCAAGGACTCGCAGCCTCGATCCGATTTGAGGGTTCATCTCCTTCATGACCTCGAAGCTGGCGCGATCGACGACGCCCGCTCCCATCTTTCCGAAGAAGACGGGAAGGACCGCCGCCGAGGGCGTGGACACCAAACTCAGCGAACTGAAGAAGCGATCCGCAGGTCCGAGGCCGTCTTCATGAAGCAAGACCTCGATCCACATGCGGCCCAGGTCCGCCCGAGAGTCGGTCTGGATGGCCAGCGTTTTACCGCGCA
>Ga0187862_10006598_pt1 | contig 10524 bp, 9 predicted proteins | sample June2016WEW_10_1_FD_133003 | JGI IMG/M metagenome (GOLD analysis project Ga0187862, IMG submission 133003) | Peatland microbial communities from SPRUCE experiment site at the Marcell Experimental Forest, Minnesota, USA - June2016WEW_10_150 | ecosystem: Environmental > Terrestrial > Soil >...
AGATCGCCGGCCGGCTCCAGATGGGCAGCCGCAAGAGCCTGGCCCCCAAACTCCACGCCTGGAGGAAAGCGCATGCATGAAGGAAGATGGACAAAGCTATGGTCTGACCCCTTTGAGGCGACGTACTACTTGCTGACCCTAATCCTGCAACTGACCGGTTACTCCCTGGCGGCGGGAGCGGGCGTCAACCTGGGAATGTCCATGTTCCGGCCCAGGCCCTTTTATCAGGGGCGCAAGTGGCTGCGGATCTTTCCGCAGGAGGCAGTCCTGGACGTGCTCCGAATTTATGTGCTGATCGTCCCTGTGCTCGGCATCGCGTCTTTCTGGGAGTTCTTGAGTCCATGGAATCACTGAGGACTCTCTGTCAGACATTGTCGGGCAGCTTCGCAGCTTCAAGGGTTCGCAAACCTCAACGGCCGGTTTTAGGTTAATTTTCGGCAAGCTCCAGGCGCAGGTAGTCGTAAACGACGCCGGAAGTCAGATCGCCAGCGGGGACGGTAAGCTGGATTTCGTTTTCGCCCGCTTTGAGCAGCGCGCCGTCGAACTTCTGGGTGTATTCACGCCAAACGCCTTTGTCGGTGTTGTAGCGGAGGGCGTTGGTGGCTACGGGGTGGATGCTGCCAACGCTCTGGCCGTTGACCGCCACGGCAAGCCCTCCTCCTCCTCCGCCGCCGCCAGCACGCGGGCCTTCGCCGCCAGCACGCGGGCCTTCGGCGCCAGCAGGCGCGCCTTCGCCGCGAGCACGGCCACCTTCGCCGCGAGCACGCCCGCCGAAGCCGCCGCCGCCGCCACCGAGGCCGTCGGAGCCGGCCAAGGCGATGCGCAGGGCCGCCTGGCCCGCGGATGTTTTGTCCATGTTAAACTTGATGGTCCAGGTGGTCGCCCGGCCCCGGCCAATCGTGCGCCACATGTCCTCCTGGCCGGTCGCAGCCTTGACCCAGCCAAAGCGCTGGTTTGCGGGATCCTTGGCGTCGGGATTGAGCCAGGCGGTGGATTCTCCGTGGGGCACCTGCTCGAAGAACCAGTCTTTGTGGTAATCGCTCTTGCCAACGGTGTAGGTGAGATCGTTGGGGAACAGGAGCGGGTAGCGCACGCACCAGCCCCAGAGCCAATAGTTGGAGCCGTCGCCCTTGTAGAATTTGCCGCCGGTGCGGTCGGGATAACCAATCTCCCAGACTTGCTTGCCGAAGCGCACGGGCTTCCACTCAAGTTTGCCCAAGTCCAGGGTCTTGCCCGCCTCGACGGTGATGTTGGCCTGCGCGAATTCGCCGAGCACACCGTCGGCAAAGGCGTGCAGGGTATAAGTGCCGGGGCGGACATTGGCGATGGTGAATTGGCCGTCCTCAGCGCCCACGGTCCAGAACTGGTAATAATTGGCGTCGTGATCCCAGGTGACGAGAGTGCCGTTGCCCGAGCGCTGGGCAAAGGCCCCGCCCGCGCCGTTGAAATCCGGGTGGGTCAGGCCGACGTTCAGATGAGGCAGCTTGGTGGTGGCGGCCTGCGGGTCGTTGAGCACCAGCTTGCCAGTGACGGCGGCGCGCCCGGCTTTCTGCGGATAATCCAGGCCTTGCACCCAGGCGAACGGCCACTGGGCTTGGATGGTTTTAGCCTGGGCGAGGGCGTCGTGAAACAAGGCGTTGGCGTTGGCCGTCCAGGCGGGTGGGATGGTGGGGTTGCCCGCCGTGGCGGCCAGAGTGTCGAGGTCGGCCTGGGAGGGGGTCTGGGAGGTTTGCAGGGCATTGCAATAGACGAAGATCGGGCCGACGATCTTGTTCCAAGTTTCCCCGGCGGGGATGTTGCACTCGGCGCCGCCGGCGTAATGGCCCGAAGTCCAGTAGTCGAGCATGGTCGCCTCCATGTGGCAAACCAGATCAATCCGGGTGGGGCCGCCGCCCAGGTACTCGAAGGAGGGGTTGATGAACCAAACGCCGACGTGATCCTTGATGCTGGACCAGCCATAAGCGGGAAGCTTGTACATCTCGGCGCAGTAGCTGTATTTGTGCTCCACAGAATTCTTATAAATGCCGGTGCTCAGAATCCGCTGCTCCTTGGCATGAATCGTCACGCCCGCGCGAGTGTCCTGCATGCTGCACATGGGCATGTTGCGGTCGGCGTCCACCGAGAGCCAATCAAAGTGGTCTTGACTGAGCTGGTTGATGAAGCGGCTTTCGCCCTCGCCCGCGGCGGGATAACCGGCCCCGTGAGAGTAAATGGCGTAGGTGTAAATGCCGCTGACGCCGCGTTCCAGGGTGTAGCGGACTTCAATGTCCATGCGCCCGTTGACGCCTTTGACGTCCACCTCGGCCCGCGCGCCGCCGTTTTGCGCCGGGTCAATGGTCAGCGTCTGGGTCACCTGGCCGGAGGGCGACTGCTCCCAGATGCCGCCCGGCCCCATGATGTTCATGCCGTGATAGACCAGCCGGGGCATATTGCCATTGCGCTTGTTGATTGTCGCCTGGATGATGCCGTTGTCCATTGTCCAGGTCGTGCCGTTGTCAGTGACGGTCACGGGGGCGCTGGCATCGGGTTTGGCGACAACCGGCGGGCCATCGGCGGCGCGCAGCGCCGGCGCAGCCAGGGCCAGGGAAAGGAAGGCGGACAACAGGAGGCCGCGCGGGGCGGCAGACAAAGTTGTATTCATGGGAAGGAAGAAACTCCAAAGGGACGGGGGGAGCAAGAGAATTCGAGAGGGTAAAATGTTGACGTGGCAGGAGCTAAACCTGCTAAGAGAGGGGGTGGGGAAGAACCACGGATTGCACGGATTTCACGGATATGAAAGACATTTCAACGCAAAATCGCAAAGCCGCAGCGCGGCAAGCCGCAACCAAAAGCTGAATCTGAATTGAAAACTTGTCATTGAGCATTTGCCATTTGTCATTCGGGGAGGCGATTCGGAAAATCTTGCCGGAAATGCGCGATTTTTCACTAATCGGAGGCAATCAATGACAAGCTCAACCTCCTTCGCCAGATCAAAAAGAACATTCGATGTAAACGCCTTGATCAAAACAAGTTGACATTTTTGAAGAATGGGGCCACGGTGGGGGTTCGCTGACTTGCCAGCCCCGCGCGCCGCCGAAAGGGGCGGAAGATGCTTTTGATCGCGGGAGTCTGAGAACGGTTTTGGTGAACATGAAAATTAACTGGAATTTGCAAACATCCCGGCCGGCCACGGCTGGGGGGTTTACGTTGATCGAGCTTTTGGTGGTCATGGCCGTCATCGCCCTTTTGGCGGGCTTGCTGTTGCCGGCGCTGGCAGCCTCCAAAGAGCGAGCCAGGCGCACAGGCTGCGTCAACAACCTGCACCAGTTGTTCCTCGGCTGCACCATTTACGCCTCGGAGAACGCCGATTGGTATCCTTGCTGGGACAATGACCGTACAAACGACGACCGGGCCTTCAATGTGATAGAGGACATGTCTGCTGCGTGCTGGCTGGTTTTTGGAGGGACTGCGGGCGCGCACGTTCCCATGAGCATTGCGGGGGTCAATGCCATGGGTGGGGATTTTGAGAATCTCGGCTGGCTCTATCCGTATAACCTGGCAGGGGATGGCGGGGTCTTCTTCTGCCCGGGTTTTGGCCCGGACTCTCCCCTGTCCGCCAAGGCCTATTCGGCAAATGGCCTGATGACCATCGCTGAGATCCATCACGACCCCGGGGTCCGCGGCAGCTATTCGTACAACATCGTTTGTGACGGCGACTATAACCGGGTCTATCAAAAAGCCGGCGGCGCCCGGCAGCGGGACGTGTTCATCATGGACTATATTGACAGCGGCATGACCAATGCTGAGGACTTTGCTCATTTTTCCTCCGAAGGCTGGAACGTGGCTTTCACCGACGGTTCCGTCTGTTTCTGGAAGCCGGACGCCGCGACTTATCGCTTGATCGCAGGGGGCACGGAACCGTCTGACCCTTCGTCGTTCACGCAAGAATTTGACCCTTTAATCGTTCGGCAAGCGCATTAACACGTTGACAGTTTTAAGAAGAGGGGCCATATTGATGATGTACTCACTGTCAGCCCTGCGCGCCCCGAATGGGGCGGGCAACGCATTTGATTGTGACAATTTGGAAACAGTTTTCGGCAATATGAAAAACAACGCTGAATTGCCAACTTCGCGGCCTGCCTTGGCACGGGCATTTACCTTGATCGAACTTTTGGTGGTCATCGCCATCATCGCCATTCTGGCGGCCTTGCTGCTCCCTGTGCTCTCGATGGCCAAAGAACACGGCAACATCACCTCATGCATAAACAATGTCAGGCAGTTGACCACGGGGGCGAGTATGTATGCGTCGGATTACGGAGGTTACTTTCCCATCATTGATCTTCCTGACCACACGCTCAACGCCATTGAGGCAGAACATTATGGACGGTATCTTTATACTGCTCCCTCCGGCCCTGTGACGGTCCCAAAAGCGATAACGGGGCCCCAACTTTTTCAGAATCTTGGCTTTTTGTATCCCATGGGTTATGTGGGTGCCGGGGCGGTTTATTACTGCCCGAGCTACAACGCGAAGCCAGGTTCAGTTTTAGGAGAACAAGAATACATGCCGTTATTAACGACGGACGGCGAGGGGGACGTTCGTTCCTCTTATTGTTGGAACCTGTGGGCTGATGTCACGACCGATATTAGACTTTATCAAAGACAAAGCGACCTTGTTCGAGGTTCAGCCTGTTTGTTGAATGAGTTTTTTGTGCCTACCAACACCGTAGCTGATCCGATGGTGGATCCCAACCAAATGGCCCATTCCCGCACGAGAACGCTGGTGGTGGCCTACGCTGACTTTAGCGTCAAGTCCATAAATGTTACCGCTAAAATCATGACGGATGCCTTCCCGAACGATACGGACGGCGCCGGGAATCTTGGCTGGGTGACTCCATGGACGCCTGGAACCACGCCCCCGCCACAGTCCCTGGAAGCTTTGCTGACGGACATCGAGCTAGCACATTAAGGCTCATGCCGATGGTCAATTGCCAATGGAGGATGGAGTCGGAGGCAAAATGACTGCCGCGGCTATTTGAGCGCCAGGACCTTGCGCTCATTCTCGAATTCCAGGGTGACCGAAGAAGGCCCAATGGCCACCACCGTCGCTCCGGCCGGAAGCCGGTCGCGCGGGCGCACCCACGTGCCGCTGATGACAGCCGATGGGTTTTGTTTGGAGAAGAAGATGCTCTCCAGTTGCAACTCGGCAAAAGCCAGTTCTTTTGCCGTGGGCGCCGGCGTGGCGGCCGGCGCTTCATGGGCGGGACTGTTCGACGCGAGCAGCGCGGAGGACGAAGCCGGGGCCACCACGGGTTCGCCAGCCGGTTTGCCCGGCAAAACCACCGGACGGGAGATGGCCGGCGGCGCGACGGCGGCTGGATTCTGTGTGATTTGCCCGGCGGGCGCGAACACCGGCTCGAGCACGCGGCGCATGAGCGCTTGTCCCACAAACCAAAAGCACATCAATAAAACAGCGGCGCCCATCCCGGCGTAAAGCCATCGGAAACGGGGGGGCGCGGGGGTTGGAACCGGCTTCTCCGGCTGCGCCACCAGCTTGAGAGCAGGAGCGGCGGGCTTTTTGAACGCCCCGGTGTCGCCAGAACGAGTGCGGAATTCAGTGGCGCCGAAATCCGAATCCAGCGCGATCTCCCGCCACGATTTTAGTTGTCCGGAAACGCCCAATGCGGCCAGATAGGCCTCATCCAATTTCGGGGCCACAAATCCCTCCTTGTCGGGCTTGACCTGGTAAACCAGCGCATTGGCCACATGGACGGCCGTCAGAGGGGTGAAGTTTTTGGCCAGGATGCGAGAGGGGCAGTGATGGAACGCGGCGCCCTCCACCAAGTCGAGCGGCATCCCCCATAATCCAAGCAAATAGGCACCCAGTTCGCCATGACTGGCCCCAAAGATGTCCTTCTCCACCTCTTCCAGCGGGATTTGCTGCTTACGGGCGAGGGTCTGCGCGCCGCTGTACTGCTCGTCAAAATTGGAGGCCAGGATGAGCTTCCCTAAATCGTGCATCAATCCGGCGGTCAGGGCCGTCTCCCCCAAGACGGGATCATTGGTTTGGGCCAGCGCCACCCGCTGCGCGATGCGCGCCACCTCGGTGCTGTGACGCCAGAGGCGGTCAATGGAGAAATAGACCGGCTTGACCTTGTCGTACTGGCTCAGGAGCTTGAGGGTCATCACCATGGACTTGACGGTCTCGAACCCCAGGATGCCGACCGCCTCCACGGGGTCGCTGATCTTGCGCTGCAAGCCGAAGCAGGCGGAATTGGTGACTTGCAGCAGCTTGGTCATCATGGCCATGTCCCGGGCAATGATGGCTCCCACTTCGGCGGTGGAGGTGCGCGGGGCCTTGAGCGCGTTGACGACTTCCAGATAAAGGGAGGGGACGATGGGGAAAGTGCGCAGCCGGCCGACCAAATCACGCAAGCCGTCATCGGCCAGCCAGACATTGATCGCCAGCGCCCGTTGGACGGCGCCGCGCAGGGTGGCGTCGTCGCAGGGCTTGGTCAAGATGAGGTGGGAACCTTGGACTTCGGCCGTTCGGCGTTCCCGATCGCCCTCGGCGACCAATAAGATTCGGATTATTTTAGGGTAATCCGTCTTGATCCGATTGAGCAGTTGGACGCCATTGGTTTCCGGCAGATCATAATCCGCGACGATGAGGTCGCACGGGTGGGCCGCCAGTTTGGCCAGAGCCGAGGCCGCGCCGCAAACCAGGGAGACATGCCACTCGTTCCCCAAGGCCCGGCCATATTCGGCCAGCGCCGGGAGGTCGGCGTTCGCCACCAAAATGTGATTGTCGGCCATAATTCATCGTCCGGCGGGTCCAACCCGCCCGGACACTGGTGCTCTTGCTCGTTATCGGCAGAAAGAGCCCCGGGCTTGAGCCGCGCCGAGCCTGGCAAAGGTGGCTGAGTGGTTGACGAGCGCGCAGACTGGCGGCACACTGGGCGCATCAACATGATGAGAACACTTTCGGCAGCATCGTAGCGTGGGCGCGCAATGGAAACAAGCCGGCCGGGAAGCCAATGCCCAGAAGAAGGGGCAAATGGTGGTCAAGTTGGTGCGCGAAATCATGGTCGCGGCCAAACTCGGCGGTCCCGATCCGGACCTGAACCCGCGTCTGGCGGCGGCGGTGGAGAAGGCGCGCAAGAGTTCGGTTTACCGGGACACGATCGAGCGGGCCATCAAGAAGGGAGCGGGTTTGACGGAGGAGAAGGTCGTGTTCGAGCTCGTCACCTACGAAGGCTTCGCGCCGCACAAAGTTCCGGTGGTGGTCGAATGCCTGACCGACAACCGCAACCGCACTGCGCCGGAAATCCGCAACCTGTTCAAAGCGGGTTCGATGGGGGCGCCGGGAAGCGTCGGCTTTTTTTTCAACCATCTCGGCGTGATCGAAGCCACGCATGCGGACGCCCATCGCGACGCCGAGTCCGACGCCATTGAAACCGGGGCGCAGGAAGTGGAGGCGCTGCAAGACGAGGAGATTCCCCAAGGCCAGAAGGGAGCGCGTTTTCTGACGGAAATCAAAGACTTGGACAGCGTTTCCAAGGCCCTCAAAGCGGCGGGGTGGAACATTGTCGCCGCCGAAATCCGGTATCTGGCCAAGAATTTGGTCCATCTTGGAGATGACGCCCGCAAGCAGGTGGCTGACTTTCTCAACGCTCTGGACGATCACGAGGACGTTCACCGGGTTTACGCGGCGATCAGCGCGCCGTGATGATTCCGAGCGCAAATTCGGTGTCCATTCCGCCAAAAAATGTTCCGTGACAGAAAGGGGAAACCGATGTAAGTTAAGGGTATATGAAACCCCATGAAGAACTCTGCCCGCGCCGCCCGTCTTTTACGTTGATTGAGCTGCTGGTGGTCATCGCCATCATCGCCATTCTGGCGGCATTGCTGCTGCCGGCTTTGGCCAAGGCCAAGGCCAAGGCCAACCAGACTTTTTGCCTGAATAATTGCAAGCAATTGGGTCTGGGCATGATGATGTATCTCGGAGACAACGCCTCGACTTTTGCCGGGTGCGCTTCGGCCGGTGATTACGGACCGCAGCCCTCTGATTGGATATATTGGAGGGTTGATAACGATCCCGGTCCTTTGGCCAGCAGCCCGCTGGTCATGGAATTGGGCACGCAGGGATCCACGAACATTTTCCGGTGTCCGGCGGATAAGGATGACACCCAACGAATAGCGGCCGAGGGGAGCGCCAATGGCCCCTATAATTTCAGTTACGCCTTCACCAGTTTCAATGTGGTTAATGGCGTCAACCTGGGGATTACAACCATTGTTGACGACGGGTTTTTGACTTTCAAGCAGAGTCAAGTCTATGCCCCTGCCAATAAGATCATGACAGCCGAAGGGGTTACTTCGTTACTCGAAAGCGAATGCCCCCCGGGAGGCATCAGCGATAACGCCGGCGGCCACAGCCCGTGCCTTACCTCCGGCCGCTGGCAGCCTTTCACCACGGAGACCACGACGGGGATTGATAACTTTCTGACCATCCGGCATAGCGGCAACGCCGATGTCACGTTTGCCGACGGCCATGCGGCAGGGGTACCGTATCAATTTGGGACCGTCAGCAACAACACATTTCCCGGCCCACTGCCCGGCCAGTAGGATTGGCTGCCCTGCCCCCGGACGCTGGGATCAGGCTTTGACCGGAGCGGTTTTTCGGACGAGTTTTGCGCGGTTGGCCCGGAGGTAGGCCTGGACGGCGGTAATGCCACCCAGGCTAATGGGCACCCGTTTTTGGTTCTGAAAGAGGCGGTAGTGGGTGAGGGTCTTGCCCACTTCCATGATCTCGATGTGTTTATCCTGCATCTTCCAGAGCTGGCCTTTGGCCAGGGGAACCATGAGGGACGGTTTGGATTTCATGCGTTTTCCCGGCATGGGGCGCTTGACCTTGGTGAGGCGACTGACGCCGTTGCCGGCAGAAACCGCGGGAATTAATTTGGGCAGATTTGTTTGCGTGGCACCAACAGACCACAACCCGGGCGAAAAAGAAACACAAATCTTTGGGCCAATGAAAGCCAGCCGCCGCCCGCCAAAAAACCCGCCCGCAGCCATCGCCGGCTTGGTGCGTCAGTTGTTGATGGCACCGGGTATCTTGGGGAGTGCGAGTCGCGCAGGGTGGGAGTCCACCGGCGGCTGGCCTTGGGATGGCGGCACGTAAACCGGCTTGTAAACCTGCTGGGGAACCGGGTCGCGGCTGGCTGGGGTTTCCCAGGCGCGCACGTCAGGCAAGGCGTCCTGAATCCCTTGTCCCTGGCGGCTGCTGTTTTCCTGAATGGAGAACGGATTGCCTGGAGAGAAGAGGTTATCCTCGTATTTGTCCGCGTCCCTGGGGGCAATGCTTTGGAGGGAGGAGGTGGCCGGCTGCCCATAGGTTTCAGGGGAGTCAAGCCCTTGACTCTGACTCTGTTTGAACAGATCAAGCTGGGAGTTGTAGCGCGACTGCTGGCGAAGAATGTCCGTGACCGATTGTTTCTGGGAACCGAAGCCCTTGGAGGAAGCGCCGTCGGTTTGCCCGGGCCAGTCTTTGCCTGAGTTTCTGCCAGACTGGGGATCATTCTGGCGGTCGCGTCTGAGGTAAATGTCCGAGGGGTCCTGGCGGGAACCGGCGGTTCCGTATCCCAGGCCCAAATCTTCCAATCTTTGGGAGGAGTCGGCATCCCAGCCCTTCTCCATGCTGTAACTGGATTTGTATTGGTTGGTGGCGGAGTCAGGATCGTCTGAATCGTCCTGACCCCGTTCATCGGCGCTTTCCAAACTGCCATCCTGCCGGCGGTTCCCAAAAAGGGAAGTGGACTTGCCATTGCCGGCGTCTTGCCTCTTGCCGCGGTTGAAAGGCACCACATTGACGGTTGCCGTCTCTGGAATAACATAGTCCATATCCGTGACCGGCTCGACGCTGGAATGGCCAAAGGAGAGGTCCTCAGCGTCGTCAGGATGGGCCACTGCGGGCATCGTGAGAGTTTTTTCAGACGACCAGGAGAAGGCAATTTTATCGCCGGCCAGAGCGGCCAGGGACCCCGCACACAACGCCCCCGCGCCCAGCAGGAGGGCGGGAAGGAGCCTTGAGAGAGAGCGCATCATATAATGCACCTGAACTTCATACCGCAAGCGGCGCCAAAGTCAATGAGTAAAAGCGCGGAGTAAAGTGCGGGAGAGGGCGTTGGCAGGGCAGGCTGATGAAGGACTGGCTGAGAGGATGGTGGAAGGGGTGGAGAAGAAGCCAATGCGGATCAGGCTGCCGTAAGCGGAACGGGGCGTTCAGAAAATCGGAGAAATCGGAGAAATCGGAGGTTTGAAAGGGAGAGATTTTGTCCGGGAAGTGGCAAAAAGTGACAAGCGGATTTGTTTGCAAGTGTTTGTATAAGAGCAATATACAAGATTAAATGTGAACTGAGGATCGAGGTAAGCGGTAAAGCGGGGTCCTCCTGTTGAGAGTCGGGGATGCGTGATAACTTGGCCGGTTGGTCGGGTGCCGAGGGAAAAATTAGGCGGCCAGCTTGGCTTGAGTCTGGCGGGCTTTCTGCC
>Ga0187862_10006607_pt1 | contig 10515 bp, 10 predicted proteins | sample June2016WEW_10_1_FD_133003 | JGI IMG/M metagenome (GOLD analysis project Ga0187862, IMG submission 133003) | Peatland microbial communities from SPRUCE experiment site at the Marcell Experimental Forest, Minnesota, USA - June2016WEW_10_150 | ecosystem: Environmental > Terrestrial > Soil >...
TGGTCGATGGCCTCAACCGGCTTCCGGGCGTTTCATGCGCCACGCCGAAAGGCGCGTTCTATGCCTTTCCCAACATCAAGCGAACCGGCTGGAAAGCGAAGCCGCTCGCCACGGCGCTTCTTGAGGACGCCGGCGTCGCGCTCATCGGCGGGCCGGATTTCGGCGTGCTCGGCGAAGGTTATGTGCGCGTTTCCTACGCCAATTCGACGGAAAATATCTTGCGGGCGCTGGATCGCATCGGCGAGTTTCTGGCAAGCCGCAAAGCGGCATGATTTCAGCCCTTCTGCGTCAGCCGGAAACCCATGACGACGACCAATAGCCCGATGAGCTGCGAAGCGCTCGGTACCTCGCCGAGCGCAAGAAATCCGACCAGCAGCGTGAACGGCGGAACGAGCGAGGGAAACAACACTGCGCGCGAGGCCCCGAGCAGCACGACCGCGCGGGTAAATAAATAAGTCCCGCCGGCGCCCGTAAGCCCGCCCTGGACCACCGCTTGCAGCAGATTTTCGGAAAATCCCGCGGCCACCAGATTGTCGATTTTGAACAGCAGGATCGGTAGGCCGACCAGCGACAAGACGCTGGTGATCGCCGCTGCCTTCAGGGCCGGGACCCGCCATAACCGCACCAGCATGCCGAAGATGCCGAAGAAGCATCCGGCTGCGACGAACAAGAGATCGCCGCCGACGCCGTGCGCGCCCATGGTCCGCAGCGCTTCGGCGCCGATAATGCACAGGCCGAGAACGATCGCCAAGGCTCCGGCTATTCGGCGCGGCGGCAGCGGCTCCTTCAATACCAGCCGCGCCAGAACCAGGCCGCCAAGCGCGGCGCAAGATGGCTGGATTACGCCGCCATGGCCGAGCGGAACAAACAAATATCCAATATAGCTGAGCAGCGCGAGCGGCAGCCCACCAAACAGCGCCAAGGTGAATCCACGCCGCCATCCGATCCCGCCAAGATCGCCGAAGCCGTCGGTGACGAGGAACGGGAGCAGCGCCAATCCCGGCCAAAGGTAGCGGTGCAGGGCGATGACGAATGGCGACAGACCGACATTGACGCCATGCCGCGCGGCGACGAAGCCGAGCGCCCAGCAGAGCGCCGCGCCGGCGCCGCACGCCATGCCCATCGCCGTTGCGCGTTTTTGCGGCAGTGAAGAAGCAAGTTCCATTCAGACCCGGAACCGATGACGACCGGCGCGGCGCATCGGCGCAGCGTTCGATCTCTACACGACGAAATGCGTTCGTCACCGCCCTGTCCGCAGTCACGACCACGGCGAACCATAATCCGTTGCAGTTGCGGAAAACAGCACGGGAATCTTTGCGGGAGGCTTCGTCGAACGCGAAGTTCCCGGTCATTCCGGCTCGTGCGCGCCGGGTTCATCGAGCAGTTCAAGGCCGCCGGAAGCCGCTACGCGGCCGCCGTCGAGCCGCACGACATTCGTGGCAATCCGGCGCACTTCCGCGGCGGCGTGGCTGACATAGACCATCGGCACGTTTGACTCGTCGCGCAGACGGACCAGGTAGGGAAGAATTTCGCGCTTGTGTCCGGCGTCGAGTGAGGCGAGCGGTTCGTCGAGCAGCAGAAGGCGCGGGTGCATAAGCAACGCACGGCCGATAGCGATGCGCTGGCGCTCGCCGCCCGACAGCTTGCGTGGCCGGCGATCGAGCAGATCGTCGATATTGAGCAACTCGACGATCCGCGTGAAATGTTTCGGATCGTGCGGGTGACCGCTCATCCGGCGGCCGTAGTCGAGGTTCTGGCGCACGCTGAGATGCGGAAACAGCCGGCCGTCCTGGAACACGTAGCCGATACGGCGCCGATTTGGCGGCACGTTGATCCCGGAAGCCGCATCGAACAACACCGTTTCGTCGAGCGCGATCGAGCCGCGATCCGGTACGATCAAGCCTGCGATCATGTTGACGACGGTCGTCTTGCCGGCGCCCGACGGCCCGAACAGGGCAGTGACGCCTCCCGCTGCTTCGAAACGCGCGGCGAGCTTGAATGCGCCGAGCTCCTTCTCGACGGCGATGGCCAGCACGAATTATTCCCCTTGAAAGCGCATGCCGGCGCGGCGGGCGAACCATTCCGAGACAATGAGCGCGGCTAGCGCCAGCGCGATCGCGACCAGCACCAGACGTCCGGCTGCCGCGTCGCCATCGGGAACCTGCAACAAAGTATAGATCGCGGCGGAAATGGTCTGCGTCTCGCCGGGAATGTTGGAGACAAAGGTAATGGTGGCGCCGAACTCGCCGAGCGCGCGGGCGAAGCACATGACTGCGCCGGCGATTACGCCCGGCAAGGCAAGCGGCAAGGTGATGGTCAGAAACACCCAAAAACGGCCGGCGCCGAGTGTTGCGGCGGCGTCCTCGAGCCGGCGGTCAATCGCCTCGAGCGCAAGCCGGATCGGTCGCACCATCAGCGGGAAGCCCATGATGCCGCAGGAAAGCGCAGCGCCAGTCCAGCGGAACGAGAAAACGATGCCGAAATGATCGGCTAAGAAGGCGCCGATCAGCCCCCTTCGTCCGAAGGAAATGAGCAGCAGGTAACCGGTAACGACCGGCGGCAGCACCAGCGGCAGATACACGATTCCGTCGAGCAAAGTCTTGCCCCAGAAATCCTTCCGCGCCAGCAGCCAGCCGATAGCCATGCCGAACGGCAGTGCAAATGCTGTGGCGACAATCGCGATGCGCAGCGATAACTCGATTGCGACCCATTCCGCAGGGGAGAGACCGAGCACTAGGTTACCCCTTCGTCATGCGCCCGCTTGGCCCAAGCATCCATTTCAGCGCGGTGCATTGGGACGATGCTGCAATGATGAGCACACTTGATCTCACGATGCCGGCTTAATCAAAAAATTAAAGCCGTAATGCTCGAAAACCGCCTTCGCCGTTTGCGTGCGCAGGAACGCAAGATACTGCGCCGCGTCGGGCTTGGCATCCTTCGTCAACGCCACCGGATAGATGATCGGCGGATGGGAGTCCTCGGGAAAGACGCCCACGATCTTCACGCCGCGGTCGATCTTGGCGTCGGTCTCGTAGACGATACCGAGCGGCGCCTCGCCGCGCGCGACAAGCATAAGCGCAGCGCGTACGTTCTCGGCCATCGCTATTTTTGGCTCGACTGCCGCCCACACGCCGAGCTTTTCCAGCGCCACTTTGGCGTACAGGCCGACAGGAACGGCGCGCACGTCGCCGGTGGCGATGCGGCCGTTGCCGGCAAGCCCGGCGAGATCGAAGCCCGGCGCGATACTTACATCGCCGATCTTTGAATCCCTGGGTGCGATCAGTACGAGCCGGTTGCCGAGCAAGTTGAGACGCGTATCGTTCTTGATGAGATTGCGCTTCGCGCCGTAATCCATCCAGTCGATATCGGCGGACAGAAACACGTCGGCGGGAGCGCCTTGCTCGATCTGTTTCATCAACGCCGAGCTTGCCGCATAGCTGGCGACGACCTTGATACCGCTCTGCTTGGTGAAAGCGTCGTCGACGTCATCGAGCGCATTCTTCATCGAAGCGGCGGCGAAAACGATGATCGATCTTTCCTGCGCCACGACAGGATGCGGCGGAGCGAACGCAATTGCGATGGCAGCGGCAAATGCCGCCAGGATATGCCTTCTTTCGAGCACGACGGTTCTCCGACAAATACGGTCGTTCGCGCCAGCGACGACGCAAAAATGACGTTGCTACGACCGCCTTTGGAACCGTCGTTCCAGGCTCGTCCGGCACGCGCCCAGCGCGCCGCACGTCGCGCACGGACAATAGCAGTCGTCCGATGTCGTGGCAAAGCCGAGCGAACCGGCTATCATCAACCGATCTCGTGGAGCGTTACATGGCCCAGGCCGAGCCGATCGAAGGCGAGTACGATTACATCATCGTCGGCGCGGGTTCCGCCGGCTGCGTTCTGGCCAACCGACTTTCGACCGACAGCGACAAGCGGGTGCTGTTGCTTGAAGCGGGCGGCCGCGACAATTGGATCTGGTTTCACATTCCGGTCGGTTACCTGTTCGCGATCGGAAATCCGCGCTCGGATTGGTGCTTCAAGACCGAGCCGGAGGCAGGTCTCAACGGCCGCAGCCTCAGCTATCCCCGCGGCAAGGCGATCGGGGGCTCATCCGCGATCAATGCCATGATCTACATGCGCGGCCAATCCGCCGATTATGACCATTGGCGCCAGCTTGGGCTGAGTGGCTGGGGCTGGGACGATGTGCTGCCCTTGTTCAAGCGACACGAAAATCATTTCCTGGGCGAAAGCGATGCGCACGGCGTCGGTGGCGAATTGCGCGTTGAGGCGCCGCGCGTGCACTGGGATCTGCTTGATGCGTTCCGGACCGCCGCCGAGCAGGCCGACATCAAGTCCGTCGTGGACTTCAATACCGGCGACAACGAAGGCTGCTGTGCCTTTCACGTCAATCAGAAGCGCGGCCGGCGCTGGTCTGCGGCGACCGCCTTCCTCAAGCCGGTGCTGAATCGCGCCAATCTCCGGCTCGAAACCGGTTGTCTGGTGGAGGGTGTAGTGTTTGACGGCCGCTGCGCCGCCGGCGTGCGCTGGCGGCAAGACGGCGAAACGCGAACGGCGCGCTGTCGCGGAGAAGTCATTCTCGCCGCTGGCTCGATTGGCTCGCCGCAGATCATGCTGCTGTCCGGTGTTGGTCCGGCGGAGCATTTGAGCGAGCACGGCATCCCGGTCGTGGCCGACCGGCCAGGCGTCGGCGCCAACCTTCAGGATCACTTGCAGTTCCGCCTGATCTACAAGGTCGACGGCATCGCGACGCTCAACGAGCGCTACCATTCGCCGATCGGTCTCGCCGGCATGCTCGCCGAATACGTACTGTTCCGGCGCGGGCCGCTGACCATGGCGCCGTCGCAACTCGGCTTGTTCACCCGCTCCGATGCCGACCAGGAACGCGCCAACCTCCAGTATCACATCCAGCCGTTGTCGCTCGATCGCTTCGGCGAACCGCTGCACAAATTCCCGGCCTTCACCGCGAGCGTCGCTAATTTGCGTCCGACGAGCCGCGGATTTGTCAGACTGCGCTCGCGCGACCCCGCCGCCGCGCCGGCCATCAGGCCCAACTACCTGTCAACGGATGAAGACCGCCGCATCGCGACCAAGGCCATCCGGCTCACGCGCCGCATCGTGGCGCAACCGGCGCTGGCGTCGTTCCACCCGGCTGAATATTTGCCCGGGCCCCAAGTGCGCGACGACGATGAGCAGGCCTTGGCGAAGGCCGCGGGCGACATCGGCACCACCATCTTTCATCCGGTCGGCACGGCGAAAATGGGTCTCGCCAGCGATCCGCTGATGGTAGTCGACGAGCGCCTGTGCGTCGCCGGCGTTGATCGGCTACGCGTCATCGATGCCTCGGTCATGCCCGCGATTACGTCCGGCAACACCAATGCCCCGACCATGATGATCGCGGAGAAGGGTGCCGCCATGATCCGCGCCGACGCCAAGGGGTTGCTGCCATGAACGCGGCTTGGCGTGCGCATGCTGTCGTCGCCGATCCATCAGCCGAATGGGCCAGGATCGAGAACGAACCCGGGGATGCGGCTTATTTGTTGACCGGCTATGTGGCGCCGCTCTCGCTCATCCCGGCAATATTCGGTCTGATCGGCGCTTGTGTCGTCGGCGTGGAAGGGCCGGGAGCGAGAATCTTACGGGCGCCGATCTTCGACGGCGTCTTTGGCGCGGTGTTCGGCTACGTGATGAGCTGCGCCACGGTGCTTGTGCTTGGGCTTCTCATCAACCTCCTGGCGCCGATGTTCGGCGGGCGTCGGGATTTTGACAGCGCGTTCAAGCTTGCGGTCTATTCATTTACGCCGGTCTGGCTGGCTGGTATTTTTTTGCTGGCGCCGGGATTGCGCTTTCTCGGACTTCTCGGCTTTTACGGCGCGTACCTTTTGTGGAAGGGGTTGCCGCGGCTGATGAAGTCGCCCGAGCCGAGAATCCCGGCTTTCGCCGCGATCGTTGTCGCCAGCGCGTGCGTGTTGATCCTCGTCATCGCCGCCGCGCAACACGCGCTGTTCGGTCTGGCGGTATTTTGATGCGCCTTACGGCGCCATCAGGACCTGGCGGCACGCAGCCGGCAGGGCCGCCATCGTGAGTCCCGGCTTCGGCTTCGGCGGCTCGGTCGGCGGCTGTGGATGCAAGACACCGTCGGAGAACCAGTAGTCGAGATCGTGGCCGCAGCCCTCGCCCGATTCCGGCGGCGGTTGCGGCTCGCACTGCGGACTGTCCGGCGGACAATAGATGCGCACGTGGAAATGATAATCGTGCCCCCACCAGGGCCGAACCTTGGCGAGCCAGGCGCGATCCGATCCGGCCTCGCGGCACAGCGCCTTCTTGATCGCGGCGTTAACAAAAATGCGCTCGACAGCCGGATCCTCCGCCGCGGTGCGGATGAGCTCGGTATGCGCGTGAGTCCACACATTGGGATCGATATCAAGCCGATCGTCCCGCACCACCATCGTGGCGGACATCAATTCACGCTCCTCACGCGAAAGCTTGCGGTCGGGCATCGGCGTCAACCAGATGTCGGCATCGAGGCCGATCTGATGACTGGCATGGCCGGTCAGCATCGGCCCGCCGCGCGGCTGCGACATGTCGCCAACCAACAGCCCGTTCCAGCCGACTTTCTTGGCCTTTTCAGCCAAGCGTTCAAGAAACTCGACAAGTTTCGGGTGTCCCCAATTGCGGTTACGCGACAGCCGCATCACCTGCCAGGTCGTGCCGTTGATCGGCAGCGCGACGGCGCCGGCGAGGCAACCGTGAGCGTAGAAGCCAATAGAACGCGCGGTCACCGGAGCCGGCGTGGTCTTGCGCCCGAAAAGTTCCCGCGCCGGCGTCGATGGCGAAGCCGGATTGGCGAGCGGCGGCAGCGTCTTGTCCTCGACGGTGCCGGGGTCCTGAGCCAGCGCCGGAGCGGAGCCGGCGAGCAGCAGCATCAAGAGCAGTCGAGACGAAACGCGCATCATTGATTCTCCGCCGCGCTGCGTCGCGCGGGAACTTTCGTTCGAAACGCGACGGCATGCGCCCGGCGGCGATACGCTGCCGCGAGTCGTTCGTCCTGTCCAGCCGCAAACAGGTCGCAGCCCTCGCCGTCGAGCGCGAGGAGTCGCTCCTCGGTTACCGTCTGCGGCTCGATTGTGCCGTCGTGCAGGATATGTCCGACCGCGAGACCGCGTCTGGCGAGGTGCCGCGCCACCAAAAGACAGCGGTGGCAATCGAGCGGCTCGCGTTCCGCGCACATCGCGCAGACGCGGAAACGCGCCGCGGCATCGAGCAAGCGATTGAGGCCGGCGCGAAATTCGGGCTGTATCGCCATCGCCTCGTAATCGGCGACGCCGTCGCGAAAAAGGCTCTCATCGCGCGGTCGTCCGCCCAGCGTATCGCCCATCCCCAAATACGCGATACCCGCATCGGCCAGCCGCGCCGCCAGCGCCTTTTGCGAAAACCAAGGGAACCAACGCGAGTAGGGCGCCGAGCGCACATCGGCGATGGCAGTCACCCCGGCATCGCGCAACATGGCGAGGAACCGCTCGGCTGGAATGTTGGAATGACCGATGCTGAACAGATCGAACGAAGGCATGTTTGATGGTAAAGGCCAAAGCCGCCGATTGCATGGCCGGATTGGCCGGGAGCCATTGCGGGATTGACTCTCAAACCCACCGTCCGCTTTACACTTTCCGTGGCGCCACAATAATGTTCAAGGTGCGCTGAGGCTGGGGCTCGCCATGCGTAGGGTCATTCTCGCGGCGTTGCTGGCCGCGCTGTCATTTGGGATTTTGCCGGCGGCCACGCGGGCCGAGGCCGACGTGAAGGTCGAGATCGATCGCGGCAGCCAGACCATGGTCGTGATCGTCGATGGCGTCTACCGTTACACGTGGCGGGTTTCGACCGGCCGGCCGGGTTATGGGACGCCGGCGGGCGTCTTCCATCCACGGATGATGGCGGCGCGCTGGTTCTCGCGCATCTATTACAATTCACCGATGCCGCATGCGATTTTCTTTTACGGAGGCATTGCCATTCACGGCAGCTACGAGATTTCGCGGTTGGGCGGCCCGGCCTCGCATGGCTGCATCCGCCTGCATCCCACTGACGCGGCTATCCTGTTCGGATTGGTGCAAAGGGAAGGGATGCGCAACACCACGATCGTGGTGCAATAGCGCGTCCATCAAACATCCACCTTCAGCGCGGCGATGAACGCTTCCTGCGGGATATCGACTTTGCCGAACTGGCGCATGCGTTTTTTGCCTTCCTTCTGTTTCTCCAGAAGTTTTCGTTTGCGCGTCACGTCGCCGCCGTAGCATTTCGCCGTCACATCCTTGCGAAAGGCGCGCACCGTCTCGCGCGCAACGACTTTGCCGCCGATCGCGGCCTGGATCGGCACCTGGAACATGTGCGGTGGAATGAGCTCCTTCAGCTTCTCCGCCATGGCGCGGCCGCGCTGTTCGGCGCGGGTGCGGTGGACAAGCATCGCCAGAGCGTCGACCGGCTCGCCGTTGACCAGCATCTGCAGCTTGACCAGATCGGCCGGCTTGTAATCAGTGAGATGATAATCGAACGAGGCGTAGCCCTTCGACACCGATTTCAGCCGGTCATAAAAGTCGAACACCACCTCGTTGAGTGGAAGGTTGTACTTTACCAGCGCGCGGTTGCCGACATACGTCAGCTCTTTTTGCTCACCGCGGCGATCTTGGCAGAGCTTAAGCACAGAGCCGAGATATTCGTCTGGCGTCAAAATGGTCGCCTCGATCCACGGCTCCTGCATTTCCTCGATGTGGTTCGGATCCGGCATGTCGACAGGGTTGTGAATCTCAAGCTGCTGGCCGTTGCGCAATTTGATCTTGTAGATGACCGACGGCGCGGTGGCGATCAGATTGAGATTGAACTCGCGCTCGAGCCGCTCCTGGATGATCTCAAGGTGGAGAAGCCCGAGAAAACCGCAGCGGAAGCCGAAGCCGAGCGCGGCCGAGGTCTCCATCTCATAGGAAAAACTCGCGTCGTTGAGCCGGAGCCTGCCCATGGCGGCGCGCAGATTTTCGAAATCGGCCGCATCGACGGGGAACAAACCGCAGAACACGACCGGGATCGCGGGGCGAAAGCCAGGAAGGGGCGCCGCGACCGGCCTTTTGTCGTCGGTGATGGTATCGCCGACGCGGGTGTCGGCCACTTCCTTGATGGAGGCGGTCAAGAAGCCGATCTCGCCCGGCCCCAATTCGCCGAGCTCGACACGTTTCGGCGTGAATACGCCGACGCGATCGACTTCGTAGTTGACGTCGGTTCCCATCATGCGGATGCGCTGACCCTTCTTCAGCACGCCGTCGACGACGCGGAAGAGCACAACGACGCCGAGATAGGCATCGTACCAGCTATCGACCAGGAGCGCCTTGAGCGGCGCCTTGGCGTCGCCTTTCGGCGGCGGCAGCCGCTGCACAATTGCTTCCAGCACTTCCGGCACGTTCAATCCGGTCTTGGCGGAGATCAGAATGGCGTCGGAGGCGTCGAGCCCGATCACGTCCTCGATCTGCTGCTTGACCTTGTCGGGCTCGGCGGCCGGCAGATCGACCTTGTTGAGAACCGGCACGATCTCATGGTTATTGTCGAGCGCCTGATAGACATTGGCGAGCGTCTGCGCCTCCACGCCCTGGCTCGCGTCGACGACCAGCAGTGAGCCCTCGCAAGCGGCGAGCGAGCGGTTGACCTCGTAGGCGAAATCGACGTGGCCGGGTGTGTCGATTAGGTTGAGGATGTAGTCTTTACCGTCGCGCGCGCGGTATTTGAGCCGCACCGTCTGCGCTTTGATGGTAATGCCGCGCTCGCGCTCGATATCCATCGAATCGAGCACCTGCTCGACCATTTCGCGGGCTTCGAGCCCGCCGGTAAGCTGGATCAGCCGGTCGGCGAGCGTCGATTTGCCGTGGTCGATATGGGCGATGATCGCGAAATTTCGGATGTTTTCGATGGGAGTGGCAGTCATGCGGCGCAGATAACATCCGCCTTCCCGAGCGGCAAGCGGTCCGGACGTTGTGGCGCAAGGAAGTTTAGCGCTGGCGCCAGACGAAGGCAGCGCTGACCACGAAATTCCAGACGGTGCCGATCAGCGCCCCACCGAGGCCGGCGATCCACCACACACTGTCGTAATCGTAAATCCAGGTGGCGATGCCGACATTGGATATTGCGCCGATGGCGCAGATGACCTGGAAGCGGATCAGGCCGGTGATGAAATGCCACCCGGTGAGCCGCTGGTCGCGGTAGGTGAACAGATTGTTGAGAACGAAGTTCCAGGCAATCGCGCCGACGGTGGCGATCGCCTGCGCCGCGCCGAACGACAAGACGGCCGCCAACAGCGCGCTCAATATACTCAGATGGATGCCAAGGCCGGTCAATCCGACCAGGCAGAACAGCAGAAAGCGCGCCGAGATGGCGTCATTGGTGAGTTTCGCCGTTACCAGGGCGGCGAAATCGAGCGCAATCTTTGAATCGAGCTTGCTCTCGCCGTGTTGACGCTCGCGAAAA
>Ga0187862_10006609_pt1 | contig 10511 bp, 9 predicted proteins | sample June2016WEW_10_1_FD_133003 | JGI IMG/M metagenome (GOLD analysis project Ga0187862, IMG submission 133003) | Peatland microbial communities from SPRUCE experiment site at the Marcell Experimental Forest, Minnesota, USA - June2016WEW_10_150 | ecosystem: Environmental > Terrestrial > Soil >...
GTGGTGCGGGTCGGCGGCGTTGACGGCCATCAGTATCTGATCGAAGTCGAAGCGACGGAGGCACTCCATCAGTACTTCGGGGTCGGAATGGCCGGTCACGCCGAGGTAGCGGACCATCTTCTGCTCGCGCGCCTGGAGGAGGGCTTCGAGGGCGCCGCCTTTGCCGAAGATTTGCTCGACGTCCTCCTTGCTGTCGATGTGGTGAAGCTGCCACGCGTCGAGATGGTCGGTGTTGAGCAGCTTAAGCGATTCTTCGAGCAGTGCGAGCGAACCGTCACGCGTACGGTCGTGCGTCTTGCTGGCGAGATAAACCTGGCTGCGGCGACGCTTCATCACCTGGCCGACATAGCGCTGGCTCCAGCGCTCGCGGCCTCCATACATAGCGGCGGTATCCATATAGTTGACGCCGAGATCGAGAGCGCGCTCGATGATGGACACGGCTACGGCTTCGTTGTTTGGTTGCTCGATGGCGGCTTGACCGCCGAGGCTGAAGATGCCGGGACGATGGCCGGTGCGCCCGAGGTTGCGAGTCGGCATGGCGCTGGCGGTGGCCGGATTGAACGGGGCACTAACATTGACTGGAGCAGCCGCCGATGCCGTTGCAGTTTCGGGGAGCAAACTGCCAGCGAGCGCTCCGGCGGTCACGGCACCGGTGGTTTTGAGAAAAGTGCGCCGGGAAGCGGTGTTGTTTTGCTCATCGGGACGATGCTCGCTCATGGCTCTTTCCTTGTGGCGTCATCCTAGCTCCGGTTCACGCCGGTTGCAATCCGAGTCGCTTCCGGTGGACGAACTACTTTGGCTGCGCCACGACTCGCAGATAGGGCTTCAGAGTTTTCCAGCCACCGGGATATTTCTGCTTAGCCTGGTCTTCTGAGACCGAAGTGGGAATAATCACGTCCTGCCCGGGCTTCCAGTTCACGGGCGTGGCGACGTTGTGCTTCGCAGAGAGTTGGATCGAATCCAGCGCGCGCAGCACCTCATCGAAATTGCGTCCGCTGCTCATGGGGTAGATCAACATCAGCTTGATTTTCTTGTCCGGACCGACGACGAACACCGTCCGCACTGTGGCATTATCGGCCGCAGTGCGGCCTTCGCTGGTGGTTCCAGCCTCGGCGGGCAACATGTCATAGAGTTTCGCCACCCTGAGTTCCGGATCGCCGATCATCGGATAGGTCACCTTGTGACCCTGCGTTTCCTCGATGTCGGCGGCCCACTTGCCGTGGCTGGTCACCGGATCCACGCTCAGCCCGATGATTTTCGTGTTGCGTTTGGCAAACTCCGGTTGCAGACCCGCCATGTAGCCCAGTTCGGTCGTGCATACCGGAGTGAAATCCTTAGGGTGCGAAAACAGGATGGCCCAGCCGTTGCCAATCCATTCGTGGAAGTTGATCGTGCCTTGCGTGGTTTCGGCGGTAAAGTTGGGAGCTTCGGAATTGATGCGTAGAGACATGTTTTCTTTCCTCTTCTTTCCTCTAACGGTTTCTTAAATCGATGGATGGCCAGCGCGTTGAAACCCTATCACATTAGTAGACAATAGAATATCCAGCGGCTACCGGCGCGTCAAGCGAGGGAGCCAAGCCGGTTCGATCAGGAATTATAGTATTGCATCGGGCCTCGACTGTGCCTGGGAAGCCAAATCTGGGATCGCGAAATCTTGGAACGCGAAATAACGTCCAGTCATCTATCAGACATGGCCAATTCGTCGCGAAAGTTCTCCATGGTGCAGGTCGACGTGTTCACTGACCGCGCCCTTACCGGCAACTCTCTCGCGGTTTTCCTCGACGGACGCAGCCTCAGCACCGAGCATATGCAGGCTTTGGCGCGCGAAATGAATCTCTCCGAAACCACCTTCATTCTTCCCGGAGATGCGGCTGCGGAAAAGACTCGGGGCGTTCGCGTACGCATCTTCACCGTTCAGGAAGAACTGCCTTTCGCCGGGCATCCTACGCTGGGCACGGCTTTTGTTCTGCGCGGCGAGACCGGCGCATCCCCCGACCCAGACGAAGTCCGACTCGATCTGAACGTCGGCACCGTACCCGTGTGCTTCACGGAAGAACCAGCGCGGCCCGCCTTCGGAGAAATGACGCAGAAGAATCCTGAATTCGGCGCAATCCATGACGTGGACGCTGTCGCGCGTCTCACCAACCTGACGAGTGCTGATTTCGACACTTCCGCGCCTATCCAAACCGTTTCCACCGGATTGCCCTTCACCATGGTCGCGCTGCGCTCGCTGAAGGCGATGGGCAATCTTCGCCTTGATCTCGACCGCTCTGCTGAATATCTCGCGCGCACCGGCGGAAAGTTCCTTTACTTCGTTTGCCGCGAGACCGTCGATCCGAAGGCTCGCCTCCACGCCCGCATGATTTTTTACAACGGAGACGATCCCGCCACAGGTTCCGCCGCTGGCTGTTGCTCCGCTTGGATGGTAGCGCACGGCATTGCCGCGAGCGACGAGCAGGTTTTGATCGAGCAGGGGCTCGAAATGCGCCGTCCCAGCCGCATTTTTGTCCGGGCAAAGAAGCAGGATAACCAGGTGGTCAATGTGCGTGTCGGTGGAAATTGTGTAGAAGTTCTCCGCGGTGAAGTCAAGGTCGCGATCTAGCGGATCGAAACACTGTGACAGTCGCGGCTCTCGGGCCGATGGCCCGATCTTGCCAGACACCGGAGTGCCATTGGCGACCGCGCTACTTTACCAACGCCGCGATTCTGTTTAGCATTCACCTCGCTCCCAGTTCCCAAAAAAGAAATCAGGTATCGAATTCAAAAAACATTTGTGACGACAATCTCCCGGTCAGGCCAATGAAGCCCAAGAAAACGATCCTTTGTGCGGACGATAACGAACAGGCACTCTCCATTCGCAAAATTCTGCTGGAAACGCGGGGCTACCGCGTGCTGGCGTGCAACAGTGGCGAACAGGCTCTCGAAGCCTTCCGCCGCGGCGGGGTCGACCTGGTGCTCACGGACCTGATCATGCCGGGCGTGGATGGTTCGCGGCTGATCGAAGAAATTAAACGTATTTCTCCGCAGACTCCGGCCGTGCTGATCTCTGGCCACACCAGAATCTACGAACGCGAAACGCTCGCCGATGTTTTTCTTCCCAAGGGAATGTACGAACCCGCGGAACTGCTGGAACGCATTCGACTGTTGCTGGTGCGCAAGCGCGGCCCCAAGCGGCAGGTTGAACTTCGCACGCTGGCGGTGGACGCGGAACATGCGACCGTGGCGTGAGGGTTGCGCAATGCCTCAATCACGCTTCTTCCTGTGATATCGTTTTCACTGGATGTCGGCCTTCATCGAAGCCAGGGAACTGCGCAAAACTTACCGGGTGGGCAAAGTGGAAGTGCCAGCTCTGCGCGGGATCTCCTTCAATGTGCAGAGGGGGGAATTCGTCACCGTCGTGGGCCCTTCGGGCAGCGGCAAGTCGACGCTCTTTTATCTGCTCGGCGGGCTGACCCGGGCCGACTCGGGAAGCGTTACCATCGACGGCGTGGATTTTGCCACACTTTCCGACGGTGAGCGCACCCGGTTGCGTAAAAGCAAGATAGGGTTCGTCTTCCAGAAATTCAATCTTCTGCCTACGCTCAGCGCACGCTCGAATATTGAGATTGCCGTTGATATTGCGGGCTTGGGTAAGCCCGATCCCGCGTTCCTGAAGAAGATCACGGATATGCTCGGGATCGCGCAACGTTTAGAGCATCGGCCGAACGAGCTTTCCGGCGGCGAGCAGCAGAGAGTTGCGTTGGCGCGGGCTCTCATCAACCGCCCCGCCATCGTGCTGGCCGACGAGCCCACCGGCAACCTGGATTCGAAAAGCTCGGGCGTCGTTCTCAACATGCTGCGCCAGTCGAACAGGGATTTGGGGCAGACCGTGCTTATGATTACGCACAATCCCGAGGCCGCCGAGTATGGCGACCGCATAGTCCACATGCGCGACGGCCAGATCGTAACGCCGGACGAAGATCCGCAGTGGTCGCCGCATCAACCGGCCCAACACGTGCAACCCTAGCGCATAGGTTCCGAATGGCACATCGCGACGAATTCACCAAACCGATTCTTCCCGGCAAGGGAGCGACCGATTACGAACGCTATCTGCGTACCGACGAGCTACTCGCCCTCCAAAAGCCACCCGAGGAATTGCTGCACAAAGACGAAATGACCTTCCTGGTCGTGCACCAGAGCTCGGAATTGCTCATGAAGGGAGCGGCGTTCGAACTTGGCCGCGCGCTCGAAGCGCTCGAGCGCGCCGACTACGGCAACAGCGCGCGCCTGATCCATCGTGCCATCTCGCTGCTCGAACCTCCCATCGGCTTGCTGCACATTCTGGAGACCATTACTCCCTACGACTACCACCTCATTCGCGCCGGCCTCGGACACGGCAGCGGTCTCGACTCTCCCGGTTTCCTTTCACTGCTGCACGTTGGCCCGCGCCTCGGTCACGCCTTTTACGAGCAGCTCAGCCGCGCAGGGCTCACCGTCGGCGAGCTATACCGCCGTCACGAGGAATTTTTCGGCCTACACGATGTCGCCGAGCGCCTGCTCGACTACGACGAACGCATGCAGCTGTTCCGTTTCCACCATCTCAAGCTCGCCGAACGCATCATCGGAGGCCGGGTGGTCGGCACCATGGGGACGCCTGTGGAAGTCCTGCAGCAACGAATGGAAAGCTGGTTGTACAAGGATCTCTGGGATGTCCGCAACCAGATCACGGCCGCCGCCAACCAGACGGCGGTGGGAAAGCAGTATTAAACCAGCCCGCTCAGAACAGCATCCGCGCCGTCAGCACAAGTCCATGATTGTAGGTATGGAACTGAGTGGCCGCGATCTGCATTCCTCCGCCGAAGATCAGAGCGAGGCGATTGCGAGGATCGCGCTCCAGCTTGAACTTGCTGACCATCAACCCCGGGGTGACGAAGTTCTGCACGTGGCCGTCGTTAGCTCCGCCATGGTAGAAAGTCGCATTGCTTTCGATCTCCGGCCAAAATAGCTTGCCAATACGGTACTGTGCCACTGTGTTCCATACCACGACGCGACCGAGTTTCGTCGTGTCGTCCGCGGGCAGAATGGCGCCCAGAGTCGATTGCACGTCGAACCTTCCGAAACCTTTGCCGGCGCACACGGTCGGCGATATGGTGGCGGCGAGACTACCATTCTTGTAGCTGCCGGTTGGCATGGTGCCGCCCAGGGAAAAACTTACCGAATAATTGCCACTCTCCTCATTGGCAGCTGCCAGACGGTACTTCAGCAGCAGGGAAACATCGCCAAACCCATCCTCGGCCTTCGAGTTGTGCTGGATGTAGGGCGGCAACAGTGCGTCGAACTCGACCTTGTACCAGGGCACCACATTGAAGCCTTTAGTATTGTCATAGTTCCAGGTGTCGGTGCCAGCGGGAGCGATCTGGCGGACGAAATCGGTGCGGAACACCTGCAACAGTCCCGACGATGCCGTAACCACCGGAATGGGCCATGAAGGCTGCTGCGCCAGCGTGTCGCGCACGCGGTCTTCCCAGGCTGAGAAGAAACCGTCGTTCTGTGCAGCACACAGGGTGCTACCGCCCACCATCACCATTGCACACACGAAGACTGCCATCCTCTTGGAGATCACGATGCCCCCGGTTTAGAAAGTTCAAGCTCGCGGGCTTGATTTTATTGGAACTCGGCTCGATTCTCCACGCAAATCGGTGCCATCTCTCTTAACCGTTATGCCGGGGCGTGCCGATAGTCTGAATCGATTAGGGCTGGTTTGCCGCCGAGCCGTGGCGCTGGGAACGCCAGGTTTGCTCCCTTGGGACGGGGTCGTTTATACTCATGAGGTTGGGCGGGAGTAACTCAGTGGTAGAGTGCGACCTTGCCAAGGTCGAAGTCGCGGGTTCAAATCCCGTCTCCCGCTCCAGTTTCTTGAAGCCCTGCCCCGGCGAGGGCTTTTCCTTTTAGCGTGCTAGTTTTGGCGTGTCGTTTTAGAGAACTATCCGGCGCGGTAGCCAAGTGGTAAGGCCGAGGTCTGCAAAACCTCTATCGTGAGTTCGATTCTCACCCGCGCCTCCAAATTTTCACCCCGCACGAGCCTCCCGCAAAAAAAACAATGGAGAGCCGGGCGTCCCCGCCCGGCCGCCGAACTGCCGGACGGGCGAGACGCCCGTCGCTCCACCGTATGACTTATAACGCCTTCACGGCACTAAATCCGCGTGCACACCGCCTTGGTCTGGGTGTAAAGCGCGAGAACGTCCTTGCCCATCTCGCGTCCCCAGCCGGATTGTTTGTAGCCGCCAAACGGCAGTGCCGCGTCGAAGATGTTGTAGCAGTTGATCCACACCGTCCCGGCACGCAATGCGGCGGCTAGCCGGTGCGCCTTCGAAATGTCCTTCGTCCAGATACCCGCCGCTAAGCCGTACACCGAATCGTTGGCCCGAGGCAGCAGTTCTTCCGGATTGTCGAACGGAATCGCCGCGACCACCGGCCCGAAGATTTCTTCCTGCACCACCCGCATGTTGTCTTTCGTATTCACCAGCACCGTGGGCTCGACAAAATATCCCTTGCCGCCAACTTTCTTTCCGCCGGTCACCGCAGTTGCGCCTTCGGACAAGCCTATCTCGAGGTAGTTGCACACCCGCTGCAACTGCTCCTCGGAGACGAGCGGTCCCATCGACGTGTCCGGTTCCAGGCCCGATCCCACCCGGATCTTCTTGGCCTGCGCCGCCACGCCTTCCACCACGCGATCGAATACCGGCCGCTCCACGAACAGACGTGAACCGGCGCAGCAGCATTGTCCGTGATTGAAGAAGATGGCGCTCGCGGATTCGGCGGTCGCCGCATCCAGATCCGCATCCTTGAACACTACGTTCGGCGACTTGCCGCCAAGTTCGAGCGAAACTTTTTTCAAGTTCCCAGTAGCCGCGTGAACGATCAGCTTGCCCACTTCCGTTGATCCGGTAAACGCAATCTTGTCGACCAGATCGTGTGCTGCCAGAGCCGCACCCGCCGTCTCGCCATACCCCGGGACGATGTTGACCACGCCCTCCGGGAATCCGGCTTCCATAATCAGCTCGCCCAGACGCAGCGCGGAAAGCGGCGTCTGCTCGGCCGGCTTCAACACTACCGTGCATCCCGAGGCCAGCGCCGGCGCCAGTTTCCACGCCGCCATCAACAATGGGAAATTCCACGGGATAATCTGGCCCACCACGCCGACCGGCTCGCGCCGCGTGTAGGCGTGGTACTGCGCGCCGGGCGTGTAGTGCACCGAGAGCGGAATGGTTGTGCCTTCGAGTTTGGTCGCCCATCCCGCCATGTAGCGGAACATATCGACGGCGAGCGGAACGTCAGCGGCGCGCGCTATGGTGAGCGGCTTGCCGTTATCGAGTGTCTCTAAGGTCGCGAATTCTTCGATGTGTTCTTCCAGCAGGTCGGCCAGCTTCCACACCAGCTTGCCGCGTTCGGAAGCAGTGATGCGCGACCAGGGACCGCGGTCGAACGCCTGGCGTGCGGCCTTCACGGCAAGGTCAATATCCTGTCGATCGCCTTCCGCGACCTGCGCCAGAACTTCGCCGGTGGCCGGGTTGTAGGTTGGGAAAGTTTTGCCCGATACGGCGTTTACCCACTTACCGCCGATCAGCATTTTGCGCGGCTTGCCAATGAAGTCGGCGACGCGTGAATCAATCTGGATTGGGGAAACTGCGATGCCCATACATCCTCCTTAGAACGAGATCGAGTGAGAGAGTTTGGTTGCGGTGAAGTGACCCTAAAAAATACTAGTCCGGCGTGACGGGGAAGGCAACTGGGACGAGCTACTTAATGTCCTTCATTGCAAGGAGCGTGCCGTAGTCGTGGCCGGAAGGATCGACCGCCCGCGCCACCACTCCGGCAAACGCTTCGCGAAATTCTGGAAACTTCGCTATCAGAGCCTTGATCACGGCAGTATTCTCCTGGAATGTGCGCGTCGTGTTCGATACATCGGCGGCCTGATACTTCGCTACCACGTCAAGGTCGTTCCCCACGGCCAGCGGAAAGATTTCGGTTAGATGATAGGTCTTGCCGCTGGCGCTTATATCCACGGCGTTGCCGTTTGCGGGCACATCGGCGGGTTGCATTGCCTGGGCCTCGTCATAGAGTTTGTCGGTGTCGAGCGTGGTCATGAAGTCCACCGGAGCGGACAGGGCGATTGCCTCGCGGTAATACAACCAGGCATTGTGATTCTTTGATTTAGCCTTGAAATCGCGAGCATGCAAGATGAACCATGCGGCATCGTGTCCTGCCGCCTGCGAGGATCTGGCGTAATAACCTGCCAGCTTCCAGTCGCTGCCCACCTGCTGCAGGACCATGGTCAGCGTCATGGCAGCCTGGGCGCCGTTCACGTCGAGAATGGCGACGCCGTATTTGCCGGGGGGCAAATTATTCAGGACAAATACCGAGCTGTCCTTGGTCTGACCCGACTTCCCAAATACTCCACACAGAAATTCAGCGCGCGCGAGTGGTTCCACGCCATCGGCTGTCAGCAAAAAAGGCGGACGTACCGTTGCTTGCGCGCCCGTGAACGCGTCCTGGTTCTCTTTGATCGCGGATTCGATGCCGGCAAAGCTGGCTGCCACTGTGGCAATGGAGTTCTGCTTCAAGGAAGCGACATCGGCGCGCACTGCCATTTCGAAGTAGCGCTTCGCCGTGCTTTCGAGCGCGGTTCGTACCGGCGCATCCATGTCGGCGGCGCTCTGGCAGGTCTGGGCATGGGCATGGGCATGGACGAAGACCGATGCTCCCAGTAGCAGGAGCCACAGCCATCGTTGGCAACGCCGATTCCGGAGAGCCCGTTCCAAACCAATAGCCAAAGCGAAAGCCTCCGCTGGCATTTTACGCGCCATTGCCGCCGAAGGAAGAATAAATGGTTGCATCAGGACAACAGCAATAGGCCTACCGTCATTGAGGTGCAAGAATTGAGCGCATCGGCGTTCTAGAAGGAGTGGTAAAATCAACGCAGGGTGCAGTGGCTGTTCTAGCCGCTCGCGAAAACGGAGAAATTCTGATGCGGTATACGTGCAGGTGGGTAGCTTTCGGGCTGTTGCTGACCGCTCCGGTCTTGGTTGCTCGGACCCTGGTTGCTCAGACCGTGGTTGATCCGACTGCTGCCCCGGACGTCGCGACGGCCACCCCGCACCAGAACTCCCATAAAGGCCCGGCACCAGTCGTGCTTCCGCCGATGCCAAGCGGTCCGCTGAGTCAGTTGCCGATGGATCAGATCCCTCCGACACCCGCCAAGGTCACCTTCCAAGGTGGGTTGCTGACGATCTCGGCTCAGAATTCTACTCTGGGCGAAATTCTGCGCGACGTGCGCAAGCTTACGGGCGCTTCGATTGACATTCCTCAGGGCGCAAACGGCGCAAGCGAGCGAGTGGTTACGCACCTTGGTCCGGGAGCGCCGCGAGATGTGCTGGCCGTATTGCTCAACGGCTCCTCGTTTAACTATGTGATGGTCGGTTCAAACTCGGACCCCTCCGCGGTTTCGAGTGTGATACTTATGCCAAAGCCATCGGCCTCGGGAGCGCCCCAGACCGCCGTGAACGTTCAGAACAGTCCGCAACCGATGCCTCCGAACGGCGTTTTTCCACGTCCGTTCAACGGGCAGTTCCCGCAGCCCGGACAAGCTATGAATGCGCAAACGGTGAATGCACAACCCGGGAATGCCGAGAACGACGACAAAGACGACGAGGAATTGGTCGAGGAAAGTCCCGACGACCAGACCCAGCCCGGACAACCCGCACAGCCGGACGCGACCGATGCAAATACCCAGCAGCAGCAACAACCGGACACAAATCAGCCGAATGCGGGACCGAAGACTCCTGAGCAGATTCTGGAGATGCTACGCAGACAGCAGCAGCCTGGTGGGGGCGTTGTTCCTCCTCCGCAGCCGCCACCACAGCAGCCGCCACAGCAGTAGCCGCCTGTCTCTGGCCGCGTAACCTTGGCGCCTAAGCTTGGTCGCAAGGGAGACACCATCCCGTAGCAGGCTGCGAAAAAACCAGGCTACGCAAAAGCAAGGGTTCGTATCAACCGGGTTTCGCATCAGTACCGCGTCAGTGATGCCGGATGTTCAAGCGGAAGATAGCGGGGCGACTAGTCGCCGCTCACAGGGCTTTGATGGGGTACCAATGCTGCAAGAACGTTGGGCGGTCGAGAGGGGTCAACGGTGGCCAATACAACACTAACCGTGCAATACGCGCCAAAAACTCCCAGAGCTACAGTCAAGATTGCAGTGCTGCTGACGATGAAACCTACGAAAAGTGCGTTCACGATAACGACCCTTGCTGGCAGCCACCGTATGAATCGCGCGGCTGCAAATGTTTTACTCTATCCGCATTTGACCCCCGCCGTTGTTAGCAACTAAGATACGGGAATCGAACTGCGTATCTCCACTCTCCAACATTTCTTAGGACCCGTCCACGTTACGGAAGTCCACAAAGTACTGCGTAAATGGCCATCACCCAGATTTCGGTGCGCGGCGCGCGCCAGCACAACCTGAAGAATATTGA
>Ga0187862_10006614_pt1 | contig 10505 bp, 7 predicted proteins | sample June2016WEW_10_1_FD_133003 | JGI IMG/M metagenome (GOLD analysis project Ga0187862, IMG submission 133003) | Peatland microbial communities from SPRUCE experiment site at the Marcell Experimental Forest, Minnesota, USA - June2016WEW_10_150 | ecosystem: Environmental > Terrestrial > Soil >...
ACAACTGGCAACTCTTCACCGACAACGCCGCCGACGACTGGTACTTCGAAGACTTTGCCTACTCCGAAATCGGCGATGGCAGTTCGACGCAATACATCTCAGATGTGAAAGCCGCCGGCAGCAGCCCGCTGATGACGATGGTTATGCTTCCGTGGGTCGCCCAAACCGCCGAAGGCAACGGCAACGGCCACTGGAGCTTCTCGGTCGCGAAGTACGGACCGCAGTGCAGCGTCGATCCTTACAACCCCGATGCCGGCAATGGCGTAAAGTCCGATTGCGTGACCGATCTAACCGCCAATCCGAACGACGCTTACTGGCCGCTGCTCGACCAACCTGGCGTCAACGATCCTCCTGGAAGTGTCTATCGCAACCAGTGGGCCGCCGCGCTGGCCAAGGCTTTCGGCAGCGCTCCACATTTTTACGACATGGACAACGAGATCGACATTTGGGGCAGCACGCATCGCGATGTCCACCCGAATCCCTCGGCGTACGACGAACTGCGCGATACCTATCGTGCCGAAGCGGCAGCATTAAAGGGTTGGGACGCGAAAGCAATTCGTTTCGGCCCAGTAAGTTGCTGCTGGTGGTTTTATTGGAACGGCGCGAATAACACCGACAAAGCCGCGCACGCCGGTGTTGACTTCCTGCCGTGGTGGCTCAACGAAGTCTACTGGCAGGACAAAATCTCCAAGACGCGCTCCCTCGACGTCTTCGACATTCACGCCTATCCCGACGGCCCCGACACCTCCGGTTGGACGCAGGCGCAGCTACAGGCTCTCTCCGCCCGAATCTATCGCGACTACTGGGATCCGACCTACGTGAGTGAGTCGGGCGACATCAATCAAATCTGGACCACTTTTCTCCAGCCCAACAAAACGATTCCGTTCCGCCTGCCGCGCATGCGCGCGATCGTCAACATGATCTATCCCGCAACCCCGCTTAGCGTCACGGAGTGGAGCGCGGCCTTTGCTGGCGAATCCGATTTCTCCACGGCTCTCGCCGATGCCGACGCTTACGGCATTCTGGGCCGCGAGCGCGCCTACCTGGCTTCCCGCTGGGTAGCTCCTCTTCCCACCAACCCGAATTATCTGGCGCTGAAGCTCTACCGGAATTACGACGGAAAGCACAGCACATTTGCCAACACCTCCGTCTCGGCCACGAATAATGGCGATCCCGATCTGTTCAGCAGTTACGCCGCGCTCAATTCCACGGGAACCACTCTCACCGTAATGGTTCTCAACAAAGATCCCGGCAACAACGCGCAAGTTCAGTTTGCGGTAAACGGATTCACGCCTCAGCAGGTGACCACCTACACGCTTTCCTCCGCGAATCCGACCCAGATTGTGGCAACCTCCGCCCAATCCTGGACGCCAACCATGACCTTTGCTCCATACTCCGCCACATTGCTGGTTGTGACTGGCACATCGCAGCTGCCTGGCGCTGAGTGGGATCTGAACCCCGATACCACCATGGTCGCGGCGGGCGGCAAAGTTGTTCTCCATCCCAAACTCGTCTCCGGATCCGCAACCGTGACTCTGGGTACGCCTCAACCAGAAAGCGGCATCACCATGGAGGTAACGCAGCCGACTTTGAGCCACGGCAAGGAGGGCAGCATCACCGTGACCGCCGGCCAGACTCCCGGCTTTTATTCCTACACCCTCTCCGGGGACGACAGTACCGGTGTGGCGCAAGTGCAGAGTGGCTGGATTCTGGTCGGCAATCCTCCCGCATCGCTGACCAAAACTGGCGACAAGCAGAAGGGCGCAGTCGGAACCCAGCTGAATCTCTCCGTCACGCTCAATCCTGGCCAATCCGGTGGCAGCGCAGTCGGCGGAACGATTCTGTTCACCACCAGCGCGGGTTCGCTATCCAGTCGCACCGTGGTCACAAATTCCTCTGGCGTGGCCGCTGTCGTATTGACGCTGCCCGCGAGCCCCGGCGCCGTGCACGTCACTGCGGAAGGACAATACGCGTTAGGGCATCCGGAGGTTACGTTCACCGAGACCGCGCAGTAGCCGGCCCGCGAGCTTTGACGTCGGTGAGCAGCATGCTCACGGTAGTGAGGCCATTAAAATGAGCGGTGTTAGTCGTCGGGCGTCATCCCGAAGTCCCGTGTCTTCAGCAGCGGGACGAGGGATCTCCCGAACCACACAGCCGTTTTGGGAGTCAAACTGAGCCGCTACCGCTCGTTCGCAGGTTTGTCGTTTTGCCGGAATTCCCTCATAATTCCGACATTACCAAGACTGCACCAATCCGAAGCAGGCTTTCGCGGGCATTGGCCTCCGCGCCTCACGAGCAGGCCACCGATCTTCGCCTCGGCCGCATCGTGCGTCTCCTGATGGAGCACGCCACGGTCGTTGTTAGCGGAACGAAGATCGCGCAGGAAATTTCCTCCAATCGTTCCGAAGTCTGGCGTCTGATTCAGCAATTGCGCGGCCTCGGCGTCGATGTCGCCGGCCATCCCGCCACGGGATATCAACTGAAATCTGTCCCCGATCTCCTGCTCCCCGAAATCCTTGGTCCTCTTCTTCGGGGCACCATCTTTGATGCGAAGCTTCACCATTTCTACAAAATCGGATCCACCAACACGACGGCCATGGCGGCTGCGGCAGAAGGTGCGCCCGAGGGCAGCGTGTTTCTCGCCGAGGAGCAGACTGCTGGCCGCGGCCGCGGCGCGAACACTTGGGACTCGGCACGCTCCGCCGGAATCTACTGCTCGGTCGTGTTGCGGCCGGAGCTGCCGCCCTCCGACGTGCTGGTCCTCGCGCTCGCCGCCGGATTGGCCGTACGCGCCGCCATCGAACAAGTCAACTCGCGCGTCAGTCCCGACTTGAAGTGGCCCAACGATGTCCTGATCGATGGCAAGAAAGTTTGCGGCATCCTCACCGAGATGAATGCCGAAGTCACGCGCGTTCGCTACGTCGTCGTAGGCATCGGCATTAACGTCAACCATTCGAGCTTTCCCCAAGACTTGGAGAACCAAGCCACCTCCTTGCGCCTCATAACCGGCAGCGAATGGTCCCGTGTGGAACTCGCCGCAGCTTTGCTAAAATCGCTCGATCAGGAATATCGTCTGCTGACTCGATCCACCGACGCGCGCCAGTCCATCCTTCAGCGTTTCGCCGAGCAATCTTCTTGGGTTCGGGGAAAACGAGTTCGCGTCGAGGAGAATGGTTCGAGAATCGAAGGAACCACGGAAGGCCTCGACACTCGCGGCTTCCTGCAGGTAAGAACAGCACAAGGCATTCAAACGATTTTGAGCGGTACTGTGAGAGAGAAGACATAAGCAATCGGGAATTAGCAATCGACAACCAGCAATTAGCCTTTAGCATTGAATAGGCAAGTCCGCGTAACCTAAACGCCAATTGCCAATTGCCAATTGCGAATTGCTCTGCAGAGTCAACCATGCTTTTCGTCCTCGATGTCGGCAACACCAACACGGTCCTCGGAGTCTTCGCTCGGCTTGCGAAAGCTCATTCCGATGGAGACGCCAACGATCCTCCGCGCTACGAGCGTCTGGTCGCAAACTGGCGCGTCGCCACCAGACAGGGCAGCACCGTGGATGAATACGGCGTCCTGTTCCGCAATTTATTTTCCATGGCCAGCCTTGAGGCCTCCGGCATTCGCGGCATCGTGATTTCCTCCGTAGTGCCGCCGCTTGATCCCGTGCTCCGCCAGGTCTGCGAGCGCTATTTCAACTCCAAGCCGCTCTTGATCGAGCCCGGCGTCAAGACCGGTATGCCCGTCCACTACGACAATCCCGCGGAAGTTGGCGCCGATCGCATCGTTAATTCTGTGGCCGCATTTGAAAAATACGGTGGCCCCTGCGTCGTCGTCGACTTCGGTACCGCCACCACCTTCGACTGCGTTTCCGCGAAAGGCGAATATCTGGGCGGAATCATCTGCCCCGGCATTGGCATTTCGGCCGACGCCCTTTTTCAGCGCACGGCGCGCCTGCCCCGCGTCGAAATTCGCAAGCCCGCTCGCGTGATCGGAACCAACACGGTTGGCAGCCTGCAATCCGGCCTTTACTACGGTTATCTCGGCCTGGTCGACGGCATTCTCGAACTCTTGCTCGAGGAACTCGGCAAGGAAACGAAGGTGATTGCTACCGGAGGCCTCGGCCCCATGATCGGCACCGGATCGAAATACATTAAACAGGTAGACGATTTCCTGACCCTCGAAGGCCTGCGCATTATCTGGGAGCGCAATGTCGCTGCCCGCCCCGCTCCCAAGGCCCAACCAAAGATTTCTAAGCCGGCTACCCGCTGACCCGCAGTGAAGGATCAATTTAACTACTTCAACTACTTCACCGAGATTGAGGAACAGTTCTTGCGCCGCCGCGGCGGTGGCCTGCTCCTCACCACTCTCGACTGGGCTCTCATCGAAACCTGGAAAGACGCCGGCATTCCTCTCGAGGCCGCACTGCGTGGAATCGATGCCGCCTTCGATCGCTATGATGCCCGTCCGTCGAAAATCAAGAAGGTGAACAGCCTCACCTATTGCTCCCAGGAAGTGCTCGCCGCCGCGGAAGACATGAAAGAGGCCGCCGTCGGCGCCTCCGCCGCCGAGTCGCCATCCGCGAAGCCGGGCTCGGGACAAGGTTTTGAGCCTGGAACCATCGCTGCCTTCCTGCGCCGTAACGCCGATCTTCTCGACACCGCAAAGTTGCCGCTCACTGCGGGAGTTTCAGTCCACGCCGTCGCCCAGGACTCAGCCGTCACGCTCCGCAAATTGGCGGACGACTCCGAGCGCATGCAAGCGCCGTCCAGGCTGGAAGATCTGGAGCGCCATCTCACCGTTCTCGAGGAAAAGCTTTTTGCCGCCTTGCTCGCCGCCACCCCGGATGAAGACATCGTGAACGTGCGCGCCCAGGCCGATCGTGAACTCTCCCCCTACCGCCGCAAGATGGCAGCTCCGCAAATCGAGCAACTACAAAAACAATACGTCCACAAACGCCTTCTGGAAAAATACGCCCTGCCACGTTTGAGCCTCTTCTACATGTGACGGTTCCGACTCACGATGATGACATTCCTTGTGGTCCAGGTCGCGCAAGGGGTCGGGAAAGCACGACCTCTCCGCCTGGGAGAACTCACAGACATTTACCGTATCGTGGAGGACGGGCAGCACCGTGGAAGAGCGGCGCTTGAGCGCTGCGTAAAGCGCTTGCAACTGATTTGGGCTTTAGCCCCTGAGGGAACCTCCAACTCATGACCCACTCCTTCGACGCACTCATTCTCGGCGGCGGTGCCGCAGGATTGATGTGTGCCATCGAAGCCGGCAAGCGTGGCCGCCGCGTCGCCGTCCTCGAACATGCCGATCGCCTGGGGAAGAAAATCCTGATCTCCGGCGGCGGGCGCTGCAACTTCACCAACCTTCATTGCCGGCCGGAAAACTTTCTCTCCTCAAATCCGCACTTCACCAAGTCAGCGCTAGCCCGCTATACTCCCACCGATTTCATCGCGCTTGTAGAAAAGCATCGCATCCCATACCACGAGAAAACGCTCGGCCAACTTTTCTGCGACCGCTCTGCCACCGACATCCTCGCCATGCTCGAAACCGAATGCCGCGATGCCAACGTCACTATCTTTCTGCAAACGAAGATTCAGCAAGTCGAGCGAACCGCCGACTTCGTTGTTCATTCCAAAATCGCTGGCTCCGAAAACGCAGCCTTCCGCGCCCCCGCCCTCGTCGTTGCCACCGGGGGCCTCTCCATTCCGAAAATCGGCGCCACCTCCTTTGGCTACGACCTCGCCCGCCAGTTTGGTATCACCATCCGCGACCCCTGGCCTGCACTGGTGCCGCTCACTCTGGGCCCAGAAGATTGTTCCCGCTACTGTGATCTAGCCGGCGTCTCCACCGAAATCATTGCGTCGACGATCACTCCGCATGGCGCCCAGCAATTTCGCGAGAAGATGCTGATCACCCATCGCGGCCTGAGCGGCCCCGCGATCCTGCAAATTTCTTCCTACTGGAAAAAGCGTCAGCCCATCCTGATCGATCTCGCGCCCGGACGCGAACTCACCGCCGCATTCCGCGATCCGAAAACACCAAGAACCCGGCAAACATTACGAACCGAGTTGCGAAACTTCCTTCCCCATCGCCTCGCCGACCGCTGGCTCGATCTCCACACACCGAATTCCTGGACGAATCAAGCCCTCGCCGACTTGGAAAATCAAGCGCACTCCTGGGAAATCTCACCTTCAGGAACCGAAGGCTACGAGAAAGCCGAAGTCACCGCCGGCGGTGTCGACACCGACGAGCTCTCTGCCAAAACCATGGAGAGCCGCAAAGTTTCCGGCCTGTTTTTCATCGGCGAAGTCGTCGACGTCACCGGCCATCTCGGCGGCTTCAATTTCCAGTGGGCCTGGTCCTCAGGCGCCGCCGCTGGCCGCACGCTGTAGGGTACGCTGCATAGCGGAAGTAATTACCTGGGCACCGCGGCAAAACAATCCACAATTCCAGCCCTTGCATAACGCTGAGGTCGGGTTAAAATGCCGTTCATGTCCAAGAAAACGGAAATGAGCAGTTCGTCCCTCTGGGTCTTCGTAATCGTCTTGGTGGCGTTGGCCGCCTGGATGTACTTCAAAAAGTAGCTATGTGGCCGAATCCGCTCCCCGTCTGCTCATCGGCGTGCTGAGCGATACTGCTCTGCATGCCGTAGAATCAACTCTTGCTCCTCAACATTGAAAAGCTCATCTATGGCGGTGACGGACTCGCTCGTCTTCCTGCCGACTCTCACGGACGCGGCAAGGCCGTCTTCGTTCCCTTCGTTCTCGCCGGAGAGAAAATCGAAGCCGCTCTCACCGAAGAAAAGCCCGGTTTCGCCCGCGCCCAAGCCACGGCAATCATCGAGCCATCGCCCCATCGCGTGCCGCCGCCCTGTCCCCATTTCTCCCGCTGCGGCGGATGCCACTACCAGCACACCTCCTACGAGCAGCAACTCGAAATCAAGAAAGAAATTCTGTGCGAGAACCTGCGCCGCATCGCCAAGCTCGAACTGCAGCGGGAAATCCAGGTCCATCCCTCTCCGCCGTGGAACTATCGCAATCGTTCGCGTTTCCAGCTGCGAGCCCGACCCGACTTCGCCGCCGGATATTTCAAGTTCTCTTCGCACGAGTTGCTCCCGGTCGAAGAATGTCCCATCAGCTCTCCTCTCATCAACCGCGCCCTGGCCGCCCTGTGGCAAGCCGGACGCGCCGGTAAAGCCGTCGAAGGCGTACGCGAAATCGAGTTCTTCGCCAACAGCGACGATTCCCAAATCCTGGTCGAGTTCTTATGCGCTCCAGAGGCTCGCCGTGCGGCCGTGCGCGCCTGGGCCGAAGAGCTATGCGCCTCTATGCCTGAGATCGTCGGCGTCGCTGCGTTCCGCGAGCCGCAAAAAGGTGTTCAGGAACCTCTGGTCGCGGTTGGCGCCTCGGAATTGACCAATCAGACAAGAACGGCCGCTTACCGCGTGAGCGCCGGGGCATTCTTCCAGAGCAATCGTTTTCTGATCGACGAACTCGTCAACGTCGTTACGAGCGCCCGCTCTGGCGAACTCGCGCTCGACCTCTATGCCGGCGTTGGACTGTTTTCCACAGCCCTGGCCGGTAGCATCCGTCACGTCGTTTCTGTTGAGTCGTCACAGACAGCCGTCGGCGATCTTAAATACAATTTGCCCTTGAATGCTGAGGTTTTTCATACCACGACCGACCAGTACTTGGCTCAGTGCGGTGATAACAGTCGGGCCGGGAATGGTGCAGTCCTCCCCCAGTTGCTCCATAGGCCTGATCTGGTGGTCGTGGATCCGCCGCGAGGCGGCTTGGGCGACCGCGTGGCGCGTCTCCTCACCGGAGTGGGCGCGCCTCGCGTGACCTATGTCTCCTGCGATCCCGCGACGCTGTCTCGCGATCTGCTGCCGCTGCAGGCCGCCGGTTATCGCGTTGAGGAGGTGCACCTCGTCGACCTGTTCCCCCAAACCTACCACCTCGAAACCGTCCTGCACTTGGTGCGCTAGTCCCGGATGCTGCTTGAAAGCTGCTGATTTGCTCATGTGGGGACAGCCGCCTCGGCTGTCCAGCCAAGCGAAGCGAGGCTTTCTAATCGTAGGTGCGAGCAGATGCGAACGCCTGCGCAACCCGCGAACGCCTGCGCAACCCGCGAACGCCCGCGCAACCCGCGAACGCCCGCGCAACCCGCGAACGCCCGCGCAACCCGCGAACGCCTGCGCAACCCGCGACACGCGTGCGCAACCCGCAAACGCCTGCGCAACCGCGCAACGCGTGCGCCGACCGCGAACGCCTGCGCAACCCGCGCAACCTGCGCAACCCGCGCAACCTGCGCAACCCGCGCAACCCGCGAACCCCTGTGCAACCGTGGAAGAGCGGCGCTTTAGCGCCGCGTTGAGGGCGGAAAAATTAGCGGGCTTCAGCCCCTGTGGTCAAGTTTGCTTCCCCGCGATATTCACGGTGTGAACCGCGAAGAACAAGGACTCAACTCCACGATGCCGCCGTTACACCCACTCACGCCGCCTCCCGCTTCGCCGACTCCATTTGAAATCCAATGCAAGCCCGCTCGCCAACCGATGTTTTGGGCCGCCGTCTCCTACGCCGCCGGAGTCGCCGTCGCTATGTATGTCTCTCGCCCACCCTCACGGTGGGCCCTGGCCGGACTAGCATTTGTCGTCGCTGCCCTGTACTTCACGCACAAACGAAAATGGCTCGCCCTGTCTCTGGCTCTGGGTGCGCTTTTCCTCGCAGGCGCCCTCCATCTCCAACTCAAAGGGGCCCCGAGCCCCCTCGACCACGCTCTGGATCCCTTTGCCTACGGCCCAGAGGTCCAGATGACGGCGCACGTCATTCGCGACGGCAGACTTCGGGAAGCATCTGTCGGCGAACTTGCACAGACCCTCGACGTCGAAACCGAAGAAATCGTCACCGATGACGGTTCGAAATTCTCCGTGCATGCTGGTGTCCGCCTCGGCCTCTACGGCGCACGCGCAAACTCGTCGTCCGAAAGCGTCCCTACGCCCCCGATGCGCCTTTTCCGCTACGGCGAGCGCATCCGCCTTCCCGTCAAGCTGAAACTCCCGCGCAACTTCCGCAACCCCGGTGCTTTCGATTATCAAAGCTACCTGGCCGCCAACAGCATCGCCGCGCTCGCGTCCGCCAAAGCCGAAGACGTTCAACCGCTCCCCGGTTTCGCCGGAAACCGTCTCGAACTTTGGCGCACTCGCATTCACGCCAGCATCATCGCCAAAGTGCACGCTCTCTGGCCCGCGCCTCAGGCCGCTCTCATCGACGCCATGGTTATCGGTGAAGAGGCCTTCATCGACCGCGATACCCGCGTCGATTTCCAGCGCTCCGGTACTTATCACATTCTGGTAGTTTCCGGCATGAACGTCACCATTCTCGCTTTCGTCGTTTTCTGGACTCTTCGCCGCCTGCGCCTCAGCGAGATTCCCGCAACTGTGCTGACGATCCTCGCCTGCGTTAGCTATGCGTTCCTCACCGAAGTCGGCGCCCTCGTATGGAGAGCCACGCTGATGTGCGCCATCTTTCTGAGCACGCGCCTCGTATATCGCGACCGCAGCATGATCAACGCGCTCGGAGTCGCCGCTCTCGGCCTGCTCGCATTCGATCCCCGCCAGCTCTTCACCGCCAGCTTCCAGATGACCTTTCTTTGCGTCCTCATCGTAGCCGCCATCGGCCTGCCTCTCGTAGAGCCTACCTCCCGGCTCTACCGTCGCGCCCTGGCCCACTGGGACGCCGAAGATTACGGCGGATCGCTGCCTCCGCGCGTCGCCCAGTTTCGCGCCGACCTCCGGCTCATTGCCGGTCGCCTCGGGCGTTTCCTGGGCAAACCATGGTCGTTGCGTCTAGTGCGTAGCGTGAGCATTTTTTCCCTGCGCGCATATGAACTCCTACTCGTCTCCGCCGTGATGCAGATGGGGCTCGCTTTGCCGATGGCCTATTATTTTCACCGCGCCACCACCATCGGCCTTCCCGCCAACGCCGCGGTCGTTCCTCTCACCCAACTCCTTATGCCCGCCGCTATCCTGGCGATTTCGATGGGCTATATCTCTCCCTTGCTCGCAAGACTTCCCGCCCTGCTCACCTCCCTTGCTCTCCAAGCCATCACTGGCACCGTACATGGACTCGGAAGCCTTCGCCTCGCCGATCTTCGCGTCGCCACTCCATCGCTCGGGATGATCGCTGCCGCCTCTGCGGCGTTGATCCTGGCGATGTTTCTCGTGCGCCGTCGCGCCCTGTGGGCTGTCTCAGGAGTAGTTGCGTTACTGGCAGCATCCTTAGCTCTCGCCCTCCTGCCACCTCGTCCCCACACGCAAGCTGGAATTCTCGAAGTAACTTCGATCGACGTCGGCGAAGGCGACGCCATCCTGCTGGTCATGCCCCAGGGCCGTACCTTGCTCATCGATGCCGGAGGTCCCATCTGGGGCGGTGCTTCACAACTCGATTTCGGCGAAGACGTGGTCGCCCCTTACCTCTGGACGCGCCGTATCT
>Ga0187862_10006615_pt1 | contig 10505 bp, 9 predicted proteins | sample June2016WEW_10_1_FD_133003 | JGI IMG/M metagenome (GOLD analysis project Ga0187862, IMG submission 133003) | Peatland microbial communities from SPRUCE experiment site at the Marcell Experimental Forest, Minnesota, USA - June2016WEW_10_150 | ecosystem: Environmental > Terrestrial > Soil >...
GAAGACCTAAAATAGTATCAAGACCCGGAGACCCAAACATGAGTCCCAAACGACCGGCTTACTCAGACCCCGCCGGTGTCTTTTTCCCGTGAGTCAACGGGGAGTGACTCTGGTTGAGAGAAGGCAATGAAACTGGCGCGCGGCAAATGTTCTCTTTTGCCGGGCGGCGGACATTATTAAGTGGATGCACACGTCCGATGACATGCAGTTGTTGGAAAAATACGCCAGCGGCCATTCCGAAGAGGCCTTCAGCGCGCTGGTCTCGCGGCATATCAACCTGGTCTATTCGGCGGCCATGCGCTCGGTCAACAACCCGCACCAGGCCGAGGACATCACCCAGTCGGTCTTTGTCACGCTGGCGCGCAAATCGCGCGGGTTGGGGCGCGGCACCGTGCTCTCCGGCTGGCTTTACCAGACGGCCCGCCTGACGGCCTCCAATTTTATCCGCACGGAAATGCGCCGCGCGCATCGCGAACATCAGGCCCACATCCAATCCACCATGAACGACTCCGAGCCGGAAGCCTGGATGCGCGTCGGCCCTCTGCTGGATGAGGCCATGGCGCAATTGAACGAAAAGGACCGCAACGCCATTGTCCTCCGCTTCTTCGAGGGCAAGCCCTTGAAGGAAGTGGGCGACGCTCTGGGCGCAAGCGAGGACGCCGCCAAAATGCGAGTCGCCCGCGCGCTGGACAAATTGCGGGATTTCTTCCACCGCCGCGGCATCACCGTGCCGGCGGGCGCGTTGGCGGCGGCGATTACCGAGAACTCGATTCAAGCCGCGCCGGCGGGCCTGGCGGCATCGGTGGCTTCAGTGGGGGCGGGCGTCGTGCCCGGATCGGCGCTGGGCGTAACAAGTTTAACTTTAGTGAAAGGAGCCATTCATATTATGACCTCGACCAAAATCGGCGTGGCGATTGGCGCATGTGCCGCCGCCGCCGTTATCGCGCTGCAAGCGCATGAAGTTTCCATTCAAAAACAAACCGTCAAACAGCTTCAGGAGCAGGTGGCGCAGGCCGCGCAACAGGCGCAAACCAGCCAGGCGCTGCAAGCGGAAGTTGAAAAACTGCGCGAGCAAAACGCCTCCTACGCCAGGACCATTGAGGGCAAGCAGCGGGATGTCGCCCAGGCCCGCGCCCGCGCCAGCGCCGCTCTGGCCGCCAAGCCCTCTCCCGCCGCCGCCGCCGCATCAAAGGGCGATTCTTTCGCCGATATGTTCAAAGACCCGGCCATGCTCGGAGCCATGCGACCGCAGCAGATCGCGACGGAAAAGATGATGTACGGTCCTTTGGTCAAACAACTCAATCTTTCCCCGGAACAGGCGGACAAGTTCTATAACATACTGGCTGATGCTGGATTAAAGAGTCTGCAGTCCACGCCACCGGGAACGGTCAGCACGGATGACGGCAAAGCCATGGAGGCCGATCTCCAATCTTTGCTGGGGGACGCGGGCTATGCCCAATACAAGGATTACACCAAGAACGACATGGCCGACCAAACCCTGTGGACGGCGATGAAAAACGACTTCGCGGACAATCCTTTGAGCGACGCGCAGCAGCAGCAACTGCTGCAAGCCATGAAAGGGGCGCGCCAAAGTGTCAATGCGAGCAACCCCCTGGCGAATGCTTCCGACAAAACAGCGGCCATGGACCAAGTGCTGCAACAGCAGGAGCAGATGAACCAAAATGTCCTCCAACAGGCGGCCGCGTTCCTTTCGCCGGAACAACTGCAAACGCTTGGGACCTCGCAATCCAACCAGATCGCCATGCAGAAATCCATCGCGCCGATGATGAAAAAGATGTTCGGCGGGGCGCCCGCCGGTCCGTAGCGCCGGGGGCTTTGCCAGCAAACTGGCGGGAAATGGGGCGCAGTGAATAAACTTGACCGCGTCTGGCACATGCCCGTAACCTTGACGCGATTGCAAGGCTAAATTCATGTTTGCGCAATTAAAAGGCCTGTTTTCCAACGATATCGGAATTGACTTGGGCACCGCCAACTGTCTGGTTTATGTCAGAGACAAGGGCATCGTGCTGCGCGAGCCTTCCGTGGTCGCCATCGAGGCCGGCACGACCAACGTGCTGGCGGTGGGCGAGGAAGCCAAGAGGATGTTGGGACGCACCCCGGGGAATATCATCGCGATCCGGCCCATGAAGGACGGAGTGATCGCCGATTTCGAAATCACCGAGGCGATGCTCCGGCATTTTATTCAACGGGTCCATCATCGCAAATTAATCGCGCCGCGGGTGCTGGTCGCCGTGCCGTCGGGCATCACCGAAGTGGAGCGGCGGGCGGTCAAGGATTCCGCCACGCACGCGGGCGCCCGCGATGTCCATCTGATCCCCCAACCGATGGCCTCGGCCATCGGGGTGGGGCTTCCCGTGCATGAGCCGGCGGGAAATATGATCGTGGATATTGGGGGCGGGACGTGCGAGATCGCGATTATTTCCCTGGCTGGAATAGTCTTCAGCCGCAGTTTGCGCGTGGGCGGCGATGAGTTTGACGAGACGATCGTGGCGCACATGAAGCGAGCCTATAATCTAATGATTGGCGAACGGACAGCGGAAGAAATCAAGGTCCGGGTAGGATCTGCCTTCCCGCTGGAGCAGGAGTTGACCATGGAAGTCAAGGGGCGCGATTTGGGCGCCGGTCTGCCAAAGACCTTATCCATTCGTTCGGAAGAAATTCGTGAAGCATTGCAGGAACCCCTCTCCAGCATCCTGGAGAGCATCCGCATCACCCTGGAGCGCTGTCCGCCGGAGCTGTCCGCCGATTTGGTGGAACGGGGCATTGTCATGGCCGGCGGGGGCGCGCTCTTGCGCGGGATTGACCGCATGGTGGCCAAGGAAACCGGGCTGCCGGTCCATGTGGCCGAGGACCCGATGAGCGCGGTGGCGGAAGGGACGGGACAAGTGCTGCAAAACATCGAATTTCTGACGCGATTGACCTCCACCAAGACTTAAAACCCCGTTCGCCCAAACAATATCGCCGCGCCCCCACGGGAACGCGGAGGGCAAGAAAGCCGGCCCCGCCTGCGGGGACCGAGGCCCAATGGGCCAAATGTTAAAGAAGTCGCATTATCTGTTTTTGATCTTGGTGGTTTTGCTGGTGGTGGTGCTCCTGAACCTTCCCACCCCGACGGCGGGCAAGCTCAAGCTTGCGGTCAGCGGGCTGTTTTTGCCTTTGTTCGGCCTGGCAGCTTCCACGCACGACTCTCTGGCCAGGGGTGCTGATGCCTTGGTCTCCAGACGGGAGTTGCTCCGGCAAAACGCGGACCTGCTGGCTTCAAACCAGGTGCTCAACCTCCAACTGCGACAAGCCGCGGAGGTCTGGCGCGAAAATGAGCAATTGCATCAGATGCTGAAGATTCCGCCGCAGAAGCCGTGGCGGTTGCGAATGGGGCGGGTGATCGCCCGCGAGCCTTCGACCTGGTGGCGCAGCGTGTGGATTGACTTGGGCAGCCGCGATGGGGTGCGGGCGAACTGCGCGGTGCTCACGCCGGATGGCTTGGTGGGAAAGGTGCAAATCGTTGGGGACAACCGGTCGCAAGTGCTTCTGCTGGGCGATCCGGGGCTGCGGGTGTCCGTGCAAGACGAGACGAACAACGAGACGGGCGTGCTCATGTCCACTTCTTCCAGTCCCCGGGAAAACAACATGCTGGATCTGGAATATCTTTCCGGGACCAGCCGGGTGCGTCCCGGTGACCGGATCATCACCTCGGGAGCGGGCGGGGTGTTCCCCGGCGGCATCCCGGTGGGCCGGGTCGTGGACGCGCAGCCGCAGGAGAATGGGTTGAGCACGGAAGGACGGGTGCAATTGTTCGCCGATATGGGCGCCCTGGAGGAAGTGTGGGTGATCCTGCCATGAACTGGCTCAACACCATCTTTATCCTGGCGCTGGCCTACGCGGGGGTCTTTTTGGAGGCCTCGTTTGACTTGTTCCGGAATCTGCTGGGGGCGCAAATCAGCCTGCTGCCGGCCTTGATGGTCTATACCAGTTTGACCGGCGGGATTGGGGCGGTGGCGTTGCTGGCGGCCTGCGGCGGGCTTTGGCTGGATTGCCTTTCGGCCAATCCCCTGGGGGTGAGCATCCTGCCGCTCTTCCTGATCGGGTTCCTCATTTTGCGCAAGCGCGATTTGCTATTGCGGGAGCATCAATTCGCCCAGAGCGCGCTGGGGCTGGCGGCCGGCGCGCTGTGTCCGCTGGCGACGCTGTTTCTGCTCTTGAACCTGGGGGCCTCGCCGCTGCTGGGATGGCGGACGTTCTGGCAATGGGTGGTGGGGGCGCTGGCGGGAGGGGTGTTGACGCCGTGGTTTTTCCCGCTTTTTGGGCGCCTGCGGCGGGCGTTTGAGTACCCGATGCTCCAGCAGTCAAGTTTCCGGCCGGACCGCGAAATCAAACGGGGGCGGCTGTAATATGTTTATATTTGACGCATTTAAACGGGAGGCGCGGCGGCTGCGGGCCGTGAGCGTGGTGATGGCGGCGGGATTGATGATGCTCCTGGCGGGGCTGTGGTTTGTGCAGATTGTTTCCGGGAAGCAGATGCAGGGCAAAATGGAGTACCAATCCTTTCGCACCATCGCCGTGCCGGCGGTGCGGGGCCGGATTCTGGACCGGACCGGAACCAACGCGCTGGCCGACAACAAGGCGCAATACAACGTGGCCATCTGCCTGGAGGAGTTGCGGGGCCAATTCGAATACGAATACACCAACCATGTTCTGCCGGAATACACCAACCATCTGGCGGAGGAGTACCGGCGGCTGCATCCCGGCTCCGCCAAACTGCCGGCCGGCGCGGCCAAAGTGCCGGCCGGCGCGCGTTCCGGCTTGAAGATGGAGGCCAAGTATAATGTGGTGAGCAACCTCAGCGCGCGCGTGGGCGCCCTCTTGCAGCAGACCGTGGCGCTGGATGCAGCCCGGTTCCGGCATTTCGACACGAACTACACCTACGTGCCGATGCAGATTTTGACCAATCTCAATGCCGAGCAGATTGCCCGGTTTTCCGAGCAATTGTCCAACGTGCCCGGATTGGAGCTGGAGACTGAACCGGTGAGGAATTATCCGCACAAAGACCTGGCGGCTCATTTGCTGGGCTACGCCCGTCCGACGGGTGGCGACAGAAAATATCTCCCCGCCAATTACGCGGGGGAGGCCGGCCTGGAGCAGGTGTTTGACGAACAGTTGCGGGGGCAGGAGGGCGAGGATCTGGTACTGGTCAACAATCAAAACTACCGGCAGCGCGAAGAAGTCCTCAGCCCCAATCATCTGGGCGGCGATCTTTGCCTGACCCTCGATCTGCCCATTCAACGGGCGGCGCAACAGGCCCTCTCCACCGAGTTGCCCAATATTCGCGGGGCCGCGGTCGTGATGGACGTGCATAACGGCGATGTCTTGGCGATGGTCTCCGTCCCGGCGTTTGATCCAAACGAGTTTGTGAGGGTCATTTCTCCTGCCCGCATGGCGCAATTGGACGATGCCAAGATGACGCCCCAGGCCAACCGCGCCACCTTCGAGGCCTATCCGCCGGGATCCACTTTTAAAATCATCACGGCCATCGCCGGCCTGGAAAGCGGGGTGATGGACCCGGAGGAAATCTACCACAGCCCGGCCAACCCGCTGGATCCGAGCCACGGCATCTTCAATGAACAGGGTTATCATATCAAGGACCTGGCCCCGCCGGGCGATTATGATTTCGAGCGCGCATTTTATCATTCCAGCAACAGCTACTTCTGCCACTACGGCATGAAGGCCGGCCTGCGCAAGTTGCTGGAAGTGGCCAAACGCTTCCATCTCGGCGAGAAGACCGGCTTCGCCGCCCGCCAGGAAGTGGCGGGGATTGTTCCCCGTCCGGAACAAGCCGGCAAATCCATGCCCCTGAACAGCGCGCCCTATGTTGCCATCGGCCAGGAAATCACCGTCACGCCGCTGCAAATGGCGGTGATGGTCGCCGCCATCGCCAACGGGGGGACCATTTTCTGGCCGCGCATCGTCAGCAGCGCCTCTTCCCCCGAAACCGGGGAGGTGGAGGAGCTTTATGCGAAGGACCGTGTGCGCGATCAAGTGCAACTCAATCCCCGGCACTTGGAGATGATTCGTCATGCCATGCTCCAGGACACGGATCATGAGGGCGCCAACGCCTATGCCGCATTCCATTATCCGGGAAGTTCGGCGCCTTACCTCCCCAATTTCCACGTCGCCGGCAAGACGGGCACCGCCGAAGTGGATTCCGAGGAACTGGACTATAAAACCGTCACCTGGTTCGATTCCTTCGGCCCCTACGAGAATCCACGCTACGCGGTGGTGGTGATGATATTGGACGGAGGGTTTGGCGCGACGCACTGCGCTCCGGTGGCGCGCAAGATATACCAGGCGATTGTCCGCGAGGAGCAAACCACCCAACCCAAACCGGCGCTGGCCGGCAATTAAATGCGCGACATATATCTAAATCCACGGAGGCGGGAGTTCGACTGGCCGTTGCTGCTCTCGGCGGCGGCGCTGGCGGTGGTGGGGGTGCTGTTTGTTTTCAGCGCGACGGAGGAAGCCTCCCAGGATTTACCCCTGTACCAGCAGAAGTTTTTCCAGCAAATCATCTGGTGCGCCGTCGGGTTGGGGGCGGCGGGGGCCGTTTGCCTGGTGGATTATGGGAAGCTGGCGCGGTGGTCGCGGGTGGTCTATTGGGGGTCCATCGCGTCGCTGGTGGCGGTGATCTTGTTCGGTGCGGTGCGCAACGGGGGGCGGAGATGGCTCTTCCACCTGCAACCGTCGGAATTTGCCAAGATCGCCTTCATTATGGTGCTGGCGGATTTCTTGAGCCGGCCGGTGGAGGAATTGCGGCGTCCTCGGGTGTTTTTTGCCGCGCTGGGATATACGGCGCTGCCGTTTCTCCTGATCTTGATGGAGCCGGACCTGGGTTCGGCGCTGGTGTTCCTGTCGGTCTGTCTGGCGATCATGTTTGTGGCCGGGGTGCCCAATCGTTTCCTCCGCAGACTCGCGGCCTGCGTGGTCCCGGCGGTGGTGCTGATGCTGGCGATGATTGTGTATGCGCCGGCCAAGGTCACCATCGTCAAACCGTATCAGAAAGTCCGGTTGCTGTCCTACTTTGGGTTGGTCGGCAAAAAGGAAAAGGAGTCGGCGAATTACAACGTCAATCAGTCGCTGATCTCCGTGGGGTCGGGAGGTTTGTTCGGGAAGGGCTGGCGGCAGGGGACCTGGCACGAGCTGGGTTTTCTGCCCTCGGCCGGAGCACACAATGATTTCATCTTCTCGGTCGTCGCCGAGGAGGAAGGCTTTGTCGGAAGCGTCGTGGTCCTGGCGCTCTATACGGTGCTCCTGTTCAGCGGGATCAAAATCGCCAGCCAGGCGCGCGACCGCCTGGGACAATTGCTGGCCGTCGGCGTGGTGACGCTTCTCTTCAGCCACGTCTTCATCAACATTGGTATGAACATACGCTTGATGCCCGTGACGGGCATTCCACTGCCGCTGCTCAGTTATGGCGGGTCTTCGGTGGTTTGCTCGCTGATCGCCATTGGCCTCTTGCACAACGTCCACATCTATCGAAAATCGTATTAGTTATGAGTGATCGAAACTTTTCCAGGCGCCGCCGCGGCGGCATGCGCTTCCGCCCCGCCGGCGGCTTCGCCAACAAACCAGACCGCTCCGCCCAGGAAGCCCGCGCCGAGGCGACGGGCCAAAAGGCCCCCGACCTGCCCTTTGACCGTTCGCGCCATGAGCAGGAAATTGAGCGGGCCGAAAACGTGGCCGCCGGCCTGCCCCCGGAAGGCCCCGCCGAAATATCCCCGCCCCAGGAGCAGCCCGGCGGCGGGAGGGGAGACTTCCGCAAACCTCATCTGGACACCCCGGAAGAAGTCCAGGAGGAGAAGTTTGAACCCGTGCAGTTGGCCGAACCGGCCCCCAAGGGCCTGGTGGAGAGCCTCAAGGCCCGCGTCCACAAGGTCGTCAAAAAGGTGCAGCGCTTGATCAAGCCGGAGGTCCGCACCAATAAGGACCTCATCATCAACGCCGAATCCCTCGAAACCCGCGTCGCCGTCACCGAAGAGGGCCGCCTGGAGGAATTCACCATTGAGCGCACGACGGAGGAGCGGCTGGTGGGCAGCATTTTCAAGGGCAAAGTCCGCAATTTGGAGAACAGCATGAAAGCGGCCTTTGTGGATATCGGCTTCGAGAAAAACGCCTTCCTGCATTATTGGGACATTATCCCCGCTCCCTTTGACAGCGGGGTGGAAGTGGTCGAGCGGCAGACCAAGCGGCGCGAGCGCCCGCGCATCACCCAGCAGGACATCCCGCGGCATTATCCTCCGGGCAGCGAGATCATCGTGCAGGTGACCAAAGGCCCCATCGGCACCAAGGGACCGCGCGTGACCACCAATCTGGTGTTGCCGGGCCGCTATCTGGTGCTCCTGCCGCACTCCGAGCAGAGCGGCATTTCCCGCAAAATCGAGAACCCGGAGGAGCGCCAGCGCCTGAAAAGCATCCTCCGTGAAATCAATATCCCGGACGACATGGGGGTCATCATGCGCACGGCGGGCGAGGGGCAACGGAAGGCCTATTTCATCAGCGACCTGGCCCTCCTCCTGGAGCAGTGGACGGAAATCCAGGAAAAGATCAAGAATCAGCCCCCGGCCACCTGCGTGTTCCAGGAACCCGACCTGATCGAACGCTGCGTGCGCGATTTCCTCACCGAAGACGTGGAGCGGGTGGTGGTGGACAACAAGCAGGCCTACGACCGCATGTGCGGCATTGTCTCGCGCATTTCCGCCGGCGGCCGGCGGACCGGCGCGTTGGAAAAGATCATTTTCTACAACGAGCATCAGCCCATCTTCGACCGCTTTAACATCACCCGCCAACTGGAGAACGCCTTCTCACGCCAGGTGCAATTGAAGAGCGGCGGCCACCTGGTCATTGACGAGACCGAGGCCCTGGTGGCCATTGACGTGAATACCGGACGGCACAAGAGCAGCCGCGACCAGGAATCCACCATCCTGCGCGTCAACCTGGAGGCCGCCGACGAAATCTGCCGCCAACTGCGCCTGCGCAACATGGGCGGCCTGATCGTGCTCGATTTTATTGACATGAAATCCCGGCGCGACCAGCAGGCCGTTTGCCAGCGCATCAAGGACGGCTTGCGCCGCGACCGCGCCAAGACGCACGTCCTGCCCATCTCGCAGTTGGGCCTGCTGGAAATGACCCGCCAGCGCCATTCCGAAAGCGTGCGCAGCGCCGTCTATGACGACTGCCCTTACTGCAAGGGCCGCGGCAAGGTCAAAAGCTCCATCACCATGAGCGTGGAAATCCAGCGCAAGCTCAACGAAATCCTCAAAAAGCGCTCCCGCGACGAATCCGATTTCCAGCTGCGCATCGCCGTCCATCCCACCGTCCTGGAGCGCCTGCGCAACGAGGACGAGAAGCTCATCATCGAAATGGAGAAGCGTTATTTCGGCAAGCTCTCCTTCCGTCCCGAACCCGCCTTCCACGCCGAGCAATTCAAAATCGTCAACGTGGCCACCAACGAGGAACTGGTGAGCGTGGGGTCGTAAACTAATGTGGAATGACCAACTTGCGGTTGCGCATCGGGATGAGGCGAAGTAAATTAACCAGTGATTGGTCAATTTAAATCGATCCATATATGGAAAGCGTAACCGCATTTGAGGCCAAGACCCGCTTCGGCGCGCTGCTCGAAAGGGTGGCGCGTGGCGAAGAGGTCATCATTACCCGGCACGAAAAGCCCGTGGCGCGAATCGTGCCGGAAGGCCGGTGCAATCTGGAGGCCGTGCGTCGGGCTGTCGTGGAACTTAGAGAGTTGAGCAAGCAGATTGCCGCACACAACAAGGGCAAGCCAAGAATCACGGACGCCGAAGTCAAGTCCTGGATTGAGGAAGGGCGGCATTGAGCGCGGGCTTTGTGGTGGATGCATCCGTCGGGTTTGCCTGGGTCTATCACGGTCAGGCAACGCCAGAAACCGCCAAGCTCCTGGATGAGATTGAATCGGGCGTTACCGTCTTGGTGCCCTCCTTCTGGTTTTTAGAGGTGGCGAATGTGCTCCTGGTTGCGCAGCGTCGCAATAAAATCACAGTCGCAGAAAGGAAATCCGCTGCGGAGAAACTTGGCACGATGGAATTCAAGGTGGACGATGAGGCCACTCGCAATGCTTTCGATCAAATCAGCGAGCTTGCCGAGCAAAATGGACTTACCGTGTATGACGCAGCCTATCTCGAAATCGCGTTGCGCCGGAAATTGTCGCTTGCCTCTCGAGACGAGGCATTGAGAAACGCGGGCAAGCGATGTGGTCTTCAACTGGTCTGATCAATGAATCAATCGCTCCGCATCGCCGACTCGACTTTCGCGCTGCCCTGTGCCATCTTGTGCCGTGCCGGTTAATAAACTTGAACAACTGCAACATCTGCTCCGCTCCTTCGGTTCCTGCCTAGTGGCGTACTCAGGAGGCGTGGATTCGGTGTTGCTGGCCTATCTTTCCTCCCAGGTTTTGGGCGACA
>Ga0187862_10006617_pt1 | contig 10503 bp, 9 predicted proteins | sample June2016WEW_10_1_FD_133003 | JGI IMG/M metagenome (GOLD analysis project Ga0187862, IMG submission 133003) | Peatland microbial communities from SPRUCE experiment site at the Marcell Experimental Forest, Minnesota, USA - June2016WEW_10_150 | ecosystem: Environmental > Terrestrial > Soil >...
CGAGTATCGGTACCCCTTCATCGATGTGGAATCGTGGGGCACGCAGACGATCGAGCCCATCGCGCAGCTCGTTCTGCGCCCTAACGAGACGCAGATCGGAAAGTTCCCGAACGAGGACGCTCAAAGCGTGGTCTTCAGCGACAGCAATCTGTTTTCGATCGACAAATTTTCCGGCTGGGATCGCGTCGAAGGCGGCGGCCGCCTAAACGCCGGATTCCAGTACACAGCACAGGTCAACAAGGCAGGCTCCTTCAATGTCCTGTTCGGGCAATCCTACCAGCTCTATGGCGTGAACTCATATTCAGCCGCCGATCTGACCAATACCGGATTAGAAAGCGGCCTTGACAAGACCGTCTCCGATTACGTCGGACGCATCACGTATCAGCCGAACCAGGTCTTTTCATTCACCGCACGCGGCCGTTTCTCCTCCGGCGGGTTTGATCCCGGCATCGGCCAAGACATCAAAGCCTTCACGCCCGAGCGACTCGAGTTCGAAACCCGCGCCAACTTCGACCGCTGGACGGTGCAGTTGATGTATGGTGACTACGCGGCGCAGCCGGAAATCGGCTTTTTGACACGGCGCGAGGAGATCCTCACCGGCGCCTCCGTCAAGGTGACACAGAACTGGGTCCTGCTGGGCTCGATCCGCTATGACCTCGCCGTCCATCAGTTCGAGCAAACCCGGTTCGGAATCGGCTACACTGACGATTGTCTGCTGGTGTCGCTGAACTACATTACGTCGTACATTTATACTGGGACGACCCCGACGCCGAACAACACGGTCATGTTCCAATTTAGCTTGCGCACGCTTGGCCCCGACGTGCTGGCCCCGATCGCTAGTCCATTCTAAATTGCGCCGCAGGACACTATTGTCAAGGTCTCGAGGCTGGAGGAAAGGGGACAGCGCGCTGCCTGTCCAAGGAGCAACTGAAGTGAGATCGCAGATCCTGTTTTGTGCCCGTTGGAAGGCTGCCGCTGCGAGCATGCTCGCAGCGGTGCTGATCTTCGCGGTGCCGTCAGGCGCCCGCGCGCAACAGGTTGTTGCGTTCGTCAACGGCCAGCCGATTACGACACTCGATGTCGAGCATCGAGCCAAGTTCATTCAGATGAGCACCAAAAAACCGCCATCGCGCAGGGAAGTGCTCGATAGCCTTATTGACGAGATTTTAGAGGTGACGGAAGCCAAACGTTTCGGTCTCGACGTCCCGGATTCCGAAGTCGATAATTCCTATTCCACCGTTGCAACGCGTATGGGCATCGACAAACAGAAGCTGACGCAGCTGCTCACGAGTGGTGGCGCCAGCGAAGACACCCTGAAGCGGCGCTTGCGTGCACAGACTGCATGGACTGGTCTCGTCCGCGGACGCTACAAGGCAAGCCTTGAAATCGGCGACAAGGATGTCGAGGCGCAGCTCCAGCTGCACAAGCCTGAAGAAAAGAAGGCCGTAGGATACGAATACATCATGCGGCCCGTCGTCTTTATTGTGCCGCGCGGCTCGCCCGACGCCGCTTACGAAGCCCGCAAACGTGACGCCGAGGCTTTGCGCGCGCGCTTTGCAAACTGCGACGACGGCATTTCCTTTGCACGCGCCCTGCCCGACGTCGCGGTGCGCGACCAAGTGTCGAAGTATTCCTCGGATCTGGCGCAGCAACTGCGCGATATTCTTGACGGTACCGCGATTGGCCACCTGACGCCGCCGGAAACGACCGCTGAAGGCATACAGATGTTCGCGGTGTGCACCAAGAGAGAGACAAAGTCCGATACGCCGGAGATGAAGGAAATTCGCGAACAGATGTTTCAGCAAAAGTTTGGCGCGCAAGCCAAACGCTACCTCGAGACTTTGCGGCGCCAGGCGATGATCGAATACAAGATGCCCGAGGACAAATAGGCCACAAGAAGCAAAATCGTGAAGCCATTGGCATTGACGCTCGGCGAGCCAGCGGGGATCGGCCCCGACCTTGCCCTCGCGGTCTGGCATCGTCGCGCCGAGCTTGACCCGCCGCGATTTTACGTCGTTGCCGACCCCGAATTTCTTCGCCGCCGCGCCGCTCGGCTGAAATTGGACGTCCCGATCGCGAACGTGACGCCGGCCTTGGCCGGCGCAACGTTTCCGTCGGCGTTGCCGGTGGTTGCCCTCGACATCGCGGTGAGCGCCGAGCCCGGCCGCCCTGACCGATCGAGCGCGCCGGCCGCCATTGCCTCCATCCGCCGCGCGGTGGCCGACGTTTTGGCCGGCGACGCAGCAGCAATCGTCACCAATCCGGTGGCAAAGAACGTGCTCTACAATTGGGGATTTGCCGAGCCCGGCCACACCGAATTTCTGGCCACGCTGCTGCAGGAAGCGACCGGCAAGACGCGACGGCCGGTGATGATGCTGTGGTCGCCGGAGCTTGCCGTCGTGCCGGTGACGATCCACTTGCCGCTTCGAGAAATTTTCCAGCACCTTTCGACGGAACTCATTGTCGAGACCGGACGTATCGTCGCGCGCGACCTCGCCTTACGGTTTCGCGTGCCGCGTCCGCGGCTCGCGATCGCCGGGCTTAACCCCCATGCCGGCGAGAACGGTGCGCTCGGCGAGGAGGACCGTGCGATCGTGGCGCCGGCCGTCGCCCGGCTGGTCGCCGATGGCATCGATGCGAGAGGTCCGCTGCCGGCCGATTCGCTGTTTCATAAGCAGGCGCGCGCGACCTACGACGTGGTTTTGTGCATGTATCACGACCAGGCGCTGATCCCGATCAAGACGCTTGCATTCGATCACGCCGTCAACGTCACGCTCGGCCTTCCCTTCGTACGAACATCGCCGGATCACGGCACCGCCTTCGACATCGCCGGCACCGGCATCGCCGATCCGACAAGCCTCATTGCCGCGCTACGGCTGGCGGCGCGGCTCGCCTTGGCGGACGGCCCGGCGCCGCTGCCCGCATCGTGACCTCCACGCCGGACGACCTGCCGCCACTGCGCGAAGTCATTCGCCGGCACGGTCTCTTCGCCAAAAAATCTCTTGGCCAGAATTTCCTGCTCGACCTCAATCTCACGGCGCGCATCGCGCGAGCGGCGGGGGCGGTTGCGGGCGTGACGGTGCTGGAGATCGGCTCAGGGCCCGGCGGTCTCACGCGTGCGCTGCTGGCGCTCGGCGCCGACCGTGTAATCGCGGTCGAGCGCGACGAACGCGCAATCGCGGCTTTGCAAGAGATCGCCGAACGTTATCCTGGGCGCCTCCACATCGTTACGGGTGACGCACTTACGTTCGACCCGCGCTCCAGTCTCGATCACGCGCCGGTGCGGATCGTCGCCAACCTGCCCTACAACATCGCCACGGCGCTCCTCGTCTCCTGGGTGTGCGTCGAGCCGTGGCCGCCCTGGTACGATGCCGCAATCCTCATGTTCCAGCGCGAGGTCGCCGAACGCATCGATGCCGCTCCCGGCTCAAAATCCTACGGCCGCCTTTCGGTGCTGGTACAGTGGCGCTGCCACGCGCGCATTCTGTTCGACGTCAACCCCGCCGCTTTTGTGCCGCCGCCGAAGGTCACGTCCTCGCTCGTGCATCTTGTGCCACGGCCGGCGCCGCTGGCGTGTGATCGCAAGCTACTCGAGACCGTAACGCAGGCCGCGTTTGGTCAGCGGCGCAAGATGCTGCGTCAAAGCCTGCGTTCGCTCGGCGCCGACGTTGCGGCGCTGCTCGCGGCCGCGAGCTTAAGCCCAACGGCGCGCGCCGAGGACATCCCGATCGCCGGCTTTGTGTCGCTGGCGCGAGCCCTCGCCGTGCAACGCGGTCTCGGGCATGATGCGCGCGATTAATGTCCGGGAGAGAAACGCCGCCATGACCAAGATGCACCGCCAGTCGCTCGTTGCTTATGGGCAGCCGCTCTGCGAAACCGTCGTCGATTGCCCAACACCGCGCGGCAGCGAAGTGCTGGTGCGCATCGAGCGGTGCGGTGTGTGCCATTCCGATCTGCACATGCAGGACGGCTATTTCTCGCTCGGCGGCGACAAAAAGCTCGACGTCAGCGCCGGACGGTCTCTGCCATTCACGCTGGGTCACGAGATTGCCGGCGTGATCGAAAGCGCCGGAGGAGACGCCAGCGACGCGAAGATCGGCAGCCGCGTTGCGGTTTATCCCTGGATCGGTTGCGGCGTCTGCCCCGCCTGTCTCGGCGGCGAGGAGAATCTGTGCGCCAATCCTCGTCATCTCGGCATCGCTGTCGATGGCGGCTACGCCACTCACGTACTCGTTCCGCATTCGCGCTACCTCCTCGATTACGCGCCGCTATCGCCGGACTTCGCTGGCCCGCTGATGTGTTCCGGGTTGACCGCCTATGCTGCGCTTAAGCGCCTCGCCAACCGACCCGAACGCGGGCCGGTGCTGCTCATCGGGCTCGGCGGCGTCGGCATGATGGGCCTTGCCATTGCCCGCGCGCTGTTTCGCACGCCGCCGATCGTCGCCGACATCGATGCGGAGAAACGAAACGCCGCGCTCGCCGCCGGCGCCGCCCAAGCCTACGACCCGTCCGATCCCCAAGCGCGCAAGGCGGTGATGGCGGCAACCGGCGGGCTGCTCGCAATCTGCGATTTCGTCGGCTCCGACAAGTCGCTGCAATTCGCGACCGGCCTGCTGGGGCGCGGCGGCAAGGTTGTAGTGACGGGACTTCTGGGCGGCAACTTTTCGATCGCCGCCGCCCTGTTCGGGATCAAGGCGATGACTATCGAGGGCACGCTCACCGGCACGCTCACCGAGGCGCGCGAGCTGCTCGACCTGGTGCGCGCAAAAAACATTGCGCCGATCCCGACCCGCGACCGTCCGCTGGCGCAAGCCCAGGCGGCGCTCGATGACTTACGAGCCGGGCGTGTTGTGGGGCGTACGGTGCTATCGGTTTAGAAGGCGGGCCATGCTATTTGATTATGCACGCAGATGACGTGTCAATTCAGTGGACTGTGAGCGTAATCAATTAAATGCACTGTCACGTAATTCTCGTAATTCTGTCACCGTAATTCACGTAATTCACCGTAATTCAGAAATCGAATCAATGTCGTGTTTGGTCCGGTTGTTCGACAAGAATGCGCTCCACTGCATCCGCAAGGATCATTTCGAATTCCCTAATCTGTTGCGGCGAAGCCCCAAGACCGGCTAAGTGCGGTGCGGACGACCCAATGCCGCGCAGATATTCGCGGAGCTGATGCTCGAATGCTCCGTCGACAAAAAACTCATAGTTCAAGTGCGGCGCGCAGTCATAAATTCTTTCCTTCTTTCGCAATTTAGACCGCGCCGGATAGCGTTCACGCATGCCCGCCGGCATGGCGATCGGCACGTAGCGCAGCTTGCCTTCAAGGGTAGCAAGACTGGAGGTCGCGAACGCGGCGTTAAGATAGGGTTCGACGCACCGCCGTGCTTTATCCAAGGCCGCATCCGCAGGCTGAAAGACTTCGGCTGAGGCCCAGAAGCACAAACCGTACTCCTCTATCGCATGATGTTGTTGAGACGTGGCAGAGTGCCATTTTCGATCTGATACCAGAACAGCCGGATGTTTTCATCAACCATCGCGGGATATCGCCACTGATACTGTGCTTGAGTGGCGTAGCGCACGTTCTCGGGAATTACGAATTACGACGAATTACGGTAACAGTGCATTTAATTGCTCTCTCGCCGCTTCGGTTTTGGACCGCGTTTCCAGAGCCTCACAACTTCGCCTGCAAACCGCGCACGAAGGCGGAGAGGCCGATCTGTCGCTCGCGCTTGAGCCGCTCCGCGGCGAGAATGGCGCGCACTTCGGCGAAGGCGTCGGCCTTTTCACGATTGACGATGACGTAGTCGTATTCCGGCCAATGGCTCATCTCGCCCGCCGCCTTAGCCATGCGCGAGCCGATGATGGCGTCGCTATCCTGCGCGCGGCGGTGCAGCCGCCGCTCCAGTTCCTTGACCGTGGGCGGCAAGATGAAAACGCTGACGAGATCGTCGCGCGCCTTCTCGCGGAGTTGTTGCGTGCCCTGCCAATCGATATCGAACAGGACATCGCGCCCGGCCCGCAGGGCCTGCTCCACGGGACGCCGCGGCGTGCCATAGGAATGGCGGAAGACTTCGGCCCATTCCAAAAGCTTGCCCGATTTTACCATGGCCTTGAAGCGGGCAGCGTCGATGAAATGATAATCGCGCCCGTCGACCTCGCCGCGACGCTGCGGGCGTGTCGTCACCGACACCGAAAGCTCGACGCCCCGATCAACCTTCAACAACATGCGCGACAGCGTGGTCTTGCCTGCGCCCGATGGCGAGGACAAAACAAGCATGAGTCCACGGCGCGCAATTTGTTTTTTATTCCGGTGCGCGCGGGTCATGCTCTATTCCACGTTCTGGACCTGTTCGCGGAACTGCTCGACCGCGGCCTTGAGCTCCAGGCCGACATTGGTGAGTTCGACATCGTCCGCCTTGGCGCACAGCGTGTTGGCTTCGCGATTAAGCTCCTGGGCGAGAAAATCCAGACGGCGGCCGATCGGTCCACCCTGGCCGATGAGAAGCTGCGCCTGCGCGACATGCGCCGCGAGGCGGTCAAGCTCTTCGCGAACGTCGGCTTTGGTGGCAATCAGGATCGCCTCCTGATGCAGCCGGTCGAGATCGAAACGCTCGGACTGGGCTAACAGCGTTGCGACCTGTTCGGCGAGCCGCGCGCGGATCGCCTCGGGCCGCCGCCCGGGCGTCGCCTCGCCACGTAGCGCAAGCGCGGAAATTTCGCCGAGCCGCGCGGCCAGCACGCGGCCGAGCGCGGCACCCTCGCGCTGGCGCATTTCGGCAAGCGCGCCGAGAACCTGGGCGAAGCCGGCTGTAACTGCCGCCTCCGCGCTGCGCCGTTCCTCCTCGCGCTCCTCTGCGTCGCCGACCTCCATGACGCCCTTGAGCGCGAGAAGGCCGTCGAGCGAGGGCGGTGACGCCTCAATGCGCGGTGCGAGTTGCTTCAGTGTCGTCAGCACCGCATCGAGCACGGCGGCATTAATGCGCACCACCGGCACGGCACCGCTGCGCTCCACCGTCAGGTTCGCTTGAATGGAGCCGCGCGCGAGCCGCTCGGCAGCTTGGGCGCGAACTGCCACCTCGATCGCATCCCAGCCGGGCGGAAAGCGAAGCCGCAAATCGAGGCCTTTGCCGTTGACCGACTTGACCTCCCAGGCCCAGGCATACGAGCCGCTGACGCCGTGGCCGCGAGCAAAGCCGGTCATGCTCGACAGCGCCATGGAATGAGATCCCCATTGGGAAAATTGCGAAAAAATTCGCGCCGAACTTAGCGGCGGCTTCCCGCTGTCACAAGGGCGATGACGCGCTAGTGCGTCGTCTGCGTGTTTTGGTTGCGACGGGCCGGCGAGCGGCGCGGCTGCGGCGCCGGAGCAGACGGAACCGCCACGGCCTGCGGGGGCGACGAAGACGACTGTGCGTCAGCAGGAGCCTCGGTTTCAAGAGCGCGCAGACGCGCGACGTTCTTCTGGTGTTGTTCGTAGGTTTCCGCGAAAGCGTGGCCACCGGCGCCGTCGGCCACGAAGTAGAGCTCGCGGGTACGCGCCGGATTTGCCGCCGCCTCGAGCGAGGCGCGGCCCGGATTGGCGATCGGCCCCGGCGGCAATCCGTCGATCTGGTAGGTATTGAAGGGCGTCGGCTGATCGATCTCGCTCTTCATGATCGGACGGCCGAGCGTGCCCTTACCGCCAACCAGCCCGTAGATGATGGTCGGATCCGATTGCAGCCTCATCTTCTGTTTCAGCCGGTTGACGAACACCGCGGCGACGCGCGTTCGCTCCTCCGGCTTTCCGGTTTCCTTCTCCACCAGGGAAGCGAGAATAACGAGTTGATCCGGCGTTTTGATCGGCAGATCCGGAGCGTGACGCTCCCAGATCTCCTTGAGCACGCGCTGCTGAGCCTGTTGCATGCGCTGGATTATCTGTTCGCGCGTCACCCCGCGGGTGAAATTGTAGGTATCGGGCAGTAGGGTGCCTTCGCGCGGGATTTCCTTGATGTTCCCGGTCAGAACATCGTCGTCCAAAAGACGCGCGACGATCTGCTCGGAGGTCAAGCCTTCCGGAACGGTGAGCTGGTGCGGCACTACACGGCCTTCGACGATGGTTGCGACCACGTCGCGCAAGCTGGCGTGCGCCTTGAACTGATATTCGCCTGCCTTGAGATCCTCACGCGCCTTAAGCGCGAGCACGCCGCCAACAAACACCCAAGGCTGATCGATGACACCGTCACGAACGAGGACATCGGCGATGTCGCGGATGCCGGAGCCGCGCGGAATATTGACGACGCGGTCCTCCGGCAACGGTCCGGAAGCGTCGAACCGCTGCTTGCCGATCACCAGCGCAACGCCGGCCAGGATCGCCGCCAGTATGAAGAGGCTGATAATGGCGTTGCCGATAACGACAAAAGGATGCCGCGCGCTCTTGGATCGTGTGGTCGGTACTTCGACAGTATCCGGCTCAAGTGCCGTTCGCGGGCTGCGCGGCGTGATGTGTTTTGAATTCTTTGAACTCATTGAAGCAGCGCCAATTCCCGTCACCAACCGTTCCGATAGAGGCGGGTAAGGCTCGCCTGCGCCCGCTTCGGCCTTTCCAGGGTCCCGGGATGATGATGGCACAGATCCACGCGCTGACGGGCGTTGGTTGGCAGCGGATCGCGTGGCCGCCGCCGCGGCTGGCGCAGCAGTTTGTCGCGCCGCCAGAGCCGCGAGCGTCGCGGCACTGCTCCCATTCGCCGGTCGTTCCGACGCAGCTTTCGGCTTTTCGGCAGCCGACGCAGCGGGGCGCGGTTTTTGCGCGAGGGGTCCGGTCGGCGTGGACGCGACCGCACTCGTGCCCGCGCTCCGCGACGGCTGTTCCGAGCGTGCCGATTTCGACGGGTTTGAAGATTTGTCCGCTGCGGGCGCGACGCCTGTGATCGTTGAGCCAGGCTTTTCCGGCGCACGCGCCGACGTCACGCGCGGAGACACTACAGCGCGGTTGCTGCCGTTGGGCGGTGGATCGGACCCGGTCACCGCGGCATATCCACTTTTGTACTCAGCATGAATAACGACGAGCCTTGACCAGCGAACCGAAGCTCGCCAATTTCTTCCGCGTCCGCCCATGGGTAGGATGGTGGGCTCGCACTGATTGCAGGCGAGTGCGGAGCAAATATGGCGAAACAGGGATTGGCGCCACTAGTTCGGCATCCGGCGGAATACGAGCGACGCGTTGGTGCCGCCAAACCCGAACGAGTTCGACAGCACCAGATTGACAGAGCGCTTGCGCGGCTTGTGCGGCACAAGGTCGAGGGCTGTGGCGACGGACGGATTGTCGAGATTGATCGTTGGCGGCACCACCTGATCGCGAATCGCGAGCAAGCAGAAAATCGCCTCGACGGTGCCGGCGGCTCCGAGCAGATGACCGATCGAGGACTTCGTTGACGACATACTGATACTGCCCGCGGCATTGCCGACCAGCCGCTCGACGGCTTTGAGTTCAATCTCGTCCCCGAGCGGCGTCGACGTGCCGTGCGCGTTGATGTAGTCGAGATCGCCGGGCGAAATGTCTGCGCGCTTGATCGCGGCCTTCATGCAACGCAGCGCGCCATCGCCGTCCTCGGCCGGCGCTGTGATGTGGAAAGCGTCGCCGGAGAGGCCGTAACCGACAAGTTCGCCATAGATGCGGGCGCCGCGCCGCTTTGCGTGGTCGTACTCCTCGAGCACCACCGCGCCTGCGCCTTCGCCCATGACAAATCCATCGCGGTCCTGGTCGTATGGCCGCGATGCGCGTTCGGGCGTGTCGTTGAACCCGGTCGATAGCGCGCGACACGCGGCAAATCCGGCAACCGACAGGCGATTGACCGGCGATTCAGTGCCGCCCGCCACCATCACGTCAGCGTCGCCGAGCGCAATAAGCCGCCCGGCGTCGCCGATGGCGTGAGCGCCGGTGGAGCAAGCAGTGACCACGGCCGAATTGGGACCCTTCAGCGAATGCTCGATCGACACGTAGCCTGAAGCAAGATTGATGATCCGGCCGGGAATGAAGAATGGCGAGACGCGGCGCGGACCGCGATCGCGCATGATTAGGGCCGTTTCCGCAATGCCCTCGATGCCACCGATGCCGGAGCCGAGCAGGACACCGCTCGTAATCTGGTCTTCATACTCTTGTGGGTGCCAGTCGGCGTCATCGAGCGCCTGTTTAGCCGCCGCCATCGCAAAGAGAATGAACCGATCGACCTTGCGCTGTTCTTTGGGCTCCATCCACTGATCGGGATTGAAGGTACCCTCCGTACCGTCGCCGCGCGGGATCTGGCCCGCGATCTTGCACGGAAGATCGGAGACTTCGAAAGTCTCAATGCGTCCGATTCCGCTCTGCCCCGCGAGCAATCGCTGCCACGTCGGCTCGACCCCGCAAGCAAGCGGCGTCACCATGCCAAGACCAGTGACGACGACGCGTCTCATCATTAGCGCTCCGGCCAGACGCTTTGGCCCATACCTTCTCGGTGAAGCCCGCCGCGGTGTTACGCGCCC
>Ga0187862_10006623_pt1 | contig 10491 bp, 11 predicted proteins | sample June2016WEW_10_1_FD_133003 | JGI IMG/M metagenome (GOLD analysis project Ga0187862, IMG submission 133003) | Peatland microbial communities from SPRUCE experiment site at the Marcell Experimental Forest, Minnesota, USA - June2016WEW_10_150 | ecosystem: Environmental > Terrestrial > Soil >...
GACGCTGAACGGCACCATTGAGTCGAAAGTTTTTTTGCACCTGATGTCGCTATTCTCCGAGATTGAGCGGGATCTCATTTCCGCCCGCACCAAGGAGGCCCTGAAAGCCAGGAAAGCACAGGGGGTGAAGCTAGGCCGTCCAAAAGGGCCTGGCAAGAGCCGGCTGGACCAGTACAGGCCGGAAATAGAGGCTCTGCTAAAGAACGGTTCTACAAAGGCGTATATTGCCAGGAGATATAAGGTCAGCGAGCCGACCATGTTCAACTGGCTGAAGAAGAACAAGATCGACATCAAGGCCCAGGACTTGCCTTAAACACTGCCGGCACGATTAGACCGCGTGCGGCAGCCTTCATCCCCCGCCTATCGGCAGAGGCCTACTCATCACGGAAGGGTTGGGATCCGATCAAGATTTTGCTTTGCCTGATAAGATTCCGGATTATTACACGGGTGGCTATAGCTTCTGCTGAATACCGGCCATGCTTCCACGCATTCTTGTTCCCCTTCGGTGCTCCCGTGCTCTTCCCACCATGAAGCCTACATCTTCCGTTCGGCATGGAGGGCATGAGACAAAGTGTCCCCTGCCTCGTTTTCGCACCGCAGCGTTTCGCGTTTCTGAAGTTCGAGGACAGTCCCGGTTTCTTGTTCGAGGAGTCCCTTGCGTGGGGTTGTTCCTTGTTTTTCATCCGCTACCCCCTCCCCCCTGGTTTGGGTGATCGCGCCCACGATGGCCTGTCCGCCTTGGTGGACATGGACATGTTCGACAATAACTTTCTGTTCTCCCTTCGAGCGGTACTTTTTCAGTGCTTCCACCTGCGCTGTAAAAGTCCGCAGGAGCTTTGTAGCCATGCTGGTAAACTTGTCAACATTATCTACCCACTTTCCATTACCTGCGTCCCTCAGCATCATCATGGCCGTGTTGTGAGTTGCAACCATCTGAGCGGCAAGCATCCCCTCGATTTCATTCTGGGGGCGTATACCTTGCAAAAGGGCGCAAATAGTGTTGACTTGTTGAACATCGAACTTTCCATTGATCGAAGCCGCTTGATTAATTAAAGCAACGCCCGCCTCAATATCAAAAGTGCCGGTCGCATCCTTCAAGGCCGAAACCCAGGCGAGTTTTCCCCCTGGAAAATCAGGATCGACCATGATTCCACCTTCCGGGCTTTTGCAAAACCTCAGTGGTTTTTTAGAATTGTCGACCAGTTTAACATAGTCGAGAAGCTGCTCTTTTTGCTCCTCCGATAGCTGATTGAACAATTCATCGTCCTTTTTCGAAGCTTGGTCGATCTGCTCTTGTTCGCTAATCTTTGATTGCTTTTTGGCCATCTGCGCCCCTCTTAGACTGTCGTATAGGACCCCTCTGAGACAAAATCAAACCGCTTCCATGTCGACCCCACAACACAGAACAGCTCATAATGCTGTGCTCTGGCAAGCTCCCGCTCGAATCGTTCCCGGTTGTCGTTCATCAAACAGGCAATCAGGTCATTCAGTTCCTTTCGTTCGATTTCAATCCGGTCAGTGAATCCCGGTAAGCTGTAGTCGCCGGTCGGCAGGGTTAGCCGTTCGGTGTGAGCATGGAAGCGCTCAAAGGTGAACGGCGCCTGTTCGCGGGTATCAATTAAGATTCGCACTGGCAAATCTCCTGCATGGATGTTGACTGAACGGCCATTGGCCAGGGAAACCGTCCCAGGGTTCAGATCGGCATTGTCCGAGAGCCATCATTGAGCCGGTTCCATGTCGAAAATGCGTACAGGCGTTGCAGGTCACTTTCGTGCGAGGCTGATCCGGTGCAGAAACGACCGATGCCATACGGGTCTCAGCCGACGCAGCTTCCGTCCGTAACAGTCTGATTAGCTCACTCTTGTGAGCCTTGAGAACCTCAATGATCTCAGGTGACATAGCCCCTTTTCGTGCGCGACACCGAAGGGAGTCATCTTCAGTCGAAACCGAGATACCCAGTTCGGCCAATCTGGATAATAATTGGTGCGTCGCAACGCTCATCTGATGATAACCTCGTCATATTCATCAATGCCTATACCCTCATTTCTGCCCAGATTCTTGTCGGATGTTTGGGTGACACCGGTGACACTAGGTGACACACCGGGTGATGGACTTTTTGGCTCGGTGACAGAGGTGACACACTTTTGGGGATTCGAATTTACTTCTATGTTTTTCTTGTGTGCCCCCTTTTCTCCCTTTTGTGCGCAAGGATTTTCTATACAAGGGTTTTCTATGGCCAAATAATCATGTAAGTGTGTCACCTTAGTCACTATGCGGGTTTGGTCCGTCATTGGGTGTGTCACCTCAGCGTCACCTCCAGTCACCTCGCCTTCATCCGCTCCTTGCCCGAAATACTCTTCAAGTGGGGATAAGCCCTCGTCCGTGTTTGGTTTCCTGATTCCTATGCGAGTGAAATGCCCCCCTTTGTTGTCACGCTTGTGCTTAACGCCTGCAAGCTTGAGCTGAAAGCAAAGCAAATCTCGCAAATTGGTAACGAAGGTATTAGACGCTAATTGCTTGCGCCCCGTTTCTGTGGCCCACTTGCAATAGTTTGGGTAAAGTTTTTCTCCAGCATTAAGGATTTCCTTACTCTTGGCGTCTACCGCAAGTCTACCGACATTGGTTTTGGAACAGGAAGAATAGACCAGATCTTCGTGCGCCCAGGCTGCAATCGGGTTGGTGTTCATTAGAGTTTGCATACCTACACCCGCAAGCGTTTTGACATGCTTTTCAGTATCCCTGAGTAATTCGGTCACCCTTTTTCCTGGCATACCGAGCACCCACACTATTACACCGGGGAGGAATGGTTGAAACTCGCCTTCCAGATCACGCCGTTTCTCGGATGGAACGGCATTCTCAAATCGCACGGTGATCCGCCTGCGCTGCAGCCCACTGGTGTAATCTGAGCTGGCCACTTCCTGGTTGGCCGCAATCAGGACCATCCCCCCGTAGCGGAAATGTTGCCCGCTCTGTTTGTGCTTTTCCTCGAAGGGGACTGAATCTCCACCAGTGATCGCTTTAAGCGTGGTTACGTCACCGCTATACTTCTCGGCATCCGTAATGGTACAAAGCCGCTTCCCATAAAGTTTGGCGGTCTCAAAGTTGTTATTCTCCAGGCGCTTCAGTTCGGTGACATGCACGTTTGAACCCCCTATTATGGCTTCGGCAAGCCGGATGAACGTGCCTTTTCCGCTGCCGCCCGGTCCAATGAGTTCGAGGTATCGATGGAGGTCCGCGCGTCCGGTTAGGATAGCATTTAGGTAGGCTCTGAGTAGTTCAACCAGCATGGAGTCTTTGACAGTCTCGTTGAGCCAATTTTTGACTGGGTCACAGGTTGCCACCGGCGAGTAATCGAATGGCAACTGCCAGGTAAAGAAATGCTCCTTTGCGTGCGGTTTGAAGGCCATGTCATCAAGAAACAAAACGCCGTTTCTAAAAGGAATCGTATTTCCAGGCGACTGGTGGTCGTCCCAACAGAGGTATAACGACAATTGATCCATAACCCCTTTTCGGTAGGTAATGTTGTAATCAGCATCCGGTTCAATGGTGGTAATGAGCCGGTCAACGATCTGCGCGGCTTCGAGATCGGTGATCGCCTGCCAGAAATTAGTTCGATACCGCATCCATTGCCTGGCGATTCTATCGTAGAGCATGTCCTTAATAAGTGGCTCAAGGATTGCTGCCGCTTTTTTATGTTTGAAGAGGTGCTTTCTTCCATCCTCGTCCTTCCAAAAAAGAGACAATCCGCTTTTTTGTCCCTCGTCGGTCGTTTTTCGCGCCTTACCGTCTCTGCCTGTAAGATCGTTTACTGCCTGCCGTGCTGCTTCGACCTGCTCTGACGTAGGTATCATTGAGCCTCGAACCATTCTTACGATGACATCGGAATGACCAGCCCTGAGCAAATCGTTGGCATCCTTCATACCTTCTGGCGCTTGCCTCCAACTCACTACTCGGACCCTTTCTCCGAGTTCTGCTATGGCTTTCAATGTGGCTTTTTGCCCTGCTTCGTCCCGATCCAAGAAGAGAATTGGCGTGTCGCCAAGATTCACAATCTTTCCAGGATCGGAGGCCGACATGATCGAGCAGACATCCGCATATTCATCTGCTCGATCAGGGAACGCATTCCACACGGAAAAAGCATCAATGATTGCCTCGGTGAGAACAAAGAACTCGCCGAAGCAACGCTTTCCGTCCACCTCATCATGTGCGTTGAAGAAGAAGCAGGCTGCCTTTCCGTCCGTGCCCTTAGCAAAAGTTTTTTTTGACCCGTCGATGGGAGTATACTGGAGGCCGACTATCCTCTTTCGGTCCGGTGACACCAAAGGGAAGACCAGGGCCTTCTTCTTGGCGGACCAGGCTATAAGCTTCCGGTCCTGGAGTTTTTTCACAATACGCTCGGAAAGTCCGCGCCTCTGCCGGAGGTAGTCTCTGGCCTCTGCGGGGATGCCTGCTTTCAAAAGGTATTCAAACCGCGCCGCAAAATCCTGAGTCCCGTTTGAATCCTTTGCCGGGGTCGGTCCGCCTGTCTCAATACCGAGTTCGGCCGCCAGGGCTTTGATTGCATCGCCCTTGTTGCACTTGACCGCCGCTGCGTAAATATCGATTGCATCAAATCCCTTGCCGCAGGCTCCAAAACAGTGTGCGCCCTCTCTATCCAACTTCAATGAAGGGTCGTGATCGTCATGAAAGGGGCAAAGGGAATGCGATCCGCTCTCGATGAAACGGGCTGGCCAAAATCTCCTGAAGAGGTCTCGGCAGTCGATGTGCGACTTAATAGTCTCGACAATTTGCTTGAAATTATTATTGCTTGCAGTCATAACTGATCTGCCCTAAAGAGTTTCGTCCTATTACCCAGCCGCGCCCCCCAGCGTGGTTTAGTCATTTTGTGCCGCTGCTGTCTCCTTTGTCGCTTGTGCTGGTGCGGAGTCTGCTTCGTGCCCCTGGACCCGGCTATGAATTATAGTCAGAGGGCATTGAGCAATAATTTTTGAAGCTGGTTTGCAATGCTCTTTTGTAAAAATCGAGAAAGTAGGTCATCCGCGTTATGATTTACCACGACACTGCCTCTGTCCTTTTGCCCACAGTCGCGCCCCGCGAGTGGTTTGTTTGCTTCTGGTCATTACTTCGGTCCCAGATCACTCGTGGAATGTCGGAGCCTCGTTTTCTTCCAAGCGTTAAGCTCGTCTTCGGGGTAATAGCAGAGGCGGCCGACTTTCAGGAACCTCGGGCCGATCCCCGTGACACGCCACTTTTCGAGCGTCCGCGGGGAGACACCCGCAGTCGTTCCGATGCCTCGTTCGTATTTAGAAGTTCCTCGATCTCCCTCTTTAGGGTTTCAGGCATAACAAACTCCTTCTTTTAGTTCGCTGTGCGTGGTTATGTTACGCCCCACTTTGACACAACATCATGAATTTACAAGTAAAAAGCTCATTTTCCCGGGGGTAGTTTTTGAGGATTTCGGTGGTGGAAACTACCGGGCAGTTTTTAGGGGAAAAAGAGTAAAAAACTACCCCTGATATGTAGAGGATCGAAGGATCAGATGATTTTGACGGAGCGAACAGGGCCTATGGTTAGCATCTCTTCTATTCTTTTCACAAAACCTTTCTTCCACTCTCTGACACTCGACTTTACCATGCTTTCGCTAATTTCAGTGCCTTCAGCAAGGTGTGGCTCCAGCGCAACACTAGCCAGCCTCGCAATGAAATCATGTTTCGGAAACATTGCGTGCATTTCAAGTATAATAAGCATCGACCGGATGAAGATATTAGCCCTGGCGTTCGGAGCCCCTGGATTCGGAACAAGACTTACCACGCACACTTCGTCTGCACTTCCCCCCTTATAGTATTTGATATGATTATCTACTTCGGCCGCCAATGCTTCCAGAGCAGCGGATATCGTTGATCGGATGGGAGCGTCGAAAAGCGCTTTATTTTCAACTTGTTCCAGAGTAGCGCATATCGTTGGTGTTGGGAACACCGTCTGCAAGCACGGCATCTCCAACTTGTTCCAGCAGAGTAACCTGTATCGTTGGTTGGATGGGAACGCAGTCTGCAAGCGCGGCATCTCCATTCTGCAATCTCAGTCGATCATCTTCGGCGAGCAGGGAGAGCACGGGCACATCGAGTTCGGTATTTCTAATGTTTCGTAATAACAATTTCGTTCTCTTACTAATATCTTGGAGCCTTTCAACTTGCGCACTCCGAGTTGACCGTTCCTTGCCGCTTTTTATGTAGCAAGAGGAGATCACCTGAAATAAATGATTCCATATTATGTACCTATCGATGTGTCCGCAGCTGTAGTTGTGCGGCATCTGATAAACAGAGATGCCCCTAGCGTCCACTGTCGCTTTTAAAACGTTCCATGCCGGAAGTCCTGCATTGTTCAGCGCCTCCACAAAGTCGTCCACGACCTTCTCAAAAACGGGCCATACCTGAATCATTTTAGGATTGGTCAACAGCCGTTTCAGCAGTTGCTTCTTTTTTTTTAGTTCCTTTTCTTCCGGTTTAGGATCGGGGAGCCGATTGTAATAGTCACAGAGGTATTTAGGCGCCCAATCTCGGCATTCCATAGGGCTCGTGCAGTTGTGTGAGTCAAGTACTGCGCATTCGATCATGGCATATATTCCAATTTTTGGTTTTTGAACCTGCACTAACGGGCCAACCAAGCGGAGGCGGCCCGGAGCGCTCAGGCGGCCGAACTTAGCGTAAGGCCGAGTTTCTTGTGTTCTCTGAGTAAATCCATATTCAGGTATCGTCACCTCCGACTATTCCCTGAAAGAAAAAATTATTTCTTCATTTGAACCACGTCCCCTTTGTGATGCTTAAGCTTCAAGGCTTCCGCAATCTTCGTTGAAACGGTGTTGGCAGCTACTTTGAGCGGGTCCGACATAAGATGAACGTATCGGTTCGTAGTTGCAAGCTCCCTGTGTCCCAAAAGAGCGCCAATGAACGGAAGGCTCATACCGGCTTGTGCTGCCGAAGATGCAAAGGAATGCCGAAGGTCATGAATCCTAACACCCGGCAATCCGGCCTTCTCCCGTATCCTCATCCAAATATGAGGCAGACCGACAAGGTGTTGCCCCCTGCGTTCGCCTGGGATGACAAAGGGGTTCCCCACTTGGCGCGGTATATTTTCGAGAACTTCAAGTGCCGGTCCCGCAAGTTGGACAGTCTTCTTGCCGGTCTTGCTGTCGGGCAGGGCCATTTCTCCACGGTCCATGTCAATGTAATCCCATTTCAGAGTGATAATTTCCGAGAACCGCGCTCCGGTGAGGATCAACAGCCTGATCGCAGCGATAGCCTGGGGAAGCTCTTCATTTGATGCTTCGGTATCGGCCAGGGCCACGCCCAAGCGCGAAAGCTCATCAGGGGTGAGATACCGCTCCTTTTTCTGTTCCTTGTATTTCTCCACATGCCTGCATGGGTTCGTGCCGTCTTTGCTAAGCCCCCACTTTTCACAGAGATTAAAGAGCTTAGAGAGCAAAGAAAGCGCCCGGTTCGCCTGGTAAGGTGTGTCTCTTAAAGCATGATGGAGCTTGACTATATCAGCCCTGGTGATGCTGAGCAGCGGTCTTGAGGAGAGAGCGGGCAGAATCACCTTATCTAGCAATCTTTGATCCTCCTTTTTGCTTCGAGGTTTTTTCTTAACGTCCGCGTGCTCTTCCATGTACCGCTTGGCGACTTCCTTGAATATCGAGGAATGCCTTTTGGTCTTTTTGTCCTCGGTCGGATCACCGCCGCGCTCGACTTCCGCAAGGTGTATTCGGGCCTGACTCCGGGCTTCGTCGGGAGTCAGGACGCCATGTGTTCCTATCGTCATCTTGCGGGTACGTCCATGAGCGTTGCGATACTGGATTATGTAGGTTTTAACGCCGGAGGTTCTCACCCGAAGGGCGAAGCGGGGCATTTCATCATCCCAGATGAGAATTTCTTTATCTCCGGGATTGATTGCGTCCACCAATCGCTTTGTTATTTTCGCCATGACCCTTTCTCCTGTCACAATTCTGAAAACCTGGGAAGCACAACCGACAATTTCAATCACATAACTCTTTATCCCCAGCTATTTTTCAGCCTTTTCCGGGGAAGCACAAGGGAAGCAAGCGGGAGTAAAATGGAGGGTATCATAGCGTATTTGGGAGTGCAACTATTTTTTAAATCGTTGATAAATAGATGTTTATAGAAATAGGGAGTAGTGCGTCGGAAGTTAAAAATCAGATTCGTAATCAGCAGGTCGCGGGTTCAAATCCCATCGCCGGCTCCAATAAAATCAAGAGGTTAGCTGAATTCGGGCTGGCCTTTTTGTTTTATGGAGGGATTTTTTGCCAAAATCTTGCCAAAAATCATTCTTACCCACCTTTACCCTTGCCTCCCTGAGCATAGAAGTTCGCTCAGTTTTGCCCCATCTTGACCACCTTTGACGTTCTTCACGTATCTTGCATAACGCCGATGGATCATTTCGGTATTGCAATGTCCCATGACCTTCGCAATCCATAGGGGGTCTTCTCCACTGCTGAGCGAGATTGTCGCAAAGGTATGCCGCATATGCTTTGTGCCCCTAAACACAACTTTTGCCCTTTCCAATGCAGGGCGCCACACTCGGTTCAGCAGATTATTCAGCTCGACCCTGCAACCATTTGGTGTGCAGAAGAAATAACCACTGGTTAAGGTCTTATTTATCAAACGCTGAGCTTTCAAAGCTTCCAGCATGGCAGGGGTAAGCTGGATATCTCTTCTGCCGTGCCTGTTCTTTGGTCGACCTTCGATTACGTGGCCATCTTCATCTAGAGTTATTGCACGGCGCACTCGAAGTGTTCCATTTTCCCAATCAATGTCCCTGGGTTTTAAAGCAATCTGCTCTCCTGGTCGAAGCCCTGCAGCAAATCCAAAATCGAAGTATGGAATCCAATGCTCGGGGAGCTGGTCCCGTATCGACCTGATTTCCTGAATCGAGAAAGGAAGAATTTCCTCTTCGTCAACGTCGAAGTCTCGATCAACATTCTGTCCAATCTTGAATCCGAAGAACGGATTGAATGTGGTATTCCAGCCGTACTTGATCGCCGTTTCTGTGCATATCTGCCGCATCGGGACGAAATACCTTTTTATGGACTCCTGGCAGACGGACTTTGTCCTCAAGCGCCGTCTCTTTGCCCAAGAAATGAAGGTGTTGAAGACATGGGCATTTAGTTCAGCGAATGTCATTTCCCCGAAAAACGGGATCAGGTACATATTAAGATAGCTTTTGTACTCCTTCAGAGTGCGACCGGTGACCATCGACATTCCCCTTTTCAGATCCAGCCATAACAACGCTTCACTTTTGAAGATGACCTGATCAGGTGTGGTTGGTAGCCGAAACCGGTCTTTTTCCTTTTGATCGAAGTAGTCAGCGTTCTTATTCTCCGGAAACACCTCTGCGAACCTGAAAGTCCCGTCCTTGATCGCCACAACGATCCTGTCCAGCTGCTCTCGAACCGCCTTCGCATTGTTTTCATTCCACGGGAGGCCTGAAGACTCCCTCACTCTCTCGTCCAAGTACATAAAATCCACGTAGACAGTTCTATTCACATTGCGGACCGAACCTTCCTTATTGTGATTCAGTCCTGATTTTCTGGCCTTTTCAGCGCGCTTCCTCTGTTTAGGGAAAGCTATAACTGTGGCCTGTGGTTCTTTAGCCATTTTACCGTTCCTCCATATATCACCTCCTTCCGCTGATTTTCACCAATCGGCATTATACCAGAATTGAGTGGCCATAGCGGCAGTTTAAGGTGTTTTTGATTAGATATTGATCAGGCTCTTTGCCCGTCTGGATGCTCTTGTTTTTACCGGGGTGGTAAGCTTTTCGGCGGCGGGTTCGGTGTTCGGTTCAGGGCTCATTTCCTCAGATTGACCCTGAATTTCTGTACCTTCTCCCATCCACTCTTTTATTTCCGACCACTTGAAAAGGATTTTTTTGGGGGTTGGCTTCAGATAATGTTTTCCGAGGATGAATTTTTCTTTATGAATAAAGTTGTAGATTGTTTGGACTGCCAGTTTGATTCGCTGGCTTAGCTCTTTTACGGTTAAATATTCTTCCACCGGCATTGCCTCCTCTAACTTTTCCTTTCTGTTAGAGGGATCGAAAAAACCCTTGCAGAGAAACCCCAAAATTGGTATTCTTTACTTTCCGCTTAGGTTCTCCGTGCAGCGGCATCAGGCGAGAACTGCGGTTTAGCCCGCGAAGCAACCAATCCGATCATGGAGATACCGAATGTCATGGATCGAGACCAAACCACCAATCTCATATTCCGCAGTGGACCAGCTCATCCAGCACATTGAAGCCAGTACGGAAAAGTTCATTGACGGAGTCGTGTTGGCAACCGCTTTGAAGTTCGTATATGGTCTTGGATTGAAGAAAAACGAATTGTTCAGTTTAAGTGTCGGACACGTCTTTGATGCGAGCTTGTCGCCTTTGAATGCCATCATAATTGGTCCACTCTCTTTGGGTCAAATTGTGATC
>Ga0187862_10006628_pt1 | contig 10484 bp, 10 predicted proteins | sample June2016WEW_10_1_FD_133003 | JGI IMG/M metagenome (GOLD analysis project Ga0187862, IMG submission 133003) | Peatland microbial communities from SPRUCE experiment site at the Marcell Experimental Forest, Minnesota, USA - June2016WEW_10_150 | ecosystem: Environmental > Terrestrial > Soil >...
CAGCAGCAGCAGCAGCACGAACGGTGGCATCACCGGGTGCGCGACGTCATGACGACCTCGGTGGTCACCGTTGGCCGGATGACCCCGTACAAGGAGATCGCTGCCCTGCTGGCGGAGCACAAGATCAGCGCGGTGCCGGTGCTGAGCGTGGGCCGGCACGTGGCCGGGGTGGTGTCGGAGGCTGACCTGCTCAGCGTGCATGACATGCGGGCGCGCGAGGCACGGCTCGAATCAGGCAGCCGCCTGTACTGGCCCGCCGGCAACAAGAAGCACTGGGGCCTCACGGCTGAGGATCTGATGACCTCGCCGGCCGTCACGATCCACCCCGATGCCACGCTGCGCGGCGCCGCGAGGCTGATGAACAGCCGCCGCCTCAAGCGGCTGCCCGTGGTCGAGGCCGGCGACCGGCTGATCGGCGATCCTGGGGTTGGCGGCCGGCTGGTCGGGATCGTGAGCCGCTGCGACCTGCTGAGCGTCTTCCTCCGCCCGGACGAGGACATCGCCAGGGAGGTCATCGCCATGCTCACCCAGGTCCTGCTGGCGGACCCGGCCCGGGTCACGGCCCGGGTCCGGGGCGGGGTCGTGACGCTCGCGGGCCAGCTCGGGCCCGCCGGGCAGGCTGACCTGCGTACCGCAGCCATCCGGCTGACCTGGGACATTGACGGCGTGGTGGACGTGGTGAACAAGCTCGGCGCGGTCAGCTCGCCGGCGCTGCCCGAGCCGGAGCCCGGCCTGCCGCCCTCCGCCGACACGCTGCCGGGCCGCGAGGAGATCGTGGCCAACGCCTACGACTTCGCCGAGCAGATGCTGTCCTCGCAGCGGAAGTTCGCCGAGACCGTGCTCGAGGCAACCGAGCCGCTGCTGGGCAGCTGACGCCCGGCGCCCGGCAGGGCAGCGCGGGAGGGCAGGCAGGGCAGGCGGCCAGCGCCGGGGGGATGGCAGGGAGGGAGGGCGGGCTGGCTTAGCAGCCCTGCTTCCTCAGCCGGACGGGCCCGCGAACTGGGCCTGGCTACCGACCGTCCTGCCGCTTATCTTGTGTAGTACCCAGGGTGAACGCCAGGAGGCCGTGATGGGTCATCGCGCTGTCCGCACGGTCATGACGGCCGATGTCACCACGGTCACCGAGGACGCGCCGTTCACCGAGGTGGTCAGCGCCCTGGCCCGGCGCGGCGTGAGCGCGCTCCCGGTCCTGGACGGCCAGGGCCGGATCGCTGGTGTCGTCTCCGAGGTGGACTTGCTCCGCAAGGAGGAGTTCCAGGCTGACCCGAGCGCGAGCAGGCTGCCGCGCTGGGGACGCCGGGACCGCCGGGCGCGGGCCCACGGCCTGACCGCGAAGGAGCTGATGACGGCACCGCCCGTGACCATCAGCGAGGACGCCAGCATCGTCGCGGCAGCCAGGGAACTGGACCGTCACCACGTCCGCCACCTGGTCGTCACCGATGCGGCCGGGCGGCTGGCTGGCATTATCAGCCCCCGTGACCTGCTCAAGGTCTACCTGCGCCCGGACAGCGAGATCCGGGACGAGATCATCCGCGACGTGATCACCGGGTACCTCGGCACGGATCCGGCCCGGGTCAGCGTCGTCGTCGCTGACGGCGTGGTGACCATGAGCGGCGAGGTCGAGCACAAGAGCATGGTCGGGCTGGCCTTCAGGATGGCCCGCTCCGTGGACGGCGTCGTGGACGTCACCGGCCAGCTTGCCTACGCCATCGACGACGGCCATTTCCCGCCGGTCCTGGACGCGGCTGACCCGGCACGCGCTGACCGGTGAGGCCGGCCAGCCGCCGGCAGCCGGCCGCGCCGGCCCCTCACAGTGCGCCGGCACCCCATTGGGCCGACCAGTGCACCGTCAGCACCGCTACCAGGATGCCGCCGGCCAGCGAGGCCCCGAGCAGCAGCCACCTGGCGGCGCCGCCGGGAATGGCGGCGGACGCCCTGGCACGGCCCTGCAGCAGCAGCCTGGGCAGCCGGGGCGCATAGGCCAGCACGTGGATGGTCATCACGCCGAACCACAGGATGAAGGATGCCTTGTGCAGCAGCAGCCACGGGCCGCGCCCGGCCGGCCCTGCTACGGCCAGCATGACGCCTGACCCGAGCACGCCGGCCGAGGTGAGGATGACCAGCGGGCCGATCAGCCGGAGCAGCGGCGCGGGCGGCCCCTTGCGGACGTAGGGCACCGAGCCGGCGTAGTAGCGGAAGAAGCGGTAGAGGGTCGAGCCGATCTTCAGTGCCACCGGGCCGATCAGCAGCATGCCCAGCAGGAAATGCAGCGCGAGGAGGTGGTGAATGGAGAGGATCGTCAGGTCCTCGGCCGCGAATCCGGCCAGCAGGACGGCACCGGTCATGGCGGTCAGCCGCTCGTTGCCCTCGGGCCCGCTGCCCGGCCGGATGTCCCTGCGATGCTGCGGCACCGCTCGTAGTGCCGGCTTGCCCTTCTGCACGGTCAATGCTGGCTTGCCTTTCTGGAAGAGTCCTGGTCAGCCCGCCGGGAAGATCCCTGATCGGCGCGGCCGCGGGTCAGCCGGAGCGCGAGGGTCGGGCATGCCCGGACGGCGCGGCGCGCATGCGCGGCCAGGCCGGCCGGGACGCTGCCGGGAAGAATCGGGTACCCCCACTCATCCAGCTCGATGAGCTCGGGCAGCAGGTCGGCGCACAGTCCGTGCCCGGTGCAGGCGATCGGGTCGATGGTCAGCCGCAGCGTCATCGCCACTCCCCCTCCGCCCACGGCCGCGGGATCGGGAGCATGGCCGCCCGGCGCTGACCCCGGTACGCGGTCAGGCATGGCCGCCGCTGGGCGTGCGCGTGCGCGTCCGCGGCGAAGGCGGCCAGCGCGGATGAGGCCATCCGGACCGCGCCGTCAGGATGCCGGCAGGCGCCGCGGCCGGAGATCTGCGCGAACCTGCGCTGCAGCCGGCCGAGCGGATCGCCCTCGGGCCGGCCGCTGGCGAGCTGCGACAGGTCATCGGCGATGGCCGGGAGGCCGAACATGCACGGGCCGCACTGCTGGGCGCTCTGCCCGGCCAGGTAGCCGAGGATGCGCGCCGCCTCGGCCAGCCCGCAGCCGCCCGGCGGCAGCGCGACCAGTACCCCGGTGCCGGGCGATCCGCCGGCCGGCCGGAGCCCGGCGCTGCTGAACGGCAGGCCGCCGACGGCCCGGAGCTGATGCCAGGTGCCGAAATAGCCGCCGATCAGGACGGCCTCGCAATCGGGGTGCACCCCGGCCAGCGAGAGCACGTCAGCGATAGCCGTGCCCACCTCGATCTCGTACACGCCCGGCTCCGCGACCGCCCCGGACACCGTGGACAGCATCGTGCCGGGGGCCTCCGCCGGCCCGGCCTCGCGGAACCAGGCAGACCCGTACCGGGCGATGAGAGCCACGTGCGCCAGCGTCTCCACGTTGTCGATCAGCGTGGGGCGCCGCCGGACGCCGCGCTCGAAGGGCCGGGGCGGCGTCAGGGTCGGCCTGGCCTCGCCGCCGTTCAGCCAGTGCACGAGCGAGGTTTCCTCGCTGGCCACATAGTGATGCGGCAGGCCATGCAGCTGCACCGGGATGGCGTCGAGCCCGGTGCGGTGACGCTCACTGACGGCCGCCAGCACGACATCGGCCAGCCACTCCCTGGTCCGGGGCAGGCAGATGTGCACGACGTTCGCCCCGACGGACTCAGCGGCGAGCACCGCCCCGTCCAGCACCAGGTGCGGCGCCCTGGCCAGCAGCGCCTGGTCCTTCTCGCTGGCCGGCTCGCTTTCCATGCCATTGGCGACGACCACCGCGGTGCCCCGCCGGGCCGCGACCGCCCGCATCTTGATCCCGGTGGGGAAGCCGGCGCCGCCCCGCCCGGTCAGGCCAGCGGAGGTGACGGCATCGGCCAGGGCCGCCCGCCCGTGCCGCCCGTGGCGGAGCTGCGGCAGCGGCCCGTATCGCCCGGCATGCTCCCGCAGGCTCGCCGGCCGGCCGGTCTCCTGCCAGCCGACCGTCAGCCTGGCCGTCAGGCCGTCACCGGCCAGGCGGGCGGCACCGGGCTGCTCGCGCGCGCTCATGCCGAGCCCTCCGGCTGGACGACCAGCTGCCCGGACGCACGGCTCCCGCTGACCACCAGCGTCATCTCGGCCTTCTCGGCCTGCCCGGCCGGACTGCGCAGGGCGGCCGTCAGCTGCTCCCCGCGCAGCAGGGTCACCGGGCCCGCGTAGGAGGCGGCCCCCGGCGCGCCGATCCGCACAGTGCCGCTGGACAGGTCGATGCCCGTCCCGTCCGGCCTGCCGCGCAGCACGATCGTCAGGTCCGTGCCTGGCTGGCCGGTGGTCTGCGCGGTGACCGTCATGATCTCTCCCCCGCCTGGCCGGGCATGGGCCACCGTGACCCGGCCGGTGAAAACGGACGCGGCAGAGCGCGTGCCCGGGGCAGCGCCGGCTGATTCACCGAGCAGCGCCACCGGCGTTCCGGCTCGCCGCGCCCAGCCTGCCTGCAGCGGGCCGGCGACCGCGAAGATCACCGTCGCGAGCGGCACCGCGATCGTGGCGGCCATGGCGGCTGCCCGGCCGGGGCCCGGCCGGGCCAGCAGCAGCCGCCACCAGGTGGCGGCGGCCACCACGAGCACGCAGGCCGCGTCCAGCGCGAGCAGCCAGGAGAGCTTGCTGTCGGTGCCGGTGCCGAGCCCGTGCCAGAGCGCGATCGGCCAGGAGGCGTAGGCCAGCCAGTGCACGCCGCGCCACGCCCGGTACGGCAGCCGGTCCCGCAGCAGGCTGGTCACCGCGAGCGCCAGCAGCAGGTCGAAGGCGATCGTGCCGAGCCCGAGCCACAGGGTCCGGTAGGACGAGCTGAACGGGATGACAGCGGAGACAATGCTGATGGAGGTGAAGCTGTCCAGCACCGTGGTCAGCACGTGCACGGCCACGAACGCCACTACCAGCAGGGCGATGTTCCTGTGCAGGCCGGCGGTGATGACCCGGGGCCAGCGGGGCGAGGTGAACCGCGCGGTCCCGGCCACGCCGAGTGCCACCGTGATGGTGAGCAGGACCAGGGCTACCACGCCGGTCGCGCGGGTCGCGTACCAGAGCGGGCTCGGGCCGCCACCGGCCGCCAGCAGGTGACTGGCGGCCGGACGGCTGGCGGCGAGCAGATGGCCGACAGCCGGATAGTGACGGGCAGCAGCCGGCGTCAGCCGCGCCGCCTGGCCGGACAGGCTGAGCATCCGGTCACGACCCGCCGGAGGAAACCACGGGCGGGGCCGGCGGACTGGCAGGCGGCGGCGGCGTGCTGGCGGGCGGCTGGGCCGGCGGTGCCAGGGTGCGGTGATGACGCGGCAGCGGCCGCGAGGCAGCTGCCGAGGCCCCGGCCGACGCCGTGGCGGCGGACGGCGCGGCGGCGGACGGCGCCGCGGCGGACGGCGCCGCAGTCGGCGGCGATCCGGCCGGGCGGCTCGCGCTGATCCTGGCGTGACCGGGCAGAGCCTGGGCAAAGGCGGTGCCCAGGCCCAGGGAAGCCGCCACCGCGCCGCCGGCTATCCACACCGACAGCGCGCGGACCCGGATGAGCCTGCTGTCCCGGCGCGCCGTGGCGCTGTGGACTGGCTCTGGCATGACTGGCTTCATCCTTCCTGCTGGCAGATGGCGCTGCCCCGGGGACCCCCGTCGTCCCCGGGGCAGCCCCCGCGGGTTTCCGGCCGGATCCGGACTGGATCCGGCACGAAAGTGCTCGCCGCCGGCGCCGGCCCCGGGAGGACGCCTGCCCGCGGGCAGCACCTGGCGGCGAGCTCTTCGCATCACAGCTTGCCCAGCGGCGTACGCGAGACCGGTTCAGGAAACGTTCAGAACCAGTAAATACGGGTCAGCCTTCCGGGTGATTTCCGAGAAGATGATCTTCCCTGAGGGTCACCGGCGGGGCTGGCGTCCCGCTGCCGGGCGTTAACCCGCCGCCGCCATGGGCCGGGCCGCCCAGGCCGCGGGCCGGGGAATCCGGGCTGCGGGCCGGGCCGCCCAGGCCGCGGACCGGGGAATCCGGGCTGCGCGGCGCTCCACCGGAGCGACCGCCCGGAGCCGCGCGGCGCTGGCCCCGGTCGCGCGGCGCGGCCGGTAGCTCGATGGTGACGGTGAGGCCGCCGCCGGGAGTGTCCGACAGCGTGGCGGAGCCGCCGTCGGAGACCACCAGCCGGTCCACGATGGCCAGCCCGAGCCCGGTCCCGCCCGAGGTGCTCACGGCGAACCGGCGGAAGGCGAGCCGCCGCTGCTGCGCGGTCATGCCGGGGCCGGTGTCAGCCACCACGATCCGGGCCCGGCTGCCCGCCGCGGCCGCGCTGATCCGGATGATGTCCCCGGCACCGACCGCGTCGAGCGCGTTGGCCAGCAGGTTGTCCAGGATCTGCTCCAGGTGCCCGGCGCCGGCCCTGGCGCCGACCGGCTGGAGATCATCCGTTTCGAGCGTGACGTCCCGCTCTTCGGCCGCAGGCCGCCATGCCGCCACCCGGTCCCTGATCACCGCATCCACGGCGACCTGAACCGGGGCAGCCGTGATGTTCTCCGCCCGCGCGACCGCCAGCAGCCCGTTCACCAGCCGGGTCAGCCGGGTGATCTCCTCCTGCGCACCGGCCAGCTCGGCCGCCACCCGCTCATCGGAGTCCTGCGCGAGCAGGTCGAGCCGCAGCCGCAGAGCCGCGAGCGGCGTCCTGAGCTGGTGCGATACGTCCGCCATGGTCACCTGGTGGCCGTGCACGAGCGCCTCAAGCCTGGCTGCCATCCGGTTGAAATTGGCCGCCAGCCTGCGGACTTCGGGCGGCCCCTGGCCGGCCGGCGACCGGGCGCTCAGGGCACCGTCGCCCAGCTGCTGCGCGGCCCGTTCCAGCGCGTCCAGCGGCCGGCTGACCCAGCGGGCCAGCCCGACCGCGATCAGCGCGGCAGCCAGCAGGCCCGCCGTCGCGACCGCGGCGATCAGCGTCCACAGCACGGTCACCCGATGGCGCACCGGAGCGGCCGGGCGGGCGAGCACGACCGCGCCGATGGTGCCCTTGCCCGAGTCAGGCACCACGGGGGCGACGGCCAGGACCCGGTCACCGGCCGGGTAGACGGCGGCCAGGGCGTCGGCCCTCGTCCTGGCCAGCTGATCCGGCGAGACGGCTGGCGCTACCGCGGTCCCGGCGATCCTGCGGTCGGCGCTGTCGAAGACGCTGACGAGGTCGCCCGCCCGCTCGAACTGGCTGATGGACTTGTCCAGGGCCCTGGCCGAGCTGCTGTCACCGATGCGTTCCTCGGCCACGTTGGCCAGCGTCACTGCCGCCGAGACAGTGTCCTGCTGGAAGGAGCGATTCTCCTGCGCGGCCGTCAGGACGCCCAGCGGGACGGCCACGACACCGAGGACGGCCGCAATCAGCAGCAGGACCGTCAGCACGATCCGGCGGGCCATTCACGCCTCGCCGAGGCGGAATCCGCGCCCGTAGACCGTCTCGATCAGGCCGGGCGCGCCCAGCTTGCGGCGCAGCGCCGCGACATGCACATCCAGCACCTTGGTCGGGCCGTACCAGTGCGCGTCCCAGGCCGTCTCGAGGATCTCCTGGCGGCTGACCACCCGGCCGGGATCGGTGGCCAGGCATTCCAGGATGTCGAACTCCTTGGGCGTCAGGGACACCTCCTGGCCGGCCACGGTGACCCGGTGGGTCCGGATGTCCACCGCCAGCGGACCGTGCCGGATGACGTCGCCGCCGGGCCGGACCCGGCGCAGCACGGCCCGGATCCGCGCCTGCAGCTCCGCCAGGCCAAACGGCTTGACCAGGTAATCGTCGGCGCCGGCGTCGAGAGCCATCACCCGGTCCGATTCCTCGCCGTGAGCGGTCACGACGATGATGGCCGCGTCTGTCCGCTCGCGCAGCTTCCGGCACACCTGCACGCCGTCCGCATCGGGCAGCTCGAGATCGAGCAGCACCACGTCAGGATCCCCCCTGGTCAGCGCCTCGCCGCCGGTGATCACATGATCGACGCGGTAGCCGCCCCTGGTCAGGCCGCGGACGAGCTGGGTGGCGATGCCCGAGTCATCCTCGACGACGAGCACGCTCGTGGCGGCGTCGTCGGTCAGCAGGCCTGGCTGGTCACCGGACGCTGTCATGGCACCCACGGTAAGCGACGCCGCAGCGTCGTGCGGGCCGGACACGCTGCTGAGCGGCCCTGACCGGCCAGCAACGGCGACCTAAACCCCAGGTCTCTCTTACCGGGGATGTCCGGATACCGGTGCCGGCTCTGCGGCCGCGGCTGCTGATCTGCGGGCCCGCAGATGAGCCGGCCGAAATGGCTGGCGGCCCTGATCTGGCGGCGCGCTGTTTTGGCGCCGGGTCGGGGGGTAAGCGGCTAGCTGAGCAATGGGTAAGGGTCACGTCCGGGGGCGCATCTCGCCAGCTGCAGCTGCTGGGTGAACCGGCTCGTGAGTGAGACGAGCGCTCGCTCCGTCCTTCATTCGCGCTACGAATCCTGCTGGAGGCATCAATGGCCGAGCATGAGCGGCATCAGCATGTCGAGGTTAACGACAACGATCGCCCGGTCGCCGCAGCCGAGGTGACGACGCCAGCGGAGGCCGGGGGGACCGCGCGGGCGTCGCTGCGCGCCGAATCCGGGCACATCACGCCGGGCCGCCGGGCGAGCCTGGTCGACGCGGTGCTCGACCTGCCCGAGGTACGGGAGAGCGCGCGCCTGAAGGCGGCGTTCCCGCTCGGCGACAGCGAGTCGCTGCAGCGGCTGCGGGACCGCTGCGAGGACGTCTCGACCCGGCCGGCCGGGTCGAGCGCGATCCTGGAGGCGGACCTGCCGGAGGGCGGCGCCCGCGGCCGGACGCAGGAGCCGGCCGGCGACGCGCCGGCTGAGTAAGGCCGGCTGAGTGCGGCCGCTGCCCGAGCCGGCCGGCGCCTGACGCGCCCGTGGGGACGAGCGTCGGCACGTCCGGCTGGAGCTATGACCACTGGGAGCCGGAGCTCTACCCGCCTGGCCTGCCGGCCAGGGACCGGCTAGCCCGCTACGTGGCTGTCTTCCCGACCGCGGAGCTGAACAGCAGCTTCTACCGCTGGCCCCGGCTGCCGGCCTTCCAGGGCTGGCGGCGGCGGCTCCCGGACGGCTTCCGGCTGTCGGTCAAGGCACCGCGCGGCCTCACCCACGGCAAGCGGCTGTATGCGCCCGAGGCATGGATCGAGCGGATCGCGGCCAGCTGGCATGAGCTGGGCGATAAGCGGGCTGTGCTGCTGGTCCAGCTCGGGCCCGGTCAGGCGCGGGATGACGACAGGCTGGCCTGGTTCCTGCGGGCGCTGCCCGGCTGGGTCAGGGTCGCGGTGGAGTTCCGCCATCCCAGCTGGCACCACGACGAGGTCTTCGGGCTGCTCGAAGACCACGGCGCGGCCTACTGCGTGATGAGCGGCGCGCAGCTGCCGTGCATCCTGCGCGCGACGGCAGGCTTTGCCTACGTCCGGATGCACGGCTCTGACGACCAGCACCTGTACGCGGGCTCGTACTCGGACGCCAGCCTGGCCTGGTGGGCTGACCGGATACGCGAATGGGAACAGCTGGGCAAGGACGTCTTCGTGTATTTCAATAACGACGGTGCCGCCAATGCCGTGCGGAACGCCCGGACCCTGCGCGCCATGCTCGGCCGCTAGCCCCGGCGCCGGATGCGGGCGGCACGCGGCCGGGCTCAGGCCACGGCGTTGGGGCTGGCGGTGACCGAGGTCCTGGCGGTGAGCCAGCCGGCGATCCGGTCGAGCAGGGCCGGGCGGGTGGCGGTTTCCGCGTGGCCGAAGCCAGGCACGATCCACAGCTCCTTCGGCTCGCGGGCTGCCGCGAAGATCTGCTCAGCATGGTCGACCGGGAAGAACAGGTCCTGATCCCCGTGCACGATGAGCAGGGGCACCGGCGAGATCCGGGCAGCCGCGTCGGCCGGCGGCAGCGGCACCGGGTCCCACCGGCCGCCGCTGATCCGGGTCTTCAGGAGGTGCCGGGACACCAGCCGGCCCGCCTTGTGCTCGACCGCCCAGTGCACCCGGCGCATGGCCTTGGTGCCCCGGTAATACCACCGGCCAGGGCCGCTGATCGAGACGACGGCATCGACGCCGCCGATCAGGGCCGCGTGCCGGAGCACGATCGAGGCCCCCATCGAGAAGCCGACCGTGGCCACCCGCGCGTACCCGAGCTCGCGCGCGTAGGCGACGGCCACCTCCACGTCGCTGATCTCCCGGTCGCCGACCGTCGACGTCCCGCCTGAGCGGCCATGCCCGCGGAAATCGAAGGCGACGACCCCGGCCACGCCGTTCAGCTGGGTGGCCGCCCGCCAGACCCAGGGGCGCTGCCAGTTCTGGGTGAACCCATGCGCGAGCACGATCGCCAGGTCGCTGTCGCCGGGCAGGTGAACGACATCAATCGGGACGCCATCCTCGGTCACGAGGGTCCGGGCCTGGATAACTGGCTTGGTCATGCCCCTATTCTGCTTGACCGCCGATCCTGCCCGTGCCCGCAGGCCGGGCAGG
>Ga0187862_10006629_pt1 | contig 10483 bp, 12 predicted proteins | sample June2016WEW_10_1_FD_133003 | JGI IMG/M metagenome (GOLD analysis project Ga0187862, IMG submission 133003) | Peatland microbial communities from SPRUCE experiment site at the Marcell Experimental Forest, Minnesota, USA - June2016WEW_10_150 | ecosystem: Environmental > Terrestrial > Soil >...
CATTTCATATGTGGGCGCCGGACGTTTATGAGGGCGCGCCGACTCCGGTGACCGCCTTCATGGCGGTGGGCGTGAAGCTCGCCGCGTTCGCCGCCTTTATTCGCGTCTTCATGGTCGATTTTGTGTCCGTCGGCGCGCAGTGGCAGACGGTGCTGTGGGTCGTTGCGGCGTTGACGATGACGGGCGGAAATCTGATTGCCGTCGTCCAGACCAATATCAAGCGGATGCTTGCATACTCGGCGATTGCGCACGCGGGCTATCTGTTGCTTGGCATGGCGGCGGGAGTGCGATCGGGGCCCGCGATTCTTTACTATCTTCTCGGCTATGCATTCACAAACCTCGGCGCGTTCTCAGTAGTAATCGCGCTCGAACGGCGGGGTGAAGTAGGTAATCAGATTAGTGACTTCCGCGGCCTGGCGGCGCGCCAGCCGTTGCTGGCCGGCGCAATGGCTATCTTTCTGTTGTCGCTGGCCGGGGTTCCTCCGCTGGCCGGCTTCGTTGGCAAGTTCTACATCTTCAGCGAGGCGCTGCATCAGGGATACGTGGGACTGGTAATAGTTGCTGTACTCAATAGTGTAATCTCTGCCTATTACTATTTTTATGTACTGGTCGCGATGTATATGCAGGAGGGCGGTGTCGAAGTTGAGCGCCTCAGTGCGCGGCCTGCGCTGGTGGCGGCAATCGGACTGGCGGCGCTCGCTACGATCTTGATTGGGGTTTATCCGCAGCCGTATATCGCGTCCGCCACCAACGCATTTTATTCCGCCAGCGGCGCTGCGGGAGTCCGCTCCGCCGCGCTCGAACCATAGCCCGGGTCTTTCGAGCGCTGTTACTTGCGGCGCGAGGGCTTCTTCGAAGCGGGCTTCTTTGCGGATTTCATCGGCGGCTTCGTCGCCGTCTTCGGCTTGACTTGCGCTCCCGGCTTCGGCGCCGTCGCGGCGACAACGCTGCCGGCCGTTTGGCTATTCGCGGTGCCTGCGTACGCATCGGCTTCGATCTCGATCATCATGTCGGGATTTGCCAGCCGGCGCACTTCAACGACCGTCGACGCAGGAGGCGAGTCAGCGAAGAATTCCTTGTGCGCGCGCGCCGCTTCCGCAAAACGTTCCATGTCGGTGACGAACATCCGCGTGCGAATGACGTGATGCATCGCGAGCCCCGCGCGTTCGAGCGCCACACGAATATTGTCCAGTGCCTGGCGGGCCTGCACGTACATCTGTCCCGCGCCGACGATCAGTCCACGCTCGTCGGTCGCCGTGGTGCCCGAGACGGCGACCAGGTCGCCGGCCCTCACCAGCCGCGAATAGCCAACGATCGGCTCCCACGGCGTATTGGTCGAGATTCGCGAGATCGCGCTCATCGTAATCTCCCTCCCCACCTGCGAAGCAGGATGCAGCCCCGACTATGTGCTCAGCTCTCGCGGCCGGGATAGGCCTCTTCAAGTTCCCGCGCCACCGAACGCATCGGCGGACCTACCAGCCGTCCTGAGGGCATCAGCCAGTTAAGAATTCGCGTGAGCGGGCGCATACCCGCGACCGGACGCTCCGCGCTTCGCACCATGTCGAGTTCATGCTCGATGATTCGAGAATTGTGCCGATTTGCGAGCCCGATGCCCGCGAGAATAACGCGCCGTTCTTGCACCGCTTACCTCCACCTCATCCACCCCTAAAATCTAAAGCACCAAATGAAGATCGCCAAACAATGATCGAATCATACAGATGCCTACGAAATAGTCAAAAAATATCTTGGCCTCCGGCCCCTGCGATTCGCCCCGGCAGGCGGTTAGATGCGACGCGCGACGCGCGCTTGAAGTTACGCGGCGCCTATCGTATTCTTGGCGCGTTTCGAGTTTCTGCGTTCAAGTGAGCACCGAGCAACCAAGGAGAAAGCGATGCGAAAGATCCTGCTTCTGGCACTAGTTTCGATGTTCTTCGCCACGGCTTGCAACAAACCCGAGGAGACGGCTCCCGCAGCCCCCGAGGCTGCCGCGTCTGCCGCCGCGTCCAGCGAGGCCAGCGCCGCAGGCAGCGCCGCAGCCAGTGCCGTGGCCAGCGAGGCCGCGAGTGCCGCAGCCAGCCCGGCCGCGCCGTAATTCACTTTGTTTCCTGGCGGGTTCCCGCGCGCCGTCTAGAGCCGTCGGCGCGCGGGAGACTCGCTGACCGGCGCTCCTGGCGAGGAACCCGCCGAATCCCCGACTCGGACCCTATCGGGTCCGAGCTTGAGTCTCGCCCCGCATCATTCCGGCAAATAAACTCTCAGTCTGCCCGCAGCATCGCGGCCGACTCCCGCGATCTATTGCTCTTCGTCGGGCTCCTTCTCATATCCGCTGCCCGCAGTTTCTACCGGCGGGGCTTCTTTGTGCGGTTCCGGACTCGCACCCGCTTCGGGCGCCGCGTGATGCTCTTCGCCGCGAATTATCTCGACCGCGCGATGCGCTGATTCTCCCGCAAGCTTCCTCAGTTCCTCCGATTTGCGCGCCAACTCCGCGGTCGTCCGCGACAACTCTGACCTCAGCTGCGCAGACTTCTTCGTGTACGCCGCCCTGAGCTCCGAAATTTTGGCAATCGCCTGCTGACGGGCCGCGTCGCGCTTGCTGGCGTCGCCCAGCGCCGACTTCAGGTCCTTGCCGAGCTTGCGTCCCTGCTCGCGCAGCGCCGCAATCTGCGATGCCAGCATCGTGCGGGCCTTTTGCGCCTCGCTCTTGATGCGGGCTTCGATTTTTCGCGCCCTGGTCTCGCGTTCGAGCTTGACCCGCAGCATCCTGGCGGTCTTGCGCAGCTGCTCGAGTTGCCTGAGCGCGGGATTCACAGCCTTCTTCCGTTTCGCGGTCTTTTTCTTTGTCGGCATCCGTCGCCTCCCGTTGCAAAGCGTTTTCCTGGAACCAGTTCCAGCTAAGTCCTGTTTGCAAATAAGATCAACGAGGACTCAAAGCTGAATTTCTCCGGGCTGGTTTTTCCACACGACGCTAGTGCTACGATGCGTTCGCGATGGCGACTACCGCACCCGAGCCTGCCCCTTCCTCCGAGCACTTGAAGCCGGGTCTTTCGCTCTTCGACTCCGTGACCTTGGTGGCCGGCTCGATGATCGGCTCGGGCATCTTCATCGTTTCCGCGGATATCACCCGTCAGGTCGGCAGTCCCGCCGCGCTGTTGATGGTCTGGCTGGTGGCGGGCGTGATGACGATTGCGGGTGCGCTGGCGTATGGCGAACTCGCCGCGATGATGCCGCAGGCGGGCGGGCAATACGTCTATCTGCGCGAGGCCTACGGCGGAATGTGGGCGTTCATGTTCGGATGGACGCTGCTGCTCGTCATCCAGACCGGCACGATTGCGGCCGTCGCAGTTGCGTTTGCACGATTTGCGGGCGTCATGTGGCCGGTGCTCGGCTCGAACCTCTGGATTGGCGCAGGCGGCGCCGGACTGTCGGGCGAGCGCGCGGGCGCGATCGTCGTGATCGCGGTCCTGACCGCGGCCAATCTGCGCGGCCTCAATATGGGCAAGTGGCTGCAGAACTCCTTCACCACAGCCAAAATTCTCTCGCTATGCCTGATAGTCGTGGTTGGATGCCTGATCGCGCCGAATCCGGTCGCGCTGCGCGCCAATTTCGGCAGCTCGACCGCATTCCTCGGCACCGGTTCCATGTCGATAGCCGGCGCGGGCGTATTCGGCGCCGCGATGGTAGGTGCGCTCTTTTCAGCCGACGCATGGGCGAGCGTCACCTTCGCGGCGGCCGAGGTCCGCAATCCCAGGCGCGATCTTCCTCTGGCGCTTGCCTTTGGAACCGGCGTGGTGATTGCGCTCTATATCCTCACCAACGTTGCCTACCTCTGTGAGCTGCCCGCCTCGGGAAATGCGGCCGCAGCGAGTGTAGTAGGGCGCGGAATCGCGCACGCGTCCAGCGATCGTGTGGCAGCCGCGGCGATGCAAGTCGTGTGGGGCGGCGCGGGCGCGAAGATCACCGCAATCCTGGTGATGATCTCCGGCTTTGGATGCGCCAACGGCCTGATCCTGACGGGTGCGCGCGTGATTTACGCGATGTCCCGGGACCGGGTCTTTTTCGCCGCCGCCGGACGTCTCAACCGCGCCAGCGTGCCCGCCGTCGCGCTGGTGATGCAGGGGATTTGGGCGTCGGTTCTAACCTTGTCAGGCACTTATTCCGAACTGCTGGATTACGTGATCTTCGCGCAGTTGATGTTTTACGTGCTGACGGTGTCGGCCGTGTTCGTGCTGCGCCGGCGGTTCCCGGGCGCTATCCGTCCGTACCGCGCGTGGGGCTATCCGCTGGTGCCGGCGCTCTACGCCGTCGCGGCCTCGGCCTTGATGGTCGATTTGTTGATTATGAAGCCGCGCTTCACCTGGCCGGGATTGCTGATCGCGCTGAGCGGCGTGCCGATCTATTACTGGACGACCGCCCGCTCCCGCGCAATTCGATAAGCCTCATCCCCGCGCAGGGGCTGGGGGCACATGCTCACCGGGTGGCGCCGGGAGTCGAATCATCGGTGCTGTTCTGCGTCGTGGCGATCGGCGCACCCGCCTGGGCGCAGTCCTCTCCCGACAGCTTGCCGCTGCGGAACTCGTGCGCAATCGTGGTCAGGATGTACGTGCTGCGCTCGGGCGACTGATTGCCGGCGAGTTTGAACAATTCAGCCGCGTTGTGCGCCGCTTCAGCCGCATCGTGGTCGTTCTTCGGCAACCCATAGATTTGAAATACCTTGCATAGCGATTCGATTCCGTCCCTGCGGTCGCCTTCGGTAACCGGAACGCCGGAAGTTTGAGCCGAAAACCCGTCTGCACTCGATCCGCCCGTCGCACCGCCCTTCGCACCACCGAGGCCGCGCAACATCCCACGAGCGAGAAAAAGGATCAGAAGCAACACGATTCCCGCGGCGATCGCTCGTCCCGCCCTCTGAGCGCGTGAAGTTTCGCTCCACGGGATCCACTGGAATCCGCCCTTGGCTTTTTCCTCGCCGCCGTTGCTTGGCGGCGGCGGTCCCGGCGTGTGGATCACCGGCGAGCGCATTTCCGGCTTGAACGGTTTGGGCTGCGGCGACAATCCGCGTAGCGGGGGCGAACTGCCGGGATTGCCGCTCGGCTTCGGCGGTGGCGATACGGGATTAACCGCCGGCCTCGCCAGCGGAGCCGCACAGTATCCGCAGAATGCCATGCCCTCCGCGTTATCTTTGCCGCATTGCCTGCATACAGGCATCAGATCACCCTGGCTTGGTTACCAAATCTTCCCGGAACCATTGAAAAAATGAAAAAGTGAAAAAGCCGCTAGCAATATCCCCAACCATCAGTCAGCGCATCGCGCAAGCCAAAATTGACGACTCTTTAGATATGAAAGCTACAACAGGTGCGTGCAAAGTCAATATGGCTGGCGAAAATTCACTTTGCGCCAAACCATCCGGACAATGCGAATATGTTGACAATTCCAATCCATCCCGCCGTGACATTATGATGGCGGGCGGGTCCGACGCGCCGGGCTACCCCATAATGCCAACCGTGCGTGGCAGCTCTACTGATGCGCCGTTGCCCCGAACGCCGCCTTCACCATCGGCTCGAGCTCGCCGGTCTCGTGCAGCTCGCGAATAATATCGCAGCCGCCGACGAACTTGCCGTCGATAAAAACCTGCGGAATCGTCGGCCAGTTGCTGTAACGCTTGATCGCGTCGCGCAGTTCGGGATCGCTGAGCACGTCGGCGGTCGCGAACGGCACGCCCAACTGCTCGAAAATAGCGACCGTCGCCGCCGAGAAACCGCATTGCGGCAAGCTGCGGTTGCCCTTCATGAAAATCATGACCTTGTTTTCTTTGACTGCCGATTCGATTTTTTCGATTATGTCCGCCATTCGATTTCTCTACCTCCGGTTCTGATACTGCGCCGGCGTCAACGTCTTGAGCGTGAGCGCATGCACCTGCACGCGCATCGCGTCGCCCAGCGCCTGATAGACCAGTTGATGCCGCTCGATTAGACCCTTGCCCTCGAAACTTGGGCTCACCACCAGCGCCTCGAAATGATCTCCGCCGCCAGTGTAGTCGCGCACCTCGACCCGCGCGTCAGGAATTCCCCGCGCAATCATCGCCTCGATTTCCTTCGGGTCCATCACAGAGTCGGCATCTTAGCCCGCATCCCGCTCGTGAATCCACCAGCAGCGGCCGCGCCCGCCGTGGCGGCGGCATGAAGGAAGAATCACCTGCGCGGTGGGCGGCAGGGGTGACCCCTGCACCCGCAGTGAGAAGACGCGAAAATCTGCGCAGCGCATCTTTTCGCGACTACACGATGGCGGGGGTCAGCCCTGCAGGAGAGCTGTGAATAACTGGGTATTGGTGCTGAAGCGATACGCGCTGGCGCGCGAGATCCTTCGCTGCGCTCAGGATGACGGAAAAAAAACAAGCGGCGCTCGTGTCATTCTGAGCGAAAGCTGCTGTAGCGAAGAATCTCGACGGAGGCTCCGGCGTCCGGCGTTAGTTAGGCACATCTCTCCTGCAGCGGCAGTATCAATCGAAAAGTGCGCCGAAGCTCCTTTTTCTCTCGGTTTCTCGCGCGTGAGCGAGATCCGCGCGGCGCGTCTCTCGCTCTCGGCCGTGGGAGAAAAAGACGCACCCTGCGGATTTTTCGACTAGCATTGGGTGCAGGGGTCAGCCCCTGCCGCCCACCGCGCAGGTGATTCTTCCTTATCCCGTCGACCCGTTGGCACGGCAGGCCAGGATTAACGTACGACCGAAATGTTCACGACGTGGCCGCTGCTGTCCTCGGGCTTGCCTGGCGAGCCGTGACCCTTGACGCCGTCGAGCAGTTGTTTTGCGTTTGCGGTGATCTCGCCTGGATGGCCTGCGCCTACTATTCGCGAAACTATCTTGCCGTCGGGTCCGAGGAACAGTGTCGTGGGTATCGCCTCGACTCCCATATCATCGACCAGCCGCTCGTCGGCCAGCGCGATTGGATAATCGATCCGGAACTCTTTGACAAACGGTGCGACCGCGGGCAGCCCTTCGCCCTGGATCAGGTCGCATGAGACCCCGATTACCACCAGACCGCGCGACTTGTTGTACTTCTTGTAGAGCGCGACCAGTTCGGGAATCTGCTTGCGGCACGGCCCGCACCAGGTCGCCCAGAAATCGACGATCACCGGATGGCCCCGGTAATGGCTGAGGTCGATTTGTTTGCCGTCGAGGCCGGGCGCGCTGAAATCCAGGCCCTCATCCACCGGCGACGAGTTCGCTTGCGGCGTGTCGAGCCGCAGCAGCGGCGCGGGCTTTTCGCGCGTCGTGAAGTTGACGAATGACGCCACGATCAGCGTCAGCGCGATTGCTACGCCGAGCGCGCGCAGTACTTTTTGCCTGCCGGTCATACCTGCTCGATTACCGTCGCGATACCCTGGCCGCTCCCGATACACATCGTCGCCACTCCGAGCGCTACTTCGCGCACGCGGTTCTCCTTTCGCGGCCGGCGCCGTCCGCGCGGCCGCCGATCGTTAAATAAGCCCTATATGATACTACGCCGGCGCAGTTCTGACAGCCGGTTGGAGTCGTAGCCCAGCACGCTTGCCAGCACCTCGTCGGTGCTCTCGCCCAGCCCCGCCGCGCGAGTCGAGGGGATATCGGCGTCGCCAACGCCGACGCTCTTGAGCGGCGAGCCGGGCACGATCAGGCCGTGAAAATCCGGATGGTCCGCATGCAGGATCATGTTGCGCGCCGCCAGATGCGGGTCGCGGGTGACCTCCTCGACGTTGGAGATTGGAGCGCACGGGACCGACGCGTCGGCGAGCAGGCGCAGCCAATGCTCGCGCGGCCTGGTCGCGAAGATGCGCGCCAGGAGCGTCTCGAGCTCGGCATGGTGCGCGGTGCGATCGAAGTTGGTCAGAAATCGCGGATCGTCTTTAAGTTGCGGCATCGCGATCACGTCGCAAAAGCGCAGCCAGATCGCCTCGTTGCCCGCGCCCATCACAAAGTAGTCGTCGGCGGCGCGAAACTGTTGAAACGGCGTGATCGACGGATGCCGCGTGCCGAGCCGCTCCGGAATCTTGCCCGACACCGAGTAGCGCGCCAGCGCGTCCTCGAGCATCGCCACCTGGCAATCGAGCATCGCGATATCGAGGTGATTGCCGACCCCGTCACGATCGCGCACCCGCAACGCCGACATGATCGCAATCACGCCATACAGCGCCGCCCCCAGATCGCCAACCGACACGCCGCATCGGACCGGCGCGCCGCCCGGATTGCCGGTGATACTCATGGTGCCGCCGAGCGCCTGCGCGACGATGTCATAGGCGGGCGCGGAAGTCATCGGCCCGGTCTGTCCGAAACCCGAGATCGAGCACAAAATTATTTTCGGATTGGCGGCTTTGAGTTGCGAATAGCCGAGCTTGAAACGATCCATCGTGCCCGGCGAGAAATTTTCGACAACTATATCCGATTTTGCCGCCAGCTCGATAAAGATCGCGGCGCCCTCTTCGAACCGCAAGTCGAGCGTGACGCTGCGCTTGCCGCGATTGACGCTGTAGAAGTAGGCCGAGTCGCCCGACGGCATCATCGGCGCAAAGCTACGCGAGTCGTCGCCGCTGCCCGGCATCTCAATTTTGATTACCTCGGCGCCGAGGTCCGCCAGATTCATTGTGCAGAACGGACCGGCCAACACGCGCGTCAGGTCCAGCACGCGGACACCGCGCAGCGGCTTTTGATCGATCATCGATGGTTATCCTTGCGCAAGGCCTGCCGGGTCTCGCTGAATGCTAAAGCTATGCTCTGAGTCGAGCGGCGGTTTCCCGTGCGGCCGTGCTCGACGCATCGTAGCCGACTCAATCAACCGAGAGAATCTTTTCAACTAAAGTTCCGAAGGCGAAAACCGGGCCGTCCCGGGGCGATCGAACCACGGCCGGCAGTCTGCCTTTTGATTTAGCTGTTACCGGCCACTAGTCTTTCATCGATCGATTTAATTAAAGGCGGGCGACAAAGGATCAAGAACATGGCGAATGAAATCGTTTTGTACGAAACTCGATACCCGGCCGCGATAATCACGCTCAACAACCCGGACCATCGCAACGCCATGAGTTCCGCGATGATCGACGGTCTGATGGCCGCGATTGCGCGCGCCGAAGAGGATCGGCGCGTGCGCGCGCTGGTCTTCACCGGTACCGGGTCCGCATTTTCAGCCGGGATGGACCTCGGCGAGCTGCGCACAATCCTCGACCAGCTACGCATCGACGATTCCGGAAAGGTCTGGGAGGGCGCACTTCGCGGCGAGGCGTTGATCGAGCGCGTATATCGCCTGGGCAAGCCTTCCATAGCCGCCGTCAATGGAATCGCGGTTGGCAACGGCGCCGGCTTCCTGAGTGCCTGCGATTTGGCCGTCGCCGCCGATAACGCAAGAATTGGCTACACCGAAATGAAGCATGGGATTCAGGCGGGGATGGTAATCCTGCATCTGATGCGATTGGTGGGCGAACGCGTCGCGAGATATCTGCTGCTCACCGGCGAACTGGTGACCGCCGATCAGGCGATGGTTCTCGGACTGATTAATAAGGTCGTGCCCCCTGGACAGCTGATGGACTCCGCGCTTGCATGGGCAGATGCGATCGCGATGAATGCGCCGAAAGCGGAAGCTACTACCAAGTCATTGATGTGTAAATTCTCCGGTCAGGCGATAGCCATGAGCATGACCGAATACACCGCAGCGCCCCACATCAGCGACGAAACCCGTTCGGGGCTCGAGTCCTTTTTTGATAAGAAACCGGTGCCCTGGTCGTTCAAGCCGTCATGATTTCTGATAGAGGCCAGCGCCGGCCAGTACCAGGCCGACGATGATCGCCGCGCCGCTGACAATTGGCGGCACGCTGTGCGAAGTCGGCTCGTTGGCCTGAATCTTCAAGTCGCCAAGTGAGACGACGTTCGTGGTCTCATTGGTCGTGAACCGGGGTATCGCGAGGCCCAACACTCCGAGCAGGGCGATAATCACACCGACGATTACGATTGGCTTCATTTGTCTATAATCCCGCGGATTTGAGCGCCGCCGGAGGCCTCTTGATTGCGTGAATCGCGATCCCGATTAGCAGGATGGCGACGCCCGCGATTCCGAACGCCTGCCACAGCGGTAGCCATTCATGAAGCAGCAATATCGCAGCGCAAACAATACATACCGCGCCGCAAAACATCACTGCGGTCACTGTTAGAGTAGCTATTGCATTGGCTATTTGCGTCTCCAGTGCCGCGCCCACGCTGGTCTGGAGCATGTGGACCTCGGACTGAAGGATGCGCGTTACGTCGTCCACCGCCCTGCTCACCAGCGTCGGCCAATCCTGGAAGGTCTCCGGGGCGCCGTTGGCGGTGTTAGGTTGTTTCTCTGACATAGGATCAGCCGTGCATCGCGGGTTCGCGACGCTTCAACTCTGGTCGTTTGGCTCGTGTTTGGAGATTGCCCAGCCGAGCAATGCGGCGATCACGACCGGACCCGCGCCGCGGTTGTTGACGATCGAGCCGAACAGAAAG
>Ga0187862_10006631_pt1 | contig 10481 bp, 10 predicted proteins | sample June2016WEW_10_1_FD_133003 | JGI IMG/M metagenome (GOLD analysis project Ga0187862, IMG submission 133003) | Peatland microbial communities from SPRUCE experiment site at the Marcell Experimental Forest, Minnesota, USA - June2016WEW_10_150 | ecosystem: Environmental > Terrestrial > Soil >...
GCGAGTCCGGCGGGGTCTTGCTGGTCTGTTGGCCTCTTGGTCCACCTGGTCAAGAATGCGGAGAACTGGGAGGCGCGCGACGAGTATTTGCTGGATACACAGCACCATTCTTCGTTGCAGCGAGTCGAACTCCTGGATCTTACCGGCGAGGGTGCGGATGAGCTTGCGGTTGAGTCGAACTCCGGTGGCGCGGGAACCTCTGGAACCAGTTTTCACGTGTTCGCGTTGGGGGGGACGATTTGAAGAGGAGCTTGACACTCCTTCCCGATTGGAGTACATGGAGCGGGATAACTATACGCAGGTGTTCGATGTCAACCGGACCCGCAAGCGTCGTGGCCAGGAATTCTGCTTCTTGAAAACGGCGCTTTATGAGGAAGGTGAGTGGTTCAAGCCTCCTCTCGTGACTCACCCGTGCTACGAAAGCCGTAAAGGCGAGGTTTTCGATGGGGTCGCGGATCGCAATAAGATGCTCGCCCCGTTGCGCTGAGCCGTGGGGCAGGTCCCCGACCACACCTTGTCGATGTGCTGGCAGTAGGGCTTTAGTAACATTGAAACGGAGGGGGAGGAGACTGTGACGGAAAACGAGCGGGACTTAGGAAGGCGCTGGTTCGAGGAGGTTTGGAACAAGGGCCGTCGCGATGCGATTTCCGAATTACTTTCGCCGGAAGGCGTGCTGCACGAAGGCGGGTCCGATTCAGTGGGTCCAGGCGGGTTCTACCCGTTCTTCGACCGCATGAAGAACACGCTGTCGGACATTCGCGTGACTGTTCACGACGCCATCGCCGAGGGTGATCGCCTCTGTGTTCGTTGGTCGTGCACTGCGACGCATACCGGCCCTGGACTGGGTGTTCCTGCGACCGGAAAACCTATCGACGTGACCGGCATCACTATCTTTCGGGTTGCCGGCGGCAAAGTTGTCGAGGGCTGGCAGAATTGGGACATGCTGGGAACAATGCAACAGATCGCAGGCGCTGGACGAGGGGCTACCTACGTCGCCGCTTCATAGCGCGGCGTACGATTGCAAACTATGGACCGGCCGGGGCCATCGACCTGTTCGGTCCGAGGTATACTAGTGGCCCATCGAACCCAGCAGCCGTCACGCTTACGGTATACTGGCTCTCTCCGATGCCCAAGCTGGTCTCTATCGTCGGTCCGCTGTGCGGAGGCGTCTTTCCGCTCCCCGAAAGCGAAGCGGAGACCTTCTCGATTGGCCGCTCGGTGAACAACACCCTCTGCATCCCGGATCCCTCGGTCTCAAGGAACCATTGCGTGCTGGCCCGCCGCGCCGCGCAGGTTGTCATCACCGATAGCGGCAGCGTCAACCGCACTTACATCAACGGCATGCCGCTCGTCGAGCACACGCTCCGCAACGGCGATGAAATCAAGCTCGGCGAGTCGCTGTTCCTCTTCGTCACCGAAGCCGGGCCCGGCACTCCGCAGGGCGAGCCGCCGGCGCCGGCCACCGGAATTCACTCGGCCAGCACCCAGATGCTCCGCGCGCCGCACAGCATCCGTGTCAGCGGTGCCCTCGGGCACTACTTCGATGCATTGCTGGGGGTGGGCGAGGTGATTCCGTCCGCCGCGCGCGTGGACGACATAGGGCGCCGGATACTGGAATCGTTGTGCGCCGCGCTGGCGGCCGAGCAGGGAACGTTGATCATTGGAGGAGCCAGTCCCGGCGAGCCCGACTCCGTAATCGAGTGGCGGAAAGCGCATCTTAGCGAGGGTGTTTCGGTGTCACCTGCCGCGTTGTTGGACAAGATGACGCGGGAGCCCGCGCCCGTGCTGTGGCGGCGTCCCGCAACGCCGGCCGCCGCGAGCCCACCAGGCATGGCTGTCGGACCGCGAGTCAGTTCCATCCTGGCCGTCCCTCTGCTGGCGTTCGAGCGCTTCATCGGCGTCCTCTGTTTCGCTGCCGGCAATCCCAAGGCGGGCTTTGAGGAAGATCATCTTCGCTTCCTGAGCAAGGCCGCCGGGCTCACGGCCGCCCTGGTGGATGCCGCGCTCAGCGCGCGTTACAGGGAAAGCGAAATCCGGCAGCGCTCGGCGGTTGCCAACCTGGAACACAACATGGTCGGCGAGGGCCCCCGTATGCGCCGGGTCTACGACACCATTGCCAAGGTGGCGCCGACCGATTCCACCGTATTGATTCTCGGCGAGAGCGGTACCGGTAAGGAACTGGCCGCCACCGCTCTCCATCGCAATAGCCTGCGCGCCGGCAAGCCGTTCCTGGCCATCAATTGCGCGGCCATTACCGAGACTCTGCTCGAAAGCGAGTTGTTCGGCCACGAGAAGGGCGCCTTCACGGGTGCGGTCGCGCAGAAAAAGGGAAAGTTGGAAGAGGCCCAAGGCGGCACGGTCTTCTTCGATGAGGTGACCGAGATGTCTCCCTCCCTGCAGGCCAAACTGCTGCGCGTCCTGCAGGAGCGGGAGTTCGAACGCGTCGGAGGCACGCGCCCCATCCGTGCCGATGTGCGTATCGTGACGGCCACCAACCGCGATCTGGAGGACTCCATCCGCCGCGGCGCGTTTCGCGCCGACCTTTTTTACCGGCTCAACGTGGTCTCCTTGCTCCTGCCACCGTTGCGGGAGCGGCGCGAGGACATCGAGTCGCTGGCCAACCACTTCGTGCGCAAACACAGCCGTAAATTGAAGAAATGGATTAGCGGCATTTCACCGCAGGCGCTTGCGCTCCTGCGCGGGTACGACTGGCCGGGCAACGTACGCGAATTGGAGAACGCCATCGAACGTGCTCTGGTGCTCGGCGGTACCGATAGCATTCAGCCTGAGGACCTGCCCGAATCGGTGATTGAATCGGGCGGGTCCCCGGCCGTCTCTGCAGGCGGCTTCAACGACTCCATTACAGAAGCCAAGAAGCGCCTCATCCTCGAGACCTTTCAAAGAACCAACGGAAATCACGCGGAATCCGCGCGGCTGCTCGACCTACACCCCAATTCGCTGCATCGCATCATCCGCAACCTGAACTTGAAGCCCAGACCCGAGGCATGAGGTGTTCCGGCCGGTTGCCGCCAGGAAGAGCGACGGACTGCAGGTTCGGAATTCGTACTTCTGGATTTGCATGGCCGCCCGCCCCGGCTCCACGCGCACGATCTTGCCGGCAACAACCAGGCTCAGGTGTACCGAATCGAACAGCAGTACCGGCCATTTCACACTCAATGTAGTGTCCGCGCCCAACTCGAGCGGGCGCTCGGTCGTAAACAGCACGCCGCAACTGCTGATGTTCAGAATCGTGCCCCTACCTGCGTCGTCCGTAGTCCTGTAACGGACCGGAAGTGTCAGTTGAAAGCGTACCGCTTTGCGGTTTCGTCCGCGGTACGCCGAATCGTCGGGCGAAGGTGTCGAACAGTACCTGCGGGCGGCGGCGAGCGGTTTGACTGAAGCTGCTGCTGAGGTGTACATACGTCTCCCTCAAGGCAATCGCGGGGCCACCCGCCCCGCTGCTATCGGTTTGTTGAAAACGCGGGGCTTGCCCGGTCACTCGCGTGTCATCGGTGCCCGCTCTGGCGAACAGAAGTGTTTCGGCTCTAACCCGATGGTTTGTCGGCGACCTCCCTCGCTGGCTCAATCGCCGGGCTGCCTCCGTTTCGCCGTTTTGGCCACCGGCATGAAGCGGTATATGAAACTGGTGTCGAAGCGGCCGGCCTGGAAATCGGGGTCGCGCTGGGTAACACAGCCGCGACCGTGAGGGAGCGGTAAACGAACTTCCGAAGCAGGAGCCTGGCCGTGCATCGCGATCCAGTTTGTAAGGGCGTTATCGCAAGGGACGGCCTCCTTCTCTAATATGTTCATGCTATTCCCCACGCCCGTCATTGCTTGTAGAATTACTACCCATGAAGAACCGATTTGCAGTCGTGGCTGCTCTCGCCATCATCGCGAGCACATCCGGCCTGGCGGCCGAGCAGAAGACGATTACCGGGTGGGTCCTCGACTCGGCGTGTGCTTTCACTAAGGGACTGACAAAGCCCATCAGTGCCGAGTGCGCGATATCCTGCGCCAAGAACGGATCGCCGCTCGTCATCTTGCGGGACGACGGCTCCATTTACTGGCCGATCGCAGAAACGATGCCGGCGGAAGGGCAGAATAAACGGCTCATGCCGTTTGCCGGCAAACGCGTCAGGGCGACGGGCAAGACCTATGTGCGCGGCGGCTCCAATGCGATCGTCATCGACAAGATCGTCGAAGCACCTGGCCAGTAATCCCTCTCGCTGGGGGTCTCTGCCGGCTTCGCGCTGGTGCTTCCCCGACGGCTGCCGGTCAGGTGCACCGGCAGCGTAGAGGTCCTTCGCCTGTTATGTTTTGAGTGGCGGACGATCCGGGGATTTACGTCGGGATTCTGATCAGAGCCGGCGCCGATGAAACCTGGCGCTGTACCAAGGTTCCCGATCTGCATCAACTTTGGGATTTGCGCTTTAGTGCGATTGACTACCTGCCGAAATCCGCTTGGCGTGCCCATCATGGCTGGACGCGGGCGCAGCCCCATCACCTCGAAATACGATCCGCCGACCACCCCGGCGCGAACCTCGCGAGGCTCTCCCAGGCCGACCATCGTGAAGCCGATCGTCGAGAAGTCGCCGAACGCGCTCAGCGTTTTCACGCGTGACCGTAAGTCCTCGATCTCCGGCACGGAGAACGTGGTGTTGTCGGTGCCGATGCCGCGCGCGCTTTGCCGGATGTAGATCAGCCGGTCCTCGTTGCGATTGACCAGCGGCCGCAGACGCCGCGCACCAGGCTGAACATGGCGGCGTTCGCGCCGATTCCGAGGGCCAAGGTCAGCACTACGGTCACCGTGAACCCTCTGGTGCGGGCCAGCGAACGGGCCGCGAATTTCAAATCGTGCAGGAACGTTACGATGTTATCGAGCATCCCGATTGCTCCTCGAGTGTAGATGGCTTCTCCGCATTGCAATCGGCCGGCCATTTCGCGAGACCGTGCAAGTGATTGAAACTATTCACTGTCTTGGAAGCCGCATCCGGCGCGACTGTCCATTTTTGGGAATCGTGCTTTATGTCGCGCGACCCGCGGTCCGTGCATGATCGTTTGCCCGCAAGGAACCGGCGGCAAAGGCCACCGGCGTTACAAGGAAACACAGGCCGTAGCCGGTGTTTCTTCCGTAGCGCCGGCGGTCTTTGCCGCCGGTGTTTTGCCCGGCCCGGCCTTCCTCTAAGCCGGTCTTCGTCAGACAGGAGTGTTCCCGGGTCAGGTTTCCTTGCTGCGGAAGGATGGCGACTAGCGCGGGCCGCGGCCAAAGCGGTAGCTGAGCGAAAGGGCGACGCTCGAGGGCAGGCGAACGCCAACCACCCGCTCGAACGGAGCGAGCTCATCCGAGAGGGCCAGAGCTTCGGTGGTTTGGCCGGTGTAGCCGCTGGCGATCAGGAAGTTGGCGCCGGCTTCCAGGCGGCTGCCGAACTGGCGGGCGAGCGCGCCGCGCAACTCGCGGACGGACACGCTGATGAAGCCATCGCCCAACGGCTTGCGGCCCACGGTCTCGAACTCGGCGCGGGCGCGCAGGCCGAATGGCAGGCGGTCCAGCGTCCCCAAAACGTCGGCAATGAGGCGCGGCGCTTCGGGCACCGGCGCGCCACTGACGAGATCGCGTGCGTCGGCCTTCGACATCGATGCCTGCAGAAACCCGCCGTGGAAGGAGTGGCGCGCGGCGACCGTGATGTAGCGATTGCGGCTGGGCCCCTCATCGAACTGGAGGCCGGTATCCGGGTCGATCTTGGCTAGCGATTCCTGCTGCGTGATGCGGCCGAGCGTCACCCGAAAATCGGTATCGCCGACGGCCTTATGTACCACCATCTGGTAGGCGTGCGCGCGGCTGACCGGCGTCCCCTGGGTAGTGCCGGTGCCGATGCGCGGATCGTTGGTGAAAAAGGTCTGGCCAAAGCTCAAGGAGACGGACGGCAGCGGCAACCGCTTCGGCGCGATGAGGCTTAGCGTGGATTTTGGCGAGTTCACTCCCACCCATTTGCTGTAGGAATTGGCCGGATTGAGCAGGTCGGCGTCGCCGATGCCGATTTCGTCGCGGCGCCAGCCGAGGTTGTAATGCAGCCAGGAGGTGAGCTTGCCATCCATCGCAACGTAGGGCGCCAGATCGCTCAGCGTCACGTCGTTGGCGGTGACCTTTTCGAATGCGCCGTACACGGCGGGGTTGTCGGACTCGTAGTGGTCCAGGTCGAGCCGGCGCGGCGCATCCCGCTGCTCATCCATGCCGATCAGAAGCGCGAGATATTGGTTCACCGGATGCACGTAATTGGCGCTGCCGCCGGCCACGGTGCGGAATTCGCTCTGCCGGATCAGACCGTCGCCGAAATTGGAATCGAGCGCCAGGTTGTAAGTGCGAAAGAAGCCGGAGAGCTGGAGTTCGCTCGATTCCGTCATATGCCACCTATCGTTGAGCGCGACTTCGGCGGTGTGGGTCTGGTCGCGCTGGCGCGGGTCGATCGTGTCATGCAGGTTCGGCACGTCGATCGGCACCAGGCCGGGCACCTTGGATTGGCCGTAGTAGCCGATGCCGAAAAGAGTGAGCTGGTGATGGCCGATGTCGAACAAGCGTTCGCCATTCAGTTTGTACTGCTGGCGATGTTCCAGCGTGTCGAGAAAGCCGTTGCCATAAGAAGCCTGGATGGCGAGCCACGCCTTGGTGGCGGGATTGCCCGGGCTCCAACCGGCGGCTAGGTCGATGTCGCGGTAATCGCCGGTGACGGTGGCAAACGGCTCCAGCCGCGGGCGAAAGGCATAGATCGCGGCCATATCGACGGAGTGGTTGCCTTCGCGGACGTTAAACGCGCCGCCATCGGTCACCACGGCTTCGATGACCCCGGGGATCATGATGTCGGGATCCGCGTAGCCATTGCCGTGCGCATTGGCGCTGAGGTTGTTGGGAACCAGGTAGCTGCCGGCTGCCAGGTATTGAGCGATCGGCTCGCCGTGATCCCCGGCCACGCCGGGGGCGAAGTACTGTGGCGCCTTGATGCCGCCGGAAGCGGATTCGACCGGCAGGCCGGGGATGGAGACCGGGGCGCCGGGGCGGCCTGGATTGGCGTCGAGGACGTCTTCGCGAACGTTGACGCGCTGTGCCGGGTCGGGATGATCGAGGTCTGCCTCACCAGCGTCCGCCGTGACGGTTACGGCCTCGTGGCGGGAAGCCATGCGGACGAACTTCAGGTCCACCCTAAGCGCCTCGCCTTCCCCCAGAGGGAAGGTTTGCGTGGCTGGCTCGAAATCGCCGGCGCTGGCGCTGAGCGTGTAGGTCCCCGGCGCCAGTGAGCGAAACAGGAACTGGCCGTCGGCGCCACTTGTCGCGCTAGGTTGCGCCGCGCCGGCGCCGCCGCTCAACCGCAGGACGGCGCCGGGAACCAGGTTACCCTGCGGATCGGTCACCCGACCCGCTACGCTGCCGTCGGCGGCAAGTAGCGCAGCGTGCAGGAGCAACGGTATCGCCGGCAGGCAACGCATGCTGAAGCGCAGCGTAATCATGGCAATTGGTGACGGTTTCCGTAGCACGTTTGTTAGATTTGTATGTCCAACACGGTAACACAATTCTGCAATTGGTAGCCCGTCAGCGGGTGTGCGGCGGGTGCGCGACATAAATGGAGGGATCGGGCTGGGCGCTGGGCCGCCACTACGCCCGCTTGGCTTCGCGGCGGATGCCCTCGGCGATCCACACCCGGAGTTGGGTTTGGTAGCCTACTGGATTCGGGGCCGCGATGTGCTACGCCGCGGCGATCCGCTCGGGCGCCAGCCTAAGGGGCAAACCGGGTATGTCCACCAAGTAATCGCAACCGCAATGGCCTTCGCAGAACACGATATATGGTATGCGTATCTCAAAGGGATTCTTATGAGACTGCGACCGTTGACTATTGTTTTTCCGCTTGTGTCGATCGCCGGCATGGTGCAGGCGCTGGCCGCCGCCGAGCCGTTCCGCGACCCCAATCTGCCGCTCGAGCGGAGAGTGGACGATCTGGTTTCCCGGCTGACTCTGGACGAGAAGATCGCCATGCTCGGGCAGGTCCAACCAGCCATCGCGCGGCTGGGAATCAATGCGTTCACCAACTTCACCGAGGGGCTGCACGGTTTGGGCTGGGTGTGGGGCGGCAGCGTCACGGCCACCACTTTTCCGCAGTCGGTGGGACTGGGCGAAACCTGGGACCCCGGGATTCTTCGCCAGGCAGGGGCCGTGGAAGGGTATGAAGCCCGCGTCTATTTCAAGAAGTACGATGGCGCCCGCGTCGGCCTCGCCATCCGGGCGCCCAACGTGGATTTGGCCAGGGACCCGCGATGGGGACGGACGGAGGAGTCATTCGGCGAAGACCCCTACCTGGTCGGCAAAATGTCGGTTGGTTATATCAAGGGGCTGCAGGGCGACAACCCGAAGTACCTGCTCTCGGCATCGACGATGAAACATTTTCTGGCCAACAGCAATGAAGATGGCCGGACCAGTTCCTCCTCCGATTTCGACGAACGGAACCTTCGCGAATACTACCTGGTTGGGTTCCGGATGGGCATTGAGGAAGGGAATGCGCAATCGTTCATGGCATCGTACAACGCGGTCAACAAAATCCCCAACACGGTGTCGCCGTTCCTCAGAGACATCGTGGAGAAAGAATGGAAATTCGATGGAATGATCTGCACGGATGCGGGCTCACTGCCCAACCTCACGCGCCAGTTCCACTACTATCCGGATCCCACGGCCGCGGTGGCGGGGTCGGTCAAGGCGGGCATTACGGTGTTCCTCGATCGATACGACGCGCCGCTGCGGGATGCACTGGAGAAAAAGCTGGTCACCGAAGCCGATATCGAACGCAACATCCGCGGCAACATTCGGATGCGCATCCGGCTGGGTGAGTTCGATCCGCCCAAGCTGTCGCCCTACAACGACATTTCGGGCACCGAGGAACCCTGGTACGGCGAAAAGAATAAGGCTCTCGCCAGAAAGATTACGCAGGAATCCATCGTCCTGCTCAAGAACAGCGATAACCTGCTGCCGCTGGACAAGAGCAAACTGCGCTCGATTGCGGTGATCGGCCCCTACGCCGACAAAGTGCTGGTGGACTGGTATGCGGGGATGCCGCCGTATACGGTGACGCCGATCGAAGGAATCCGGAACAAGGTTGGCGCTGGTGTGCGGGTCCGTTATGCGCCGGACGATTACAACCGCTACGCATCCAACCTCGCCGCCGAATCCGATGTCGCGATCGTGTTCGTGGGCAACCATCCGATGTGCAACGCGCCGTTCGGCCGGTGCCCGTTGCCGAGCGAGGGCAAGGAAGCCGTGGATCGCAAGTCCATCGACCTGGACCCGGCGCAGCTCAACCTGATCCGCAGAGTGAAAGCGGCGAACCCGAAGACCATCGTGGTGCTGATTTCCAGCTTCCCGTACTCGATCGGTTGGGTGCAGGAGAACGTCCCGGCGATTCTCCACATGGCGCACTCCAGCCAGGAAGAAGGCAACGCGCTCGCGGATGTGCTGTTTGGCGACTACAATCCGGCCGGGCGGCTGGTGGCCACGTGGGTGAGATCGCTCGACGATTTGCCGCCCATGATGGACTACGACATTCGCAAAGGCCGCACCTATCTCTACTTCAAAGGGCAGCCGTTGTTTCCTTTCGGATTCGGCTTGAGTTACACAGCATTCGAGTATTCCAACTTGCGCATTTCGTCCGAATCGGTGAACGCCGCGGGCGAGGTTGTGGTCAGCGTGGACGTCAGGAACACGGGGACACGAACTGGCGATGAGGTGGTGCAGATGTACGTCAAGCACCTGGACTCCGCGGTGGAACGGCCGCTCAAGGAACTACGCGGGTTCGAGCGCATTCCGCTTGGGCCCGGCGAGACGCGCACTGTCAAGCTGCCGTTGAAAGGGGCCGATCTGACCTACTGGGACGCGGGCAAGCAGAGCTTCGTGTTGGAACCCGGCCGCCTCGGCATCATATTGGGCGCGTCTTCCGCCGACGTAAGGCTGGAGAAGACGATTGAAGTGAAGGAGTGATGGGGGGAAAAGAGAAGCCCAGCCTGTCATGGGCTTTGCGTTGCGAAAATGGAAACACGGCCTGTCACCCGTTTTTCGTCTGATTGGTGACGGAGTTCACCTGCTGATATACCTGCGGCGCCGTCCCCTGGGTCGGCACCTTCGAGGTCAGGTTGCCAAACCCATCGTAGGTGTAAGAGTTGCCCCATACTGGGCGGGTCGTGTCCGTCGTCGCCGCGGCAATCAGCCGGTTCAGTGAATCGTAGGTGTAGCTGGTGTAGCTGACGTTTTCGCCCGTAATAGCATCCGACGACGAAACAATCCGCCCGTTGTTCTGGGCCGCGGAGAAGTTGGGAGTTTCGTCGCCTTGAAGTGAACCCCTGTCGTGAGACACGAAGTTAAGGGGGTTATCGCCGTTCGCTGAAAAATCATTGTGCGGCGGGGTTGATGTCGTCCACTCTGGAAGGACCTGAGCGGAGGATAGGGCAAC
>Ga0187862_10006632_pt1 | contig 10478 bp, 9 predicted proteins | sample June2016WEW_10_1_FD_133003 | JGI IMG/M metagenome (GOLD analysis project Ga0187862, IMG submission 133003) | Peatland microbial communities from SPRUCE experiment site at the Marcell Experimental Forest, Minnesota, USA - June2016WEW_10_150 | ecosystem: Environmental > Terrestrial > Soil >...
ACACCCTGCTCGGTCAGGGCCCCACCGCCGGGCCCGGAAGCGCGCCCCCGACCCAGGCCACCCTGCCCGCGTCCGACCTGCCCTCGGGGTCCCAGCTGGCGGTGGTCGCCCCCGCCGAGGCCTGCGCGGCGATCCCCTCCGGTCAGGTCCCCTCGGGGCTGGCCCCGACGGGGACGGGCAGCGGGATCGGCGTCGACCCCGGGGTCGGCTACTCCAACCCCTACATCGCGGTGCAGCTCGCGGGGCCGGTGCTGAGCGGGAGCCCCACCTTCAGCCTCATCGCGGCGATCCTTCCCTTCGGCTCGACGCCCCACCCCAGCGCGGCCGTCTCACCCAAGGCCACCCCGGTCGACGGCGCCGGCACCCTGCAGGTCATCGGCTACTGGGACGGCAGCCAGTGGCACGGCGCGCTCCGGGTCTGGTCGGGGGCGGCGTGGTCACTCTCCGTCGACGAGAGCTCGGGGGTCGACGTGGTCGCCAGCGGGTCCACCGTCACCCTCTACTCGCAGTCGGTGCCCGCCGGCTCCAAATACGGGATCATCGTCGCCACCTCGAGCGGCTGCTCCGATCTGGGGATGAGCTCGGCGCTGGTCCCCGAGGAGAGCTACGGCAGCCAGCCCAGCCCGGGCTGAGTCAGCCCTGGGGATCCGGTCGTGCCTGGGGAGCCCAGGCCCAGACGCCCGCGGCATCCTGGAAGATCTCGAGCTCCTCGGCGGGGCGGGCGCCGCTGAAGAGGAAGCCCTGGCCCCCATGGCAGCCGAGGTCGCGCAGGATGGCCGCCTGGGCCGCGGTCTCGACACCCTTGCCGACGCAGAGCCAGCCCGCGGCGCGCACCTGGGCCGCGATCCCGGCCAGACGCGCCCGGCGCTCGGGGTCGGTCTCGATGCCGTCGAGCAGACCCATCCGGAGCTTGACCATCCGGAGGGGCAGCTGGCGCATCTCGGCGGTCAGCTCGCCGTCGTAGTCGTCGGCGACCAGGGTGAGGCCGAGTGAGGCCAGGTCGCGCAGGATGCTCCGGGCGGAGAGGGGGTCGCGCTCGATCAGCTTGAGCGGCACCTCGAGGATCAGCCGGCCTGGCGGCAGTCCGACCTCGGAGAGGATGCGGCCGACGCTCGCCACCAGCGTGGGCAGGAGGTACTCCTGCTGGGAGAGGTTGACCGAGAGCGCGGGAGGCGTCGACCCGGTCGAGGCCCAGCGCAACGCCTCGGTGGCCGCCTCGTGGAGGATGGTCTGGCCGATCCGCGTCATCAGGCCGCTGCGCTGGGCCGCCTCCACGAAGCTGGCGGCATCGAAGAGGCCGACCTGGGGCCGCTGCCACCGCATCAGGGCCTCGAAGGAGGTGAGACCGCGGGTCTGCAGCTCCACGACCGGCTGGTAGAAGACCCGGAACTCGTGCTCGTCGATGGCGTGGCGGAGCGCGATCTCGGTCTGGCGCTGGGCGGTGACGCGCGCCTGCAGCGCGGTGTCGGCCAGCTCGTAGGCGGCGCGACCCCGGTTGCGGAGCCGGCCCAGGGCTCCGCGCGCCTGCTCCAGCACAGCGCCCGCGGAGGGTCCGCTCGCGACCGTCGGCCGGATGCCGATGGCGATGCCGACCGCGATGGTGACCGGAACACTCTCCTCGGTCACCAGGAGCGGCTCGCGGCAGGCCCGGAGCAGCCGGTCGGCGAGCGCGGCGATCGCCAGCTCGTCGCCGTCGTTGCGGGCGATCACCAGGCTGCGGTCGGCCGTCCGGGCCATGGTGTCGCTGGGCCGGAGCAGCGGACGCAGCCGGATCGCGAGCGAGAGGAGCAGGGCGTCCGTGTCACCGTGGGCGTAGCGGCCTGCCAGGGCCTCGAGGTTGTTCACCGCGACCACCAGCAGGGCGAGCGGCCACTGTCCCTCCAGGGCCGCGAGGAGGTCGGCGTCGGAGCTGGCCGCGATGGCGTCGCCGACGGCGCGAGCCCGGGCCCGCCGCTCAGCGGCCGCGAGCACGGCCTCCCCCACCACCCTCCAATCCTGGGCGAGGTTGATGAGGCCATCGGCGCCGGCGTGGCCGGCCACCTCGTGGCGGGATTCTCCCGCCTGGTCGTCGAGCACGATGAGCGCGGTGTCCGGGCATGCCCTGCGAACCACGGCGACGGCCTCGTGAAGGGTGACCAGCGAGAGCCCGCCCCGGCAGAGGACCACCGCCCGGGTCCGCCCTCCGGCGGTCAGCTCGGCCAGCTCCTCAGCCCCGGTCACCTCGCGCACTCGAAGCAGGGTGCCCGCGGTGAGCCGCTGCCGCACCGGTGCCGAGGCCGGGTCGTCATCGCGGACGACGATGACCTCGTCGTCGACCGGCGCGACCTCGTCGATGTTGGCCTGAGCGAGTTTGCCGATCAACCCGCTCCCGTGACCCCGGGATGGTGCCTTCCAGGTCATGCTCATCCGTCCATCCGTCAGAAGCCGGCGAGGTCCCGCGACGCCGGTCGGGCGCGGGTTTTGGGCAGCCCGCGCTCCACGGCGCGACAGCCCATGGTGGGCACTGCCGGCTCGGGGGAGGGGCGCCGTCGACAGGGAGTGACATCGCCCGTGCGGCCTTGTCACATTTGCGTTGCACCGAGCGCACTCCCGCGGCGCCGACCTCCGCCGGCGCGGTCACCCTGCTCGACGACCCGAGCGGTTGCCGACGTTCGACCCTGGCCGATATGCCCCGACCCGGGAGAGGATGGGGTGCGGACGACCCCCGATGGTCGTGCTCCGCATTGAGCCGCCCGCGCCCAGGCGCTCCGAGGTGTGATCGTGGCCCGACTCTCCAAGCAACGCCGGCAGGAGCTCTCCGCGGGAGGCGGCGGCTCCACCGGGCGCACCGGCCCACCGTCGCGGAGCGGCGCCGCGCCGCGCAGTGGTGCCCCGCCGCGCAGCGGGTCCACCCCGCCACGCCCCGGTTCCGCGGCCCGGCCGGGGACGGCGCCGGCCCGATCCCGGGCCAGGGTCATCGTCCCGGGACGCCCCTGGTGGCAGAGCCCGTGGGCATGGGGGAGCGGCATCAGCGCCGTGGTGGTGGCCGTCATCGTGATCTTCATCGTGGTGGCGGCTTCCGGGCCGCCGGCCAGCCCGGATGCGCTGGCCCCGGCGACGGTGGTCGACCCAGTGACCCAGGTCAGCCCCTCCACGCTCGCCGCGGTGGGCGCGGGCGGGCTCTCCAACCCCCTGATCAAGCTGCCCAGCTCGACCAAGGCGCTGACCGGGGCCGGCGGCAGGCCCCTGGTGATGATGTTCGGGGAGGACTCCTGCCCGTACTGCGCATTCGAGCGCTGGGGCGTCGTGGTCGCGCTCAGCCGGTTCGGGACCTTCAGCGATCTGCATGTCACCAGCTCATCCAGCAGCGACTACTTCCCCAACACCGAGACCTTCTCCTTCTACGGCTCCACCTACACCAGCGCCTACGTCGACTTCCAGGGGATCGAGGTCGCCGACCGTGACGGCAAACCGCTGCAGACGCCGACCGCGTCGCAGGAGAAGCTGCTCACCAGCTATGACGCGGCCCCCTACGTCACGCAATCCGGCAATCCGCTGCCCTTCATCGACCTCGGCGGCCGCTACCTGGCGAGCGGCGATCCGCCCCTCGACTACACGGTGGACGGTCAGTCGGTCACGGTTGCCCCCGAGCTCCTCGAGGGGCTCACGGCCCTGCAGATCGCGGAGTCCCTCGGCGACACCTCCAACTACCAATCCAAGGCGATCCTCGGCGACGCCAACTACCTGACCGCCGCCCTCTGCGAGCTCACCGGCAAGCAGCCCGGCTCGGTCTGCGGGAGCTCCACGATCACCGGGCTGGAGAGCAAGCTCGGCTGACCGGCACGACCAGGCGGCGGCCACCGTCCCCGGCGGCGCACGCTCCTCGGCGGGTACGCTGAGGGGGCAAGCCCGCGATGCGAGGAACGGCCATGACTGAGAACTCCAGCCCCGCGACCCTGAGCGATGCCGAGTGGAGGGCGCGGCTCTCTCCTGAGCGGTACGCGATCCTTCGCCAGAAGGCGACGGAGCCGGCGTTCACGGGGGCCTACGTGCAGAACCACGAGACCGGCGCCTACCACTGCGCCGGCTGCGGCGCCCAGCTCTTCCGCTCCGACACCAAGTTCGACTCCGGGTCGGGCTGGCCCAGCTTCACCGAGCCCGCCGACCTCGAGGCGGTCGACTTCCACGTCGACAGGAGCCACGGGATGATCCGCACCGAGGTGGTCTGCCGGAGCTGCGGGGGCCACCTGGGCCACGTCTTCGACGATGGCCCCGGACCCGGCGGCAAGCGCTACTGCATCAACTCCGCCGCGCTCGAGATGATCCCCGAGAAGTGATGGGCGCCGCGGCCCGCCGACCGGGCCCCCGGGTGGAGGCGGCAGCCGAGACGGCCGACCGCGGACCTCGAGGGCCGCTGGTCCGCCCGGTCCGGCCCGAGGAGTGGGAGGAGGCGGGCAGGGCCACCCGCGCCGGCTTCGTCGCGCTCGTCGGCGAGGACGATCGCGACTACCTCGACCTGGTCGCGGACGTGGCCGGGCGCTGTGACCGCACCACCGTGCTGGTGGCGGTCGCGGACGACGGTCGGATCCTCGGCTCGGTCACCGTCGAGCTGACCGGCAAGGTCAACCCCGAGCGCGAGCTGGAGCCCGGAGAGGCCCATCTCCGGATGCTCGGCGTGGCACCGGAGGCCCAGGGCCGTGGTGTCGGGCGCGCCCTCGTCGAGGCCGCGGCCGCCCTGGCGCGCTCCGCCGGCAAGTCCCGGCTGACCCTCGGCACCCGGCCGGAGATGGTCGCGGCGCGCCGCCTGTACGACCGCGTGGGCTTTCGGGCCGGGCCCCCGGCGGAGTGGGCGCCGGGACACGGCTACCTCACCTACGAGCTGGACCTGGAGGCCGGACCCGCAGGCATCTGAGCGAGCGGGGGCTCGGGCGCCACCGTCTCCGTGTGACGCCGCTGTCACCGGCTGTCCCGGAGCCGCGGAGGAGGCGCTCCCCGGATGATGGCCTTTTGACATCTGGTGCGTTTGATGCGTGACCCCGCGGCCGGAGCAGATACTTGTGATGGCGAGAACGCGGTCCTCGCGGGCGAGACGCCGCCGGGAGTGGGTCCTGCGGGGGCGCAGGGTGGGCACGGGTCGGACCGCGGCATCGGGTCGGGGATGGCCGATGCGACCCGCGCCACGTCCCGGCCGGGCGGGCCCCTTCATCTGGGCTGGCGGCCGCACGTCATGAACTCTTGACTTAATGTTCTAGTCTCACAACAATATGGACGGTGTTCAGTACAAGAGGTCAGGGGCAGGGAGCGGACGGAGGAGGACCGTCGCGCCTCTTCAACCGGATCGCGGTCCTCCGCCTGGAGCGCGGGCTCTCGCGTCAAGGGCTCGCCGAGCTGGTCGGGGTCAACCACCAGACCATCGGTTACCTGGAGCGAGGCGACTACAACCCCAGCCTCGAGCTCGCCCTCCGGCTCAGCGAGGTGTTCGGGCTGCCGATCGAGGCGATCTTCTCGCGCACCCCTCTCCGGCCGATGAGCGAGGAGCTGTACGGGCGCCAGCGCCAGGAGGACGCGGCGGCGCCGGGCCCGGCCCCCAGCCCTGACGAGCTCACCCAAGGGGGACGGCGATGAGCACCACCCCCAGCCAGACCCCGCGCCACGGGCTCTCGCTCGGGGTGGGCCGGATGACCCCGCTGGTGGCCGGCGCGGTGGGCGTTCTCCTGCTCCTCGCGGGCCTCGTGGTCACCCCCGACAACGACAACGGCCTCACGACACCCCTCCCGCTGCTCGGGTATCTCCTGCTGGTGCTGGTCACCTGGACGGTGGTCGCCGGGGTCCGCCGGGAGCCGGGGAGCTGGCTCAGCCGCCGCGCCGTCCGCCGGGCGGTGGTCGCCGGCATCGCCGTCGACTGCGTGGGCGTGGTCGCCACCTCGTCCCCCGGCCTCCAGCTCGGTTCCGCCACCCTCGCGCTGCTGCTCCTGCTCGTGCTCCTCAACATCGCCCTGGGCACCGCGACCCAGCGGATCGCCACGGCTCCCGAGGGGTGGATCGACGAGCGCCAGGAGGCACTGCGCAACCGCGCCCACCGCGGCAGCTATCCGGTGTTCGCCGCCGCGGTCGGGGTCTTCCTGGTCGCCGACGTCGTCTCGCCGCCGAGCCGGGAGTGGGTCGAGCACGTTTTCAGCAGCGGTGGGCTGTTCGTCCTCGTGGAGCTGCTCCTCGTCCTGCCTGCCATGGTCCTGGCCTTCATCGAGCCCGCCCCTCCCCCGCCGGATCCCAACGCCCCCGCACCGCCCCGGCGCGCCAATGCGCAGGCCCGCGTCGCGGTGGCGCTGGTGGTGCTTGTGTTCGCCATCCCGCTGCTGGCATCCATCGCTCTGCTGGTGCTTCCGCTGCGCACCTCGCCGCTGCTCTCGACAGGAACCACGCCGGCGCCGGTGTTGAGCGGCTCCCCGGGCTCCGGCCCCGCCGGTGAGGAGCAGACGCCGGCGAGCTGGTGTGCCAACCCCACGACCACGGTGACCGTGGGTTGGGGCGTCACCGCGCAGATCTCAGCCACCGCCTACGCCTGCTGGGACGGTCACCGGGCGTTCGAGCCCCCCGCCACCAGCTACTCCGACTGCTGGGAGAGCCAGGCGTTCGTCACCGTGGCGGGCACCCAGTGCGGCCCGACCACCGCCGCCGGCCCCGACGGCTCACTCGTCTTCACCTGGCGGGGCACCGTCTCCCCGACCCTGCTCCCATTCCTCAGCCGCCGGCTGACGGTTCAGGTCATCATCGACAGGAACGGGCGTGCGGAGGTGATCGCGTGAGCGGTCCCGCGCACGCCACGCCGACTCGGCCCGCGCCCCGGACGGTCCGGTGCGCCCTGGTAATGGCGACCCTCGCCGTCACGGCGCTGCTCGCCTCCGCTCTGCCCCTGCACGGCTTCGGCATCCTGGTGGCACTGGCTCTCGCCGCGCTCGACCTCCTCCTCCTCGATGCCACGGGGTGGCTGGCTTTCCGAAGGTCGCCTAGTCTCGACGAGCGGCAGCGCTCGCTCCGCGACCTCGCTCACCGGCGCGGCTTCCGCCTGGCCATGGTCGCCATCGTGCTGATGTGGGTCGTCTGGTTCGCGACGGCCATCGCCGTGACGATCGCCACCGCGACCACCTCGACCTACTCGATCCCGGCCTCATCCTCCGTGGACAACGGCATCCCGGGGCGGATCGTCCTCGCGCTCGCCGAGCTGCTGCTCATGCTTCCCACGCTGGTGATCGCCTGGCGGGCGGACGGCGGCGCGGTCGGCGATGGGTTCGAGGGCGACCAGTGGTCGGACCCCCGACGGAGGTGGACGCCCTGGCTCCTGCTCCCGGTCCTCGCCGCCACATGGCTCGCGGCCAACGCCTGGCTGCCCCTCCAGTCCGCCCCCTACGCCGCCTTATCAGAATCGAGTGGCGGCCCTCCCAACACGGCCTGCCGGGAATTCGGCGGCGGCACCATGGTCGGGAGCGAGTTCGGGGCCACGGTGGGCCTCCGCGCCAACGTCTGCTGGGACGGCACCGACGCCTACGTCCTCGGCTATCGGAACCTCCCCATCCCCACCGAGGCCCTCCGGAACTTCGGCGCATCGGCTCCGCAGAACTGGATCCTCATGAGTTTGAGCGCCTGCGGAGTGGACAACACCGCCGACTTCGCCGCCATCTCGCAGACGGTGTGCACCGAGCGCATCGACACGGCCGGCACCCTCCACTACAGCGTCACCGCCCGGGTGTCACCGCTCCCCTTCGGGATCGCCGCGCGCACCGTCTCCGTCGACCTGGTGGTGACCCGCAACGGGAGGGTCCTCGAGCAACCCTGAGCAGCCGGGCCCCGGACCGCATCTCCCCACGGTCACGGGACCGGCTGCGCCGGGCCCGCCGCCCCGCCGCGCAGCCAGACGGCGAGACCGACCAGGCCGACCAGCGCGGCGGCGCCCACGATGAGGCCCGGCACCGATCCGGGCACCGCCGCGGCCAGCGCCAGCGCGCCCCCCCCGGCGACCGTCCCGGCGGCGGCGGTGAGGGCCAGTCGGGCCCACCGGCGCCGCTCCGCAGAGACGTCCACCGCGTGCGGGCCCCGCCACTCGCAGGCCGTGTGGGAGAGCTCGGCGACGAGCACCAGGAGCAGGCCGACCAGCGGCGCGAGGACGTCGACCGGCGCTCCGTGCCCCACCACGCAGGCCGCGTACGCGGCGGCGAGGAGGCCAACGCCCCACCCGACCGGGGCGCTGCGCCCCGCCGCCACCGCCCCGACGATCACCAGCAGGCCGGCGATGCCCGCCCCGGCGGCGGCGCCATCGAGAGCAGGGGCCGTCGCGGCCGCGACCGCGCGCAGCAGGATCGCGGCGACCAGCACCGCGGAGAGCGCGACCGCCAGCAGGGCGGGGATCAGCGGGCGCGCAGCCGGGCGCGACGGCGCCACGCTTCCACCTCCGCGACCACCGGTTCCAGGGGCTCCCCCTCCGCCCACGGCGCGATCCCCACACCGGCCTCGAGCAGCCGCGCGCGCACCGTCTCACGTTCGAGCCGCCACATCCGCCGGGCCAGCGCCGCCGCCGGGGACCGCGGGACGGCGAGGTGGGACTCGACCGGAAGCTCGACCACGGCCACATCGAGGCCCCGCCCACTCAGGTCGAGCAGCGCGATCAGGAAGCGGCGGTCGAGCAGGGGGGTGAGCCCGACGATCAGAGCGTGCGGCGGCAGCAGGCGGATCGGGATCACCTCGATGCCCTTCCAGGCGTAGCTGAAGACCACCTCGGTGTCGAGGAGGGCATCGATCAACCGGTATGCATGGCGCATGCCGCCCCCCACCTCGAGCCAGCGGAGCGTGCCGCCGAAGTCGATGACCCCCACCCGGTCGCGCTCGCGGAGCCAGGCGGAGGCGAGCGACGAGGCTCCCCGGACCATCTGCTCCAGGGTGCTCTCCTCGTCGGGCCCGGCCCGGGTGAAGGTGTCGAGCAGCAGCACCACGTCGACGTTCCGCTCGGGATGACGCTCGTTGACCCAGAGGCCATCGCGGCGGGCCGAGGCTCGCCAGTTGACGCTCCGGAGCTGATCCCCGGGGGCGTGGGGGCGGATGTCGGCGAACTCGACACCCTCCCCCTTGCGAGCCGCCACCCGGTTGCCGGCGTAGAGGTGGGTGTGGGCCGGCCGGATCAGGCTCCGGAGCCGCTCCGGCCGCGGGTAGGCGCGGACCACCGCCTCGCTGCCCAGCCGCGCCTCGAACCGTCGCAGCCGGAAGCCGTCGAAGGCGCGGAGGTGCACGGTCCCCAGCGGGTAGGCTCCCCAGCGCCGGTGGCGCACCGCGAAGCTGAGGCTCTGCGGCGCCCCGGCCGCGCCGGTGACGACCTGCGGGTTGCTCGAGTCGACCAGGTCGGCCCCGGGCGGGGGCGCGACCCCCACCTCGAGGCTCTCCACCTCGGAGGGAACGGAGACCTCGACGGTCAGGTCGAGGCGGTCGCCCTCGACGATCCGGCTCTCGGAGGCGGCGAGGCGCACCCCGGGTACCTCCGGCCGGCGCGAGCTGAGCAGGCCGGCGAGCAGCACGGCGGCCAGCGGAGCTGCCGCCGCGGCCAGCTCGGGGCGACCGGCGGCCAGGGCGGCCAGCAGCAGCCCGGCGATCAGCCAGGGGTAGGCGAGGAGGCGACCGGTGGGTGCCCAGCTCACCCGGCCGCCAGCCCGGCCTGGGTTGGCGGGGTGGGCACCGAGTCGAGGCAGGCGCGGATCACGTCCGCCCCCCGTGCCCCCCGCACCCACAGCTCGGGGCGCAGGCTCAAGCGGTGCCCGAGGGCGGCGACCGCCACCGCCTTGACGTCCTCGGGCACCACGAAGTCCCGGCCGCGGAGGGCGGCCCGCGCCCGGGCCGCGGCCAGCACCGCCAGGCTGCCGCGCGGGCTGGCGCCGACCTGCACGTCGTTGCGGGCGCGGGTGGCGGCGACCAGGGCGACGATGTAGGCGGTGATCGCGGGGTCGACGTGAACGTCCTCGACCGCGGCCTGGAGCGCGAGCAGGGTGGTCCGGTCGACGACCTGGCGGAGCTCCGCGCTGTCGCTGCGCCGCTCCACCCGGCGGCGCAGGATCTCCTGCTCCTGGTCGGCGCTCGGATAGCCGACCCCGATCCGGAGCAGGAAGCGATCGAGCTGAGCCTCGGGGAGGGGGTAGGTCCCCTCGTACTCGATGGGATTCTGGGTCGCGATCACGATGAAGGGCGGCTGCAGCGGACGGGTGACCCCGTCGACCGTGACCTGGCGCTCCTGCATCGCCTCGAGGAGGGCCGCCTGGGTCTTCGGGGGTGTCCGGTTGATCTCGTCGCCGAGCAGGAGGTTGGTGAACACCGGTCCGGGCTGGAACGTGAAGTCGGCCTTGCGCTGATCGAAGATGGAGGAGCCGGTGATGTCGGAGGGGAGCAGGTCGGGGGTGAACTGGACCCGGCGGAACTCGAGGCCCATCACCTGGGCCAGGGAGCGCGCGATCAGGGTCTTGGCC
>Ga0187862_10006635_pt1 | contig 10477 bp, 6 predicted proteins | sample June2016WEW_10_1_FD_133003 | JGI IMG/M metagenome (GOLD analysis project Ga0187862, IMG submission 133003) | Peatland microbial communities from SPRUCE experiment site at the Marcell Experimental Forest, Minnesota, USA - June2016WEW_10_150 | ecosystem: Environmental > Terrestrial > Soil >...
ATCAGCGACACCTCCGACTGGCCGAACTCCGAATACAGCGCCGAATCCAGCGAACTCGCCGTCTGCCCAAGCCTCGCCGCCGTGATCCGGTCGTAGGTCAGCCGCTGGTCCAGCCCCCCGTTCTGTTGGTCGCTGCTCACGTCCTGAAAGCCCGGCAGCCGCGTGATCTTATCCAGCAGAATCGGCCCCCACACCTGCAAATCGTCTATGTTGTCCGACTGGATCGTGTACTGGTACATCGCGTTCGAGCCGCGCCCGCCCACCCGGATGTCCTGCGACGCCTGCAGAAACGTCGACGCGCCCGTGATCTGGCTCAACGGCCGGCGCAGACGGTTGATCACCTCCGCCGCGCTGATCTTCCTCTGCTCCAGAGGTTTCAGGATCACAAAGAAGCCACCCGTGTTGGTCGTACCCCCGCCCGTGAACCCAACCACGTTCTGCACCGCCGGGTCGTTCTTGATCGTACTCTGGATCTTCTGCAGCGCAGCGTTCATCGCCGGGTACGATGCGTCCTGCGGCCCCCGCATCTGGCCCCCCAGCGAGCCCGTGTCCTGCTGCGGGAAGAACCCCTTGGGGATCTTGTACGCAATCACCACGTTCAGCGCGATGATCAGCATCAGCACCGTCAGAATCAGCCCCGGGTTCTCCAGCACCCAGCGCAGGCTCTTCCTGTAAAGCCCCAGGCTCCACTGAAAGACCCTCTCCGACGCCTTGTACATTGGTCCGTGCTTCTGCTCCTTCTCGCTCTTCAGCAGGTGCGCGCACATCATCGGCGTCGTGGTCAGGCTGATCACCATCGACACCACAATCGCCGTCGACAGCGTCACCGCGAACTCGCGGAACAGCCGCCCCACAATCCCTCCCATCAACAGCAGCGGAATGAAGACCGCGATCAGCGACATGCTGATCGTCATCACCGTAAATCCAATCTCCTTGGCCCCGCGCAGCGTCGCCGCAAACGGCTCCATCCCGTCCTCAATGTGCCGCGTGATGTTCTCCATCACCACGATCGCGTCGTCCACCACAAACCCCGTCGAGATGGTCAGCGCCATCAGCGACAGGTTGTCCAGGCTGTAGCCGCACAGGTACATCACCGCAAACGTCCCCACCAGCGACGTCGGCACCGCCACCGCCGGAATCAGCGTCGCCCGCGGGCTGCGCAGAAATACGAACACCACCACGATCACCAGTCCGATCGAGATCAGCAGCGTCCGTTCCACATTGTTCACCGACGCCCGGATCGTCGTCGTCCGGTCCATCACCACCGTGGTGTTGATCCCCGTTGGAATCGACGCCTCCAGCGACGGCAACTGCGCGTAGATGCGCTGCACCGTGTCGATAATGTTGGCGTTGGGCTGCCGGAACACCTGCAGCACCACCGCCCGCTTGCCGTTCAGGTAGCCGCCCGCGCGGAGGTTCTGCACCGAGTCCACCACATCGGCCACGTCCGACAGCCGCACCGCCTGGCCGTTGTGGTAGCCCACAATCAGCGGCTGGTAGTCCGCCGCGTGCGATATCTGCCCGTTCACTACAATGTCCGCGCTCACCTTGCCGTCTGTCACCTGGCCCCGCGCCAGGTTCGTGTTCTCCAGCCGCAGCATCGACTGCAAGCTCGCCATCGTCATCCCATAGCTGGCCAGCTTGTTGGGGTTCACCTCCACCCGCACCGACGGCAGCGCCCCGCCCCCCGCGCCCACCTGGCCCACCCCCTGGATCTGCGACAGCTTCTGCTGCATGATCGTCGACGCAATGTCGTACAGCTTGTCCGGCCCGTACACGTCGCTGGTCAGCCCCAGAATCATGATTGGAGCGTCCGCCGGGTTCACCTTGCGATACGTCGGGTTCCCCGGCAGGTTCGCCGGTAGATACGTCCGCGCCGCGTTGATCGCCGCCTGCACGTCCCTCGCCGCCCCGTCGATGTTGCGGCTCAGGTCGAACTGGATCGTGATCCCGGTCGATCCCAGCCCGCTCGACGAGGTCATCTCCGTCACCCCGGAGATGTGCCCAAACTGCCGCTCCAGCGGCGTCGCCACGCTCGACGCCATGATCTCCGCGCTCGCCCCTGGAAGCCCCGCGCCCACGTTGATCGTCGGAAAATCCACCTGCGGCAGCGGAGACACCGGAAGCACCGTGAACGCGATCGCGCCCGCAATCGCCACCGCCACCGTCAGCAGCGTCGTGGCCACCGGCCGATGCACGAATGGCGCGGAGACGTTCACGGCTGCCCCGCCGTCTGCGCCCCATCGCCCGCCTGCGCCAGGCCTTCGCTGTTCCCTGTCCCCTTCTTATGCGAGAAGCGCTGCCCCAGCTTGTCGAAGAAGATATAGATCACCGGCGTGGTGTACAGCGTCAGCACCTGGCTCACCAGCAGTCCGCCCACCATGGTGATGCCCAGCGGCCGCCGCAGCTCCGACCCCATCCCGCTTCCGAACGCCAGCGGAATCCCCGCCAGCAGCGCCGCCATGGTCGTCATCATGATCGGCCGGAAGCGAAGCTGGCACGCCTCATAGATCGCCTCCGTGCAGTCCTTCCCGTGTTTGCGCTGCAACTCCAGCGCGAAGTCCACCATCATGATCCCGTTCTTCTCCACAATCCCGATCAGCAGCACCAGCCCGATGATCGCCACCACGCTCAGGTCCTGGTGGAAGAGGATCAGAGCCAGAAACGCGCCCACCCCCGCCGAGAACAGCGTCGACAGGATCGTGAGGGGATGGATGAAGCTCTCATACAGCACCCCCAGAACGATGTACACCGTCACCAGCGCTGCCAGGATCAGCAGAGGCTCGTTGGACAGCGAATTGCGGAACGACGACGCCGTGCCCTGAAAGTCCGCCTGCAGGCTGGCCGGCATATTCATCCCCTTCTGCAGCTTGGCGATCTTGTCGATTGCGTCGCCCAGCGATGCGTGCGGCGCCAGGTTGAAGCTCACCGTAATCGATGGGAACTGTCCCTGGTGCGTGATCGACAGCGGCTCGGTCATCGTCTCAAAGTGGGAGAACGCGCTCAGCGGAATCGCATTGCTCGGCACTGAGCTGGTCGCCCCGGCCGAGTTCGCGCCCAACGCCGTCGTCCCCGCCGTCAGCACCCGCGCCGGCGGCGCCAGCGTTCCCGCCGACGGCGTATACATCGTCGTCGCCGTCAGCGCATTCGACCCCGCCGACGTCGATCCATTCCCAGAACTGGTCGAAGCTCCCGCCCCCGTCGTCCCCGCCGCCGCGTTGGCCTGGATGTACAGGTGGTTCAGCTTGTCCGGGTCCAGCTGGAACTGCGGCTGCGCCTCCAGAATCACGTGGTACTGGTTCAGCTGCGTATACATGGTGTTGATCTGCCGCTGCCCGAACGCGTCGTACAGCATATTGTCGATCGTGGTCGGCGCAATCCCCAGCCGCGACGCCGTCACCCGGTCAATCACCAGCGACACCGCCAGCCCGCCCACCTGTTGGTCGGTCGCCACGTCCTCCAGCTCGGGCAGCTCCTTCAGTCTCCTCAGAAACCGGTTGGTCCACTGGTTCAGCTCGTTCTGGTCCGGGTCCTCCAACGTGTACTGGTACTGCGTCCGGCTCACCCGGTCGTCCACCGTGATGTTCTGCACCGGCTGCATGAACAGTTGGATCCCCTGCACCTTGTCAATCTCCGGCTCCAGCCTGCGAATCACGTCCGCCGCGCTCAGGTCCCTTTGGTTCAGCGGCTTCAGGTTGATCGACATTCGCCCGCTGTTGGTGGTCGTATTCGTCCCATCCGCGCCGATGAACGACGACAGGCTCTGCACCGCCGGGTCGGCCAGGATCACACCCGCCAGCTCCTGCTGCTTCTCCGCCATCGCCTTCGACCCAATCGTCTGCGGCGCCTGCGATATCCCCTGGATCACCCCAGTGTCCTGCACCGGGAAGAACCCCTTGGGAATCATGATGTACAGAAAAACCGTCAGCAGAAGCGTGCCCAGCGCCACGCACATCGTCACCCTCTGGTAGCGCAGCACGAACTTCAGAGTCCTTGCGTAGAACCCGATCATCGCGTTGAATCCGCGCTCTGAAGCCCGGTACACGCGCCCCTTCTGCTCGCCCCCATGCCGCTTCAGGATGCGCGCCGACATCATCGGAGTCAGCGTCAGCGATACCACCGCCGACAGAATGATCGTCACCGCCAGCGTCACCGCGAACTCGCGGAACAGCCGCCCCACCACGTCGCCCATGAACAGCAGCGGGATCAGCACCGCGATCAGCGACACGGTCAGAGACATGATGGTGAACCCAATCTGTTCCGCGCCCTTCAGCGCCGCCTCCATCGGTGGGTCGCCCGCCTCGACGTAGCGCGAGATGTTCTCCAGCATCACGATCGCGTCGTCCACCACGAACCCAGTCGAAATCGTCAGCGCCATCAGCGACAGGTTGTCCAGGCTGTACCCCAGCAGGTACATCACGCCCAACGTCCCCACCAGCGACAGCGGCACCGCAACGCTGGGAATGATCGTCGCCCACAGGCTCCTCAGGAACAGGAAGATCACCATCACCACCAGCGCCACCGTCAGCAGCAGTTCGAACTCCACATCGTTCACCGAGGCCTGGATCGCCGTTGTCAGGTCGGTCAGCGGAGTCACCGTCACGCCCTTGGGCAGGTTCGCCTCAAGCTGCGGCAGCAGCCGCTTGATGCTTTTGACCACCGTGATCGTGTTGCCGCCCGGCTGCCGCTGCACGTTCACAATGATCGCCGGCTGCTTGTTCATCCACGCCGCCTGCGTGGTGTTCTCCACTCCGTCCACGATGTTGGCCACGTCGGTCAGCATCACCGGCGCGCCGTCGCGGAACGCCACCACCACCTTGCGGTAGTCCTGGCTCGTCACCAGTTGGTCGTTGGAGTCGATCTGGTAGTCCTGGTGCGGCCCGTCGAAGTTTCCCTTGGCCGCGTTCACGCTGGACTGGCTCACCGCCGTGCGCAGGTTCTCCAGGTCGATCCCGTACGACTCAAGCGCAGTCGGGTTGGCCTGGATGCGCACCGCCGGCTTCTGTCCGCCGCTGATGCTCACCAGCCCCACCCCGCTCAACTGCGAGATCTTCGGCGCCAGCCGCGTGTCCACCAAATCTTCCACCTGCGACAGCGGGAACGAGTCCGACGTGATCGCCAGCGTCAGCACCGGCGCGTCCGCCGGGTTGGTCTTGCTGTAGATCGGCGGCGCAGGCAGGTTCGCCGGCAGGAAGCTCTGCGCCGCGTTGATCGCCGACTGCACCTCTTCCTCCGCAATATCGATGTTCAGGCTCAGCGTAAACTGCAGCACAATCACCGAATTGCCCGCCGAGCTGGTCGACGTCATCTGGCTCAGCCCCTGCAACTGCCCGCACTGCCGCTCCAGCGGCGCAGTCACCGTCGTCGCCATCACATCCGGGCTCGCTCCCGGATAGAACGTCAGGATCTGGATCGTCGGATAGTCCACCTCAGGCAGCGCCGACACCGGCAGTTGCGTGTATGCAACGATGCCCACCAGCATGATGGCCGCCATCAGCAGCGACGTCGCAACCGGACGCAGAATGAAAGGACGCGACGGACTCAAGGGGCGCTACTCCCACTGGGATTGGCCGGAATCGGTTTGCTGGAGATCGAGATCGGCGTATTGTCCTGCAGCTTGTCGAAGCTGCTGGTCGCCAGCACATCGCCCGGCGCGATCCCCTCCACCTGCGCCGTGGTTGCATTGGTCACGCCCACCGTAATCGGCGTCAGGTGCGCCTTGTTGTTCGCCAGCACAAACACAAACGCCGCCTGCCCGTTGTGTTGCACCGCCGCGCTGGGAATCAGCGTCACCCCCACCAGCGTGTTCACCAGCAGCCGTATGTTCACAAACTGGTTGGGAAACAGCGACGAGTCCGAGTTGGCAAACTCCGCCCGCGCCTTCACCGTGCCCGTCGTCGTGTCGATCTGGTTGTCCAGCGTCAGCAGCGTTCCCTTGGCCAGCTGCTTCTGGTCGCTGCGGTCGAACGCATCCACCTCCAGCTTGGCCCGCTTGCTCAGTTGCGGCTGGATCTTTCCCAGGTCGTCCTCCGCCACGCTGAAGACCGCCGTAATCGGCTGGATCTGCGTCACCACCGCCAGCACCGTGCCCGCATTGGCCTGCACCACGTTGCCTGGGTCCACCAACCGCAGCCCCACCCGTCCCGTGATCGGCGCCACGATGTGGCAATACTCCACCTGGATCTGGTCGTACTGCACCGTGGCCTCGTCGTTATGCCCCGTCCCCAGGTCCTGCTGCACCAGCTTCTCCTGGTCGTCCAGCGTCTGCTTGGGAATCGCATTGCGCGCCCACGCCGCCTTGTACCGTTCCAGGTCCATCTGCGCCTGCGCCAATACCCCCTGGTCGCGCTCCAGAATCCCCTGCGCCTGGGCCAGCGTCGCTGCATACGGACGCGAATCGATCTCGATCAGCGGATCGCCCTTCTGCACCAGTTGCCCCTCGGTGTAGTGCACCGCCGTCACAATCCCGCTCACCGGCTGGTGATCGACGCGGTATACACCGGAGTCACCGTCCCGATCGCGTCCACATACACGCCGATGTTCCCCTTCTGCGCCGTCACCGACGTCACCGCAACCACCGCTCCAGCCGCGTTGCGCCGCCCCGTCGCCGCACTCTGGGTCGCCTCGTGCTGGCGCAGCACTAGAACAAACGCCGCCGCAAAGATCAGCAGCAGCAGAATCCACACCCAGATGCGGATCGTCTTGCGCTGGGGGCTTGCGTTCTTGGCAGACAGTTGGTGATCGAGGCCTGTATGAGGTTGCTGATTTGTATCAGGTTGCAATTCGTTCTCCTGGCCAGGCGCGCAGGGCGCGCACTCTCCCCCACGCAACTTGTGGCGCTCTGGAAGTTGACGAGTCGGCCCCGAACTTTGTTGCATACGCTATGGCCTTGCCGCAGCATCTTCGTCCAACTCGTTACAGTGTTTCCGCTTCCCAACGATTGTAGCGCAGCACGGGTGCCTCATTCCTGCGCGTCTCCCCACTCGCAGGTTCCCCGCCAAAATTGTTGGGACGTCTTCTTTGGTGGAGCTGAGCGGGATCGAACCGCTGACCTCCTCGTTGCGAATTCAGGATACGTCATCTGACGGAGAAATACCAGACGACACAGAATGAGCTAAGGCCCCTGTCTTTACAGGGGTTTTCGCTCATCTGAGCGGTACGGAGCGACATGGAGCGAAACGCAGGAATCCGGGTAGGGACGGCACAGTTACGACACAAACTACGACACAAACATCGGCGTGTCGTCGCAGACGCCCGACTTAGTTGTCCAGATCGCGCACGGCTCGCAGGCTGTGGCTACTTTTGCCGGGTTTCACAGGGCCAGAAAAACTCGGCCTTGGGGAGATCGTAAGGTCGCCGCAACTGGTGGTGGTAAAGTCCCGTGCGTCCATCATGGAATTCGGCCCCTGCGCTTTAGTACGAAGTCAACAGCCATATTGAATTTTCGCAACGATTTTTGCATGATACTGAAATGAATATCTCATGGATACTACGCGCATGGCGCTGTCACGAAGGGTTGTCGGTGGCGGAGGCCGCAAAGATCATCGGGATTCCGCATAACTCGTTACGTTGCCTCGAACAAGGGAGGGGCATTCGAGGGACATATTGGATCGTTCTCGACCGATGGCTAACGGAGATTCGGTGATTCTGTTTACTTTTCATCGGATGAAACCAGAAAAGCCGGTTGTCCTTTCCTGAGTGAGTTTTCCACAAGTCCAGGACTGGACTCCCCGCTCAGGATCGCATCGACTTCGGCGCACGGCACGAGAACGCAGCCCGTCAGACGCGCTCAAACAGGCCCGGCAGGGCCGTTCTCAGCCCCTTGGCGATCTTTTCGATGTTCACAAGGGAGACGTTGCGGACGCCGCGCTCAACGCCGGAGTAGTATGTCCGGTGGAGGCCGCACCGTTCCGCCGCCTCTTCCTGTACGATCTCCTGTTCCTCGCGTATGCGGCGGATTGCACGACCGAACCGGATGCGTATATCGACGGGAGTCATTTGCTGCAATCATCGAATCTCGTAGCCGATGCGTACACACCCGATGAGTCACATTGTTGTAGACTTGTTGGCGAATCAGATTAGCCGTTGTCTTGCACCTCACCGCTTCGAGGTCGCCTCATGCGTAGTTCTCATGCTGTTTTGAAAAGTCTGCCCGCCAAGTCGTCAGCGTTGCCAACGATTCTCACTCTCACCATCGCACTGCTCGCGTCCGGCTGTGGCGGAAGTTCGGGCAGTGGAAGCAGTACGTCTACCACTACGCCCAGCACGGCGAATGAATGGACGTGGGAGAGTGGGAGCGACACTGCAAAGGTAGTGGGCGTCTATGGCACTCAGGGCACCGCCTCCACCAGCAATGTCCCGGCTGCTCGCGGTAACTCCGTCAGTTGGACGGACGGCAGCGGAAATCTATGGCTCTTTGGCGGCGGAGCATGGCCATCACCGGGACAGCTCAACGATCTGTGGGAATATAGTCCGACTGCGAAGACCTGGACATGGGTGAGCGGCAGCAGCACGGTTGATGCGATTGGCGTCTATGGCACGCTAGGGGTTGCCGCCGCTTCCAATGTGCCGGGTGCGCGGAGCAATCCGGTTGGCTGGACTGACACAAGTGGCAACCTCTGGCTGTTCGGAGGCGAAGGCTATGATGCCAACGGCAAGATCGGCGGTCTCAACGACCTTTGGGAGTTCAACACTTCCACCAAAGGATGGGCGTGGATAGCCGGAGCCGATGCGGTAAATGCCAAAGGCACCTATGGGACTCTGGGAACCGCCTCCATAACTAACATTCCCGGTGCGCGGAGCAATCCGGTTAGTTGGACTGACACCAGCGGCAACTTCTGGCTATTCGGTGGCGAAGGCTACGATTCGGCAGGGGCGAATGGTCTTCTCAATGACCTTTGGGAGTTCATTCCCTCGGCGAAAACATGGACATGGATTGGTGGGAGCAATACAGCCAACGCATCCGGCGTGTACGGCACTCTTGGCATCGCAGCCGCAAGCAATGTACCCGGAGGGAGGACAGGAGCCGTTAGCTGGACTGACGGCAGTGGCAACTTCTGGCTATTCGGTGGCGAAGGCTACGGGCCAGCCGGAATGTACGGTTTCGACCTCAGCGACCTTTGGGAGTTCAACCCCACCACAAAACAATGGACATGGGTAAGCGGAAGCACCGCAGGAGGCGTCGCTCCGGTCTATGGGACGCAGGGTGTCGCCTCAGCCAGCAACATACCAGGAGGGCGAGATAGTGCCGTTGGATGGGCGGACAGTAGCGGCAACCTGTGGCTCTTCGGTGGCTTTGATTACGATTCGACCACTGGAGCGAATGGGACGAATCAGTACCTCAACGATCTTTGGGAATTCAGCGCAGCAACAAAGCAATGGACTTGGGTTGGGGGCAGTAACACCGGCGGCGCGAAAGGGGTTTACGGCACACTCGGCACCCCGTCAGCAAGCAATGTTCCCGGAGCAAGAGGCAGCCAAGGCATAGCCGTGACCTGGAAGGACAGCAGCGGTAACTTCTGGCTCTTTGGCGGCGTCGGCTACGATTCGACTGGTGCTCAAGGCGATCTCAACGACCTCTGGCGTTACCAGCCGTGACCATCGCTACGGCGTTCACAAACCGCAGTGAGACGGGAAGTGACAGCGAAACCTATGAGTGACGACAAAGAAGCAGCGAAGGGTTGGGGAGAGACAGCGAAGGGTTGGGGAGAGACAGCGATGGGTTGGGGCTTCTTGATTCTTCTCTGCTTTGGCGGATATGAATGGCTCGATTCGATAGGCTGGATTCCTCACCAAGAAGATACGGTGATCTCAGCCCGAAGCGATTGGCTCGTGGGCGAGAGCAAGGAGTGCTGGTCAGCACCGCTGGATAGCGACATCGCGGCACTTTCGGGCAAGGAAGTCGGCTATGCCATGTCCTCTGTTTCCTGCGACGATGGACCAGAACATAAAATGAAGGTCACGTTCTACGGTCTACAAGTGCAGACAGAGTACAAAGTTGTAAGCTGGCGCTGCACCCGGAATGAAGACTCATTCACTTGCAAACAAACGGGCTTGGCGCAGGGCCTGAAGTACAACCCCCAGACAGGAAGGCTTGAACCGGAATAAAGTCCCATACACTTGCTATCAAACGGGTGGCCAGCAGTAAGAGTTGGTTCTGTTTGGCCCCGGAAGGCTGCGATGAATCTCAGAGAAGGAACGCGACGGCTGGCCCTGCTTCTGGGCGTTGCAGGTGCGATTGTAGGCGGATTCGCCTCATATCTGGAGTTGCAAGCCGTCCTGAGCCAAAAGGCGCGGCACAACAGATTTGAGCAGTTGGCTAATTTGGATGACGTTCAGAAAGAACGCAAGTGCCGTTTGCTGGGTTATGACAGCGGATGCTTTCGCATGAAACTGCCACCAGGTGCCGCTTTGGTTGAGCAACCGAACGATTGGCAGGACGTGCCGACCGCGCCCCCGGCGAAAGTCGCAAAGAGAG
>Ga0187862_10006637_pt1 | contig 10476 bp, 4 predicted proteins | sample June2016WEW_10_1_FD_133003 | JGI IMG/M metagenome (GOLD analysis project Ga0187862, IMG submission 133003) | Peatland microbial communities from SPRUCE experiment site at the Marcell Experimental Forest, Minnesota, USA - June2016WEW_10_150 | ecosystem: Environmental > Terrestrial > Soil >...
CGACGGGACGGTGGTCCCGATCCCGGTCCCGGCGGATGGGCAGTTGAAGTACCAGGCGCCGGTCACTTCTCAGGTGAAGTTTCTGCGCCACATCTATCTCAGCTCGCCGACGCGCAACGACAACCGAGCCGACGGGACGCGGGCCAAGAATGCGACCTACTCTCTGATCGACTACCTGGACCCCAGGGCGACCGACGCGTTCCTGCATATCACGCATGAGACGTACTACGGCGCGGTGGGCGACCAGTTCGGCAAGATCGTGCTGGGCTTCTTCGGCGATGAGCCCGACTACAGCGAGAACAACACCACCGGCAGCCCGATCGTCCCCGGCAGCGCTGGGGTCCCATGGACGCCCGCGCTGCTGGAGGCGTTCAAGGCGCAGAAGGGGTACGATCTGACGCCGTACCTTCCGGCGTGGTTCGACGGCCAGCAGACCGAGCAGTCGCAGCGCGCCTGGGCCGACTACTACGATGTGTGGAGCGGAATCTTCCGCAGCTCGTTCTTCGGCGAGCAGGCCAACTGGGCGAGGGCGCACAACGTGGAGTACCTGGTCCACCTGAACCACGAGGAGGCGATGCTGTCGCTGGAGGCCAGCGAAGGCGACTACTTCCGCGACGAGCGATTTGTGCAGGTTCCGGGAATCGACAACCTCAACCAGCTCATCCCCAGCGCGGTGCACCGCTTCGACGCGACCTGGGGCACGAATAACAACTTCCCCAAGCTGGCCAGCTCCGACGCGCATCTCTTCGGCAAGCCGAAGGTGTGGGCCGAAGAGGGCGGCGGCTCGGGCGTCGACGGCAAGTACCAGATAAATTTTCAACTGGTGCGCGGGGTCAACGCACTGCAGATCCGGGCCAACGGGCTGCGCGCCGGCGGACCGGGCGGCGGCCAGGCGTCCGCGCCCCCTCCACCGGATACGCCGCAGACGATTTGGTATGCCAACCGCGGAGGCTATCTGATGGCGATTGGCCGTCCCGCGGCGCAGGTTGGACTGTACCATCCGGGTAACACCATCTGGCTGGGCGGCGACGCCGCGACCGAAGCCGACCGCAGCACCACCAAGCTGGGTTGGCAGCTCTTCGAGCACCAGATCGACTGGGACTACTTCGACGAGCAGTCGCTCAGTTCAGTGGCGACGATCGAGAACGGCGGATTCAAGAACCTCAGCGGCCAGGTGTACAAGGCGATCGTCCTGCCTTCGATGACGGTGATTACACGCACCGGTCTCGCGCGGCTGCAGGAGTTTGCCAAGGCCGGCGGCAAGGTGATCTTCGTCGGCAAGACGCCGAGCCTGATTCTGGACAAGACGTTCATGGATGCCAAGCAGGAGAAGCCGGACCTGAGCTTCGCCACGCTGATTGAGAGTTCGGGTGACATCACTCCAGCGGTGATTGCGGCGCTGCCCAAGCCGGATGTAAAGCTGGATTCCGAATTCCTCCGCCTCACCTATACGCACCGCAAATTCGCCGACGGCGACATGTACTTCTTCTTCAACGAGAGCGACAAGGCGGAGACGCGCACGGCAACGATTGAGGGACGCGGCACAGCACAGGATTGGGATCTCATGACCGGCGAGATTCATCCCATGACCGCAGCAGTCGCGGAGGGCGATTCAATGCGAGTTCCCCTGGTGCTGGGGCCGTATGAGGCCAAGGTGATCGTGGTAGGCCCGCTGGCCAAGGGGATTGCCGCCGCCGCAGAGCCGTCGTTTGCCTCCGGCACAACTCTCGTGAACTTCGACGGAGACTGGAAGCTGAATCTGAATGGCAAGGATCTGACCACGCCCATCAAGCCGTGGGAGGAGTTGGGCGTGAGCGGCTCCGCCGGCCCGGCCACCTACAACCTGCAATTCACCGCGCCTGCCAAGCCCAAAGGCAAGCATGTCTATCTGGAGATCGGCGAGGTGCACGACTACGCGCACGTCACGCTCAACGGAAAAGAGGTGGGCGCACGCTCGTTCCAGCCCTATCGCTGGGATGTGACCGGCGATCTCAAGCCCGGCACAAACGACCTGAAGATCGAGGTCTACGGCACAGCGAGCCAGGGCCGGGGAGCTGGCGCGCCGCCTGCTGCTGCGCCGGCTGCGGCAGCTCCAGGCGCAGGTTCGGCAGGAGTTTCTGGCGCGGCTGGGGCAGGCGCACGGCGTAGACCGGTTGGAGCCGCTGGGGCTGCCGGAACGCCGGGAGCCGCTCCCGCTCCCGCTGCAACTCCACCTGCCGGCATGGGCGGTGGAGGACGCGGCACGCCAACACCTGCCACCTCGGGCCTGTTGAGCCCCGTCCGTCTGGTGGCGTACTAGTGTGGTGTTCCGGAAATTCGTGCCACAATTATTGTGGTTGTTTTGTATTGTCATTCTGAGCGCAGCGAAGAATCCCCGCATTTTGCTCGCAGAGCGACACTCTACACCATGGGTGCAATTGCTTTTGTACTCCTTCATGCACGGACTACAGGCAGCGTGGTCAGCCGAAGGTGGGTTGCCCCATTCGGGACCATCTTCTTAAGCGTGGCGGGCTCGGCATCCTGCTGCTCTCCGGCAGTGGGGAGCCGGGCGGGAGTTCTCACCGCAACCAGGCCGCCGTTGGGAAGGGGTGCTGGCTCTCTCCCGGCGGCCGGGTATAGTGCGAAGTATATGTGCGTGGGCTGTTGGCCGATAAAACGGAAGCTTCGGTCTTTCTCGATGCCGCGTCTTCTCTGCGCCGGGAGGGCCATCTGCGGCTTGCTTCTCGTCTGCACAGCCGTTTCCGCCCCAGCGAGCAAGTTCGCTGGCGACCCCGATGCCGCAGGCGGACAGACGCAGGCCGTTGCCGCTCCGGTTCTGGTAACAGTTGTGGACGAGAATGGCCTGGCGGTTTCGGGCGCCGAGGTTACCGTCCTTGAGCCGGGGCTTGCTGGCGTCCGGCTGCGCACCGACTATGCCGGCCATTGCACATACACCCCTCAGCAGGCCGCGCCCTACCAGATTCGCGCCGCCAAGGCCGGGTTTTACCAGGCCGCGCAGAACAATATAGACGCGCGCGCAAACCGTGTCCGCGTGGTGCTGACACACGAACAGATCGTCGTGCAACAGGTGAACGTCACCGCGTCGGTTCCCGGAATCGATACCGAACAGACCTCCGATACCAGCACCATGAACACGCCGGAGATTGTGAGCGTTCCCTATCCCACATCGCGCGACATACGCAACCTGCTGCCCTTCAATCCCGGCGTGGTGCAGGATGGCTCCGGCCAGGTCCATGTGGCCGGGTCCGAGACCTGGGCGGCGCTCGACCTTATGGATGGATTCAATGTCCGCTCTCCGGTGAACGGCACGCTCGATCTCCGGGTCAGTTCCGACGCCGTCCGTTCCATCGATGTGGAGACAACCCGCTATCCGGTGGAGTTCGGCGGGACCACCGGGGGAGTGCTGGCGTTTTACACAGGAATGGGCGACAACAAGTTCCGCTTCAACGCGACCGACTTTTTCCCTTCTGTCCGACAAGTCAACGGCATTCGCCTCGACAAAATCGTTCCCCGCGTCACCTTTTCCGGGCCTCTGGTGCGCAACCGGGCATGGTTCTTCGATGGCTTGGAGACCGAATACGACAACATCTATATTACGGAACTTCCAGCCGGCGCCGATACCGACGAACTGGTGCGCGGAAGCAACCTGAGCAGGATTCAGGCCAATCTGACCCCTGCCAACATCCTGACCGGCGGCCTGCTCTTCAATGCGTATCATTCGCCCTACGACGGCATCTCGTCTCTGACACCGCAACAGAGCACCGTTAAAACCAACACCACTGCGTGGCTCCCGTATCTGCGCGAGCAGTGGAATGTCGGCGGCGCGCTGCTCGACGTTGGGGCCGCGGCCGCGCGCTTCCGCGACGGCTACGAGCCGCACGGTGACCTTCCCTACCAGATCACTCCGGAGGTCTCCCAGGGCAGCTACTTCGAGAACCTGACCGGACACTCGCAGCGAGTGGAGGGAACGGCCGCCCTCTATCTGCCTCCGCGGCACTGGGCCGGGATCCACGATCTTAAGGCCGGCATCGACGCGGACCATATCGGCTTTGGCGAAGACGTCACGCGTGCGCCAGTGAGCTATCTGCGCGAGGACGGGACCCTGACACGCCAGAGCGTCTTTCCGCAGGCTGCCCCGGTTGCACTGCACAACGCGGAGCTGGGCGCCTACGCCGAGGACCGCTGGAGGACGGAGTCGGGACTGCTGGTCGAGCCGGGCCTGCGCCTCGACTGGGACGAGATCGTCCGCCGCCCGCTGCTGTCACCGCGGATTGCCGCGACCTTCTCGCCGCCGGGCAGTGAAGGCACAACCAAGCTCTCAGCCGGCATTGGGCTTTACTACGACCACACGCAACTGGAATACCTGACACGCGCGCTGGCCGGGGTCCGTTTCGACACCTACTACGCGACGGACGGCAAAACCCCCACCGGCGCGCCGCAGGAGACGGAGTTCACCGCCAGCAACGCCACGCTTCATGAAGCCCGCGCCTTGAACTGGAGCGTAAGCCTGGAACAGAAGCTTCCCGGCTCAGTCCTGGCCGGAGCTAACTTCCTGCAGAAGCGCACGTCCGATGCGTTCACTTACGTGAATCAGAACGGGGCAGCGGCGCTCTCAGGCAACTATGTGCTCACCAACGCGCGGCAGGACAGCTACCACTCCGTGGAGTTCGACGCACGGCGCTCCTTTGCCAACGGATATACCATCTTCGCCTCCTACACGCGCTCCTCGGCGCGCACCAATGACGCGCTCGACTACCTGCCCACCCCGTCGCCACTCGGCGCGCAACAGAGCGGGCCGCTCGCCTGGGATACGCCCAACCGCGTGCTCTCCTGGGGATGGATGCCCCTGATGCTGCCCAAACTGAAAAAGAGCTGGGACTTTGTCTACACGCTCGATTGGCATACCGGCTTTCCCTTCACCTCGGTCAATGCCAACCAGCAGGTGGTGGGAGCGGCGGGAGCGCAGCGCTTTCCCAACTATCTCAGCTTCAGTCCGGGTCTGGAATGGCGATTTCACCTGCGCGGCGCAACCTTCGGGTTGCGCGGCGTGCTGGAGAATGCGACCAACCGTGCCAATCCCGCGGTCGTCAACAATGTGGTGGATTCCACGCAGTTCGGGACCTTCAGTGAACTCCTGGGCCGGGCCTTCACCACGCGCATCCGGCTGATCGGAGCGAAGTAGAGCAGGATTTAGGGAACCTCGCGGGTGCCCCATCCTCGACGCGCAGTTTCACCGCGCGGCAGGGTGGGGTATTCGCGCTGGTAGGCGCGAACCGCCCTTCTTCCCGAGGCCGATACCATGCCTTAGAGCAAAACCAGAGTATCGGTGCCCCAGGGCATTTTTCTCTATGGGGCCTGGAAGTCATCTCATAAACCTGTTTTGAAAGGGCACGGCTTCAGCCGCGCCGCAAAATACCCAATAGATATGGGGGCTTTAGCCCCTGAGGGAATCTTGAAAACTTGTGCAGGCCTTCCTTAGCGAATTGTCATCGATTGCTGTGCGCTCTTTATTGACTTCAGATAGTTGAGAGTACATCCCTGTAAGACTTCGAAAAAACTACCTCAGTTCCTTACTGGAGTTCATTGAAGGCCGCATAACTATGCGGCTGGATCGTGATCTGAAAGTTCATCCGTGCCGGGCTCGTGCTCTGCCGTCCCCCAGGCCCTCTGCGCGTCGCTGTCGCCTCTCCCGCAATGCTCTCGCCGCTCTCCATATTCACGATCTTCGCAATCCCGTCCGTAATGGAAACCGTCATCGTCGCCGGATGGTCCAGATAGGACTCCACGATGAACGTATGGTTGTTGTAGACAAACAGGCTCACCTTGTTCGGACCCTCCATGCGCACCGGAAAATCTCCCATCACGGCTTCCTTCAGAGCGGATACAACGCTGGGCGGATACAAATAGAGATCGTTGAAATTGTCCGGAATAGTAAGAACGAAAATAGTTCCCTTGGAATAATGGTTCGAGAGAAGGATCGGAAAGCTGTTTCCGCTGGCCTCTGCGCTGATCACCGGCACTGCATCGTTTGTGAAATAGTCGATCTCCGGGATCAGTACGCTCGCATTGTTCTCTCCCTCCCCGGCCGGCCCGCGATAGCCTGCGGAATAGTGGGCCACGCTCACCTTGCGCGACGTAGTTCGTAGGCTCACCAGGTCCTTCAGCCCACGGTCCTGAAGTACGCGAACTAACCCTGAAGTCATTATTACGTTTTTTCCCGCTTGCAGTTGGGTTTTTATCTTCGCAATAAGTTGCGGATCGCCGGCAGCCTCCTCGGTAAGCAAAACCAGCTTCGCATTGGTAGAAAACTTGGGGACCATCTCCACCGGAATGCCCATCATGCCAAAGTAGTTTTGCAGGAACTCTTCTCCCGACGAGTTATACGGCTTATAGCTCACGACGCCAATCGGATTGCCTATTTTTCCAACAATCGGATCAATCTCATTTAATGAGTAGCCTGCAACACCGGCAAAAGTAGTTGGCTTTCCCGGATTGAATTTCGCGTAGCTATCCACAAGCTGCTGATAATCGAAGCTGGTGTGAATTTCACTCCATGCTTGCCTCTGCCCCGGCAAGGCATTATTCAACAGTTCTGTCCACTTAAACAGCATCATGGTTGGCGCCTTGGCAAACATCGTGTCCCATAGCTGTTCCGCATAGCGATCGACGTAGCGCAGGCCGCCGGTGTCGACCCATCCGCCGCCGTTCCGCCCCGGCGCAATGTTCTCCAGGTAGCGGGTAATTTCATAGCTCTGATACTGCTGCAGGTGCTGCGAGGTTCCGTCGGCCTCGCGCGTCTCATTGCCCGTCCAGATGCCGTCGAAGATGCGCGGTTCCTTCTCCAGGTCGTAGCCATTGCCTTGGAAGTGCTCATACCAGTTGGGAAATTTGATAATGACTTTCACCTTGGGATTCACCTGCCGGGCTGGGCCGACAATCAGTTCCCGCGAAGCCTGGTCCATTAATTCAACTCGAAAGTCGTCCCAGCTTCGGCTTCCCTTGACGGCAATATCCGAGTCATTCTTTGTATTATTAAAATAAAAATCATCCAGAATGATCTCGTCGAAGTGGCGCGCCGTCATTTTGGATAATCTCTTGACAAATTCGCGGTCCTTGGGGTCGGTATAGCAGAACGACTGAAAGTTGTTCGACTCCATCACCGTCAACCCCATCCCTCCGGCCACTTCTACTCCGTGGCCGGCGAAGAACGACTTGACCTGCTCAAGCAATGCGTCGCCTGCGGTTCGCCCGCTACGGTAGGTCTCCAAATAAACCTTATCTACCTTTATCTGGCCGCTGATAGTCTCCCATGTGCTCTGCAGATAATTGGCGTCCTTCATCTGCTCCACCACATACTCCGGAACGTAGACGGCAACGCGGAAGTTCTTATATCCGCGCGCGTCTGTTGTTGCCGGAGACGCGAAACAGTGGGCTGAAAGACAGATGCAGAGCAGCGTTACCCTCCATCGCAAACTCGACATAGACAAATCCCCCTTGAATCCGCGCGATCTCGAATGGCCACGTCATCACACGTCCGCTGTCTGCTTTTGCCCCATCGCGCAGGGCGCCGGGCGTCACGATGACATGGGAAACCAGTATTCCGCGCGGGACTAAATATAAATGCCCGCTACAGAATGCGCCAGGCTTCTCTGCATCCACCAGGATGCTTTATCTGGCCTGTGCTTTGCCGTCGAAGTGCGCCCGGATGCGCGCCGCGGTCGCCGCGCTCACCACCGCCGTCAGCGCATCCCGGTCCGCCAGCCCAATGGCGCGCACGCTGCCAAAGTGTTCCAGCAGCCGTTGCCGCGTGCGCGGGCCAACCCCGGCAATCGTGTCCAGCTCACTGTCGCGGTCGCGCATCTCGCGCCGTTTGCGGTGGTACGTCACCGCGAAGCGGTGGCTCTCGTCCCGGATCATCTGCACCATGTGCAGCACTGGCGAGCGCCGCTCCAGCACCACCGGCTCTTGCTCCTGCCCATGCACGTACAGCACCTCTTCGCGCTTGGCAATTGACGCCAGCGCCGGCTGGCCGGAAACTCCCGGCTGTATCCCAATCTCCGCCAGCGCCGCATACGCTGCATGAAGCTGTCCCACTCCGCCGTCAATCAATATCAGCGACGGCATTGGCCTCTTCTCCTCCAGCAAGCGTTTGTAGCGCCGCCCTACCACCTCGCGCATCGAAGCAAAATCGTCCACCCCGGTAACCGTCTTCACCTGGAACTTGCGGTACTCCGCCTTCCGCATCGCGCCGTCCTCCCACACCACCATCGACGCCACCGTCTCCTCGCCCTGGATGTGCGAGATGTCGAAGCACTCGATCCGCCGCGGCAGCCTCTCCAGCGTCAGCGCGTCCTGCAGCGCCGCCTGAATGGCCTTGATGCTCGGCTGCAGCACGCGGAAGCGCTGGTCGTACGACTGCTTCGCGTTCAGGCACACCAGGTCCACCAGCGATCGCTTCTCGCCCCGCTGCGGCGCATGGATCTCGATCTTGTGTCCTGTCCGCTCTGTCAGCAGCTCGCCCAGCACCGCGCGGTCCGCAAAGTCCACAGGCACCAGAACCATGCGCGGAACATACGCATTGCCCAGGTAGATCTGCTTCAGCAGGGAAGAGAAGAACCCCGCCGCACTGAACTCGTTGGCCGCTTCGCTCGCGTCCGCCTTCTGTTCCTCGTCCGTCTCCTCAACCAGCAGCTCCGGCAGCTCCTCCCAGAACATCTCCCGCCGGTCCACGATCTTGCCCCCGCGCATGTGGAACAGGTTTACCGCCAGCATTCCGTTCGCGTGGTGGAAGCCGAAGACGTCGGCGTCCTCGTCCTCCGCGCTGGCCACGCGCTGCTTCTCCTGCATCTGGTGTACGGTAATGATCTGGTCGCGCAGCCGCGCCGCCATCTCGTACAGCTCCGCCGCCGCGGCCTCCTCCATGCGCTTTGTCAGCTCGGCCTCCAGCTCGCCCGCCTTGCCGCCCAGAAAGAGTTGCACATCGCGGATCGCCTGTTTGTACGCCTCCGGTGTAGTCAGCCCCTCCACGCACGGCCCCAGGCAGCGTTTGATGTAGTACTGCAGGCAGGCGCGCGGGTGGTAGCGCTCGAGGTCCACCTTGCAGCTCGGAATCAGAAAGCTGCGATGGATCAGCTCCACCAGCCGGTACGCTAGGCTGCTGGGAAAGTACGGCCCAAAGTAGGCCGAGCCGTCCCGCCGCAGCCGCCGCGTCACAAACACCTTGGGAAACCGGTCCTTCATCGTCAGTTGAATGTATGGATACGTCTTGTCGTCGCGCAGCAGGATGTTGTATCGCGGCTGCCGCTGTTTGATCAGGCTGTCTTCCAGAGCCAGCGCCTCGCGCTCGTTGCCCACCGTGATGTACTCAATGTCCACTGCCTCGCGCATCAGCGAGCCGGTCTTGGCGTTGGCCTGCGCCGCCTCCACAAAGTACGAACGCACCCGCGCGCGCAGGTTCTTCGCCTTCCCCACATAGATCACCGTGCCCTCGGCGTTCTTGTACAGATAGCAGCCGGGCAGCGTGGGAATGGTGCGGATTTTTTCGTGCAGGTCCATGGCGCGTGGTGTCTTGCTGGATTGAGTGTAGTCGCGGGCCAGTCAGCAAGTCAGCGATGGTTACGTTAAATGGAATAGGCGCGCCCATTGCAGACGCACCCATTCGGTTTAAAAAACCTCAGCTATTTTGCCGCCGAGTTGGCCACAATCTGCGCGAACGAAACCGCCTCCAGGCTCGCTCCGCCCACCAGCCCCCCGTCAATGTCTTCCTGCGCGCACAGGCTGGCCGTGTTCTCCGGCTTCACCGAGCCGCCGTACAGAATGCGCGTGCTTGCGGCAAGCGCCGCCGAAAGCGACTTGGCAATCTGCGCGCGCACGATCTTATGCGCCTCTTCTGCGATCTCCGGAGTCGCCGTGCGTCCCGTGCCGATGGCCCACACCGGCTCGTACGCAATCACCAGCGTCTTGGCGGCCGCAGGGTCGATCCCGGCCAGCGCGCCCGCGGTCTGCCGCTCCAGCACCGCAGCGGTCTCTCCCGCTTCGCGCTCGGCCAGCAACTCGCCCACGCACACGATGGGAACCAGCCCGTGCGCCAGCGCCGTCTTCAGCTTCAGGTTCACCGTCTCGTCTGTCTCGTTGAAGTACTGCCGGCGTTCGCTGTGGCCGATCAGCACATGCGTCACGCCCAGCGCGTTCAGCTGTAGCGGCGAAGTCTCGCCGGTGTATGCGCCCTGGTCCTTCCAGTGCATGTTCTGCCCCGCGATGCGAACAGGTGTGTTGCGCGCCGCCTCGACAACCGTAGGCAGCAGCGTGGGTGATGGACAGAGAACGATCTCTGCGTGGCTATGGGTGGCGACGAGGGGAATGAAGGCGCGAACGAAGGCAACGGCCTCGTCGGGCGTCTTGTACATCTTCCAATTGGCTGCGATCAAGGGCTTGCGCGTGACTGTAGGCATGAATCAAGTATTTCATCCGCAGGCC
>Ga0187862_10006638_pt1 | contig 10476 bp, 10 predicted proteins | sample June2016WEW_10_1_FD_133003 | JGI IMG/M metagenome (GOLD analysis project Ga0187862, IMG submission 133003) | Peatland microbial communities from SPRUCE experiment site at the Marcell Experimental Forest, Minnesota, USA - June2016WEW_10_150 | ecosystem: Environmental > Terrestrial > Soil >...
GATGCCCGCCTGCCCTGGTGACCACGGCAACCGGAAAGGCATCAACCAGCTCGTTTGAAAAAAAGCATCCGGTGATGGGCGCAAGCTGCTCGAGGTTCTCGAGCAGGCGGACTGTTCCTTCAAGGCCTTCTTCCGCCAGCCGCTCCCCGACCCGGTCGTCCCGTTCTGACTTCGACATCTCCTTTCTATGGTGCTGCAGCGGAAAGGCGACGTTCTGCGCAACCGTCAGCGAATCGTAAAGCGCGGCATGCTGGAAGAGAAAACCCATCTTCATCCTGATTTCGCCCAGCTGATCGAGCGAAAGGTTCGCGATGTCTTGACCGTGGATGCGAACCAAACCCGAGTCCGGCCTCTGCAGGCCGATGATGAGTCGCAGCAGGACGCTCTTGCCGGTACCGCTGCGCCCCAGCACCGCCAGAGTCTCGCCGCGCTTCACCGCCAGGCTGATCCCGTTCAAAACCTTTTGACTTCCGTAGGACTTATGCACATCCTCGACGGCGATCACGGGCGCACTGCCGTCTTGCTCGGCTTGTCCTTGCTTCACGGCAATCTGATCGATAGTTTCCATACTGACTTCGCGAGCTGTTTATTCCAGGTTCACGAGAAAATGCTCACGGGAAAAATATGAGAATGAATTTCACCAGCACCACATCCGCCAGGATCACGAACAGCGAGGACAGCACCACGGAACTCGTGGCCGCGCGGCCCACGCCCGCCGCTCCTCCTTCTGTCCGCATTCCCTGAAAACACGCGATCAGCCCGATGATCAGGCCAAACACCATGGTCTTAAATGTGGGCGGCAGGAAATCGTTAAAATCGGCGCCTTTGAAACCGCTGCTGATGAACTGGTGGAACGAGAGGGGCTCAGCCACGGCCTGCGCCACCCATCCCATCAGCAACCCGGAAAAGTCGGCAACCAGGGTCAATAAGGGCAGCACCAGGATGCAAGCCAGAATGCGGGTCGCCGCCAGAAGCCGGTAAGGATTTACCGCCGAAGCCTCGATGGCATCGATCTGCTCCGTCACTTTCATCGACGCCAACTCGGCGCCAATGCCGGCGCCCACTCGGCCGCTCACCACCAGGCCGGTAATGATCGGGCCGGTCTCGTGAATAATAGAGAACACGAGAGCGGCGGGAAGCAACGACTTGGCTCCAAAGCGAGTCAGGCTGTAACGCGCCTCCATGGAGAGAACAACTCCGGTGGCAGCCCCCGCCAAAGCCACCAAGGGCAGAGACATCGATCCGATCTCATCGAGTTGGCGGAACAACTCGCGGAATTCAAACGGCGGGGTCACCGCGGCCCGCAGGACGTGCCAGAAGAATATCCCCAGATCCCCAAACCACTCGAGAAACTCGTTGATCAGGCCGAAGACGGACTTCCCCGTCGAGATCTCGGGCAAAGCGCGTTGCTCCGGAAGTGTGGAATCCATCCCTGCGGCCGTCCCCGAGGTTCTGTCGATCACGGATTTGGACCTTGATCTGGCGATCCGTGCGCGTTGTTAAGATGCATTCGGGAAAGCAAGGAGTGTGGTCCGCTGTAAAAAAATTCGAGAGCGACATTCCCGCCCACGTACCCCAGGAGGGAGTAGTTGCCCATCCGGAGCGCATCCTTGGCGTTGTAGCGGTCGGGATACCAGGCGTAGACGGCCGTCATGGTGCCGGCGTAAGGAGCGACCAACCCAGAGAAAGAAAAGATGCGGTGGCCATCATCGCCGCGGCGCGAGGTCCAGGTCGAAATGACCGCATGACGCAACCTCGGAAACACTCCTTTGCACTCGCAGCGGTAGTACAGCGTGTCTTCGCGAAGCGCTTGCGCCAGAGCATAGCGCGTCGTGGTGCTGATGGCGGCAATCCCCAGATCGGATCCAAAGCGCTTGCTGTAACCCCCGGCGCCCTGCTTCCACTCCGGTGGCGTGTCGTAAATCTGGTTGATGCCGGCCGCAAACCCCGCCCCAACGATAGGATACGGACCGAAGGTGTCGAAGAGGTAGTTGCGGAGCTTGATAGTTTGTGTCGGGCGGGTATAGCTAAGGTCCGGCAGCATCGGGGTTACGCTGACGACCGTGGAGGGATCTGCCGAATCGGCGAGGGATTGCGCCCTTGCCACTACTGGCAGCGCGGCGACGACCGCGATTGCCACTAGCAGTGCCATACTTCGGCGCATCTTCATATTCAAGACCTCCTGGGTCGATCTAAGATCCAGCCCGCGCCCATAACGGCTCCCTTCTTCATGTGGTCAGCGGGCAGGTTCCGTGGTCGCACTGGCAGGCAATCTCGACTTCTCCGGATCCCGCCTCCTTACAGGCCTGACCGCAGTATTTGTCGCCAGACTTGGCTAGGCACCGGCATGGCAGGTGCGCACATTTATTCTGTTGGTTTGCCGTCATCATGATCTTCAAGTTCTCCTTTGATTATCTTGTTCCGAAGCTGTTCTTTTTCTTCCGATCCACGTAACTGTTTTCCAAACCGCATCTTGAGGGATTGTGACGGGATTCCCCCGCCACTCCCTACGCTCGACGGGCTCTCCGCCCCTACTTGCCGACGGCCTTTTCCACTTGGCCGATCCATCTTTGAACTTTGCCGGCGTTTTTTTCAGTGTTTCCATCAACTTCCAAGTTCGGGTCGTTCGTCACCTTTCCGACCTCTTCCTTGATTTTTCCCTTCACTTCGTGAACCTTGCCCTCGGTACGGTCTTGCGTGCTCGGTTTCATCGGTTTTCCTCTCCTCTTCCAAGAACTCTGCCCATGTCTCGCCGGCCATCGAACTGATGACAGCCGCCGACCCTTACGCCACTTCTTTTCTTTCAATCATCGTCGGCGCCTGCACCAACTCCACAAACAGCGACCGGTAGTGAATCATTGCCGTTCGCAGGTCTTCCGTGGTTGCGCCATTCTTCCCAACCCGCAACGCAATCTCGTGACCGGACCGGTAGTTCTCCACCACCCGGGGATGGTCGACGGAAATATCGGCGGCTCGCTGATCGAAATCGGAGACGGGATATCCCCGCGTCTTCATTAAAGAGGACACCAGATCGTCGGCTTCCGCCACTGCCCCTTTCGGTGAATCGACAAAACGGGACTGCACGGACTCCCACTGTTTCGAAAAACGTTCGCGCTCCATCGGATCGAGATCGCGCAGGTTGAGCTTCTCAACTCGTTCTTCGCGGTCCGCTAATTTCGCTTCTGCCTTTCGTTGGGATCCGTGCTCCCGCACCGCCCGGTCGTACTCGGACCCGAATCTTTGCCGCAGTTCCGCAGTCGTACGCCTGCGTCTTCGCACCAAAAACCAGCCCAACACTGCGAGGATTACAACCACCACCGCGGCCAGCACAATCAGCTTAGGGTCCAGCATGTTTAGGGTCATCGAAACCTCCTGCCCACAAAACCAAATTTGTTCACAGAGTCCCTTCTGCCGCCAGGACCTTGTGAGTTGCCAGTATCAAGCTTTAGCCTTCGAAATACTGGTCACAATTGATCGTCTTGTGAAGCAATGCCATGGTTGGGAGTGTCAAACCGGGCGCGTCGAATGAGGTACGGAGAGCGCATCGTCCACATATATCCGCGCGGGTGGGGACGTACTTCCCTCACGAAGTGAGCGATTCTGCACAGCGTTGCCGAGGCAGGTGGGCGATTCTATAGGCTGGCTTTACAACGAAGTTTCCCGGACTCAATGTTTGGTCTGGTCGTAACTCTTGCTCAAGAGGCTCGGCGCAAAGGAACAAAATGAAAACACTTAAGTCTTTCTTTCCCTTAGTTGCACTGCTCGCACTTGTCACCCTGGTAGCCTGCTCGCGGCCTTCAACGAAGTCCCCTGACGTTTCGGACAGCCTCCGTAAGTCGCTCGATCAAGCCGGACTGAAGAATGTTTCCGTTACGCAGGACCGCGACAAAGGCGTCGTTACCCTGGGCGGAAGCGTCGCGGCCGACAGTGACAAGCAACAAGCCGAATCCATCGCACAATCGGCGGCAACTGGACAGGTTGTCGCCGATCAGATTGCCGTGATTCCTCCCGGTATCGAGAGAGACGCGAAGACGGTGAATTCGGATCTGGACCAGGGCATCGAAAGCAACTTAGATGCGGCCCTCATCCAGAACACCCTGCAGAAGGGCGTCAAGTATAGCGTCAAGAATGGGGTCGTGACTTTGACCGGCGAGGTCAACTCGGAGTCGCGCCGCGCCCAAGTTGAAAAAGCGGCGTCCACCGTTCCCAACGTGCTCCAGGTGGTGAACGAGTTGCAAGTCAAAGATCAGAAAGCCACCTCCACCCCGTAACCGTCGACGCCGCCGCGGCAGAACCCGTTCCCTAGTGGACAAGGCTGCGCAGACGACGTAAAGTCTGCGTGTGATCAGATGCCCCAGTCGTCATCCAATGATCGCTCACGCCGAGCGCTATGGCGGACGCACAGCCATACTCGATGCGCAAGGATCCTTCACCTACGACAAACTGTTGGATTCGTCCTTGCAAGTGGCGACCGCGTTGCTCGTGGGCCGCAACCACCTTCAGCACACTGATCTTCAAGACAACGACCTTCACGAAGAGCGCATAGCCTTTCTGATCACCCCGGGATTTCCCTGGGTCGCGGTGCAGTGGGGCATCTGGCGAGCGGGAGGCGTTGCCGTCCCGTTACCACTCAGCTCCACCAGGCCTGAGTTGGAGTACTTTATCGACGACGCGCAGGCATCGACGTTGGTGTTCGATGCTCACGCCGCTTCCCTGCTGGCTCCAATTGCCGCCGCCCGTGGCATCCGCGCGTTGTCCTACGAGCAACTTCTCTCCCGCCAAACGGCGGAGTTGCCGGACGTCCCCTCTGATATCCCCAGCGACCGGCGCGCCATGATTCTCTACACCAGCGGCACCACCAGCCGGCCGAAGGGCGTGGTCACAACCCATGCCAACATCGTGGCGCAGATCGAGACGCTGGTTGAGGCTTGGGAGTGGTCTGCCGACGATCGCATTTTGCTGTGTCTGCCCCTGCACCACGTCCACGGAATCATCAACGTTGTTTCCTGCGCGCTGTGGTCGGGCGCGGCTTGCGAAATGCTGCCGCGCTTCGACGCCAATGCCGTATGGGACTCCATCGCGAGTGGCCGGATAACTCTGTTCATGGCGGTCCCCACCGTTTACGTAAAGCTCATCGCCGCCTGGGACGCGGCTTCGCCGGAGCGTCGCGCAGAGTTAAGCCACGCGTGCGCCAGGTTGCGCCTGATGGTCTCCGGCTCGGCGGCGCTGCCGGTCAGCACGCTTCATCGCTGGAAGGAAATCAGCGGCCACACCTTACTGGAACGCTATGGCATGACGGAGATCGGGATGGCGCTATCGAATCCATTGCGCGGCGAACGCGTGCCCGCGAGCGTCGGACGGCCGTTGCCGGGCGTCGAGGTTCAGCTGGTCGGAGAGAACGGCAGGCCGGTCGCCCCGGGAACGCCGGGCGAGATCGAAGTTCGTGGGCCGAGCGTCTTCACGGAATATTGGGGCCAGCCCGATGCGACAAGGGCCGCCTTCCGCGACGGATGGTTTCGCACCGGCGATACTGCGATCGTGGAGAACGGCCGCTACCGCATTCTTGGCCGCACCAACATCGACATCCTCAAGACCGGCGGACACAAAGTATCCGCGCTCGAGATCGAGGAAGCACTGCGCTCGCATCCCGCGGTTGCCGAGTGTGCCGTGGTCGGCGTCGCCGACCCGGAGTGGGGCGAGCGCGTCGCTGCAGCCGTGGTGCTGAATGACGGCGATGCCCTCGACCTGCAGTCCTTTCGTACCTGGGCTAAGGAGTTGCTGGCGGCTCACAAAGTTCCGTCGCGGCTTCTCGTGCTGGATGCGCTTCCCCGCAACGCGATGGGAAAGGTAATGAAAACTTCGGTTGCGGCGCTATTTCAAACCGGAAACGGCGACCACCGCGTCATCTAGAACTACCTGACGTTCCTTGACCCGCCGTGATATGCTGCTGCCCGCACATTCTTAAGGATACTGCCATGGCCAATCGCGCAGTGACTCTTCCCATGCCTGCCGTTCACACCAAGCTCTCACGCCAGCAGATCACTGGGTTCTGGGGCGCCTGGGCTGGGTGGACTCTCGACGGCATGGATTCGGTGATCTATGCGCTCGTCCTCAGCCCGGCACTCACGGAACTGCTTCCCAAGTCAGGCTATAAAGCCACTCCGGCCAACGTGGGGTTCGCGGGATCGACTCTGTTCGCCCTCTTCCTGGTGGGATGGGGTCTGTCGTTAATCTGGGGACCGATTGCCGACAAGTTTGGCCGCAGCCGGGTGCTGGCTGCCACCATCTTCGTCTACGCCATCTTCACCGGAGCTGCGGCTTTATCGCAGACGGTGTGGCAATTGGCATTGTTCCGCTTGCTGGCGGGCATCGGAATTGGCGGCGAGTGGGCGCTCGCCGGGACCTACGTCGCCGAAGCCTGGCCCGAAGACCGCCGCAAGATGGGCGCCGGATATCTGCAGACCGGTTACTACGCCGGATTCTTTCTAGCCTCGGCTCTCAACTACACGGTCGCCCCACATTATGGCTGGCGCGCCATGTTCTGGTGCGGCCTCACGCCCGTCATCGTCTCCTTCATTGTCTTGTTCCGCGTGAAGGAGCCCCAGCGCTGGCAGCAAAAGGCCAAGGCGAAATCCGAAGGTGGACCTTCTTCTCTGCGTCGAATCTTCACCGCTCCTTACACGCAGCGCACGCTGGTCAACACCGTCCTGTTGGCTTCGGCCATCTGCGGCCTGTGGGCGGCCGCGGTTTATGCTCCCACGGCAATCATCAACCTCGCAAAACGTGCCGGCATGTTGCAACCGCAGGCCGTACGCATGTCTTCCTTCGGCATGGGATTACTTTCGCTGGGCACTATCCTGGGATGCCTCGCAGTTCCGCCCTTAGCCGAACGCTTTGGCCGCAAACGGACCCTCACCTTTTATTACTTCGGAATGGCAGCCTGCATCCTGCTCAGCTTTGGATGGGCATTCTACCTTCCTCAGGGACTTCATCCCTTCATCGCGGTGCTATTCTTCCTGGGTTTCTTTGGCGGCAACTTCGCCGTCTTCAGTCTTTGGCTGCCCGAGCAGTACGGCACCACGGTCCGCGCGACGGCCTTCGCCTTCACCACTTCCTTCGGACGCTTCATCGCCGCCGGAGTCAACTTCGGCGTGGGCGCATTGGTCAGCCGGATGGGCACTCTCGGCAAGCCGGTCGCCTTCACCGCGATTGCCTTTGGCATCGGCCTGTTGGTCATCCCCTTCGCGGTCGAAACCCGCGGCAAAGTGCTCCCTGACTAGCAGATCCAATCAGTCGGAGGGTCTGGTTTCACTGCTGCGGAGAAACTCGGGAATGCAGGTAGTACCGTGGAAGAGGGGCGCTTCAGCGCCGCGTCAGGCGCTTCTCGAGGAGTTGGGTCGGACACAACGGTTACGAACTGCTTTCAGCGTACTCTGCCTGCGTGCCAGAGTCCGTAAGAGAGTGCCTGCGCACGATCAGCAACCCAACCAGCACCGCGCTGACCAGCATGACAACTCTTATATAGAGCCCGGCGTGAAATGTCTGATCGCCTGCCGCGGTTCGGATCAGCCCTGAGGTAGCGCTGATAGTGCAGAATCCGAAATAGAATTTTTCCATCCATCCGCGGGAAATGACCAGAAGCCAAAAAAGAATCGAGGAGACGATGCCAAAAATCCCGCAGAGAATCCATGTGCCAGGACGCACCGTGGACGGCAACCAGATGCCGGAGGCGGGAGTAGCCGCAACCATCTGCCGCACCGCGACCACGAGAAACACGACCGAATGCACCAGCGCCACGACGGCGCGTCTGCGGTTGGTCAGAATGGAAAATCCGCCCATGTATCCATACTCTACCGAAAGCGCCGGACCCCAGGCTGTGATCCACATCACATGAGGCGAGAACGCCTCACGACGCACCCGCTTTTATCCCAAACTACGCTCCCGGCACAATTTGCTTCTCAAGAAGCACGTTCAGGAGGCGGCTCAGTTGTACCTTCTTTTCAGCGCTGATGGGCTGTTCGACCGTCTCTTCGGTGAGCCCCTCAAGTTGGTGGACCAACATCCGAACCGCAATGTCGCTCGGGACGTAAATCGCTTCGGTGGGAAGCGTGAGTTCCCAAGTATCATGATCCCGGCGGACCAGCAGCCAACGCGGTCGTTCGGTCCGCTTGGTGGAGTTCTTCCCTTCCCCAGGGAGGTTCAAGACTCCGTTGATGCGAACTTCGGCCCAGCCCCGATTGCCTTGCAGGCTCACTCGCTCGACCGAGACCTCGTCGAAAACCATCAGAGGATAGGAAGGTTTGAGCACATCCTGGCCACGAAGTATTTCGCCGTTTTGGGTCAGCGCCTGCTCCAGAGCATCGGTTACTTCCTTGGCCTTCGGGCGCTTCGAATGAACCAGCTGGACGCCCCGCATAGCAGTCGTGGCGGCATTCCCCGTCTGTGGTTCCTCACTTGCCGTAAAACCTATGTTCCGCGCCACCAGCGGATGCGCCTCAGAACTCGCCGCCACTTTCGCATTATCCTCCCGGCTCGAAGCGTCGGCTCGCATCGTGACCGGGACCGCAGTGACATAGCGCAAGAAACGGGGATGTCCGCGCTCTCTCCAATAGGCGGAATCGTAAGAATCCACGCCCAGCCCAGAACGCAATGCGCTGAAAAACGAGCGCTGCGCCGGATTCACCGCAATGCCCACATGCCCCGGCCAGACCACCAAGTCACCCGGTTGTGGACGCGTCACCCGCCGGAATTCGCCGCTTCCGGTGTACAGGCTCGAGGAGCTCGCATAGGCATAGGGAAATCCTGCGCGTTCGTAGACCGCATGCACAAGGTGCGAACAATCGGACTCCAAGTCGGGATTTGCCCGGGATTCCAAAGCGGCGCCAATCACCGCCAAACCTTCGTCGGAAGTTAGCATGCGGGAAGCAACTCGCTTCGACCGCCCATCAAGAGCATTACCCGTTGCGGAGTAGTTCGCGGCCATCGGCTCGCGATTCTGCTGCGCCCTCAAAGCTACCGGGACGACAGCGCACAGCAAAGGAAACAGCAATAAGAACCTGCCCGTTTGTTGCCACGGCATAATCCCTATTGTGATGGGCGTCGGAATCTGCCGCAGGTTACCGAAGGGCTACCGCTTCAACGAAAGAGTTCTACTCCAGCCGCACGAGGCGATACGGTCACTGCCCCTTCGAACTCGGCACCATGCGGAAAGCAAAACGGCGGAGCCGTTGTGCTCCGCCGCTTCGTGTTCCAGGCACTGCCAAGTTCGACAGCTACAGATTAATGATGTTCGCCGCCACCGCCATGAGAAGCTCCGCCGTGCGATGCTGCGGCATGGGATTCTCCGTGTGAGGCGCCACCCCGCGCTGCTGCGGCATGGGGCGCACTATGAGTAGCGCCACCGCGCGCCGCTGCAGTATGCACACCACCACTACTGTGGCCCGCGCGTACTCCCACGGACCCATGTCCACGATTGCCCGCATAAGCGCGTCCACCGCCGTGTCCGCCCGCGACGTACCTTCCGCCCCCACCGCCGCTGAAGCGATGACCACCCCAGCCGTGACCATAGCCCCAATTCGCCCATGGGCCCACGCCCAGGAAGATACCGTTATAGAAATACCCCGGCCCATAGAAACCCATCGGTGCGCAGCCGTAAGGCGCATAGTCATAGTAGCCGTAGGAACACATGGGCGGGGTTACACCTACCCCGATCACAACTTGCGCGCCGGCCGTTGGCGCCAGCGCCAGGAGCGTGAGCAACGTTGTTGTACCGGCCAAAATCAGACCGCTCTTTGTCAACTTCTTTGCCCAGGGGGCCACGCTCTTGAATTGCCACATTTTGTTATCCTCCGGAACTTCCACCTGCGATCAAAAGTTATATTTCCAGTATCAGGCTCTTGCTCATAGATAACTGATCAATACAGACCGCCATCCGCCACGGCTTGCTAAGCCATAACGCCGAGCCCGAAAAACGGCCGCCGCCGAAACGACAGCCTCTCCCGCATATTCTGGTATTCTGCCTTCCATCACTCCTATGAAACCTATCGACCGGCCGCGGCTTGCTTCCTTGATGGTGCGTGAGCAGAAGCTGCTGCTGGTGCTGGGAGTAGCGATTTGGTGGACAGCGTGCGCATCGATTGGTCCGCCCCTGCCGCCATCGCTCGAGTTGCCCAAGCCGCCAACCGATCTGCACGCGGTGCGCAAAGGCGACAGAGTCACACTGACCTGGACCATCCCGGCCCGGACGACGGACCGGCAGAGCGTGCGCTATTTGGGAAAGACTCGCATCTGCCGAAGCGTTGGCGGGGGTTTCACTTCTGTCGCCGCGCCCGGTGTTGGCGCGGCGCCGAAAGAGTGTGGAACGCCGGTGGGAGATGCGCCGCCGCCTGCGGATTTCACTCAGGCGAGGAAATCATCCGCGAAGAAGTTGACGGCGACCTTCACCGACATTCTGCCTGCAGCGATTGAGCAGGCGAA
>Ga0187862_10006642_pt1 | contig 10471 bp, 5 predicted proteins | sample June2016WEW_10_1_FD_133003 | JGI IMG/M metagenome (GOLD analysis project Ga0187862, IMG submission 133003) | Peatland microbial communities from SPRUCE experiment site at the Marcell Experimental Forest, Minnesota, USA - June2016WEW_10_150 | ecosystem: Environmental > Terrestrial > Soil >...
ACGGTTTCAGCGCCGGGGAACTTCACCGGGCCGGTGGAAATGAAGTAGAGCGTGTCGCCACTGCCATTGCCCAAAACATAGAAGTTGCCACTGTTGTCTGACGTCAGGAGCTTTGCTTGGTCCTGGTTCGCGATCCCATAGAGGCTGGAGCCAGCGACTGTTGCGGCGCCAGTGTCCGAACCATTAAGCGACGCATTATCTACCAGGCCGTAGATCCCGCTGTAAATGATGCTGATGTAAAGGTGGCCACTGGTGTCGGTGGCGACCGCATCGATAGCGTTATCGTAGTCACCTGGAGACGCATTGGTGAAGGTCAGGATCGGTATGGGAACTGCCGCGAATTTGGTGGAATTAATTGCAGCGGTAACGACGGGCAGTTCGTTCAGGCGGGATTCGGCGCTCTTGAGGTTGCCGTCCTCTTCGGCTGAATCGGTAAAGAAGAGATTGCCATTGGGGTCCAAAGCCAATCCGCCGATGTAGTACTGGCCGTCGGTGGCCACAAGCCCGGGAGCTTGGACGGGTTCCGCGTAGATCAGGACCGGCGCCGTCGTGCCATAGAGACAGAGTGAATTGCACTCGAAGATGGTGTAGGGCACGGTACCGGTAGCGGGAGTGCCTAAGTTGTCGTCGGTGGCGAAGAACAGAGCGCCCCCGGAACTGAAGGTCATCGCTGACACGCCAAAAGCGCCCAGAGTCGTGCCCGGATTGCCGATCAGGCACTCGGGGACGGTAGCGTCTCCTTTGGTATCGCCGAGACAAGCCGGCAGCGTGCTCACGTTGTCTTCCGTATTGACGGTAATCGTGTAGGTCCCGTTGGCGTTCATCGGAACCTTAATAATGTTGTTGTTGTACTGGTCGGCGACGAAGAGGAAACCACTACTGTCAATGGCGACCGCGCTGACATTGGCATTGGTGTTAGGGGTGATTTTGGTTGGAGTAAAGGCCGGTGGCGCGAACTCAACGACGTCGTGGTTATAGGTATCTCCGGCGACAACGACGCCCAGCGAGTTGACGGCCATGGAGCCGCCCGCGGGGTCCTCTCCGGAGAGCGCCCCGCCGCCCGGAAAAGCCGAATACTTGGTGTTCTGGCTGATGATAATGGATGTTTGTGCAACAGCGTTCGCGGTGGCCGCGAACAGCAAGATAGTCAGTACCGACAGCAGGGCAGCACAACCTCCCCGCAACGAATACGCATGATGAAATCTCTTCCAAATCGTTTGCATCTCGAATCCTCCGGTGAGATTTGTTTCAGAATGGGGAACGGTATTTGCGTTCCGAGCTGTCGTTCGTTCACACACGCTTAACTCCGGCCATCTCTGGCTTCAACGGAGGCCCTGCCTGTGTCGATAGTTTGCGTCCCTGCTCTCCATTTGCGGCGAGCGTCCTTTTGAGTGAATCCTCATGAGCCGTCCCTCCTTGCACGGATGAATCCGGCTCTCCGCCAGCGTCGAAGGAGATCCCGGAGCGTGATGGCCGCGGCTGCAAGACTGATTTCACCTCTTCGCGATTCTGCATGGTTCCAGGCAGACTTCCTGAACGACCGACGACGCAGTTGAACCGATGCGGAAGGATGGAAGAGCCCTGGCCGAGCAACAGACGCCACACTCCCCCGGCCAGACCGTCGACGACCCAGCCGCCGAAGCCCCTCCTCATTCACTGCCGAGGCATGTCGTTTAGAGCGAACGGAAACATACTCATCTCCGCCGGCGTCATTGTCAAGAGGATTTTTCCCACGGATGGAGACTGGAGCCTGCGATGCACTTTGGAGGAAGTTCAAGAAAATCAACAAGCTGCCGCGATTTTTGTCAGCCGCGGCCATTTCTCTCCGACACCGTTTAGCCTGCAAATATCGTGAAATCAGCATCTTGAAGAAGAACTAATCGCCGGATCGGGAACGCTTATTGCAGACCGCGCAATCTCCGGGGCCTCTCCAAAAACAGATTTGGAGAAGCTCCGGCGCAGGCGCATAGGTAGGCTGCGTGGCGGGTGAACTTGGAGTCCTCTTGCGACCCTTCAGAGACCCGGCTTCGGCCTTCGAATTATGGACGACAGCAACCAACCGATTGTGTTTGCGTTAAAGTGGACAGCCCTGGCGCCTGCCCGAATCCAGCATCGCCGGACTCCCGGTTGCATGGAGTAGTTCAAATGCTTTAGTATCCACTGGCCGCAAGAGATTGAACTCGATGAGCGCCTCAAGATCGTTCCAGCGCGGGTCTTGGCGCCTGCTGGAACCGGAGGATGCCGGACCGCGAGTTCAATCTCGTGCAAGTACCGAAGGTTTTCGTTCGGGGTTGCGAGCTGGACCGGCCATTCTCTCCGCCCATAGCAAATCCAAGGAGATATCTGATCATGCGTCTCGGAATGGCTTGTCTTTTGGCATCTACGCTCCTGCTTGCAGGATGCGGCGGCTCAACTCCGCCCCCGCCGGCGCCCGTTGCTCCAACGGTCACCTCGGTCACGCCTGCCACCGGGGCCATGAACGTAGCCGTCAATGCAACCGTTACTGCGACCTTCAGCGAAGCGATGAGTTCGTCCACGCTTACGGCTTCGACATTCACCTTGACCGCGGCTGGGGGTGCGGCAGTTACCGGAATGGTCAGCTACGCCAATTCGGTGGCAACCTTTACGCCATCGGCCAGCTTGGCTTATAGCACCCAATACACGGGAACCATCACCACTGGAGCTCAAAGCTCGTCGGGAACGGCGCTGGCTGCGAACTATACCTGGAGCTTCACCACGGCCGCCGTTCCTGTTCCGCCCACGGTTACCGCTGTCACCCCGGCAAGCGCGGCCACGGGAGTGGCTATAAGCACGACCGTGACGGCGGCCTTCAGTCAGGCGATGAACTCGTCCACGATCACCACTTCGACCTTTACGCTGGCGGGACCGGGAGGATCTGTTGCCGGAACCGTTACCTACGCCGCGACCGGTTCGGTGGCCACTTTCACGCCGTCGGCAAGTCTGGCATACAGCACCCAGTACACGGCGACCATTACCACCGGCGCTCAAGACTCGGCGGGAACGGCGCTGGCTGCGAACTATACCTGGAGCTTCACCACGTCCGCGGCTCCTGTTCCGCCCACGGTCACTGCTGTCACGCCGGCAAGCGCGGCCACGGGAGTGGCTATAAGCACGACCGTAACGGCGGCCTTCAGTCAGCCGATGAGCACCTCGACGATCACCTCGTCAACCTTTACGCTAACCGGACCGGGAGGATCTGTTGCCGGAACCGTTACCTACGCCGCGGCCGGTTCGGTGGCCACTTTCACGCCCTCGGCAAATCTGGCTTACAGTACGCAGTACACGGCGGCCATTACCACGGGCGCTCAAGACTCGGCGGGAACGGCGCTGGCTGCAAACTATACCTGGAGCTTCACCACGTCCGCGGCTCCTGTTCCTCCCACGGTCACCGCTGTCACGCCGGCTAGCGCGGCCACGGGAGTGGCTGTAGCCACGACCGTAACGGCGGCCTTCAGTCAGCCCATGAACTCGTCGACGATCACCTCGTCAACCTTCACGCTAACCGGACCGGGAGGATCTGTTGCCGGAACCGTTACCTACGCCACGACCGGTTCGGTGGCCACTTTCGCGCCATCAGCAAGTCTGGCTTACAGCACCCAGTACACGGCGACCATTACCACGGGCGCTCAAGACTCGGCGGGAACGGCGCTGGCCGCAAACTATTCCTGGACCTTCACCACGGCCGCGGCTGCGCCCACGGTCATCGCTGTCACGCCGGCAAGCGCGGCCACGGGAGTGGCTGTAAGCACGGCCGTAACGGCAACCTTCAGCCAGGCGATGAACTCGTCCACGATCACCTCGTCAACCTTTACGCTAACCGGACCGGGAGGATCTGTTGCTGGAACCTTTGCCTACGGCGTGACCGGTTCGGTGGCCGCTTTCACGCCCTCGGCAAATCTGGCATTCAGCACCCAGTACACTGCAACCATCACTACCGGAGCTCAAAGCTCGGCGGGAACGGCGCTGGCCGCAAACTATTCCTGGACCTTCACCACAGCCGCAGCTCTTGCGCCCACGGTGACTGCCACGGATCCAGTCAACGGCGCGACGGGGGTATCCGCGACCACTCCAAACATCTTTGCGGCCTTCAGTCAGCCGATGAATTCGACGACGATCACCACGTCGACATTCACCTTGACCCCGGCTGGCGGCGCGCCGGTTGCTGGAACCGTCACCTATTCCGCCGGCGGTCAATGTGGTCTCATATGCCCACCCCAAGCCACCTTTACGCCGTCGGCGAATCTGGCATACCGCACCCAGTACACGGCCACCATTACCACCGGAGCGCAAAGCTCGGCGGGGGTGGCGCTGGCTGCGAATTATACCTGGACCTTCGTCACGTCCCCTGCTCCGCCCGCGGTTCTTGCTGTCACACCTACAAGCGCGGCCACCGGAGTGGCTGTAGGCACAACCCTGACGGCAACCTTCAATGGTCAGTCGATGAATGCGTCTACCATCAATTCTTCGACGTTTACCTTGACCGCAACCGGGGGCGCTTCGGTCACCGGAACTGTTACCTTCGCCCCCACCACTTCGATAGCAACCTTTACGCCATCGGCGACCTTGGCTTTTGACACCCAGTACACGGCGACTCTTACGACCGGGGTTACAAACGCCGCGGGAACGCCACTGGCTCAGAACTATACCTGGACCTTCACCACGGCCGCCTCGAATCCGAACCTGGCGACAGTCGATTTTAGCGACAATCTTCAGACCATTCGCGGCTTCGGCGGATCGACGGCCTGGCTGGGAGTAATGCCCCAAGCCGTGGCTACGGCCCTGTTCAGTCCGACGAATGGACTTGGCCTCAGCATTTTAAGGGTGCGCATCGATCCCGAGGGCTCGCCAAGTGGTGGTGGCGCCTCTGGGGATCCATATGAAACCGGGGAGTGGGACCAGGAGTTGACCAACGCCCAGGAAGCCGTCGCAGCCAACGCAAAGGCCATCGTCTTTGCGAGCCCCTGGACTGCGCCCGCATCCATGAAGAGCACATCAACGGCGCAGCCTTACAGCTCCTGCACCGAGGGAACCGGGTACTGCGGCGGCTATCTGAATCCGGCGGACTATGCCGCATACGCCACGTATCTGGAGGATTTTGTCAGCTTTTTCAATGCCAACGCCGGCTTCAATCTCTACGCCATCTCCATGCAGAATGAGCCAGACCAGAATGCTACCTATGAGTCCTGCCTCTGGACTCCACAGCAGATGGATACCTGGGTAGCAAGCAACGCCTCCACAATCACCTCGGACCCCTACCACACGAAGTTCATGATGCCGGAGTCGAATAGCTTCGTCCCTGCTCAGGCCGCAACGGCTCTCAGCGATACGAATGCGGAGGGCCAGATCAGCATTGTCGCCGGCCATATCTATCAAGTATTGTTTGGAGGCTCGATTACGGCCTATCCCCCCTTTCCCGCGGGAGACACACCGAAGGAACTCTGGATGACCGAGTTCGGCCCCTTGAGCACAGCGACACCTACCTGGACCGAGGCCCTGACGACCTATGCCCCAACTATCCATAACTCCATGGTCGTCGGCCAATACAACGCCTATGTCTGGTGGGGGATTTTCGGCGCCCCCACCAACGCCGGCAGCTACGGCTTCGTCGACAACAGCGGGAATTTAACGGTATTCGGCGACGTGATGGGCCAATACTCCAAGTGGGTCCTGCCGGGTTATACGCACGTGGGCGTGACGGACTCCGCAGGCGAGTCCGCCAATGTACTCATCTCTGCCTACACCGGAACTGAGAGCGGGACTCAGCACTACGTCATCGTGGCGATCAATACGAGCGGGTCACCCGTGAGCCAGTCGTTTACCTTGCAGAACGGAACCGTTACTTCGATGACGCCCTACCAGAGCACCTCGGCCGCGGGACTGGTGCCGCAGAGCGCGATCGCTGTTACTGGCGACGCATTTACTTATACGCTGCCCGCGCAGAGTATCACTACGTTTGTGCAGTAAGGCGGCCGTGAGACACACCATGCCACGCTGAGGATCGCTCTCGACGCAAGAGAGTTACTCTCAGCGTGGTATTGTTTTTGCGCTGGCGTTGTTGCCGCTCTTTTCCTTCTGCCGGTCACCTGGGGAACCCCTATTGGATTGATTGGCTGATTCGGACCTGCGCCACCCGCCCGGCTGAAGTCACAATTTAGTGACATGCTGCCTGATCCTGAAACTCGTGGCTTTCCGTCATGGATACAAAGCTTCGTGCGCAACTTAGAATCTGTTCTTCCAGAGGAGTGTTGTCGAAGGCGTCCGGCGACATCGCCATGGATTGCGTGCGCATCGCGAGGTAAAGATCGCTCAGCTTCTGCATGTTGTTGAACTCAGCGGCGAGCAGAGGATATGCGTTTCGGTCGTCGTCTGTAGATATGGCGGCGGAGGCGAGAGCCAGGCTCTTGTCGGCCTGCCGGTGCTGCGCGGAGGCCCATTCCACCGACAAAGGAACGTTGTTCTGGACCGCGCTGACGATCGCGATTCGCCATTCGCGGATCAAGCTTATCTCTTCGATACCTCCCTGGACAAAAGCTCTTGAGAATCCCGCTTTTACCTTGGGAGTGGATGCCTGCGCGGCTGTTTCCGAGGGGGGAAGCGTGAGTGTCGTCCGATTGGCTTTGAACGAGAGCGTTCCTTGAGTCAAACGGGCAAGCGTCTCAATTTCGACATACGATTTCCCGTTGACCTGAAGGAGTTGCGCTTCGCCTGCGTGGCCCGCGACTGTGAAAGTGGAAGCCTTGGGCGGCGTTTGCGCGATGCCGCCGACCGGCAGCATCAGCAGAACGGTCAACATTGTCGCATGCACGGCAATGATCGTTTCCATGGGATTCTCCTCGAGCATTCCCTATCAGTTTCCCATGGCACAATCCTGCATACTGTTCATTCTTGCGCACCCTGCCGGGCGCTTCTCAGGCCGGAATCAAGAAGAACGCGTCTTCGCCGGTCCCTTCCCATGTATGGAGTTTCGGACCCAGGGCACCCAGATTCGGTCCGTTTCACATGATGGGGACCTGCGCCAACCGCCTGTTATCCAATTAATTATCTGCAAGGTTTTGAAAATATGGGAGGGGGGTGGGGGGTATTAATTAAATCGTTATGGGGGGCCGGAGGCCGGTTGAAGCGGTTTCCCGGCGTCTCGCCCCTTCTCCCCTCGTCTCCTCGCTACCAATATGCACGAGCGGAAGGTCATTCTCTGCACGGCGAAATCGCGATCTGAGGCGCCCGGTCAGGTGAGGAAAGGGAGACGGGCGGTTGGGGTGGCGAAGCCGGGGGGCTCCCGCCCTTTCGGTCGCCGCGGCGACTGCGCGGAAGAATGGGGCACCCTCATTGTTGGGAAGGTTAACAATCAAAAAAACTTAAGGTGCGTCACCCGCCCCACAAGCCCGCTATATGCAGTGAACGGGGTCAAGGCCCGTCGAGAGGCTTGCTGACTCAAAGAAGCTAGGAGGGATGGCCCTTTCGGATGTGAGCGGGAGCTGCCTTATTTGGCCCCTCCCCAGAGATGTACGGCCTGCCGATATGGAAGGAACGTCCTCGATCTCGACCCCCGAGCAGGCGCGCTGAACGATCTGGATTACTCGCGGGAAAAGCGGGACCTCTTCACTGCAGCCCATAAAGGCCTTAAACATCAGGTCCTCCATTTCCCTGTCAATGCGGTTCATCTCCGCCACAATGCCCGCAGCCACCACTGGCAGTTCCGCAGGGGAGAGGCGTCGTTTTGCCTGTCGAAGTGTATTCTGCAGGTTGGATCGATACTCTTTGGTTGCCTGAAGTGTCATAGAATCAGTCCCTCAAATCTCTCGAGATCGATTTTGATGATTCCCCGTTTCGTCCCCGCTTTACTCTTCCGAAACGCTGTCAGCAAATCCGCGATGATCGCCTGATTGTCTGAGCAACAGAACATGTCCCAGTTCCAGCGTGCCTTCATTGTCGCATAATTGATCAATTCCCGACACGCCGGGCGGAGCGACTCAAGTGACCCGTCCCGGTAAACCCAAATGAGATCGATATCGTTCGGGCTTTCCTTCCCGCTGATGAATGAGCCAAAGAGGTATACAAATCGAAACCCGCAACCTCGGGCAGTTTGTATAAACTTGCTCATTTGCTCACAGAGCCGTCTCCTTGTTTGACCTGATCCGAACCTTTCCTGAACTTCAATCCAAGTCGCTTCGTGGTCGCCGTCTGGGAGAAACTGACCATCATAGAATTCTGGAATCATCTCGTCAGTCGACCGGGATCATAATCTCATCTGCACTTATGCGAATTAGTTTATGCGTCTTTCGCACGGGGGCCTGAAGGCAGAGTTCGGGACGGAGGAGGTCGACCAGTAGCGGCTGTCGAGGCTGTACCAATATCCCAGGTGAAAAGGTCGGGTAGGCGCCTATCACGACCGGCAATCGATTCCTGTCCTTGACGTAAATGCAGGGTATCTCCTTCACGCCATATTGGGCCAGCAAATATGCCCGATGGATACCATTTCGAAGCACAAGTCGGTCACCAGCGTCAGAGACAACAATCCCCGATGAATTCGCGCCGATGATGTAACTAACCTCTGTCCCTTCGGGAGTTGATCGCAGTCTGACGTTACTAACTGTCATCGTCTTCTGTCGAGAAGAAAAAGTTATCGTTGTCTGGGTTGGATCTCCTACCATCGTTATTGGAGTGGTCACGGATTCTGGAAATGCAAACTTAGCAATCTCCAGCGGAGACGTTCCTTCGAGCTCCGGCTTCAGATCTTCAAGAAACTCGTAGTCGATGTAGACAAATGGATTAGTCACTGTGTCAATCGAGACGTACCCGACGCTTACCTCTGGCCCCTGTTCCCCTCCCCTGCTTTCCTTTACTTTTTTCAATATGGCTTCAAGATAACTACGCAAGGAGCCGGGCAAATCGGTGATTTCGCCTATGTCAGTGAAGGCACAAACCGAGGTGAGTGAGAGTGAATCTGTGTCTAGGCGCCTCTTCGATTCCTTCCAGTCATCCTCAAGTTCGGCAATCTGTTCACTGGAATAGGAGGTGACGGAAGTGAGAAAGGCCCGCGCATCCTCCCAGCGTAGAAACGCCCAAAGCACTAACCCGGTCGGTTTTAGCTGTTCTTTCACGAGGTCCTCGAAATCCTTGTCTGCATATTTGATGTACGCAGCTGTGGACCAGCTTCTCTTGAGTCCAAGTGCATCCACGCGCCCGGTCTGGTAGTCTGCCTTTGATGGTATCTGTCTGCAATCCCTGAGGATGTGAATAAGCGCGGCGGTCCCGCCCTTCTCACCGAACCTGTCGCGCGCTTCGCGAATGCCTTGATCATGGTGTCGGACAAATCGGTGGAGCGGTCCAAACCGAGCAAAGAACTCATCCAACCAGCGATGCACTTCCTCGAAGTCGCTCCCGAGAAACTGAATACAGTCCCTCTTGTGTTGCTCCAAGGATGCCATCTTTCCCCTTCCAAGGATAGCAGAACTGGTAGCGCGGATGTCCAGCCCCATGGCGCGAAGGCTAATGCATCCTCCCTCCCCCTTTGCCGGGTGCCCCAGGTCTGGACTATCGAGACCTGGGAAACCGCTGAAGCTCGTGCCAGCGGATAGCGGGCGGCTGGCCGCACCGCAGTTGCCTACTCTTCCTCTTCCTCCACGGGCCGCTTGGCGTTGGCCAGGATCTTCTCTGCCACCAACTGCGGGACGATGTCGTAGTGGTCCATCTCCATGCGGTAGCTGCCCTTGCCCTGAGTCATGGAAGTCAGCAGGGTTCCGTAGGTCAGCATCTCGGCCATGGGGACCTGGGCGTTGATCACTGTTGTCCGGCCCTTGGACTCCATGCCCGCAACGCGGCCACGGCGCGAGTTGAGGTCGCCCATCAGGGTTCCGGCAAACTCGTCGGGGGCCTCGATTTCGACCTTCATGATGGGTTCGAGCAGGCACGGCTTCGCCGTTTCCATGGCCTTGCGGAAGGCGATGCGGCCGGCCATCTTGAAGGACATTTCGTTGGAATCCACTTCGTGGTAGCTGCCGTCGTAGACGACAGCCCTGAAGTCGACCACCGGGTAGCCGGCGAGATAGCCGCGGGCGGCCGACTCGACGATGCCCTTTTCGATGGCCGGGATGAAGTTGCGCGGAATGGCGCCGCCGAAGACTTCGCTGGCGAACTCAAAACCGGTGCCGCGCGGCAATGGTTCCATGCGAATCTTGCAGTCGCCGAACTGGCCGTGGCCGCCGGTCTGCTTCTTGTGGCGTCCCGGCGCCTCGACCTTGGCGCGGATGGTCTCGCGATAGGGCACCTTGGGGGCCTTGAGCGTGACCTCGGCGTGGTAGCGCTTTTTGAGCCGATTGACGATGGCCTCGATGTGCGGCTGGCCTGCGCCGGCGATGAGAAACTCGTTGGTCATGGGGTCGCGGAAGAAGCGGATGAGCAGGTCTTCTTCCATGAGCTTGTGGATGGCGGGGGCGAGCTTGTCTTCGTC
>Ga0187862_10006646_pt1 | contig 10469 bp, 8 predicted proteins | sample June2016WEW_10_1_FD_133003 | JGI IMG/M metagenome (GOLD analysis project Ga0187862, IMG submission 133003) | Peatland microbial communities from SPRUCE experiment site at the Marcell Experimental Forest, Minnesota, USA - June2016WEW_10_150 | ecosystem: Environmental > Terrestrial > Soil >...
GCAGCAAAACGATACCTGGAAGGAAAACTGCCGGAACGAGAATTTCCCGGTTGCTAGGGCCCAGGTAAGGTCTTGGCGGAAGGATTAAAAGGCATGTCAAATAGGCCGAAGTTAAAAAAGATGCAGAAGTTGCTCAGTGAGGATGAGAAATTTCGAAAGCACATCGCTGAGATGCATGATTTTCTGAACGACAGGCTGGATAAGGCTTCACCCGGCGCTTACTTCGAAGCCAATTTGGATAAGGAAGGAGAATTCTTTGTCTTCACACCTTCAAGAAAGCTCGATCTTAAAAGCATTTCCACATTGGGCATGCTGATGGATGGACTGACAGTGGTGGGTGAGCAAGCTCTCATCAAGGCTGTTGAGCGCGCCAATAAGCTTCAAGTTCTTGTCGATAAGACCCAGGACGAAATCCCTGACGAACAGAAAATGATCCCAGAAGAGTTCGCAATAGCCTTGGAATCGGGATTGGTAATGGATTTGCGCATGTTCCTGACTGTCCTTATGGATCTCCCTGATCCTGAAGGCCAGGTCATCGGAAATGTAACTGCGATGATGCTTCTGGACTACCTCAAGCCTTTCAACTCCAATGTTTCCGCTTCAGGCCAGCGTATGAAATTAAATATGCCCGGTGAGACATATCCCATCGGAAGCCCGACAATTTTTTGCTACGTTCTCAAGTACGTTGCTCTCAAAAACGTAGAGGATCTGAAAGCAGCCTTGGCCATTACCAACTGCATAATAACGCTTCCGATGTTTCCTGAATTTAAAGGCGGCACCATTCCTATCTCCGAAAATTGATCGGTTTAGGCTGGGTAAGCGGCAGAACCTATCCGAGCGCCTATGAGAAACCAATTTCTCGCCGGTTTTGCCAGAAGTCCATATCAAACTTCCACTCTGGGCTTACCGTTGAGAATTGGGGGGAATAAGGCTTTGATCAGGGGCAGCAATTACATAAAAGGCGCAACCACTCTTCCGCTGCAGAGAGTTCGATCTCACGGAAAAGAGTCTCTGCGCCTGAACTATCAAACTTTGAGGGGGGATTTACGATGGACAATGAAACGAGGCGAAACAGGGCAATCACGGCACTGGAAGCATACTCGGAGGAAGACGACGACCTTGTGTCCAATATAATCGACCTGCTTACCGATCTCCTGCACCTGAGCAAACAGCAAGAAATAGATTTTCAGGCATGCTTGTTGAGCGCGGAGATAAACTTTGAGTCGGAGAAATAATGGGAATTGCATTGAGTTCTCCGATTGTCTGCCGATCGTGCCTCAATCGATTCATGGATTCGAAGAATGGCTCTGAGAGGCGGACTGGGATGTTTCGGCTCAAATAATAATACTTGGTCTGAAAGGGAGATTCTCATGTCCCATGCGAATTGTTCATTTCTGATGGCGCTTGATGCCGATGCCTTCCTGGGTGATGAGGATGAGCGACGGGAGTTTATCGAGAGCGAGTTTTCCGATAGATTTGGTAACCGCCTGGACGAAAATAACTATTTTCACCACATCGCGGTTTTCTTCAAAGATGGAAGCTATTTGATCTGGCCGAAATCCGAACCAGGAAGTTTTGCCGACTTTAACAACGAAAATAGATGGCAGGCTGTCCGCCGGTATGTGCTTCAGTGCGTTGCCGTCGATTTCAAGCTCTTTGGCGCCACGACCTGGACCTTTGGCGACGGTGGCAATTATGGGAACGAGAAAATTGACGGGCTCACGTTTGATGCTCTCCTCGTTGAAATTTACAATACAGTCCCCGCATCGCTTTCGGAGCAATATTCTTCACTTCAGGGCAAGCCGGCCTGGTTGGGTACCATTCCCGATGAATCATGGATGGCAGAATACGATCGCAGAAAGATGGTCCTCATGTTCGAGGCGCTTCGCAACAGCGATCACGTTCCGTTCACAGGATGGTGCATTGTCAGCCCCTATGAGTACCGGGCATTTGACCTGACTCGGCGTGAGGAGCCAAACTCGATTTGAATCACGGACATTCACACGTAGATCGGACAGGTAGAGAAATACCCGGTGTAATTGCCTTGCAAGGTGGGATCATTACACGGTGATAAAAGAATTTACTTTCGGGGAGGCATTTCTGCGCAGACTCGATCATATCGTGTGCTTTCCAAAGGCTTGCCCCAGACAGACATATGAGCTTTAATCCTGGGCAGCACCTGAACCCATCCATCTACCCGTGAGATAGCTTTTTCTCGGGGACTTTTGCCTCTGTCCCATATTCAAACCCCACGCGCGGACATTTCATACAGAAATGGCCGAGTAATCCTCCAGCCAAGCGACATTGAAGCCCACCGTCAATCATGAAGTCGGGTATGCCCGACGAATTGTTTTTCGGGGTATCAAGGATATAAACAAAGGACAAGGCAATTGTTATATAGCGACCTTATCCTCGTCAAGCTTTTGCAATTCCTGGTGATAGCGGGCAAGGAGGTCTTCCATGCCCAGCATGCCGATAACTCCCGTCTCACTGTCTTCTATGGGAAGTCGCCCATACCCGGTTTCAAGGAATTTGAGAAGAGCCTCGGAGAGGCTTTCATCGGGCGCAACACTCACCGACGGTGAAACCAAATCCCGCAGAATTAAGAGGTCCAAAACCGATTCTTCAAATATCACTCCCCTGGTCTCCTGCACTGACAATATTCCCGTAAGGTGGAAATCATCGTCTACCACCGGGAAGATAGACTCGCGCGAAACTGTGATTAAGCGTCGCAGTTGACCAAAGGTCATGTCTTCAGGAAGAATGGTGACGGGAGCATCCAGGCGATACACGTCTTTCACTGACAAGTCTTGCAGAATATTTATTACCCGATCGGATCGATGTGCCGGGGAATGGAATTTGTTCAGGACCTGTTTTTCGTAAAGGCTCCAGTGCTGTGAAAGCAAAATTGCCACAACCGAGGTGAACATGATCGGCACAATGAGTTGATATCCGCCGGTCATCTCGCAGACCATGAGAAGCGCCCCTAACGGGGCCTTTGCAACACCGGCAAAAAAGGCGGCCATGCCGACAAGGGCAAATGCACCAGGAGAACTCACAATCCCGGGAAACCACGCGTGCGCCAGTTGCCCGACAGCTCCGCCCAGCATGGCGCCTATAAAAAGAGACGGCCCAAAAACGCCGCCACTTCCTCCAGATGATATGGTGAAAGAGGTTGCAGCAATTTTAAGAAAAGCAAGGGTGAACATGAGCGTTATCGGGAGGTTGCCCATCAGGGCTTGCTGAATGGTCCCATAGCCGCCGCTCAGTATCTGGGGTTGCCAAAACGCTGTCGCTCCAACCAACAGCCCCCCGAATGCGGGAATCAGCGCGCGTTTGACCGGGAGCTTTCGGAAAAAGCGGTCTCTTAGACCATAAAAGGTCTTCACGTACATGTATCCGAAAGGAACGCAAATCAATCCGAGAGTTGCATAGAGAAGCAGTTCAAAGCCGCTGGAAAAATGAATCGGAGGAATTGCGAATATGGATTGGTGGCCAAAAATACTCGTAAAAATCGCATAGGAAACCGAAGAGGAAATGATGCTCAGGACAACCCCCTCGGTTTCAAGGTCTTCACGGTAAAGAACTTCTACCGAGGTCAGGGCACCTCCTAAAGGAGCGCGAAAAATAGCGCCCAATCCGCCAGCGCACCCGGCCAGAAGCATGAGCCTTTTTTCCCGGACATTGAGCTTTAAGGTACGCCCAAGCCACGAACCTATTCCTGATCCAATTTGCGCTATGGGACCTTCCCGCCCAGCGCTTCCCCCTGTTGCAAGAGTAATTACTGAAGCAATTCCCTTGATAAAGGGAACACGCGTCCGAACGAACCCCTGCTTATTATGAAAGGCGTCGATGAAAGCATCGGTTCCATGCCCCTCTGCTTCAGGCGCCCAGGTGTAGACAATCAGACCTGAAAGAAGCCCTCCGATTGCGGGGAGCAAAACGAGCAGCCATAGGCGGAGAGGAGTTGTGGCCGCGAAGGGGACGAGATGTTCTCCTGCCGGCTTTGCCATTGCATAACCGGCAAGATACTCCAAGACAAAAAATTTTGCCCATTCCAGGAGGAAGAAAACTAGGCCGGCCCCGAGTCCGCTAAAGGTGCCGATCAGGGAGCCATAAACAAGCCAGCGGAAGAATTTGTGTTTCCCGAGTGCTTTAGACAGAGTAGGAACCCAATTTACTGGCGCCATCCGACCGGCGCTCCTGATGCCTGCTGCCTGATTTTCTGTTTCCAACCTCCTGACCTCCCGATTTGGATGATTTAAGAGTAGCTTATAACACCGTCATGCCTAATATTCCATTTTCAGGGCAAATCTTTACATGCTCTATCACGAGACTTACCTGATGCGACAGCACAATACGATCAGAGCACAAACAGGACAGCCGCATGGAGAATAAACAGCCCCAACACCCACCCCTGAATTCTTTTCTGCTGGCACTTATCGCGGTGCTGGTCGGAGTCATCGGCGGATTCGGCGCAGTGGCTTTCCGGGCACTGATAGCTTTCTTTCATAACCTGCTCTTCCTTGGGAAGTTTTCGCTGGTCTATGAGGCAAACATCCACACAACGCCCAGCCCCTGGGGACCTTTTGTGATTCTCGTTCCTGTTCTTGGCGCGGCAGGGGTCTCATTTCTGGTTACTCATTTCGCACCCGAAGCTAAGGGGCACGGCGTTCCGGAGGTTATGGATGCGATTTATTACAACCGTGGCATTATAAGGCCGGTAGTGGCAGTTGTTAAATCATTGGCATCTGGGCTTTCCATCGGCAGTGGAGGTTCTGTTGGTCGCGAAGGTCCAATAGTTCAGATTGGATCTGCCTTTGGTTCGACTCTTGGCCAATACATACCTATGGCGACGTGGCAGCGGATTACCCTTATTGCGGCCGGAACTGGAGCCGGAATAGCGGCAACTTTCAATACACCGATTGGTGGATTGCTTTTCGCCATGGAGATCATGCTCCATGAGGTCAGCGTCAGGACCATGGTTCCTGTTGCAATCTCCACGGCAACAGCGACTTACATCGGCCGGGTTTTCTTCGGCGTGTATCCTGCATTCTCAATCCCGGAACTTCAGACCCCTTTTTTCCATCTGTTAGACCCGCTGCTGATAGTGTCTTATTTCGGGGTAGGCATCATCACGGGGATAGGTTCCGCTATTTATATACACTCCATCTACTTCTTCGAAGATATTTTCGACAAGGCGCCGGGGAATTATTACCTCCGGCATATGGCCGGCATGTTCCTGGTCGGCATTCTGATGTACCTTTGCATGACTTTCCTGGGGCATTACTACATCGAGGGCGTAGGTTACGCAGGGATCGAAGATGTGCTCATCGGAAAACTCTCTGAATTCAAGCTGTTGGTCCTGCTATTCGTTTTGAAACTGCTGGTTACTTCTCTTACACTTGGCTCGGGAGCCTCAGGCGGGATTTTTTCACCGGCACTCTTTTTGGGCGCAATGGCTGGAGCCGCTTATGGGGTCGCACTGAAATCAATATTCCCGTTCCTGCCGATAAGCCCCCCGGTTTTTGCACTTGCAGGCATGGCGGGTATGGTTTGCGGGTCGACAGGGGCAGCGATTACCGCTCTGGTCATGGTCTTTGAAATGACTCTCGACTACAGTGCCGTTCTTCCATTGACGGTGACTGTTGCCACCAGCAACGGGATCAGGGCCTTCCTCTCCCGCGAGACCATCTACACTTTAAAACTGGTCCGACGTGGCCATTTTATGCCAAATGCCCTGAGAACCAATTTCCAGTACCTGCACTCGGCAAAAAGCATAATGGAAAGTTCGCCGGCAATTCTTCCGGGTTCCATGCCGATAGAGGATTTTGCAAGGCTGGTTTCCGAGGGAGATAGCCTGAGTTTCCTTGTGGAAGACCAGAAATCGATCTTAGGTATGGTTTCAGGAAAGGATGCGCTAAAGGCGCTTAACGCCCCTTCAGGTATGACGCTCGGCGACCTTGCTGAAAAGAAGTACATCACAATTTCCGAAAAGACGCCTCTTTTTGCGATTGTACGCAGCATGCGCGCAGAAGGAGCAAACGCCGCCATAGTAGTCCGCAAAGGAAAACCACTAACAGGCGGCAATGTCCTAGGTGTGATCACAAGGGAGCGGATAGCTGATCTAATCGAGCAAAGCGTGGCTTCTTATGAAGAGTAGCGGAGGTGGGCGGCGCACAAGCAAACCAGAAGATCGTTGGTGATGAAGCTGCTCATACCCCTCATGTATTGACCCAGTCAAGAGCCTCTCGCAGACGCTCGGTTGAAAAAGTCCTCACCTCACCTGACATTATGGCACTACTTGCCTTCATCACCCAATCCATCCAGCGAGGAGCGCCAACGGTAGCCACTTTGATAAAATCATTTCTGTGTTTAATGCCAAACTTCACATCGTCCCATATGGCTCCAAGCTCAATGCCATTGTAACCATCAACGGAGAAGCCGTGGTCGGCCATGTTCAGCAGGAAATTGCGTCCCATGACGCCCAGGCCGACCATGCCGATTTCATACCGTTGTTGTGGTTGCGTACTGGTCATGGATTTGCCTCCAGAGCGGCTCGCGGAAATTGGTGGAATTGATGTTCATCTTCATTCTTTCTGCAATGCCCACGCGCGGTTCGCGTCTGCTTACTTATGGGCTTCAGCTTTAGGCTAGGCTTTTGCCTCAGATTTGGGTTCAGCTTTGGCTTCAGGTTTAGGTTCGGCCTTGGCTTCAGACTTAGGCTCGGCTTTAGCTTCAGGCTGAGGCTCTGCTTCGTCTTCATCTTTCCGAATCTCCCCCTCCGCCTTCTCCCAGTCCTGAACTGCTCGAACATCCTCGCGCCCTAGCTCCTCGTAGAGTTCATGGACTCGCTTGACGAGCTGCGGCGTCAAATCGGACGGTGTTTCGGCTTTGGCTTCAGGTTTAGGTTCGGCTTTAGCTACAGGTTGATGCTCAGCTTTAGCTTCAGGGTTAGGCTCCGTTTTAACATCAGGTTTAGGCTCTGATTCAGATTTGGCTTGAGTTTTGGGATCGGCCTTGGCTTCAGGCTTAGACTCCCCTTTAGCTTGAGACCTAGGCTCAGCTTTGGCTTCAGGTTTAGGCTCTATTTTAACTTCAGGCTGAGGCTCTGTTTTGGCCTCAGGTTTAGCCTCGGTTTTGACTTCATCTTTCCGAATCTCCCGCTCCGCCTTCTCCCAGTCCTGCAATGCCGGATCGCTCTGGCGACCTCGCTCCTCGTAGAGTTCGTAGGCTCGCTTGGCGATCTGCGGCGTCAAATCGGACGGTGTCTTAGCTTTGGCTTCGGGCTTAAACTCGTCTTTGGCTTCGGGCTCAGGCTCGTCTTTGGCTTCGGGCTCAGGCTCGGCTTTGGCTTCGGGCTTAGGCTCGGCTTTGGCTTCGGGCTTAGGCTCAGTTTTGACTGGATCGAACACCCGATATGCGAGCAGCTTCACGCGGTCATTCAAAAGGAACCACAGCAACGCGTAGCCCCAAACGAACCCGGCCCAACCCCAGCCCAGAGGTGTCATAAACAACCCATAAACCGCTATCAACGTCGCGAGGATTTGCGTGCCGAGCACGGCGGCCCATAAGATCCGCGCGGGGCGTATGGACCAAAACGGGCCGCGCGTGCGCGTGAGGAAGATCGTCAGATGTCCCGCCACGGACAACTTCAAATACATCAGCGTCTGGATGTGCGCACGGTCGAGATGAAAGACGCGCTCACCGAGATAAAACAAGCCGAAAGCGGAGACGACCCCAATGACGCCCAGCACCGTGGCGATCCCCAGCACCATGCGCATGTTCCAAGCCTCGGGCTGATCCTTGTAATGAACATTGTCATAGGCGATGGACAGGATGGCGCCGTCGTTTAGCAAGGCCAGCATCACGATCATCACCGCGGTCAATGGATAGAAGTTAAACACCAGGATCGCCAGCGTCATAAAGAACAGCACGCGCAGCGTCTCGGCAATGCGGTAGATAGCGTAGCTGTTCATCCGCTGGAAAATGCGGCGGCTCTCCTTGATCGCGTCAATAATCACCGACAGGCCGGGCGTCATCAGCACTATGGCCGCCGCCGCTCGCGCCGCGTCCGTCGCGCCCGAAACGGCGATTCCGCAGTCGGCTTTCTTCAGTGCGGGAGCATCATTCACTCCGTCGCCGGTCATGCCGACGATGTGGCCGAGTTTTTGCAAAACGTCCACAATGTGGAACTTGTGTTCGGGGAACACCTGGGCGAAACCGTCGGCCTTCTCGATGGACTCTGCTACTTGCGTGTTCTCCTCATGCTTTACGTCGCCCAGGCCGCCGGCATCGAGAATCGCTGCGCCCATGTCTAACTTTTTGGCGGTTTCCTGGGCGATGGCCAGGGCATCGCCCGTAACCATCTTGATCTTAACGCCCATCTGGCGTGCAGTCGCGATGGTTGCCTTGGCGTCTTCCCGTGGTGGATCGAACAGGGGCAACACACCAAGAAACTGCCATTGGCCTTCTCCCTCGGCCCTCGCCACGCCCAACGAACGAAAGCCGCGCTCCGCGAATTCGTTGACCGCCTTCTCGACGGCGGGCTTCACCTGCCCGGCATTGGCCGACAATTCCAGGATCACCTGCGGTGCGCCCTTGGTCACCTTGAATGTCTTTCCGTCTTTGGCTTTGACGGTGGCCTCGGTGCGTTTATGCACAGGGTCGAAGGGCTGGAAATGGACCACCTCATAGCCCTGCAACGCCTCTTTGTCTTTCAGGCCGCCCAGAACCGCCAGATCGATAGTGTCGTTGTTGTCCGCGCGCGACGCTAGCGCGCCATTGAGGATGACTCGATCCGCGGGGACATCGTTCAGGCTGAACGGATCGCCCAGTGTCAGCTTGTTCTGGGTCAGGGTGCCGGTCTTATCCGCGCATAGCACGTCAACACCCGCCAATTCCTCGATGGCCACCAGTTTGCTCACGATTGCTTGCTTCTTTGCAAGCAGGCGCGCACCGACCGCCATCGTCACCGAAAGCACCGTCGGCATCGCCACGGGAATTGCGGCCACGGTCAGCACAAGGGCAAACTGCAACGTGGTGAGGATCGCGTCGCCGCGGAAGATCGCGAAGGCAATAATTACCGCCACCAGAGTCACCGCGAGGATAATCAGATAATTGCCGATCTTCAAAACCGCCTTTTGAAAGTGACTGGCGGTGTGCGCTTCCTGCACCAGTTGCGCCGTCTTGCCGAAGTAGGTGTCCGCCCCGGTGGCATAGACCAGTGCGCCGATTTCGCCCTGGCGGATGATCGAACCCGAAAACACCGCCTCACCGGATTTGCGCGTGGCGGGCAACGACTCTCCCGTCAGTGCGGACTGATCGACCTCTACCTCGTCACCCGCGAGCAGGCGCGCATCTGCCGGCACGATGTCGCCCAGACGCACGCGGATGACGTCGCCCGGCACAAGCTCACGCGCCGCCGGGGTGGTCCACTTCCCGTCGCGTTTCACCCTGGCCTTGACCGCCAGCTTGGCCTTAAGCGCAGCGATGGCGTTGCCCGCCTCGCGTTCTTCCCAAAAGCCGACCACGGCATTGGCCAGAAGCAGAAGGAGGATGATGGCAAAGTCCGGCCAATGCCGGGCTACCGCCGAAAGGATCACGGCCGCTTCGATCATCCACGGGATGGGACCCCAAAAATAGGTAAGGAATTTCAGGAACGGATTGGTTTTCTTTTCTTCAATCTCGTTAGGCCCATATTGGGTCAGCCGTTTCTGCGCCTCGGCTTCACTGAGGCCTTCCGGTGACGACCCCAATTTTGCCTGCAGTTCCGGCATGGGAAGGGATTTTAGGTCGTCCTTCGCATCGGGCTTCGATCCCGGCTTCGATTCGGGTTTATCTTTGGTTACGTTTTCATTTTCCTTCATAGGGGGCCTCCTGTCATGTTTTCTATAGTTCTTTAATCAACCCCGAGCGACCGCGCCCTGTGACGCTTTGAGCGGGTGTTGACAGAAACTTCTGCCGGCAGTGGTCACCGCAAGAGTAGAACGTCTGTCCATCATGCTCGGTAAGTAGCTCGGACGCATCGTCCACCGTCATGCCGCGAGCGAACCCTTGCGAAGGGGACAGCACGATTCCGCGCACGCGACGCGCATCCAGTTACGCCAGCACTTCGATGACGATTCGCCCTTCATCTTCGGCGCGCAGCACCGAGTGGATCGGCGGCACATGTACATCGAACCGTATATCTACGACACTGCCGCGCACCGAGACGACCACGCCGACGTTCGACGGACTGGTTTTATCGCCCATGCAAGAGTTCCTTGGAGCTCACGTAGCGCCGGATCAGGGTATTGGTTGAGCTATCGTGCTTGAGTTGGTGCTTGGCCCCGGTCTCAAGTTCGGGGATGATGCGTGCGGCAAGCGCCTTGCCCAGTTCGACTCCCCACTGGTCAAATGAGTCAATGTTCCAAACGGCGCCCTGAGTGAAGACGCTGTGTTCGTACAGTGCGACCAGTTTCCCGAGC
>Ga0187862_10006651_pt1 | contig 10461 bp, 13 predicted proteins | sample June2016WEW_10_1_FD_133003 | JGI IMG/M metagenome (GOLD analysis project Ga0187862, IMG submission 133003) | Peatland microbial communities from SPRUCE experiment site at the Marcell Experimental Forest, Minnesota, USA - June2016WEW_10_150 | ecosystem: Environmental > Terrestrial > Soil >...
AGCCAATTACAAATCCCTCAGGCGTTCCACCGACCAGTGGATAGGGCTGGCCATCCAGATGGCTCGATTGAAACGCAAACGGAAACCTTGATTGCCCGGCGAGAACGTTTCACTCTCCAGATTTGTTCTTTCGTATTGTAATTGATGTTGTCGCCTAACGAAAAAAGCTGAGCCACCGCCGACTCGCGACGTGAACCGCGATAGCGGAACTGCCAGCGCCAACGGCGGTTGGCTCCGGCGACTTGTTAGGCGGCGTCACCGTAATACTCGTTTCCGTCTTGCTGCAACATCCAAAACTAGCGCCTTCAGCGCGCAGGCCAGCGCCTCTTCTTCCCTTCATTGTAGATCTCGACGAGCCGCTCCCGCGAAATGCCGTGCTTCGCTGCGACCAGTTGAGCCGCGAGCTCAAGCGCCTGATTTGCCAACGCTGCCTTCGCTTTTGGCGTTGTTGGGATTGATTGCAAGTCCTTGTAGAGCAGTCGTTGCATTTGCTCGCAAAAGGACTCGTCCAAGTCCATGTAAATCTGCTTGCGCTGATCAACCGAGGGATCAGCCACGCCAAATATGCGTCCAAAGATGCTCATAGTTTTTCTTTTGTGTGCAATTTTGTGTAGTCGAATTCATATCATGGTGCGACGCTCGCCGCCTAACGATTCAAAGCTGAGCCACGGCCACGGGCCGGACTCACAAAACCAAAAGGAAAATCAATGAATCCAAACATAATCGAAACCGCAGGGGCAGTGGCCGTTGGCTCCAGCGCGGTGTTAGGCGCTTCCGCTATGTGACGACCTAAACGCGATATAATCAGCATACGCCTTGTAGCAAAGCACCGGAACCACAAGCAGTGCAAGCAGGATTTTCACCACAAGGTATAGAGCCGCCGAATAAGGAAACAGCAAACCGTGAACTACCAACGCAAACACAAATACGAACAAAGTCAGCCGCATTAGTAGCCTTATCTTTGGAGGTGGAACTGGCAACCGTGGCTTGATGAGTCCGATAATCAGCCATGCAGGCATAAAAATGGCTATCCACAGAAGTCTGTGATGCCAGGAAATCCAGAGCAAAAAACAGAACAACAAAAACGACAGCCAGAAGGCAATTATTTTGGTGCGAATAATGTTCATAGTGTCAAAGCGCCTAACAATTAATATACAACAGGTTGTTCGTATATTACATTGGCCAAATGAATACGAATGAAGCGGTGCGGCGGCTTACGGAAATTGTTCGACGCCAACATCTTGCGCTCGCCACCGAGCGCACTTACTGCGCTTGGCTCAGGCGATATTGCGACTTCCTCAAAGGGCTGCCCTTGCATTTGCCAAGTGAACACAAACTGGAACGGTTTCTGACCGTCCTGGCCCAAAAGGATGTCGCCGCCAGCACCCAAAATCAAGCCTTTAATGCAATTATTTTCTTCTACAAAGAGGTCATGGGCGCGGAGTTGAAAAACATCCAGGCGCTGCGGGCCAGACGCCCAGCCCAGATTCGCCATGCCCCGACGCCGGAGGAAACTTGGCAGTTAATTAAGACCATCCAGAGCGACGCCGCTTTTGCCACAAGCCTGGCCGTGCGGCTGCTCTACGGTTGCGGCCTGCGCGTGAGCGAGCCGCTCAACCTGCGGATCAAGGACTTGAGCCTGGAGGCCGCGCAATTGATCATCCGCGCATCCAAGGGCGGCAAAGACCGCGTTGTCGCCATTCCGTGTTCGGCGCTGGAGGACCTACGCGAGCAAATCCAAGCGGCGCGAGCGGTCTGGCGCCGCGATCAACAGGCCCAGGTGCCAGTCGCCATGCCGCACCAACTGGCGCGCAAGTATCCGGCGGCGCAATTTAACTGGCATTGGGCTTGGCTTTTTCCAGCAAACAAATGTTGTCTCGATCCGCGAACGGGGAAGCTTGTGCGCTGGCGGTTGCACGAGGCTCACGTCCAACGGGCGGTCCGAACTGCCTGCCAGAAAGCCGGATTATTCATCTTGCCCCATGAATTGCGTCATGCCTATGCAACGCATTGCCTTAATCGTGGGGCCAATCCGCGGGCGATCCAAAGCGCAATGGGCCACCAGTCGCTGGAAACGACCATGGGATATCTGCACGCCGAGGCGCTCAGTGTGGCCAGTCCGCTGGACGTGGTTTGAGCCCGGACTGCCAACAGTGTCCTTTGCCGCGATTCCACCGGGGCATAATTCATCTTCAAGCAACCCCGCGGGGCCAGGGCAGGGCGCGCTTCGCGCGCCCTGCCCCGACCCCGCCGGGGGCCCGTCTTCATTTCACACCGCGTCCAGACATGCAAGCTGGCCAGGCCAGCGCCGTCGGCTCTCGCTCCACAGCTTTTTCGGGAAGGACTTTCCCCTCTATTCGCCCAGGATCACCCTGGGCCTTGACTGCTTCGCATTCCTGCCGTTTTTGTCAGTGTGTCAAGTGCCGTATCTGAGCTCAACGACCCGCCTGCCGCCTATCGCACGGCAAAGCGAATTACTCAGCGTAACGTGGGATGTGGTCAGAGCGAATTTCGACGACTCGTAAAAGTCGCCCGCCAGCGTGTCCCGCAGCGCCCCACCTGACAGGCACTTGGACACATACTCGACGCCATTCAACCGCTGGTCAAAAAGATGATTCCGGGCGAAACCGCGTTTCGGGAAATCGTCCCAAAGCGCGTTCAACCGGAACATATCCGACCTGGATGGGAACCACTCGTTGCACCCCAATAACCAATGATAGTGCCCCCGACCGAACTTTTCGCCATACTCGTGCCGGAGACACCACACGAGACGACGGAAGGGCACGCCAAACATTTTTGACACCTCGTAAAGAAACGCAAATGTCAACTTTCGTTGCTGAACCGGGCTGGGCTCAACGAAACCGCACCATGTGCCGGTTCCAAAGACTCGCCAACACCAGCAGCGACTAAGCAATATGGATTCAGCTAATGCCATCCGTGGACGGCCCCACCCGGGAGGCCGTCACCGGATAACAGAGCCACCTTTACCGCGCCTTTTCGGCCGCGCCCGCCGTTGCGACCCGCACCGCAGCTTTGGGCACGCTGGCCCGGTCAATCTTTCCCTTGAACTTGAGCCGGCCACCGTTGGCCGCTTTGATCTCATTCACCGCCAGCACCAGCGAGGCCCCATCCAGCTTGTCCAAATCAAGCCCCTCTTCCTCATCTTTGGTCGGCGTGTAGTCAAACGTCTGTTTGAGCTTCAAGCCGTCATGGGCCTGCCGGTCAAGACAGTTCAAAACGGTCACTTGCCGCTCATCACGGCTGCCCCGAAACCAAACCTCACGCGCCACGCCCGCCACAATAATTTCGACTTTCATCTGCGTTCACCCCCTTTCTTTGGCCGATTACTGCACCCCGACACCGGCCAGATGCCGGGGAAAGACATTGAGTTGCCCCTTAGCCCAGGATGGTTTTTTTGGAATATCAGGCTTGCCCTTTTACCCGTGGAGGGAAGGGCTGGTTGTTTGGCAGTTGGGTGGTATTTCAAGAAACCTCCCCGGAAGGAGGCGTTGAATTGACAATCGCCAAGATCGCCGCCTTGAACGCGGCGGGCAGGCCCGCCCATGCTTTGACTACATGCGACAAATCGCGCCTGTCGTTGCCCTGAATCTGTGCGCGTAGTTGTGTATAGGCCCTTTCGGCATCCGTTGGAGCATGTTGATTTTCAGCCGCTTGTGGATTCTTTGGTGAAGGTTCGATTCCCTTCACCCGCTCCATCGTTGATAATCAACGACTTACACAAAAAACCTCCCAAAAGTAACAACAACAGTAACAACAATCCGGATTTTGTGAGGGGTGTTCGCCGAGGTGAAAAACGCTTATTTTTGGTTGACAGTTCACAATTGGCGCACCAGCGCAATTCGATAAGAACATTGGGCACCGCCTTATGGAAAGGGTAATTTCAAGAACGCAATTACGGGATGCTGCCGGATTGGGCAGTCCTCTGCTGGAAAGGAAATTCATATGAAAGAAGCTTCGCAACAGGTTGTTGATCTATTCCGTGCTCCGGCTTAAAACGCATTGAAATCAAGGGTTTAAAGGATATACATCACCTGAAAGAATGGCTTGCAGTACCGCCACAGTACAAGTTTTGGTTTAAACTACCCGATGAAGTGCCGCAACAAGACACTTTACCGCGTCTTCCACCGATTGAATTGCGAACGTCGCCCAAAGAGTTTTAGTTCATCGATGCCAAAGCTGACGCCAAGAATATCATCAAGGAAATATACATTCAAGGTGAGAGCAAATTCCACTTGGCCACCGACGAAAAGCTCGATTGGCAGGCTGCATGGCCGTCGGATCGAAAGAATTGTGGGGGATCCAATGGCGGAGATGGGGCTGCCTGGATTGACTCAGTTGGTCGAACTCAAGAGGAAATGGTTTCTCATTTCAGTGTTCTTTGATCGCTTGCTGTTCATGGATTTCGTACTGCGCCAGCAAAGTGGGTTCCCATCCACCGCCGAGGGCTTTGTAGAGGTTGACGAGGTTTTCGGTCATGGTGCGCTGGCTGTCCACCAATTGATCTTCGGCTCCAAAGAGAGAGCGCTGGGAATCAAGCACGTTGAGGAAATCGCCGTTCCCCGTGGTGTAGAGGGCGTTTGCAATTTCCAACGAGCGCCGATTGGCGACGACTGAGTCATTCAACGCCTTGTAACGCGTTTGTTCGTTGGCGTAGGCAACGAGCGCGTCTTCCACATCTTGAAAGGCGGCGAGCACCGCCTGTTGATAAGTGTCAAACGCCTGTTCCTGGCGCGCGTCCGCCGCTTTGATTTGGGCATGGATGCGTCCGAAATCGAAGATACGCCAGGTGACCGTCGGCCCCACCGACCGGTAACGGCTGCCACCGGTAAGCCAATCGCTTGCACTAAAACTTTGCAAGCCCGCAGTGCCAGTCAGCGAGAGTTTTGGAAACAACTCCGCCGTCTGAACGCCGATGTCCGCAGTGGCGGCAGCGAGTTGACGTTCGGCACGGCGCACGTCAGGCCGGCGCCTCAACAACTCCGAAGGCAGGCCGACCGGCACGGTGGGTGGCCTCGCTGGAATCGGCTCGGTGCGGGAAAGTTCTTCGAGCAGCGCGCCGGGCGGTTGGCCGAGCAACACGCCCAGAGCATGAACCGCCTGCTTCAGCGTGGTCTGCATCGTCGGGACGGTGGCCTCGGTCGTGGCCAGAAGCGCTTCCGCTTGTCTGACGTCCAATTCGCTCGTGAGGCCCGCCTTGAAACGTGTTTGGGTGAGTTCAATGGATTCGGCTTGTGCGGTGATATTGTTGCTGGCGATGACAAGCCGTTGTTGCGCGCCCCGCAGTTCCATGTAGTTTCGCGCCACATCACCGAGCATGGTGATGAGCACATCGTGGAGATCTTCCCGGCTGGCAGCAAGGTTGGCGGTGTCCTCCTCCAAAGTGCGGCGCTTGGCGCCAAAGACGTCGCTTTCCCAGGTGGCATCGAAGTGCGCGTCATGATTCCCATAATCCAGCGCCGGACCGGGTAAGTTGCCCGGCAAGCTGATTAACTGCGCATTCTGAGAGTTTCTCTCTCTCGTATACCCGGCGGAGGCGCCAATAGTCGGCCCGAAATCAGCCACCGCTCCTGACACCGTGGCGCGTGACTCTTGCAAGCGGGCTACGGCAAGGCGCAGATTATAGTTGGAGTTCACCGCGCGTTCGACGAGCGAATCCAGTTCCGGGTCATTGAAGGTTTTCCACCACTCGACGATCTGCACGGCGCTGTTGGTCGCGCCGCCAAGTTGCGGTTCGCTCCAGTTTGTTGGCGTGGCAGTTTGGGGCGGATGATAATTCGGGCCGACGCTGGGAATGCTGGCGCAACCGGCGACAAGAACCAACAGGCCAGCCAAGGATGCGAATGATTGAATCTTCATAATTTCTATTGGTCGTGGTGATTGAACGCGACCGGCGAGTTGGTCGAAACGGTGGAAGTGTCCGGCGCTTCGATGAACACGTCCATTTGCTGGCCCACATAGACCGGCAATTCGCCACGCTCGAAACTATAGATGACTTGCAGCACACGCGTGTCCACCCGCTCGGTCGTGTCGCCCGTGAGCGACGTTTTGGGAATGACGAACGGCTCAAACCGCACAAATTTCAGCGGCGCTTTGATGTCCCGGTTCCCACGCAAGAATGCCATGGCAGACGCGCCGGCCTTGACCCGCCAGGCGTCGTTTTCATCCACGTCCACGCGCACGCACAATGGATCGATGCAGCCTAACAAAATCATCGCCTGCGCCAAAACTCCGGTCTGGGCAAATTCCCCAAGATGCACTTTGAGTTGCAGAACCTGTCCGTCCACTGGGGCGCGCACCGTCAGGCGCTCCAAGTCGGTTTGCACCGCTTGAAGGTCGGCGCGTGACTGCGCGAGCTTGGCTGCCGCCACCGCCACCGCGTCACGACGGTTGAGGAGTTCCTGGTGACTCAAAGCGCGGAGGTCAGTCAGGGCCTCTGCGAGCGCAAGCTGGTTGGTAACTTGGTTGACGGTCGCCTCGGCGACCTGGACAGCGGCCTGTTGCTGCGCGAGTTGCGCCCGCGTGGCACGGTCGTCAATCGTGAAGAGCGGGTCGCCGGCTTTCACATGGCTGCCGATTTGGACAAAGATCTTGGAGACCAGCCCGGCGACCTCCGTGCCGATGGCGATGTTCTCGGTGCCCGCCTCGACGATGCCCGAGCCGGCGACGAAAGCCTGGTAAGGCGCTTTGGGAGGGTCGGCCACCGGCAGCGCCGGGGGATCGGCTTTGTTGCCCTTGATGACAGTTGCGATGCCGAAGCCGATGCCGGCGGCGGCGAGTATTGGGATTAGATATTTGCGTAACATTTGAATCTCTTGGGTTGTTATTTTTGATGTCCATTGAGTTCCGCTGCCGAGTGGACGACCCGCTCGACGTGACCGTCGTCCATTTTGGCAATGCGGTCGGCGAATTCAAAGATGCGCGCGTCGTGCGTGACGACGACGAGCGCGCGGCCATCGTGCAACGCCACGCTGCGCAGCAATGCCATGATGGTGTGGCCGGTCTCGTGATCGAGTGCGGCGGTCGGTTCATCGCAGACGATCAATCTGGGGTTATGCACCAGCGCGCGGGCGATGGCGACGCGCTGCTGCTGCCCGCCGGAAAGCTCCGTGGGCACAGAGCGCATCATGCGTTCGTTGAAGCCGACCTGCTGAAGCACTTCGCGCGCACGGTCATTTGCCTTGCGGCGGTTCTCGCCGCGAACGAGCAAGGGCACGGACGCGTTCTCGGCTGCGGTCAATGTCGGAATGAGATTATAGGCCTGGAAAACGAAACCGATGTTCTCGCCCCGGTAGCGGGTTTTATCGCTCTGACTCATCTGGCGATAATCGTGGCCGAAAACGACGCACTCGCCCTCGGTCTGATCCAAAATGCCGGCGATGAGCGAGATGAGCGTCGTTTTGCCGCAACCGGATGGGCCGACGAGCATCATCAATTCGCCCGGGCGGACTTCCAGGTCAATGCCACGCAACGCCTGGACCGCAGCCGCGCCTTCGCCGAACGTTTTCCGAAGGCCGGTGCATTTGACGGCCATCCCGTTTTGGATTGATTTGTTCATATTCAGCTCGTTCAAATTGTGAAAACAGTTCTGGTTTAACTTCTGAAGACAATGGCCGGCTCAAGCCGGATGACCTTCCAAATGCTGGCCAGCGCCGAGCCGGCACAGATCAGCAACACCGCGCCCGCCGTGAGCGCCAGGATCTGCCACGGAAGACGGAATGCCACCTCGCTATTTTGCGTCACCGCGCCAAAAAGCGAGGCCGCGCCGACGCCGAGTCCGTAGCCAATGGCTCCGACCACCAGCGCCTGGAGAACAATCATGAGAAGCAGCCTGGAATTGGCCGCTCCCATGGCCTTGAGCGTTCCGAAATAGCGCAGGTTATCGAGCGTGAAGTTGTAGAAGGTCTGGCCCGCAATCGCCGTGCCAATGACGAAACCGAGCAAGACCGACGTGGCGATGTTGATGGGAATTCCGGTGCGCTTCATGAAATAATCCAGCGTGAGCTGCACGAACTGCTCACGGGTGTATGCGGTCAGCCCGGTCGCCTTTCGAATCCGGCCGCAAAGGGCTGCCAGGCTTTCCCCCGGCTTGGCCTTGACCAGGATGAACGAGAGCAGCTTGCGTTCGCGCGGCGCAAAAATCGTGGCCCGCGAATAGGTGGTGTAAACACTCGGCTGCGATTGAAAGCTCCGCGTCACCCGGCAAATGCCCACGACGACGGCGCGATGATCGTTCAATTCCAGCGCGTCGCCGATTTGAAGCGGCACGCGGCGGCCATCCGGCAACACCTTGGCCAATTTGTCGTTTGCGTTCACTTCATCCACGATCACGCCGTCGCTGCGACGCAAATCGGCCAGCGCGCCTTTTACCATGATGGGCGGGCCGCCGATGAGCGTCGCGTCGTCCAGGCCGAAGACGTTGCACGATTGAAAACTACCGTTGTCGAGCCGCGCCTGGAGCAGTCCTTTGTAGAGCGGCACGGCCCATTGGACGCCTTCGACGCCTCGCACACGGAACAGTTGAGTATCCTGAAGCGGCTTTACGTCATCCACGAATTGGACTTTTTCGTCCATGACCCAGATATCAGGAAGCGAGGTGTCAGTAAGAAACCCGAAGGTGCGGCTCATCAGCCCGACGAAAATCGCCGCCTGCTGCGTCATGAGCAGCGATGCGAACGTGAGCCCCATGACGATGCCGAGATACTTGGCGCGGTCGCCAATTAACATTTTAAGCGCAATAAAATTCATGATGGCCATCCTCTCATTTTCATTCTTGGCGGGTTTGTTTTTCCTTTGCGACCCACGCGTCGGCCGGGACTTCAGCCGGGCCGGGGCAGGCAGTGAATTTCGCCGCCTTGCTGAGATTGAGAATGCCGCGACCGCCGCCGGGCATTCGGAAAGACAGACTCGGCAACGTCAGGAAAGAGTGAACCCGTTGCAACCGCTCGGCTGGAAGCGCGGCCACGCCGTGGAACTTCAGATAGACATGCCGGCCGTTGACCATTTGGATGTCGAGGTAGCCCACGAACTGTTGTCCGGGCGCGTGTTGCCGTTTTGGCCGCTCAACATGCTGCAATTCGCGCCCCTCCGCCTCACCGAGAAACTCCTGTTGGGAGATCTCAACGAGGTCGGGCGCTTCTGACGACGGTCTTGGCTTCCATGCCGAAATCCCTTCGCCCGCCAGGTCAATTCGCGCGATGTTGGAAACAACGAATGTCGTCAGCGAAAATTGACCGGCTAAAATGATTCTTCCCTGAGCAAAAAATTCAGGGCGCTGAGATTCTTTGATGATGCGTTGCACCAACGCGGGTTCGTCCTGAGTGAAAGTGCTGAGGGAGCCGTCAGCTCCGTGGATGCTAATTTGCAATTCCGGGTTGAGCCGATCGGAACCGCCAGACACTCGAATGCTTTCGCGTGTTTTCATTTGCTGTTTTGTTGGTTTGGATATCAGGCAACTTGCGCCAGGAGTTGTTTCGATTGTGCAGTTGCCGAAGCGAGCGCCTTTTCCGGCCCAATGGCGCGGTTCGCCATACCTTCGACCCGCACGACATCCACGTTGGTGATGCCGATGAACCCAAGGACCGCGCGGAGATACGGCTCGTGAAAATCGAGTGGCTTGGCCGGGCCATGGGAGCAAACTCCGCCGCTGGCCAGCACGACAATCGCGCGCTTGCCGGCAACGAGTCCCTTCGGTCCGTTGGACGTGTAGGAAAAGGTGCGTCCGGCGCGGACGATGTGGTCAATCCACGCCTTGAGCGTGGACGGGATGCTGAAGTTGTGGACAGGTACGGCGAGCACGATCACATCGGCCTCCACGACTTCATTGATCAGCAGATCGGAGTAGGCCAGCGCCTCCACCTGCGCGGGCGTAAGTTCTTCCGGTTGCGCCTGAAGCGCGCTGACAAACGCCCGCCCGACATGGGGCGGGGAACTCTCGGCAAGGTCGCGAACCACCATGTTCACCCGGGGATGCCGCGCCCGAAGCTCGTTCACAACCAACCGGGCGGCTTGATGCGAGAAGGCTTGCGCCCCTCGCGGACTGCTTTCGAGCAACAGAATGTTCTTCATTGTTGTGTTCCTTTCATCAGCGTTTTGTTTTCTCATCACGCATGCATCATCCTTCCGATTCTTCCGTCCGCCCAATACCGTGTTCCTTGCGCAGCCATGCTTTTTTGGTATAATGGGGGCAGCAATGGAACTGCGGCACCTCCGATATTTCCTGGCCGTGGGTGAAGCGTTGAACTTCACCAAGGCCGCGGCGCAACTGCGGGTCGCGCAACCGGCGTTGAGCCGGCAAGTCCAGGACCTGGAAGATGAAATTGGCGTGGACTTGCTCAAACGTAGTCCGCGCGGCGTGACGCTCACGGCGGAGGGAAGACTTTTTCTGGAAGAAGTCCGCGACATATTGAAGCGCACCGACGAATCCGTGGAAAAAGTCCGCGC
>Ga0187862_10006654_pt1 | contig 10459 bp, 11 predicted proteins | sample June2016WEW_10_1_FD_133003 | JGI IMG/M metagenome (GOLD analysis project Ga0187862, IMG submission 133003) | Peatland microbial communities from SPRUCE experiment site at the Marcell Experimental Forest, Minnesota, USA - June2016WEW_10_150 | ecosystem: Environmental > Terrestrial > Soil >...
GGACTGCCACGACTCCCGGCACGTTCGGGTTCCTGCTCGGCGATGCGGCAAATGCGATTCACTTCTGGCCCGGGCGCGGGCTCAACAGCGGCCTCGCTTCGGTCATCTCGCTGTCTCGATGTCTGGCTTCCACTTGGAGGGAAGCCGGACTGCGAGACGCTGACTTTCTTCGACACGAAGCCGTGATGGCGATGCTGCAATACCGGCACAAGAGCCGGGCGTGGCGGCAGATGGTCACCACCGACGCCACTGGGAACGTTCGGGCCATCAAGGACCAGATTGCCCTGGGGATCGCTGAGGGTGACCAAGGTGCCTACGACAGGGCGGCGGACCTTGATGCAATGATGCAGCGCTTGCGACAGATTCGGCGCCGGCTGGAATCACGACTCGCCGGCTTGCCGGATGACACGACCCTGCAGAGCCACCTCGAGCGGGTTCCAGGACCAACGTTGCACACCCTTCTTGTCAGCGAGCCCTGGGACACGGGCAGCGTCGGGGGAGAGGAGGTCGACGTCGAATGGCTTCTCAAGACGGCAGCAGCGGTCGACCTGGCCTAGCACCAGTTCGGCTGCAACGTAGACTCGCTCCGAGGGCGAAGGTCGGACGAGCACAAGGGACGGTGCGATGAAGGCGACCGCGCGGCGCAGAGGGGGCTTCACCCATCGGATCGCGATCCGCGACCATGAGCTGACCGTTGACGAACCCACCGACCATGGTGGCAGCGACCAGGGTCCAAGCCCACAGGAACTGTTGGCTGCGAGCATCGCCTCCTGCACTGCGATCACGTTGGAGATGTACGCCGACCGCAAGGGCTGGGACATTGGCGAGCTCGAGGTCGAGTGCGAATACGAGACGCCGCAACGAGGTTCTCCCGCGACGTTCAAGATGGTGCTGCGGCTTCCGGCGAGCTGCACCCAGGAACAGCTCGATATGGTGCGCATCGTCGCCGCCAAGTGTCCGGTTCATCGCCTGTTGGAAGGCGAGTCGGTCTTCGAGGAACGGATCGAGCTCGTGACTGCGGAGCGCGCCTAGCCGCCAACAACCCGGCCGCCAGGTTGGCCAGAACGCTGCCGGCTCGACGTGGGGCGGGTGGCCGAGGAGGCGGACAAACTTCGTCGGAAGTGGCTCTCGAGTCCTCACACAATCGACAGCGCCGACCTTGCGATCGCTGCGGCTGCCATCCGCGCCGGCTGCGGCTTGCGCACGCAGGATATCCGGCACTTTTCGATGTTCGAAGTAGTCGAGCCGAGCACGGGCAGGCTCGCCTCGAGTCTTCGCGAGAAACTATCCGATGCCTGAGACGCTGATCCTCGAAGTCGGCCCTCCGGCACCAGTCCTGAGCTGGGTTTATGTGACGTAAAAGACGGTTGGTTCTTCGAACCTCGCATTCCTAGGTTCATCCTCCCTGGTTTCGGCTGGACGAGGCTGAATCTGACCGGAATGCATAGGAAAGAATTCCAAGTCAGCGAACAGGTGAGGACCGCTCCGGACACCTGGATTCGAGCTGCACCATCTTTTAGAGCAGTGGCTACTTCGATGGCACGCACGTTCGAATGTGCTGAACTGTCACGAGGATCGATCCAATCGGCGGCGACATCACCGAGTCGCCCGCCAACATCCGCCAACCGACTTTCGCCCGCAGACGCCCGCACGGGTCGCCATGGGATTGCCGGGAGCATCTAGAACCCAGTTGTGCGTCCAGCGCTCTGGAGCGGTGATCCGGCCACCCTCTCAAGGCGGTGTCACTGCTGGCCGACGAAGGGCGATTGCGGGACAACCGAGGAGGCGAACGACGCGTAGCGCCTATCACCACGCTCCGCCGCAACGCCCCGGCTTCGGCCGGGGCGTTGCGGCGTCCATCATGTGCCATCCAATGGCACAGGGATGGAACGCCTTAGAGGGTGAGGGAGAGACGCCCGATTCGGGGCACCTGTCACCTCTGTTCAGGAAGGACCCACACGGACAAACAGGCTGGTGACAGGCAAGAGAAGGGGGAGGACATGGCTGTTTTGTACTGGAGCATTCCGCTGTTCGTCTTGGCGGTCGCGATCGGGACGGTGCCCGTCCTCTATGGGACGCTGAAACAAGAGCGGTGGGAAGAGGCGGAGTATGCGACTTACGCCCAGCGAGAGGCGGCGGCTTTGGTTGAGACGGTACCCGTGCCGGTCGTCGCCGAAGCCTCCGCCGCCAGACGTCTACAACTCGCGCACGACGAAGCGACAGTGCTGCTGGCTCGCCTCGAGGAACTCCGAGAGATCGTCGCGGCTCATGAAGCCACGGAGCTGGTAGTGGCCCACTGACCTCAGCTGTGGCCAATGACCAAGCGCCCACTCGCCCTGTCCGGCTGCCCCCGGCGGGCGACGGGCGCGCGGTCGAAGGATGATGGCGCTAGAGCCTCTCATTGGCCGCGGCGCTGGCGTACTCGTGCGCAACAAAGTGACAAGCATTCCGAATGGAGTCAGCTTGGGGGGAGCCGGATCGCGGGTGCTTAGCTGCCGTACCCGTATCACCATCGACATGACACCGGAATCATCAGGCTAGAGGGGACTTTATGTTTGCTGGCAGTCGTCGAACGCGCCTTCCCGAGCGCGTTAACAGGCTCGTGCTCACGGTCGCGACCGGAGTCGCCGGGGTGGTGATGGCCGCTGGCGCTGGCTTCGGCATCCCCGCCGGCGCCGCAGCGCTCTCTCCGAAACGGATCGGGCAGGTCCCGCACGCCGCCCACGCGGTGGCGCTAGGCGCCTTGTCCGCTTCGACGAAGTTGAGCGTCGACGTCGAGCTCCTCCCGCGCGACCCTGCCGCCCTTGCGTCGTTCGCCACCGCGGTATCGACGCCGGGCAACAGCCTCTACGAGCACTACATCACCCCGAGCCAGTTCACCAGCAGGTTCGGCCCCACGGCCACTGCGGTAACCGCGGTCGAACAGCAGCTCGCCGCAGACGGGCTCACCGTCGGCAAGATCAGCGCCAACCGCCTGACGGTCCCCGTGAGCGGCACGGCGGCGAAGTTCGAGAAGGTGTTCTCCACCGGTTTCGAGCGGTACCGGCTCGCCGACCGGCGCATTGCATACGCCAACACCAAGGCACCGCTCTTTTCGGGAACGACGGCCCGATACGTGCAGGACGTGATCGGCCTGGACAACCTGACGATGCCGCAACGCCTCGGGCTCGAGGAGTCGCCTTCCCATCCTGGGACGGTGTCGCCGCACGTCGCCACCGGCGGGCCGCAGCCATGCTCTGCCGCCACCAGCGCAGCCACGGAGTACAGCGCCTACACCGCTGACGAGATCGCGTCGGCGTACGACCTGTCCCCGCTCTACGGCGCCGGCGACGAAGGCGCAGGGGTCACCGTTGCGCTGTTCGAGCTCGAGCCCAACTTCTCGACCGACGTCACCGGCTACGAGTCCTGCTACAGCGGAGTCACCTCCACCGTCACCTACACCATGGAGGACGGAGGGGCCACCGGCTCGCCGGGCGGCAGCGACGACAACGGGCTGGAGACAGAACTCGACATCGAGAACGTCATCGGCCTTGCGCCCAAGGCGGACGTCGACGTCTTCCAGGCGCCGAACTCCAACACTGGGCTCATCGACAACTACACCGGCATCGTCGACGACAGCGCCGTGAAGGTCGTCTCGAGCTCGTGGGGTGAGTGCGAGTCCGAGGCCGGCTCCTCGATCATCTCCGAGGAGGAAACGCTCTTCGAGCAGGGCGCCAGCGAAGGCCAGTCCATCTACGCGGCGGCCGGCGACTCCGGCTCCGACGACTGCGAAACCAGCGCCTCCCTCGCTGTCGACGACCCGGCGAGCCAGCCCTACGTGACGGGCGTAGGCGGCACCTCGATGACCTCCATCACCGGTCCGACACAAGTCGTCTGGAACGACGGCGGCAGCAACGGCGCCGGCGGTGGCGGCATCTCGATCTCGCACACGATGCCCTCATACCAGTCGGGCGCTCCGTCCTCGCTGAACGTCATCAACTCGAACTCCTCCGGTTCGCCTTGCCGGGCGGCTAGCGGGACCTACTGTCGTGAGGTGCCTGACGTGTCGGCGAGCGCCGACGAGAACCACGGCTACGTCGTCTACTACGACGGGTCCTGGACCTCCGTGGGCGGCACCAGCGGCGCGGCGCCAACGTGGGCAGGCTTCACCGCGCTCGCCGACGCCTCGAGCTACTGCGAGGGCACGCCGATCGGCTTCGCCAACCCCGTCCTCTACGACGCGGCGGCGTCGAACTATTCGGGGAACTTCGACGACATCACGTCGGGGAACAACGACTACAACGGCACCACGCTTTACCCGGCCGGCACTGCCTTCGACATGGCCTCCGGGCTCGGCACGCCCCAGGGCGCTCCGCTGGCCCAGGCGGTGTGCGGCGGCGGCACGACCACCAACACCGTGACCGTCACCAGTCCGGGCAACCAGACCACCACCGTCGGGACGGCCGTGAGCCTTCCGATGTCGGCCTCCGACTCGGCCAGCGGCCAGAGCTTCACATGGTCGGCGACGGGCCTCCCGGTGGGGCTCTCGATCAACTCCTCGTCCGGCCTCATCTCCGGTACGCCGACTACGGCCGGGACCTCGTCGGTCACCGTGACGGCGCAGGACACGACCGGAGCGAGCGGGTCAGCAAGCTTTACCTGGACGGTGAACACGCAACACAGCTGCACCGCCTCACAATTGCTCCGCAACCCCGGCTTCGAGAGCGGGAACATCGATTGGACGGCGACGCCCGATGTGATCCTGAACAACCTGGAAGCCGATTACTACGAGGTCGCCGAGGCTGGATCGTGGTTTGCCTGGCTCGACGGGTACGGCATACCGCACACCGACACTCTGGCGCAGACCGTCACCGTGCCGAGCGGCTGCACGAACTACGTCCTGAGCTACTACCAGCACATCGACACGAGCGAGATAGCGTCGCGGTGCAACGGCTGCGACACGCTGAAGCTGCAGGTTCTCAACAGCTCCGGCTCGGTCCTGGCGACGCTCTCCACCTACACCAACCTCAACGCCGCGCGGGGCTACCACCTGATCTCGGTCAACATGGGTGCCTACGCTGGCCAGAAGATCACGATCAAATGGACCGGGATCGAGACCGACAAGGGCCGCGGGACCACAGACTTCTTAATCGACACGACCGCATTCAACGTGTCAAACGGTGGTGCGCTCCGTCAATGCCTGCACTTCTTGTGTCTCGACCACGACCCGCTAGCCTGGACTCCCATGCAGCACCCGCTGCAAGTTCACCTATTCGCTGCTTTCCTGGGTCCCTCTGCCGGCTTCGTTAGGCGGGTTGACTGAAGTGATGCTCCGAAACCCTCGCTTCGTAGGAGGGGGACTGTCGGTGTGGCGAATAGAGCTACCGTGATTGGTAGGCGCGCAGCTGGACCGCGACCTCACCGAACAGCACCGCCAGTGTGCTTACGGGGTCGATCGCCCCTCCGACACGCACGTTTACGACACGCGAGAGATCTGCGGTCGCGTGGACAGTCTGATTCCGAGGGTCGTATCTCAGGCTGACACCGAGGTGCGCGTAGACCATCGCTCGCTCTGTCGGGTCCGCCGACTCGAGCACGGATACCAAGCCGCGGAGCGCGGAGAGCAGGGCACGAATCTCCGCGGCGCCGGCTGGTCGAAGGTTGCGGCGGTAGGTGAGCTGACGCTCTGTCGACAGTGCGGCGATTCGGGGGTTGAGTACCTCGACATCGCCACCGGCCTCAATGGCGGCGACGAGTCGAGCCAGTTTGCCGTTGGTGTGGGAGAGCCTCTGTTTCAGGTCGCTCACATCGCAATCCGGGGGAGCAACGTCAGCCAACGCCTCTGGCGTCGCCAACGACGCCAGCCACCGAGTGGATCGAAGCCAGGGTTCCTGCCGGGCCCCGGTGACGTCACGACCGCCACGCCATCTCGCTGACGACGCGGACCGCTAGAGATCCGGTTGCCGCAGCTTGGCTGAGGCGAGCAGTTTAAGTCGAGTGAGATCGTCGGAACCGCCGAGCACCATCAAGCGGTCCCCGGCACAGATAACCGTGTCGCCGGTCGGTCGGATCACCTCGCGGCCACGTTCGATCGCGGTGACGAGGACACCTTGAGGGATCGCCGCTGCGCGCAGCGATGCTCCAACGATTGGTGAGCTCTCCGCAACGACGACGTCGAGCGTGCCGCTCGGCCCGCTCACCTCGGAGACGCGACGCAGACTGGCCTGCAGGCTCCGCCGGTAGCTGGCGATGAGATCCGAGGTTGCGATCGTGCCGATGACTCGTCGTTCGTCATCGACCACAGCCACCCAGGCTTGCGGGGTGGACGTCAGGGTGTCGAGGACGACGTCTAAGTGCACCGCTTGGTGGATCGGCAGGAAGCTGGTATCTACCAGAGTGGCGAGGGCCGGTTCGTCCGGCTGCGCGCTCGCCCTCCGTAGCGCCGCGAGCGTCACGATGCCCACGTAGCGTTCCTCTGCATCGACGAACGGTGCTGCCTCGACCCCGCTAGCTTCCAGCCTGCTTTGTGCAGTGGCGAGGTCGAGCGACTCTGAGACGACACAACGAGGCGCTGCCATCGCCTCGGAAGCAGCAGCGGCACCGAGTAACGGGAGACCGGTCAGGATGCGATGCGCAGGCGACTCTGATCGGCTCCGCAGCTGGCTCCGGTAGATGGTGTCGTCGCTCCGTCGGATGATGAGGGTTGCCAGCCCCACGGCTACCATCGCCGGCACGATGAGGGTGAGCGTGCCCGTCATCTCGGCGACCATGAGCATGACGGCGAGGGGCGCCCGGGAGATGCTCCCGAAGCACGACATCATCCCGACGATGACGTACGGAGCTGGGTTGTGGCCGAGGCTCGGAACAATGGGCTCCAGCAAACGCCAGACAGCAGCGCCCACGAACGCACCGATCACCATGCCCGGGCCGAAGATGCCCCCTGAGCCGCCTGAGCCGATGGAGAGTCCGGTCGTGGCGATCCGCGCGAACGGCAGGACGAGCACGATCCAGAGCGGTATGTGCAGGAGCTGCAGCCCGAAGCTCTCTTGTATCCATCCGTAACCCGTCCCGAGCACCTCCGGGATCGCCAGTGCGATGCAGCCGACGACGAGGCCGCCGAGGGCTGGCCGCACCCATCGCGGGATGGGAAGGCGACCGAAAAGATCCGCGATGCCGTAGAAACCCTTCGCGTACAACAGCCCGATCAACCCGCCGAGGATGCCGATGAGGCCGAACCAGAGGAGCTGTCGGGCGTCGGTCAACCGGTAGCTCTCGACGTTGCCGAACAGCGGGCTGAAGCCCTCGATGGAGCCGAAGACCACGTAGCCGACGATGGAGGCGATGAAGGAGGGCAGGAGCGCCTCGACCTCGAAGTCGTCCCGGTACATGATCTCGGTGGCGAGGACTGCACCCCCGAGGGGAGCACCGAAGATCGAGCCGATGCCGGAACCGATCCCGCTCGCCACAGCGATGCGGGCGTCTGATGGGCTGAGGTCGAAGAGGCGGGCGAGAAACGATCCGAAGCCCGCACTGATCTGGCCCGTCGGTCCCTCTCGTCCCCCCGAGCCACCTGAGCCGATCGTGAGGGCGGAGGCGACGATCTTGACGGCGACAGCCCGTAGGCGGATGCCGCGAGGGTTGTGGTGCACGGCCGAGATGGCGGCATCGGTGCCGTGTCCCTCGGCTTCGGGTGCGACCCCGAAGACGAGGATCGCTCCCGCCAGGGCTCCGACGCATGCCACGAGCGGGATCGCCCAGGGTCGGGCGAAATGCGCCGAGGCATGTTGGCTTCCCTCGCCGACCGGTGTGGGAACGGTGTAACCGGCGATCACTCCGAGGAACAGGTGGGTTGCCGCCCGGAGTGCCTCGTAGAACACGACGGCGCCAAGGCCGGCGGTGATGCCGATGAGGGCGCCGAGCACGAGCCATTTGCGACCGTAGGACGCCGTTGCGAGCCAACGGGCCGCCCGAGCCTGCAGCGAGCGCATGGGCGCTCGCCATCGGGGCGTCAAGGTGAGGATGCCACGGCCCACTTACAAGTCCCACCCCGTCGTCCAGTCTTGTTCCGGCACCTCACCGGCAGCCGAGGCGAGCCGACCGAGCGCGTGCACGAGGACGGCCTGCTCCTCGAGGGGGATGTCGTTCATGATGCGTCCGATCTCCCGCCGGCGACGATCGGTGACGGCATCGACCAGGGACCGGCCCTTCGCCGTCAGCGCCACCCGGAGGTGGCGCCGATCGCCTCGCTCGGTCCTGCGGCGAATCAGGTCCTTTCGCACGAGCCGGTCGCACATCCGGGTGGCCGTCGCTGGCGTGACCCCCACGGCCTCGGCGAGCCCTGCAAGGTTCTGAGGTCCGCGGGAGGCCAGCACGACGAGCGTCCGGTACTGGGTGAGAGTGACCTCCTCGGCGACATCGGCCAGAGACCGTGCAGCCACCGCCACGAGGACCCGGCTCGCCGACAGCACGGCATCGACCACCGAGTCGGGCGTGTCGCCTGGAGCGGATGATTGACCATTCATACACTAATCATTGTATATGCTAATGACTGTCGCAAGACGGTCCCGGGAATCAGTCGCGGCCTGGACACGAGTCCGGAGAGCCGACCGCCCGTCGCCGTTCTCATCGAGCTTCCTTCCGGCATCGTGCTGGATGCCTTCGAGCAGGTAGCGGAGGCCGACGGCGACCTGGGGCGAAGTCGTGTAGGCGGCGAGCCGCTTGGCAACGTCAGCTAACGCCTCCGGCGTCGCCAACGACGCCAGCCAGCTGTCCAGCCGCCCGACGATTGTGTCTTCGCGGACGTAGACGGTCGGCGGATGCGTGCAACCCGGTGGGAGAGCGCGAGCCTTCCCGTCGCAGCGGTAGAGGATTCGCCCGCCGGACCGAGCGGAACCCTGCATACGACGGTCGCACAGTCCGCACTGCAACACGCCGCGTAGAAGGTAGGGATGAGGACAGTTTCGGGAGTGGCTCCGTCCGTGACTTCGTGCGGCAAGGCGCTCGGCGACCGCTTAGGACTCAAGGAGGCTGAAGTCGATTCGGGTGGTGTCCGTAGACGGCCCTTGGCTGACTGGCAGTCATGCACCGCTAGCGGAGCGTCGCCGGCCGGGTGGCGGCTGAGACGGTCACGGCGCTCTTCGGCGAGCCCCAGCCGGTGGAGCTCGCGCCGATGAACGGAGAGTCCCAGATCCGCCGGGTCTTGGTCAGCTCAGCCAATGGACCCAGTCCTGCTGCTCGTCCGGCGGCTCGGCGAGGAGGTTCTCGAGTGCCAGAACGAGGTCTCGAGGGTAGCTGCTCCGGGCGCGGTGAAACCGACGCGGCGACGTGAAGATGACGCCGCGATGACGCTCACCGGTGCTGGCCCAGATGCGCACGATACGGTCGAAGTCCTTGACGTTCTCGGTGACTAGGGCCCGATCGTCGGCGGTGGCAGCCCGGAGGAGATCCTCGTCAGGCAACGCAGCCAACCTCGCGTCTTCCGCCGCCGCGAGCGCGTCGTAACCGTCTTGGCGCAGCTGCTCGGCCGCCCTGGGAGAGTGGTGGGCATCGAGGAGCAGCCTCATCCGGCAAGCAGCTGCTGACGCCGTCGCCAGAGAGCTTCGGCCCCCTCTGCAGCTGCGGCGTTGGCAGCGATCTCCTCGTTTATCTCCTCTGGGAAGGCCGCGTAGTAATCGAGGGCGACCGTGACGTCCTCGGATGAAAGGCCGAATAGATCAACTGCTCTCGCAACGCGCTCGGAAACCGGGACGTCACCGCCGACCATGCCGGCGACCACCTCCCAGATGTCGGGACCGCCGAGCAGCCCAGCACGCCTGCCAGTGGCACCGTCGCGAAAGACGATGAGGGGGTGGCGCCGCAACCTGAGGCCTTCTTCGATCAGTTCCTCAGCAAGCGCTGACGACGAGAGCTTTCGGGCGGCGGCTTCGCTCTTCAGACGCTCGAGGGCCTCTTGACTCCGGAAGCGGATCGAAAGGGGATGTGGCATGACTACAGTGTAGTCGCGAGCCAGCGGAGACGGCGATCCTCGGTGGCCGGGTTCTGCGCCATCGATCCCAGCTCACACCCAGTCGCAGATCCGAGAAGGTCGGTCCTCCGATACCAGTCCTGAGCCGGGAGAAAATCAACAGATCGGAGCCATTGGGCCTGTGTCACCAACTTGTGAGGAGAGCCTTTACCTGGGCGAGCTCTCGCCTTGAGCGATCGAGCTGGCATCGGCGTCGGGAATTACATGGTCGGACGCCTTGCTAGCCGGATCGGTAGGGTGAAAGATCTTGCCGATGTCTCCGGGTTTCCAGACGAAGGGATTGAGGTCGGTTCTCAGACGTCTGGGCTTTGCCGCTGTCGGCGCGACAGCACTGAGTGTCAGCCTCGGCTTCTCGACATCTGCCCAGGCCACCTCCCCCGCCTGGACCCAGCTCACGCCGACGACGAGCCCACCGGCCCGCTACGTGGGCGATCAGATGGCCTACGACGCGGCGAC
>Ga0187862_10006656_pt1 | contig 10458 bp, 20 predicted proteins | sample June2016WEW_10_1_FD_133003 | JGI IMG/M metagenome (GOLD analysis project Ga0187862, IMG submission 133003) | Peatland microbial communities from SPRUCE experiment site at the Marcell Experimental Forest, Minnesota, USA - June2016WEW_10_150 | ecosystem: Environmental > Terrestrial > Soil >...
AACGAAGCTGTTGGCGGTCAAGAGGTTTGCCCTCACCCTGTCGGCTCCGGCGCCGGGGCGCGCGAGGCCGCGAGCGCCGCATCGCCTACGACGAGGGCGCGGACGTTGAGCGCCATCTGCGTTTTGGCGTCACAGGGTGTTCGTATCGCGTGCAGGGCTTCCCGCAGGGCGGCGGCGAGCGCGTCGGCCCGAGCGCGCAGCTGTCCGCACCGGACGGCGTACTTGTACAGCGTCTCGTCCCGCTCGCGTTCGGCGCGCTCGGCGCGCTCGCGGGCCGCCGCGAGGTCGCGCGCCAGATCTTCGATGAGTCGTATACCGTCCCGACGGCGTCTCGGGTCGCGGCTCCCCGCCGAGGACAGCACGTCGCTGGCCCAGTTAGCGAGATTGACCGGAAGCGGAAGACGCGCAGTAGCTAGATCACTAGCCCATTCCCGCAAGAGATCGCCGACATTCGGATGTGCCGCATCGTTGCCGACTCGCTTTACATCGCGCTCGACCCGTGCGGCGAGGTCGGCGGGCAGCGGCGCGTCCCCGGCGGCGTCAGGCACGGGGCGCCTCCTTGAGTGCGGCGAGAGCTTGTTCGAGCGCGGCGACCAGCGTTGCGGCCCCGTAGTCGCGCACAGGGCCGTCAGGCCCGTCCGCGACGTTCACGGTCCAGCCGAAGTCATCGGGAACGAGCGTGACTGCATACGGACGGAGTCGCACCAGGCCCGCGATAACGTCGGCGGCAGGCCGCATCAGCGTCTCGCGCTCGCCCGCGCCGGGCTGCGCCAGCCGATGCAGAAGCGCGGCCATTTTATCGCCGACGGCCCGCTGATTCGCTGAGTCGTCCACGCCGAAGCAGGGGTCGCGATGGCACTCCCATTCCTCCGCCAGCTCTTCCCCTCGCGCCGCGTCCGCCGCCGCGCCGCGACGGGCCGAGAGGGCGCGACCGACCTCAAGCCCCTCGCCGTAGAGATCGGGTGCGACCGCAGTAGCGACGGCCATGCCGATGCGGCGGTCCACCTCCTTCTCGGGCTCGCTCAATCCTTCCCACTGGACAAGCCACGAGTCCTTGATGGCAGGCTGTTCGCGCGCCCAGGAAATCCACGCGCTGCGCACTACCTGACCGAGCTGATCGCGTAGAACCTCGCGCGCCTCTGGCGCGCCATCCCGCCGCGCGATGCAATCGGCTATCGCCGCGCCGATGGGCAGCGCGTTCGCGCCGTCGCGGGCGCCGCCCGCCGGAGGCGTCACCGGGACGGCCGCGCGAGACGAACAATCTTCGTACCCGGGGCCCGGCTTGCGCCGAGCACCTTGCTGATGCCAAGCAGCACGGCCTCCCGCTGCACGTCGGTCAGCTTCGCCAGATGCGCGGCGTCCATCACGATAGAGACGTTCACTTGCACGCCCTCGCGCGGCAATCCGAGGCTAACGTTCACGTCCTCGCTCCCTTCGTGGTGTGCGGCGTCGGGCCAGCCGACGACGCGCGACGCGGCGCGGACACGACGGGGCGACGCTGGGCCGTCACAAGGTCGATGATCTGTTCGGCCGCAAGCTCGCGATCGTAGAAGCCTTCCTCGAAGGCGACGATGATCTTGCAGACCGCCTTGACGAGCTGAAGTCGTCTCATGCCGTCCTCCCCCCTGGGCGCGGGCCGCCGCGCGACACGCTCACGCCGGAATAATCGAGTTGCTGGCCCGATGTCACTTACGCCTCTTCGCCCGGCTCACCTGAGCCGAGCGTGTACTTCGCCACTGTGGCACCGTTCGCGTTCATCACATAGACGGAGCCCGACCCGCCGAAGTGCATCGGGTCGCCCCCGTGCTCGCGTGTGGCGTAGACTCCGTGCGTGCCCGGCGGGTTCTGCGCGGGCACCGCCCACACCTCTGATACCTCGTAGACCTGCTCATGTCTGTTCGGCTCAACCAGCTTGACGGTCAACATCTGCTCCTCCTTCGTCGTGGTTCTTCTTCGTGGTCGGGCCAGCAACCCAACCCTTCAATCCTTGGTGGGCGGCGTCGGGCCAGCCGACGACGCGCGGGCCTTCTCTAACGCCGGTGTGATGACCCGGAGAACCTTGGCGCGGTAGCCTGTGACCATCCCCACGCCGCACCACCGCTCTAGTTCTTCGAGCGCGGCAAGCATCGCTAGGAAACAGTCTGCGCGACGGTTGTCCTCCCGGTCCCGCGCGAATGACGCCTCTAGTTGCTGCCACTTTCGCTCGCGTTCGGCTGTGCGCGCCGCGTCCCGTTTCTTGACAGCGTCAGGGTCGTGCTGCCAGCAATACCACTTCCCGCCACGCTCCACCGTGCCGGGGCGCTGGCACGCCCAATTCGTGACGCGCTCGCCGAACACCCTCGCCGAACATTGGCGTTCGTTCACCGTGCCGTCCTCCCCCCTGGGCGCGGGCCGCCGCGCGAGATGCTCACGCGCTCGCTCACTCGGACGCGGACCACGCGGTAGTCGAGTGTGCCCCTGATGTACGACCACGCCTCGCCGCGTTGCTCCTCAATCGCCTTCACCGCCTCGCTACGCTCGCCGCGCACGGTGCCGTCAATCAGCCACCTACGGCCACGGCCGTCGGCCTCAGAGACCACAGCGTAGCAGAAGGCGTACATTCGCGGCCTCACCCTCCGCGCTCCGGCCCCGCCCCGGCCCCGATTGATGCCTGCGCGAGCGCCAGCACGTCCCCGTCCGCCGCGTGCTCCAAGAGCCAGCGGGCGTCATCGGGGTGCGCCTCCAGGAACCGGAGGGCGTGCGCCTTGGCGAGCTGGAGGGGATCCAAGTCGCGCTTGGCGAAGAACTCGGGGTCGTCCTCCTGCCAGCGGTGGAGCAGGTCACAGAGCGGTGCCGCCACACCGAAATCTCCGTGCCATGCCCCGCGGGTCCCCGTGATGTGCGCCCACTGGACGACCACCTGCCAGGGACCGCCCTGGTAGTCGTGCACCTCTCCCGTTCGCCAGCCGGTCACACAACAGGCGCTGTCCTGTGTGAAGCGCCGGAAGCGCGCGACGATCGCGAGGGCCTCGGTGACCACGGATTCCTCGTCGTGCAGCGAGAGCCCCAGGCTCGCTAGCCGACGGACCGCTTCGCGCTTCGGCAGGCGACCGACCGCCTGCTTCGAGAGCCGGGTACGGCGCTGGAGGGGACGGGACTTCAGGCGGCGCATCATCCCTTCACCCCTTGGGTGATAGGCCACCAGTGGTCAGACATCGGGATACCACACCCCTTCGGGTCTCGCGCTGAACCCCTTGCACTCCGGCGCGCGTGTGTACTCCACAAACGTCCGGCAGTGTGCGCCGCACAGGATTCCCTTCGCGCCCTCGCCGATCAGCACAGGGAGTCCAGGCCCGCCGCGCGCTTTGAGCAACGGACTCGTGCAGGTCAGCCCGTCGCGGAATGCGCAACCCTCACAGCAGGCCATCGCGCCAGGACACCCGGCCCACCAATCCTCCCCGATGTAGAGCCGGGGATGCTTCTCGATGAGGAGCTTGGAACATGAGTCGCAGAGGATCAGCCGTGTCGCGGTCGGATGGTCGTTCTCGTCGCACTCGATCCAACGTCTCCCACTCCCGCGATCCAGCCCAGAGACGCGACACGACTGGCAAGTAGTCGGAGCGTGCGGCCCCGTCAGTGTCACACTCAAGCCAGGCTTCCTGCGCTCCGCGAGCGGTGGGACCGTAGGCTTCATCGTTCCACCAGCGGCGTGACGACCACCGAAATGGACTCGCCCCAAATATCCCGCACGTACTTTTCTGCCGCTTCGGGTGAGTCCGTCTGCACCTTGATCTCACACCGCTCGTTGTCGGGCCACTTCACCTGACAGCGGAACGTGGGGCGGCCGAGGGCCTGGGAGACGGGGATCACAGCGCCACCTCGACGGGCACGCCCCACACCCAGATCACGTTAGTCATTCCAGACGCTCGTCGGCCGTGCCGCTTCGCCTTGGTCTTTCTGCTTCCGGCCACCGCGCCGCGCTTTCGCGCGCATCCCCGCATACGTTTCGCGGTCCTCTCGGAGGAACTTTTCACGTTGCGCGACCTCGATCCTTGTGATGCACCGCTCGCAGTAGCCGCCCTGCGGCTCGTCGTTGTCGTACTGCGGCACCCACGACGCGCCGACGTAGTTCGCGTGGCAGGAGCGGCAGACCTTGTAGGTGCGATAGATAGGCCGGTCGCTGGGTTCCTCGCGCTGTGGCGTGGCACGCCCCCGCAGGTTCGGACGGTTGGGGTCCACGGCCATGTACGGCCCAAGCAGGTCGCCTGCCCGCTGAAAGTCGTGCGTCTGTTCGGTGGGGATGTTTCTCATGCGCCGTTCCCGTTGTCGAGAAAGGGATGGCGGTCGCCGCGCTCCGGCACCAGGAGCAGGAACTTCTCGATGCGCCCGCGGTTCATCAGGATGGACTCTAGGTCATCGTAGGCTTTCGTGGACCGTTCCGCGCGGCCCATCGTCCAGTCATCAAGACTCGCACCGTCGAGCGCGTACAGGATCTCCGACACGTTGACGCCGTTCTCGGTTAGGGCGCGGATGATCTTGCGCTCACGATCAACCGTGAGAATCGTGCGCGCCGGGTCACGCCCCATCAGGTCACGCCAATACCGGAAGATGATGTCGGCCGCGAGCGCGAGCGCATCGGTCTTCAACCGACGCCGACGCGCTTTCTGTTCGGGGAGCGTCGAGGTCTTCACCACGGCGACTGCCGTCCCCGGCTTCCCCATGTCCGACCACTCCTCCGTGAACGCAGGGGGTAGTGTCTCTGCTTCTTCCTTCGGTTTACCAGCATCCGAAACAGCAACCGTAGAAGCACGAGAGAGAGACGCGCGATGCTTCAGGGTCGCTTGAGGCTCGCTTCGCGGGTCGCTTGAAGCATCCCTTCGCCTCATAAGTCCAGACACGATACCACCTTTGCGGCCAGCTTCCGCAGCGCTTGAACGCTTGCTGATGATGTCGTCGCGGATGGCCCGGAGGTGGGGGTTGAAGCAACGCGAAGGGTCGCTTCGTTCCGCTTCGAAGCAGCGCAAGGCTCGCTGAAGGCTCGCTTCGCGGTGGGGCGGAAGCATCAGGGCGAGTTCTGCCGGCGCGCTCGGGATCGTCCCATGAATCCACTGGTGCAGCATCAGCTCGAGGTAGACGCCGCGGGCGTCGCAGTCCATGAGCCGCACGGCCTCATCCGTCTGCCAGAGGAAGACGTAGAGCGGCATGAAGGGCAGCTTGTCATTCACGGCCTGGCCACATAGCGAATCCCCCCATGCCCTTCGGTGGCTTGCCCTGCCCCGGCCCCGGGAAACCCGGGCGGAACAGGCACCGACGACACAGGGGGACGGTGAAGCTCGTTCTCGCGTCCACGGGCAAGCGCCGCGGCGGTTCTAATATACAGGTTCGGTGTGACAGCGCCAGAGCCCCGAGCCGTTCCGCGCCCCGCACGGTCAAGAGGGTCACGCCGACCGTCGCTTCCGGCGCTCAATCTTGTCGAGCAGGTGGGGATGCCGCGCCACGAGGTCATCCGCGATGAGGGCCGTCCACCTGTTATCAATCTCGGCGTGCAGATGGTCGGCGCGGCGCGCCTGCTCGGCCAAGTACTTCGCGCTGATGCGCAGCTCGCCGCGGGCCGCGAGATCCAGCGCCGTGGCCTCCATGTACCGCCAGGCCCGCCAGCCGTCGTCGCTGCCCTTCCAGGCCGCGTAGCGGGTGCGCACCGTCTCCTTGGGGCCGAACTTGCCGACATCCGTGGTGGGGCCGCTGGGGGGCTCAGGCGGCTCCGTGAAGAGATCGTAGTCGGGACGGACGGGGGCGCTCACGGGGTCTCCCAGAGCGAGCGTTGCTGGCGGGCGTGGGCGATCCTCTTGCGGGCGATCTCGACGTACTCCGCCTCGCGCTCGATGCCGAGGAAGTCGAAGCCTTCCAGCGCGCAGGCGATGCCTGTGGTGCCGCTGCCTGTGAACGGATCCAAGACCAGGCCGCCAGCCGGTGTCACGAGCCGCACGAGCCAGCGCATCAGCGCCACGGGCTTGACGGTCGGGTGGTGGTTGCGCGCGGCGCGGTGCGTGTTCGGGGATTGGAACGAGCCGGGGTTCTGGGTGCCCGCGCTCCACAGCATCGGCGACTCCGGCCCGCTCAGCCCCGCCTCGCGTTCGGCGCGGGACGCCTTCGCGCAGTAGAAGAACCGCGAGGCCCCGCCGACGTCGAGCCCGCGCGCCGGTTCGCACTCGCGCTGGCCCGCGAAGTCACCGTAGGTCGTCGCGAACTTGTTGGAACCGCGTCGTTCTGGATTCGCCCCACTCACCAGCGTACCGCTCTGTGCATCGAGCGCGGCAGCGGCTTCTTCGTCCAGCACGACGTTCGCGGGCCAGCGACCGAGCGGCGACACACGGTCTGCGACGGTGCCCGGTTCGTTGTCGGGAACCTGCGAGCGCCTATCGTGTGGCTTCGCGTCGCGCCCACTCGCCAGCCAGCCGGGACCACGCCCCGGCTCGTTCGCGTAGTCAGCCGGAATCCGGCACCCATCCACGTTGAGCGCGCCCGTCCCGTGCGCCGCGACGTTCGCCGCTACCGTGTCCACCAGCGGCTTGCGGGCCAGAATGATAGGCTCCCACGCGGGCTTGAGCGCCGTACCTAGGCCGCGAGGGATACGCGGTTTGCCGCACCGACCACAAACCGGCCATGCTCCGCGAGTTTGTGGCTCCGGTTGTCCGGCCACAATTCGAGGTTCCCCCGCTCGTTGTTCAGTGGGGCGTGGTCGCGGTGATGGACTACCTCCGTCCTGAGTAGCGGTCGGCCGACCCACTCGGCCATCACCAGACGGTGCTCCATCACGTAGCCGTCCTTCCGAGCCATCGTGATCGCCCAGAGGGGACACCGAACGTACCGGACGATCTGATAGTTGCCTCTGCGGTGCCGGTAGGTGACGCCGCCCTTCCACGCCGGGTTGCGTTCCCCTCGCATCTTCGCTCGGTAACTGGCGAGGCTCTCCGCCGTCCAGGCCGCGCGCCCCTTGTGAGAGTGCGGTGTCAGCCCCTTGATCCGCCGCTTCCCGTTGCAACTCCTTGAGCAGGTCGGCTCCTTCACGCGGCGCAGGGTCCGCGGGGCCGTCTGGAACGGCACTCCGCACTCGGCGCACCGAATCGTCACAGGCACAGAAGTCTCCGGTCTTGTCGAGATTGTGGCTCTTGGGAAACCCGCTGCCGTACATGAACATCAGGCAGTCGCGGATCTCCCAGCCAGCGTCCTCGATGCCCGCAGCCAGCCGGTGAACGGTCCTTGTGCCACCGAATGCCAGCAGATGCGCGCCTGGCTTCGCCACGCGCAACGCTTCTGCGGCCCACGCCCGATGCCACTCCTGCATTGCCGGGAGGTGTCGCTTCACGCGCTCGAAAGACGGCTTGCCGCCGTCCGCGAAGCCACCGATGTTGCCAGGCTTCGGCACAGCGGAAGCCCGGAGCGACCGCCCCTTCACATACCAGTCGGGAGCGGGACACTCGCACTTCTTCTTGCCACGCAGCCGCCCACCGCACGTCTTGCAGGTGGGGTTGTATCCCTCGAACTCGTCGCCGGAAATGTTGGGCCACGAGGTTGAGCGCTCACCGATCCCTGGCTTCGAGAAGCCACCGTCGAGCCGGTCCCAGTCGCGTCCCATAAACTCCAGTCCGTAGGGTGGGTCGCACACGACGGCGCTCACGCTGTCCGCTTCCATGCCGCGCATCACGTCAAGGCAGTCGCCGGGCACGACATCGCTCCTCATCGTCCCTCGAATGCCCGTGACCGCAGGTGGGCGGCACAATGCGCGTGAAGCGCCAGCGGCTCTTTGCCTGCCTCTACCAGCGCTCGGCACTTCGCGCACACTCCCTCCACCGCTGAGGGCTCCAGCTCCACCGGAGGCCCCTGGCGCTCGGGCAGGATCGCCGCCCGCTTGGTGATGAAGAAGGGCCGCATCCCCGCCGTGCCTTCGGGTTTGCCGCGATGCCCACCCTCATGGGCTGGCCCGGCAGAGGGTCGGTGACCAGCCCCGCTCGAGGGTGTTCCTTTCGCCGCGAGGGCCGCGGCGCGTTCCATCGGGTGTTTCGTTCTCACGCGAAGCGTCCTACTCCTCGACCCGCTCGCGCGTCTCGCTGCCGGAGCCGACGGACCCCATCATGTTGGGTCCGCCGCTGATCGGCACGGGAACAAAGGCGTTCTCGCGCACGCTGCGGTTCTTGAAGACGAGGCTCGCGAAGTCGAAGACCTTGCCCAGCATCTCCTCCTTGACCTTCACCCGCTCCTCGGCGATGGCCAGTTTCGCCTCCCGGCCCTCGACCTCCGTGATCCGCTTCGCGATGGTCTGGTATTCGCCCCGGTAGCGGTCGCGCTCCTGCTCTACCGCGCGAGCGGCGGCGGCGGCGGAGTCCACCTTGGACTGCGCCTCCTTCTGCTCGTAGGACTTGAGGCGGTCCCGCATCGTCTGGACGGCGGCCAAGCCCTCCAGTGTCAGCGTCTTCTGAGCGACAACCTCATCAATCGCGGCCATCAGCTTGTCATCCGACATCGAATCTCCTGGTGAGTGGTACGCCTAAAGACCACACCCATCTATGAAAAGACTTGGCCCCCACGGCGGGCTTGCAGCGCCGAGGCCCGCTCTGCCCATGCACCATTCCCCGAGAAACGCGCTTGGGGGCCATTGCCTCAGTCCAGCACGCCCGCAAGGGCGGCCGTCAGGTTCTCAGTGGCCGGCGCACTCTGCACCGGCACGACGCCCTTCTTCCGCAGGTCCTCGCGGGCCACCAGCATCCGACCCACGAACTCCCCGACGACTTCGGCCAGCGTCTTGATGAACGCATCGTCGCGCTGGAAGCGCAGCAGCACGGGCGGGAGTGTCGGATGGTAACTCAGGAAGTCCCACCACTTCCGGCCGGTGATCCACAGCGCCCCTTGCACCTGGCAGCGGTACTGGGCCGGGTCGTCGTCCAGCAGGTAGCCGATGTGCACGGCGGCCGAGGGACACTTGATCTCGCAGCCGTCGTCGTCCCCGACGAGCAGGTCGGGCGAGCAGCCGACGAGCCGGTCGTCCCGCAGGATGATGCCGGGCCGCACAGGATCGCAGTCCCGCTCCAGCGCGTAGTAGCCGATCGCCGCCTTCTCCAGTTCCGTGCCCCGCTGCATAAACTGCGTCACGTCCTCGTCCACGTTGACACCGAGGCACCATTCGGCGAGGAGCTGGAGCAGATACTTCTGGGAGCCAGCCAGCGGCTTCCCGGTGAAGGGAGAGAGGATGTCCTTGAAGCGGGACGCGGTGGGGATGCCGCGCCGAGCTTCGAGCCACTCAGGCGAGCCCTGAGCCATCGTGAGTTCGATCACTTGGCCACTCCGCTCTGGCCGCGCTTCGCCTCGAGCGTGTGGACGAGGGCCGGATACCGGGCCGCAGGGATGTCCTCCAGCTTCTCGACCATCGCGGCGCGCAGGATGCGCTCCGTCTTCACACCCACCTCTTCGGCCAGCGAGATGAGGTCCGTCACCTGCTGCTCCGTGATCTTCTCCTGGTCGTCCTGCTCGCCATCCGTGTCCGGCTCTGCCGTGACCAACCCAAAGGCTTGGATGATCGTGTACCGCTCCCCGAAGGTCAGGGCGCCGGCTGGCTTCTGCTGGTCGCTCATGCCTGGGTTGCTGTTCTCGACCGGGCAGGTGAACGACGCAGAGCGGCTGTACCCGTCCCGATGCAGGACGGTGCAGGTGGTCGTCAACTTCCCCGCCTCGATGGTGTTGCTCCACGAGTAGGAGAGCCCGAGGTCGCCGCAGATCGGGTTGATGACGGCCTGGATGTCCTTCAGCTCGGCATGGCGGTAGTGGATCCGCACGCCGGACTTCGTGACGTAGTCCACCAGCTTGCCCTTGTCGATGGCAGGGCAGCGCTTGGTGAACTCGCTCATCGCCGCGGCGAAGGTGCGCCGTGCCTCGGCGTCACGCTCCTCATTCCGCATCTGGATCAACTGCTTCAGCTTCTCGATGTCGAGGTCCTTGTCGATGGCGAGCCGCAGGAGCGGGTCGTCCTGATGGCGCACCAGCGCGACACGGGGGCGAGGCGGACGCGCCGTCGAGTCCTGACGGCACCGCTCGCAGAGATCGCCGTCGTCGGACGTGCGGTTCGGCGGGAGCTTGGCACCGCAGCCCCAGCAGAACACGGCCGTCAGTACTTCGGCTTCGATCTGGGGACTTCTCGGCTTGGCTGACGTACCCATCGGGGAACCATCCTCTTCAACCCTTCGGATCAGCCCGGGCAGCGCGGGGTCGATACGCCGATGCCCAGGAGGCCGCACAGAAGCGGCGAGCGAACTTAGTCTCCGTCTGGGTCGAACGCAAATACCTCAGGGGAGGCACAGCGGGGGCACTCCTCCGCGAGTTTCGCCCCGTCCTCCATCACGGCGAAGTCCTCGCTCGGGGCCGTCAGGCCGCAACTGTGACAGTGCATCATCGTGACCTCCTACCGCTTCTTCCGTGAACGCTTCGGCT